>Ga0255049_10001179_pt1 | contig 14678 bp, 13 predicted proteins | sample JV7_2_3_MG_FD_183615 | JGI IMG/M metagenome (GOLD analysis project Ga0255049, IMG submission 183615) | Seawater microbial communities from Jervis Inlet, British Columbia, Canada - JV7_2_3 | ecosystem: Environmental > Aquatic > Marine > Inlet | place: Canada: British Columbia | collected 2016-10-06
GCCTCGGACATCCACATCGAGACACGCGACAAGGAAGTCGTGATCAAGTACCGCATCGACGGTGTGCTGTACCAGGCGATGGAGCCGATCGACAAGAAATTCCATTCGACGATCATCTCGCGTATCAAGATCATGTCCGAACTGGACATCTCCGAAAAGCGCATCCCGCAGGACGGGCGTTTCAAACTGCGCCTCAAGGGCCGCACCGTCGACTTCCGCGTGTCGATCGTGCCCTCGGCGCACGGCGAGGATGCGGTCATTCGCATCCTCGACAAGGAGTCGATGTCCGAGGAGTTCGCCAGCCTCAACCTCGAAGTTTGCGGCTTCGAGGAACGCGACAAGAAGCGCCTGCGGCGGTTCATCAAGGAGCCTTACGGGATGGTCCTCGTCACCGGGCCGACCGGCTCGGGGAAGACGACGACGCTGTACGCCGCGTTGTCCGAGATCCGCAACGAGGAAGACAAGGTCATCACCATCGAGGACCCGGTGGAGTACCAGTTGCCGGGGATCACGCAGATCCCGGTGAACGAAAGGAAGGGGTTGACCTTCGCCAGGGGCCTGCGGGCGATCCTGCGGCACGACCCCGACAAGGTGATGGTCGGGGAAATTCGTGACGAGGAGACCGCGCAGATCGCGATCCAGTCGGCGATGACCGGGCACCTGGTGTTCACCACGGTTCACGCCAACAACGTGGTCGATGTGCTGGGACGGTTTTTGAACATGAACGTCGAGCCGTACAACTTCGTGTCGGCGCTCAACTGCATCCTGGCCCAGCGGTTGGTTCGATTGATCTGCAACTCCTGTAAACGGCCGGTCAAGGCCACGCGCGAGCAACTCATCGAATCGGGGCTGGACCCCGTGCGCTACGGGGACTGGACGTTCTACGAGGGCAAGGGCTGCATCGATTGCAACGGCACGGGTTACCGCGGCCGTACGGCGATCGCGGAATTGCTCAACATGTCCGACCGCATTCGGCAGATGATCCTCGAGCGCAAGCCGGGATCCGACATCAAACGCGCGGCCAAGGAAGAGGGCATGACGTTCCTGCGCGAAGCGGCGCTGGCGAAAGTGTTCTACGGGAAGTCCACGCTCCACGAGGTCAACAAAGTGACGTTCGTGGATTAGGGAGGCTCGGGACAAACACATGGCATCGTTGCAGGACATCTGGGCACGACTGGACGGCACCGCCGCCGCGGTCGGTTTGCGCCCGGCGTACCCCGGAGTCGCGCTGGACCTCGAGCAGCGGGTGATCTCCCTGGTGCGCTGCAAGTCCCGCCGCGGTCGCAAGCCGTTGCTCGAAGCGCACGTCCAACGCACACTCGATGCTCCCGTGTTGCCGGACTCGATTTTCCAGCCCGCGGCGAAGAAATCGCCCGATCTGGTCGAGCGCCTGCGCGATCTGTTCGAGTCGACCGGGACCCGCCCCGGTCGTATTTCCGTGGTGCTTCCCGACAATCTGGCGAAAATTTCGATCCTGCAGTTGCCCGAGCGACCAGCCGGCCTGCGCGAACTGGACGAACTCGTCCGCTCCAAGATGCGCCGCGCGGTTCCGTTCCGGCTCGATGACGTGAACATCTCCTACCAGCTCGTCCCCGGCGAGGGCGGTGCGGTCGGCGTGCTCGTGGTGCTGGTCCACCGATCGCTGGTCGAACGCCTGGAAAGCGCGTTCGTGGCGATCGGCGCACGTCCGGGACTGATCGATCTGGCGACGCCCAACCTGCTCAACCTGATCCGCGGCCAGGTCGACCGGCTCGGTACGGAGGCGGGGGACGTCGCGCTGCTCAACTGCGCTGAACGCTACTTCTCGCTGGTCATTACTCGCGATGGACAGGTCATTTTCTATCGCTGCAAGACCTTTGCGGCCGCGGCCGACGGCACGCCGGGCCCCAACGGCAGCCTCCCGCGAGAACTCGCGCACTCGTTCGCGTATTACCACGAGAAGCTCGGGGGCCAGGGCCTCGGAGCGATCCTGCTGCGCAGCACGTCGCTGCCCGCAGACCAGGTCTCAGAGCAGCTTTCCGGGCTGCAGTGCGACCGCATCATCCCGATCGAGCTGGGTGACACGGTCGAGCTCGCCGAGGGCGTCACGCTCGACCACGATGCGGCCCAGCGTCTGGCGCCGGCGATCGGCGCCGCGGTTGCGAGGACCGGCTGATGCGCCCGCTCGACCTCAACCTGGCCTCGCGCCCGTACCGCAACAACACACTCGTGTGGCTCGCCTACATCGGTCTGTTCCTTGCCGCGGTGGCGTTCTCCTACTGGAACGTCTCGTCGTACCGCCACTACCGGGTGGAACTGGGGGCCCTCGATCTGGAGCAGGGCAACCTGGCGGAAGAGAAGCGGGACCTGACCGCCCGGCATCGCAAGATCCTGAACGGGATCAAGAAGTTCGATCGTGTGGCGATCGCGCGCCGAACGAACAAGGCCAACGAGGTCATCGAGTGGCGCGCTTTCTCGTGGACCCGGCTGTTCAACCGGCTGGGGAAGGTGCTGCCTTCGAACATCAAGATGACGTCGGTCCGGCCGGTCTTCCGCAAGGCCGATCGCGACGACGAGATCGACGATCCTCGCCGTTCCATGCCCGTCAAGGTCGAGGGTCTGGCGCGCGACTGGGATGCGTTGTTCGAACTGCAATCTGATCTGATCGAGAATCAATGGTTCGGCCGTGTCCTTCCGCGGCACATCGACAAGCTGGACAATGGGGAGTTGGCGTTCGCAATCGAGTTCGCGTACTACCCGGATGAGACGGTCGCCGCAGCGGACCGGGTAGCAACCGAGGAAGTCGTGCAGGCCGACCGGGCCACGCCGCCGCCCGCGGAGGAAACCAAGGCGGCCGACGCCGGTGCCGGGAGGCCCGAACTCCCGTCCGCCACCGACAAGCCCGCCGAGGTGACCGACGAGTGGATGGCCCAGGGCGAAAAGGCCGACGCAGCCGTCGCCGCGAAGGCGCAGCCGGAGCCCGCGAAAACTGCCCGTCCGACGGCACGCCGGACGTTGCCCAAGGTGCAGCCGGAACCGGCGTCCAACGACGATGAGGGGGACCCGCGATGAGGGCACGACGCGTGCGCTTCGACATTCGCCGCCAGGGTCTACCGCTGCTGGTCGTGTTGCTGGCGCTGATCGTGGTCAACACGCTCGCCTGGGGCGTCCTCGTGCGGCCCAAGGCCGCGGAGTACACCGATAGGACCGGCGGCGAAAGCAGTCAGGAACGCGAAGAGTTGCACGAACAGCGCGATTCGGTCGTGAACGCCGAGGCCTACGTCGACGGGCTCGGCAAGGCGGCCGACGACTGGAGCTACCTGCGTACCGAGGTCCTATCCACGCGTGAAGAGCAACTCGTCGAGATCATGCAAGAGTTGACCCGGCTGTGCGCCCAATTTCGCATCGATATCAACACCGTGTCCGTCAACAACGAGATCCTCCGCGAGGAGGGTCTGGACCGCTTCGCGATGATCGTCCCGCTGGAGGGTGGCTACGCCAACCTGCGGCGGTTTCTGCAGGCGGTCGAGGCATCCGACAAGTTTATCGTCGTCGAACGTGTCGCCCTCGATGGCGCCGCCCGCGGTATGCAGTCCCGGAACCTGCACCTCAACATCACGGTGGCATCGTATTTTTCGATGCCGCCCGGTGCCCGGGACAGGGGAGGCGCCTGAGATGCGGAGATTGACCTCCCGTGAAACCGTCCTGCTCCTCACCGTCCTGGGTGTGGCCACGCTGGGTTGGATCTATGGCAGCGGGGGCGCCCTCGGGGGCGGTAGCGGCAAGGGCGACGAACTCGCCAAACTCGACTATGGTGATCCGCCGGTGGTCCGGCTGGCGCGGCTCGATCTCGACTCGGTAGGATTCGACGTCAAGGCACGCAACCTGTTCTCGTACTACACGCCGCCGCCGCCGCCGAGACAAGCGCCGCCACCGCGCCCCGTGACCCAACCGCCGCCGAGACAGGCAGCGCCGCCGGTCCAGCAGAATATCGTCAGGCCACCCACGGCCAAACCCAAGCCACCGAGCCCGGGCTTCCGCTACATCGGTTTCCTGGGCCCGAAAGACAACAAAATCGCGGTGCTCGAAAAAGGCGACGAAATTTTGCTCGCGGCGGTCGGCGAAGTGATCGAGGGACACTACAAGCTGGTCGACTTCAAGTACGAGACTCTGATCATCGGTTATACCTCCGAGCGTTGGGCCGGCGAGACGACCGAACTGCCGATGAAACGATAACGCACGGAACGAAACGAAAAAAGACGAGAGGAAGATACACAATGTCCCACGCAGAACGCTGGACACGCCTGGCCGCCATCGGGGTCGTGCTGGCGCTTTCGATCGGCTGTGCCGCGCAAAAGGCGTACAACCGCGCCGAACGCGAGATGCGCAGGGAAAATTACGACAAGGCGGTGCTCGAGTACTCCAAGGCGCTGGCGATGGAACCCGGCAACACGCGCTACTCCGTCGGTTTCGAGCGCGCCAAGCTCAAGGGCTCGGCGCGGCACTTCGTCAAGGCTCAGCGTTTTCACCAGGCGGGTCAGTTCGATCTGGCGATCGCCGAGTACCAGCAGACCTTGCTGCTGAATCCGGGCAACGAGTACGCGCAGAACGAGATGCGCAAGGCGATGCACGAACTGCGCCTGCGCCAGTCGGGTCCCTCACGCATCGAGGAAATGAAACGCCTGGCCGAGTTGCGCAGCCTCGCGCCTCCCAAGTTGCACCCCGGCGCCAACATCCCGATCCTGATGCGCTTCGAGGAGGCCGAGATCGGCAAGATCTTCGAGGCCATCGGGAAGGCATCCGGGATCAACTTCGTCTTCGACGACAAGGTCGATGCGCAGAAACCGTTGACCATCGATATCGGCAACGTGTCGATGGAAAAAGCGCTCGATGTGCTGATGCTGCAGACCAAGAACTTCTACAAGGTGATCGACGAGCACACGTTGTTGATCGCGCCCGATACGCGGCAGAAACGGCAAGAATACGACGACCAGGTGATTCGGACGTTCTTCCTGAGCAACGCCGACACGAAGACCGTCGTCACGGTGTTGCGTTCGCTGTTGCAATCGCGCCAGATCGCCGAGAACTCCGATCTCAATTCCGTGACGATCAAGGACACGCCGGCCAAGATCGCGATCGCCGAACGCATCATCAACGCCAACGACAAATCCAAGGGCGAGGTGATCATTGACGTCGAGTTGATCGAGATCAACCGCACCCTGACCAAGATGCTGGGTATCGATCTGTCGAGCAAGACGCTGGGGTTGTCGTTCCAGGGTGGTAACGCCTCGGTTCCGCTGAACAACCTCGACATCATCCGCCAGACCGGCAACTGGACCGTCGGCGTGATCCCCAGCGTGATCCTCGATTTCCTCAAATCGGATACCGAGACCAAGTTGATCGCCAAGCCGCAACTTCGAGTAGCCGAGGGCGAGGAAGCTTCGATCCTGATCGGCGACCGCGTTCCGATCCCGACCACGACGTTCAACACGTCGAATACGATCGGTAGCAGCGTCGTGCCGATCACGTCGTTCACGTATCAGAATGTCGGGATCACGGTGCGTGTCAAACCGCGCGTGCACCACAACAAAGAGGTCACGTTGGAGGTCGAGGTCGAGATTAGCCAGTTGTCCGGCCAGGTCGAAACCAGCGCCGGGCAGAACCAACCGATCATCGGGACGCGGACGATCCAGACCGTGATCCGTCTGCGCGACGGCGAAACCAATCTGCTCGCCGGTCTGATCCAGCACACCAGCAGCGACTCCGTTGCCGGTGTTGCCGGGCTGATGGATATCCCCGGTATCGGCCGCGTGTTTTCCGGCAACACCATGGAGAACCGCGAGACCGAGATCGTGATGACTTTGACGCCGCGAATCGTGCGCATCCCCGACATCACCGAGGACGACCTGGCCACGCTGTGGGTCGGTACCGAGGAGCACATGCAGCTTCGCGGGCCGGCGCAGAACGCGTTGGGTCAGAGCCCGTTTGCCGCGGTGGTCGATTTCGACCCGGCCGGCGCCGGGAACGACGATAGCGCCGGGAGTTCGGCGGGCAACGTGAACCGGACCACTCCCTCCGACGAGGTGGAAACCGACGCCGCTCGTTCGGTCGAACAGGAAGAACGTGACGCGCAGGAGGCCACGATACCCGACGATACCGGCGATGACGGATCCGCCGGTACGCCGTCGACGGGTCCGGGTCGTTCGGGCCGCCGCGGGTCCGAAAACGCCGATGAGGCCGAGGACGTGCCCCCCGAGCAAGACGACCCGACCCCGGCAGGGCCGGCGGTGATCTCGTTGATTCCCTCGAGTGCGACGTATCACGTGGGCGACGTGGTGGTCATCGAGGTAGTGATGTCCAATGCCACCAACGTCGGGTCCACACCGTTCCATTTACGCTACAACCCGCAGGTGCTGCAGTTTATCTCCCCGGCCGCCGAGGGCCCGCTGATGCGCAGCGACGGCGCCAACACCGTGTTCCTCGCCACGCCGACGGGCGGCGGCGGCGAACTGGTCGTGGGCCTTTCGCGCATGGGCGCGGGGTCCGGCGTGACCGGCACGGGCTCGCTGGCCACGTTCCAGTTCCAGGCCATCGGAGCCGGCGACTGCGGGTTCAATTTCACGGGAGCGGCGGTCAAGGACCCCCAGGCGCGCAACTTGCCCGCGGCGTTCAACACCGCGGCGGTCAGGGTCGACCCTTGAGCTGGATCCGTTCCATCGCTGCGCGGTGGCGCCAGCGGGCCAACCAACGTGGCTTGACGTTGGTCGAGTTGGCCTCGGTCAGCGCGATCATCCTGATCATGGCCAGCGTGACCTACCCGGTCGCGAACACGATGGTCAAGCGACAAAAGGAACTCGAACTGCGCCGCGCGTTACGGACGATCCGCACGGCGCTGGACCGCTTCCAGCATGACACCGAACGGTTCCCCGGAATCCGCATCAATTATCTCAGCCGCACCAACGAAGAGGGCTACCCCGAGGAGATCGAGTCGCTCTACCAGGGGGTCGATATCGGCGATGCGGCGGGCACGACCCTCAAGTACCTGCGAAGACTACCGCTCGACCCGATGACCGGGACCGCGGAATGGTCGACCCGCTCGAGCCGCGACGATCCGAAATCGGTGTTCTCGGATGGGATCAACATCTTCGACGTGCGTTCGACGAGCGAAAAGATCGGTCTGGACGGTACGAGGTACAACACGTGGTAGGGCTTGCGATGAAGCGAACCTTGCGAGAGCAACGTGGTTTCACGTTGATCGAAATGCTGATCGTCGTCGCGTTGATCGGCATCCTGGCGACGATCGCGGTCGGGCAGTACCAGCGCTCGATCGTCCGCGCCAAGGAAGCGGCGTTGCGCGAGAACCTGTTCGTGATGCGCTCGCAGATCAACAACTATTTCGCCGACAAGGGCGAGTACCCGTTCGATCTGCAAACGCTGGTGGAAGAGCGTTATCTCAAGAAGATCCCCGTCGATCCGGTCACGCGTAGCGCCGACACCTGGGCCGTGACGAATTCGAACGTCGGGGACGAGGAAGATATTTCGACCGAACAGGGGATCGAGGACGTGCATAGCGGCAGCGCCGATCTGTCGCTCGACGGCAGCCCCTACGCCGACTGGTAAGCCCGCGACATTTAGCGCGGACTAGGAGTAGAGCATCATGGCTGATTCAAGACACATCGCGGCATTCTCGGTGCTGGCACTCGTGGCCGGCCTGGGTTGTATCAGCAGTCCGGTCATCGCACCATCGGACGGCCAAATCATCCTTAGCGCCAACCCCGTCTCGGTCACCCTCGATGAATTCGCGGTCTCCCCGGTCACGACCGCGACGGTCGTGGTCACGGCGCAGATCCTCAGCATGAACGGCGTCCCGCAGTCCAACGTCTCCCTGACGTTCAGCGCGAGCGGCGGTACGCTGGCGTCCGGCGGCGGGGCCACCACGCCGCTCGAAACGGACGACAACGGCTTCGCCTCGGACACGCTGACGCTGGTGCTGGGCGATCCGGACAACACGACGGTCACGGTGCGTTCGGGTGGCCTGTCGCAAACGATCGACATCGCCAAGACCGAGATTGCACCGAATCAACTGCCGTTCGCGTTCGTCGACATCACTCCCGGGGGTTCGGCGCTGCTCAACCAAACGGTGGTCTACGACGGATCGTCGTCCGCCGACCCGGACGGCGACCTGATCACGTGTTACCGCTGGGAAATCGAAACCTCGCAGAACATCCTGAATCCGGAGTTGCCATGCATCCCATCGAACTCGCGCTGCGAGGTCATCCAGGGCATGTCCGCAGCACTCGTGACACGCAGCTATGCCGTGGAGCAGGGGATCGTCGTCGCGACGCTCCAGGTCACCGACGATCCGGCGATCTCATGTCCGGACCTGGGGCCCACCGTGCCGGTGACGGGATTCGGCCTGCCGGCGTTCGACTCGCATAGCGTCGTTTGCGACCGTTCGGCGCCCACCGCGGGAGCCGGAGCGAACCAGACCCTGTCCCTGGGCATGAACGCGATGGTCACCGTTCCGATTAACGGCGCCACCTCGTTCGATTTCGAGAGCGGCATCGCGAGCTACGCTTGGGACTGCGGCAACGGGACGGGGGCCCAGACCGGGGTGGCGATCACCTGCGACTACACCACCACCGGGACCTTCGTCGTCACGCTGACCGTCACCAACGGTTGCGGCATGACGGGCGTGGACACCGTGATCGTCACGGTCAACCCGTAGGCTCGACGGAGGCTCGCGTGGCAACAGCGTCAAAGACCCCCGGGCCGGACCGCAAGCGCCAGAAGGGCGCTCTGATGGTGGGTGTGGTCGCGATGCTGGCGATTTCTCTGATCTGGTCGGCGATCGCCTTCCAGGCCTGGATCGATGTGCTGCGCCGCGACAACGAGGCCGAGATGATCTTCCGCGCCGAGGAGATCGTGCGTGCGATCCAGCGCTATCGCCGCGATCACGGTGGGCAGGGCCCGCAGAAGTTGAAGGATCTGCTCGACCCCTCGCCCAGGAGGTCCTACTACATCCGCAAGGAGTACACGGATCCGCTCGTCCCGGATGGCAAGTGGGGCCTGCTCTACATGGGTCCGGGGGGATCGATCATCGATCCGAGCGAGCAATTGGGTTTGCCGGGCGCGACCCCGGGTGTCACTCAGGCGACCGGTGGGTCGGGCACCAGCCTCGACCAGGCACTCGGCAAGGGGCAATCGAGTCCCGCGGGTCAAGCCCCCGGGCACAACCGGAACCGCCTCGACTCACAGACCCAAGCGCCCGGGACGCTCGGCGGGATCGGCAACAGGAATTCCGACGGCGAGGGGACGGGTCTCCCGATCGCCGGTGTGAAAACAACCTGCGAGGAACGCCCGTTTCGCGTGTACAGGGGCGAGACCGAGTACAAGAAGTGGCTGTTCACCTACCTCGACATCCAGGCCGGAGGCGGTGCCGGGAAAGGCAAAGGCAAGGGCAAGGGCAATCTCGGAGAGAGGCTGAAGGGCAAGGGCAAGGGCAACACGTAAAACGACCGGACCGTCATCGACGGTGATATACTGCCGCCTCTTCGCCGAACTCGCCGCGGGGTTCTCCCGCGACGACCCATTCCGGCGCCGTGCCGGGAAGAAAAACGAGAACGAAGGTTCGACGGTTGATCCGCTCAGGGATACAGGGACTCGACTTTTCGATACCGCGGATCTCGCACGGCCCGAATTCAACGCCGCGGAGGGTTCGTCATGCCCGCTGAGATCCGCCGCCGCAAGCTCGCCAACGGCCTGACCGTCCTGACCGAAAAGATGCCCGACGTCCGGTCTGTGTGTATCGGTATCTGGCTCAAGAAGGGCAGCCGTGACGAGGCCAAGCGACTCAACGGCATCTCGCATTTCATCGAGCATCTGGTCTTCAAGGGCACGGAGAACCGCAGCGCGCGCGAACTGGCGCTGGCGATGGATTCCATCGGTGGCCAGATGGATGCGTTTACGAGCAAGGAATACACCTGCTTCTACGCCAAGGTTCTCGACCAGCACCTCCCGACGACGATCGACCTGCTGTCCGACATCGTCCAGCACCCGCTGTTCGATCCCGAGGAACTCGAACGCGAGCGCCAGGTCGTGCTGGAAGAAATCCAGATGGTCGACGACTCTCCCGAGGAGGTGCTCTACGACCTGTTCTCCGAGTCGTTCTACCCGCGTCACTCGTTGGGTCGCCCGATTCAGGGCACCGCGCAGACCGTCGGAGGTTTCTCGAGACGCCAGTTGCTGAGTTTTTTCAGGAGTTCCTACCGCCCCGAGAACATGCTGGTCGTGGCCGCCGGCAACCTCGACCACGCGGACGTGCGCTCCAGCGTGTCGCGTGCCTTTTCGGGTCTGGCGTCGGGGAACGGCGCCAACGGGCGGTCGGCGCGGCCCCGGACGCGGGGAGGCCTGGTCACACGCGCCAAGAAGGGGCTGGCGCAGTTGCATTTGCTCGTGGGCCTGCCCGTTTTTCCCGCCGACGAACCGGGCCGCTACGCGCTGCACGTGCTCAACACGATCCTGGGTGGAACGATGTCCTCACGGTTGTTCCAGAAGATTCGCGAGGAGCGCGGTCTGGTCTACAGCGTCTACTCGGCGGTCAACGGTTTCCTCGACACAGGATTCCTGGCCGTCTACGCCGGCACGAGCCCCGCGAAGGGCGCCGAGGTGATTCGGTTGATCACCCACGAACTGGCCGATCTTCGCGACAAGGGCCCCACCGAGCAGGAACTCAACGTGGCCAAGGAGCACCTCAAGGGCAGCCTGATGCTGGCGCTGGAATCGACCTCCAGCCGCATGTCCAACCTGGCCCGCCAGGAGATCTACCAGAAGCGCCAGCGCTCGCTCGCCGCCACGCTCGCCGCGATCGATGCGGTGACGCCTGCACGGGTCCATCGGATGGCCCGCGAACTCACCGCTGCCGCCGAGCTTCGCCTGGCCGCCGTCGGCCGGGTCGGCCAGCTGAAACTTCCGGAAGGAGCGTTGACGCTATGAGAACCGGGGTGAGTGCGGTGCTGCGGGTTCAGATCAAGCGGCTGGAGGGCGCGCAGGATTTGCCGCTGCCGGCTCGCGCGAGTCGGCAGGCCGCAGGGGTCGACCTGCACGCCGCGATCGATGCTGCGCTCAAGCTCGAGCCCGGAGAGCGTGCGCTTGTCCCGACGGGGATCGCGGTCGCCCTGCCACAGGGCGTTGAAGGCCAGGTGCGGCCACGCAGCGGTCTCGCCGTACGCCACGGCATCGCACTGGTCAACGCGCCGGGCACGATCGATGCCGATTATCGGGGGGAAATCAAGGTCATCCTGATCAATCTGGGCCAGGAGCCGGTGACCTTTTCGCGCGGCGACCGGATCGCGCAGCTCGTCGTGCAGCGGTTACCGGAGATCTGTTGGGAGGCCGTCGGTGAACTCCCCGCGACCGAGCGCGGGTCCGGCGGCTTCGGGCATACGGGGGAGCGCTAGCGTGAGGTTCGTCCCGTTGGCCAGTGGTTCCCAGGGAAACGCGACGCTGGTCGAGTTCGACACCACACGGCTGCTGGTCGACGCCGGGCTGCCCGTCAAGGAACTCGTCGCGCGGCTGGCGGCAAGTGGAGTCGAACCGGAGGCGATTTCCGCGGTCTTGCTGTCGCACGAGCATCAGGATCACGTCCGCGGTGCGCAGAAATTCTCCCAACGCTTCCACGTCCCGGTGGCGGCGAGTTGGGCCACGCTCGAAGGGATGGATCGCTCGCCGCAGGCGTTCGCCGGCTGGATCGATCTACGCGTCGGCCGAGCGGTCACGATCGGCGAGGCCGAGGTCGTCTCGTTTCCGGTGCCGCACGATGCCGCAGCGCCGGTCGGCTTCGTGCTGGAGGCTGCCGGCGTGCGCGTGGGAATCGCCACCGATCTGGGGCACGCGACGCCCCAGATCGCGGACCGCTTGGCCGGCTGCGACCTGCTGATGATCGAATCGAATCACGATGCGTTGCTGCTGCGCGATGGGCCGTACCCGTGGCGCCTGAAGGACCGTGTCTCCGGCAAGTTCGGCCACCTGTCGAATTCCGAGGCCGCCGCGCTGATCAAGCGCAGCGTCGACGAACGCTGCCGTTGCGTCGTCCTGGCGCACCTGTCGGAGAAGAACAATACGCCCGAATTGGCTCGCACGAGCGCACTCCGGGCGTTGCACGCGCGCGGCTGCGAGCGTGTCGATCTCCGGGTCGCACGCTCGGACAAACCGTTGGCGCCGGTTTCATGGTAAGGGGAATGCGGTGATCGAAAGGTATTCTAGACAGGCGATGCGCGAACTCTGGAGCGACCAGGCGCGCTGCGAGAGCTGGTTGGCCATCGAACTCGCTGTCTGCGAGGCACTGGCCGCACGCGACAGGATCCCTAGCGACGACATGCGGGTCATCCGTGAGAAGGCCGCCTTCGATCTCGATCGCATCGAGCAGATCGAAAGCACGGTCGGTCACGACGTGATCGCCTTCGTGACCAGCGTTGCGGAGAAGATCGGGCCGGCCGGCCGGCACGTGCACTACGGGTTGACCTCGTCCGACGTGGTCGATACCGCGCAAGCCTGGCGCACCGTGAAAGCCTGCGACCTCCTGCTCGAGACACTCGACGGGATGATCTCCACGTTGCGCGTCCAGGGCCTGGCGCATCGCGGCACCGTGATGGTCGGACGAACCCATGGCATCCACGCGGAGCCGACCACGCTGGGACTGAAATTCGCGGGCTGGTACTGCGAGGCCAAGCGCAATCGCGAACGGCTGGCCGCGGCGCGCGAGGAAATCCGTTTCGGCAAGATTTCGGGCGCCGTGGGCACCTATGCGCATCTCGGCCCCGAGATCGAGGCCAGCGTGCTGGAGCGACTGGGGCTGCAGATCGAGCCGGTGGCGACCCAGGTGATCCCCCGGGATCGCTACGCGATGGTGCTGTCCGTGCTGGGCATTCTTGCCTCCTCACTCGATCGCATCGCGACGGAGATCCGACACCTGCAACGTTCCGACGTTCGCGAGGTCGAGGAGCCGTTCCGCAAGGGCCAGAAGGGGTCTTCGGCGATGCCGCACAAGCGCAACCCGATCAAGTGCGAAAATGTCTCGGGTCTGGCCCGGGTCGTCCGGGCCCACGTTCAGGCCGCGCTCGAAAACGTCCCGCTGTGGCACGAGAGGGATATCTCGCATTCGTCGGTCGAGCGGGTGATCCTGCCCGATGCCACGATGCTGTGCGATTTCATGCTGCACCGTATGACGAGAATCCTCGCCGATCTGCACGTCTATCCCGAGCGGATGCAGCAGAACATGCAGATCACGCGCGGACTGATTTTCTCGCAAAAGGTGTTGTTGGCCCTGAATGCGGCCGGGCTCTCCCGCGATGCCGCGTACGACATCGTGCAACGCAATGCCATGGAGACGTGGGCCGGTAGCGGCCAGTTTCGCGAGGCGCTGGAGAGCGACCCCGCGGTCGGCGAGGTGCTCGATGCTGCGGCACTCGACGCCTGTTTCGATGCGCAGGAGTTGCTCGCGAACGTCGATGTGATTTTCGATCGTGTGTTTGCAGATAGTTGACCTTTTTTGCGAGGTTATAATCAACCGCTTCGTCGATGTTTGCGGCGGGGCCAGGGCGTTTTGACATGTGCGGCATCGTAGGAATCTTCGGACATCGAGAGGCTGCCACGATGGCGTATCTCTCGCTCTATGCGCTGCAACACCGCGGGCAGGAATCGGCGGGCATCGTGACCGCGAGCGGGGACCGCTTTCAGCGCCATGCCGGGATGGGTCAGGTCGACGAGGTCTTCTCAAAGTCCGTGCTCGACGGGCTCGACGGCGATGTCGCGATCGGCCACGTACGCTATTCGACCTCGGGCGATTCCAACTCGACCAACGCCCAGCCGGTGTTGTTGCACCATCACCGTGGACCGATCTCGGTGGCGCACAACGGCAATCTCGTCAACGCGGCCCTGGTGCGCGACGAGCTCGAGTCCGACGGTTCGATCTTTCAGACCACCAGCGACACGGAAACCATCCTGCATTTGGCGGCAAAGTCCCCGCACGCGGACATCGTGGATGCGCTGGTCGAGGCGTTGCGCGTCATGCGCGGCGCGTACTCGCTGCTGGCGCTGGCACCGGGCCGCCTGATCGCCGCCCGCGACCCGCTGGGTTTCCGGCCGCTCTCGCTGGGCCGCATCGAGGGCGCGTGGGTCGTGGCCAGTGAGACCTGCGCGTTCGATCTGGTCGGCGCGGAGTTCGTGCGCGATGTCGAACGCGGCGAGGTGGTCGTGATCGATGTCGGCGGGTTGCACTCGTTCAAACCGTTCGAGGCGGCGCGGCGGGCTTCGTGTTTTTTCGAGCACGTGTACCTGGCGCGCCCGGATAGCCAGTTGTTCGGTGAGTCGGTCCAGGCGGTGCGCAAGAGCCTCGGTCGAAAGCTCTGGGAAGAGCGGCCCTGCGATGTCGACGTGGTCGTCCCGGTGCCGGATTCGGGGGTCTACGCGGCGCACGGTTTCGCCACGGCTTCCGGCTTGCCGTATGAAATGGGCCTGGTCCGCAACCATTACATTGGACGCACGTTCATCCAACCGACGCAGCAGATCCGCAATTTCGCCGTGCGGGTCAAACTCAACCCCGTGCGTGAGATCCTGGCCGGCAAACGCATCGCGCTGGTCGACGATTCGATCGTGCGCGGGACGACCAGCCGCAAGATCGTACAACTGTGCCGCGCTGC
>Ga0255049_10001180_pt1 | contig 14673 bp, 14 predicted proteins | sample JV7_2_3_MG_FD_183615 | JGI IMG/M metagenome (GOLD analysis project Ga0255049, IMG submission 183615) | Seawater microbial communities from Jervis Inlet, British Columbia, Canada - JV7_2_3 | ecosystem: Environmental > Aquatic > Marine > Inlet | place: Canada: British Columbia | collected 2016-10-06
CTGCCAGCGGCGGCTGAAACTCTCCGGGTCGGCTTCACGGGAGGCGAGGCGGTGGAACGTGACCCAGTGGCGCTTCTCCGCGGGGCCGAGATCGAACAACAGGTCGGCGACCTCGGCGTCGCGGTCGGCAATGACGGCGAGCAAGCGCGTGAACCGCTCGCAGCTTCGAGCCTCGATCAGCGCCCCGACGAGCAGGCGGTCGCATTTCAGCCGCTGTTCGCTTCCGCGCGCGATGCGCTCATGCAGACCCTGAACGTAAGGGTTGGCGCGACGGCGCGACGGCTGGAGGCCGCGACGATGCAGTAGTTGAGACACGCGCCTCAGGTGTGCGACCTCCTCGGCGGCCAGCGCCGTCATGGCGTCGACCAGTGCGGCGTCGGCGGGGTAATGCGCCACCAGGTTGAGCCCGAACAACGCCGCCTGCTGTTCGCAGACCGCGTGGTCGGCGAGAAACTCGGGCAAACGGTCGGCGGCGAGCTCGGCCCAACCGTGGCGGGTCGCCGCGAGCAGCGGTAGTTCGTCGACGGCCTCGAGAAAACGGTGACGCGTTCGCTCCCGGCGGCCGCCGGGTTCAGGCACCGGGCGCCGCCCGCCTGACGGCGTCGTCGACACCGTCGGCGTAGCGCTCGAAGTTGTCGCGGAACATCGCTGCGAGTTTGGCCGCCTGGGCGTCGTATGCGGCGCCGTCGGCCCACGTTGCCCGCGGGGTCAAGGTGTCGCCGGGAACCCCATCGAGGCTGCTCGGAATCGCGAGCCCAAAAACGGGATCGGTGACCAGATCGTCGTCCGCGATCGAACCACCGAGGATCGCCCGCACCATCGCGCGGGTGTGCGGGATGGCGATGCGGTGCCCGGTTCCATAGGGTCCGGCTGTCCATCCCGTGTTGAGCAACCAAACGTTCGGGTTGTGCTCGCGAATCTTGCCCCCGAGCATCTTGGCGTAAACACCGGGGTGCAACGGCAGGAACGGTTCGCCAAAGCAGGCGCTAAAGGTCGCCTGCGGTTCGGTGATGCCCCGCTCGGTTCCCGCGACCTTGGCGGTATAACCGCTGAGGAAGTAATACATTGCCTGCTCGGGCGTCAGCCGCGAGAGCGGGGGTAACACACCGAACGCGTCGGCGGTCAGGAACACGATATTCTTCGGATGACCCGCAGCACTGTCGGCGACGACGTTGGGGAGGTGCGTGATCGGGTAGGCTGAGCGTGTGTTCTCGGTCTTCGAGTCGTCGTTGAGGTCCAACACGCCTGCGGCATCGATCGCGACGTTTTCCAGCACCGTTCCAAACCGTTCCGTCGTGGCGTAGATCTCCGGCTCGTGATCCTTGACCAAACGGATCACCTTGGCATAGCAACCGCCCTCGAAGTTGAACACACCGGCATCGCCCCAACCGTGTTCGTCGTCTCCGATCAGCGGCCGCTCGGGGTCCGCCGACAACGTCGTCTTGCCGGTGCCCGAGAGGCCGAAGAACAAGGCCGTGTCGCCCGCGGCCCCGACGTTGGCCGAGCAGTGCATCGCGAGTACGCCGGCCTTCGGCAACAGGTAGTTGAGCAGGGTGAATACGGATTTCTTGATCTCACCGGCGTAGCGCGTGCCGCCGATCATCACGATGCGGCTCTCCAGGTTCAGCATCACGAAGGCCTCGGAACGCGTGCCGTCACGCTCAGGGTCGGCCTCGAACTCGGGCGCGTGGACGATGTGGTAGTCCGGCGCATAATCGGCCAACTCGCTCGCCGCCGGCCGCACCAGGAGGTTGCGTGCAAACAGGGCGTGCCAGGGGCTCTCGCTCACCAGGCGGACGGACAACTGGTGTTCCCGATCGTTCCCGCCACGCAGGTCCTGGACAAACAGTTCCTTTTCGGAGAGATGTTCGCAGACGCGTAGGTACAGAGCATCGAACACGTCCGGCGCGATCGGTTGGTTGACCTTGCCCCAGGCGATTTCGTTTTCGATCGAGGCGTATCGAACGACGAACTTGTCGTTGGGCGAACGACCCGTGTAGGGGGTCGTGTCGACGACCAGCGGACCGCCCCGAGCGAGACGCCCGGTGCCGAAACGGATCGTCTCCTCGACGAGTTGTGGCTCGGAGAGATTCCAGCGTAGCGTGCCGAGACGGATGCCGAGCCCGGTGATTGCTGCCTTGTGGGCTGAATTCATGTCGACCCTCATCGGCCGGGATGGTTTTGGCCTGAGCGCCCACCATAGCGCTTGTCCCGGATCTTGAAAAGGGTCCCGAAAGGCCTGCGCTTGACGCCCCACGTGCGAGCGTCTAGCCTCCGCGCGATGGAGCGCCAAGCCACCTGGATAGATCGAACCGACGCGTTGGAAGACACACTTTCCGAACTCGGGAAGGGGCCGCTGGCGGTCGACACCGAAGCGGATTCGCTGCATCACTACCCGGAGAAGGTCTGCCTCATCCAGCTCAGCTTCGGGGGGCGCGACTACCTCGTCGATCCCCTGGCGGAGTTATCGCTGGACCCACTGGCGCAGCGTCTGGCGGATGGTTCGATCGTGAAGATCCTCCACGGCGCCGACTACGATCTACGCATGCTGCACCGTGGCTTCGGCATCACGTTCGCGGGGTTGTTCGACACGATGATCGCGGCGCGTTTCGTCGGCGAGGTTCGTTTCGGCCTGGCCGCACTCCTGGAGGACTACTTCGATGTGCCGATGGACAAGAAATTCCAACGCGCGGACTGGTCGCTACGCCCGCTGACGCCCGAGATGGCGTGCTATGCGGCGATGGACACGCATTACCTGATTCCGCTCTACGAGAAACTCCTGGCCCGTCTGGACGACCTCGGCCGGCGCAGCTGGGCCGCCGAGGAGTTCGAGCGCCTGGAACGGATTCGCACCGTACCGCGGGCCGCAGCCGAGGACGGGTTCCGGCGCGTCAAGGGCGCGGGCAAACTGGACCGCCGTCGGCTGGCCGTGTTGCGTGAACTGTGGACCCTGCGCGAGACCTACGCGTGTCGTCTCGACCGCCCGCCGTTCCGGGTGCTGCACGACGAACGATTGATCGATTTGGCGCAACGCCTGCCGCAACGCGTGGACGATCTGAAACTGCTGGAAAAGTTCCCGCGGCCCTGGCGCGAAGGCCGCCGCGCCGTCGAGCTACTCGACGCGATACACAAGGGTCAGTGTGCCCCGCGCGAGGATTGGCCCACCCGCGGCAAGGGCGGCCGCCCGCGCACGGGTCCGAAGACCCCGGATGAGCGTTTGCTTGCGCTTCGCGCCCACCGTGACAGAATTGCCGAGGAATTCAGCCTGGAGCCTTCGCTCCTCGGCCCGCGCGCGGTCCTGGAGCAGATCGCCGAGCGGCTGGCGGCCGGCAAGGATCCTGCCGACACGCCTGAACTACGGCGCTGGCAATGGGAACTGCTGGCCCAGGGAGTGGGCCTCGCGCCGGGATAGCCGGGTCGTCTTTTCGCACCGCCGGTCGTACTAGGGGGGAGGAAGCCGGCTCGATGAGGGATGTAGGTGTGAGTTTGCCGAACTGGAGGAACGCCGCCCTGGCGGGGTCGATCGCGATCCTGGCCTGCCTGGGCGCCGGCGCGCAAGAGCCGCCCCGGGCGTCCGAACCGTGGCTCGGCGTTTACCTCATCGATGAGGTCGACGGCGGGATTCGTATCGTCGCCGTGGTTCCCGGCGGGCCGGCCAGTGTCGCCGGCCTACGTTCGGGCGATCTCCTGATCGAGGCGGGAGACGTTCAACTTGCCGACCAGGCAGCGCTCGAGCGTGTACTCGCGGGACGCCTGCCTGAACAGGAATTGCGGGTTGCTGTGTTGCGCGACGGGCAGCAACGGACGTTTCGTTTGCGGACCTCCGTTCGATCCCCAACCAACCGGTTTCCAACCCCGCCCGTGTTGCCACGGGCGCCACGGGCCAGGCTCGGCCTCTCCGCGGGGCTAAAGACCGTTCCCATCACCGAAGAACTGCGCGCGCACTACGGCGCGCCGAAGGACCGCGGTGTGCTCGTCGTGCGGGTCGATGCCGCGGGAGCGTGTGGAGTTGCGGGGATCGAGGTCGGCGACGTGCTCGTCGGCATCGGGTCCGACACGGTCACGGCGCCGGCCGAGGTCCAGCGGGCGCTCGCCCGGCGCGACCGCAGCGTTCCGATCGCGGTCCGGCTCATTCGAAAACGTGAACCCCTGACCAAGGACATTGCGCCGCAGACGCCACGGATGCCCTCACCGCCGCCCCGCGTGTTGCCCGCCAGCGAGGCCCGCAGGCGTTACCTCGAGTTGTCGATTGAGACGATGGAACGACAGCTCGAGGCGCTCAGGGAACAACTCGCCGAACTCAAACGGGATCCGGAGCCGGCCAACCCAGATCGCTGAGAAACGCGGGGAGTGCCGCAAACCCCGGCAGCACCGGCGGGCCGACGGCCCGCAGTTCGCCCACGCTCGCCGACCCGCCGCCGACGAGGATCACCTCGAGTCCGGCATTCGAGCCGCTGACGGCATCGAGCGGCATGTCACCCACGTAACGCGTTCGCTCGACGGACGTCCCGAGAGCGTCCAGGCACGCACCCAGCATTGCCGGGTCCGGCTTGGTCGTGCCGACCGTATCCGGACCTTCGACCGCGCGGAACAACGGCGACCATTCGAACTGCTGGAGGATCGCGCTCGAGAACCGCGCCGGCTTGTTGCTTGCCAGGGCCAGGCGGTAGCCGCTGCCGGCGAGCGCCCGTAATGCGGCGTCGGCGCCGGGTAACGGCTCGGTCGCGATCGAATACACCTGTGCGTAGCGCTCTCGAAACAACCGTATGCCGTCCTTGATCCTGTGCTCTCCGACCCAGTGCGCAATCAGATGTTCCAGTCCATGCCCCACCACCGCGCGCACGGTCGGCACATCGAGTGGCTCCAGCCGGTAGTGCTTTCGCGCGTGATTGAGCGACTCGGCGATCGCCCGGTAGGAATCGATCAACGTCCCGTCGAGATCGAGGATCAGGCCGTAGTTGCCGACGGCTACTCCCGGTCCGGCGCCACGACCGGCAGCGGCGGCCTGTTTCCGATCGAGTCCGCGTGCCGCTTCAGGTTGAAACGACCTTGATCGCAGTTACGGCAACCGTCGTACGTTTGAAAGCGAGTGCGAGTGGCGCAATCCGCCGAGGGGTACCAGACCCGGAACCGCAGGCAGTAGAAGTCGCACCCCGTTTCGAAATCGAGCCCCGATCTCGGTCGGATGAACGGGGAATCGCGGGCGATCTCGGGCGGCATCCGTGTCCTCTCAGTCGTCGAGCTGCGGGCTGGCCGAATCGATTTGTTGTTGCGCCTCGAACAACTCTTCCAGGAGCAGGGCCCGATCCTGTAGGGCCGCCAACAGGCTCGGATCGTCATCGGGGAACATCTGGACGTATTCGTACAACGTCATGAGGTCCCCGATCGTCGTGTTGGGGAGCAGGGCCCGCAGCGCGGTCTCTCGCAGTTCCGGCTGATCGGAAAGGGACCAGGCTCGAAGGTAGTCGAACCCCTGGCCTCCGATCGAGGCCAGGGCCGTTGCGGCGCGACGGCGGATTTCCGGATCCCCCTGTTCCATCCGATCGGCCAGGAAGAACCTTGCGCGATCGTCACCAATGATCTCGACCGTTTCGATCACGACCGCGGTCAGTTGCGGGTACTCGTGGGCGGCATCGATCACGGACAGCAACAGGATCGGGATCGGCCGGTCGGCCATGAACAACATCGCCAGTCGTTTGGCATCGGGGGATCCGAACCAGATCGCGTGATCGACCGCCAGGGTCGAGTACGAGGCCCTTCCGGACGTCATCTGTAATTCGGCTTCGATGATCGCCAACATGATGTCGGCGCTCAACTCGGTGCCGGCCCATTGAAGCGACTCGGCGATGGCCTGTATGCCGTGCCGGCCGAAGAGCGTCAGCTTCTCACGGGCCCGGGTGGCAAGCTCGTGATGGGTCGTCTCGTCCCCCCAGGCCAGCCGGGCCAGCGTGTTGGCCTGGCCCTGGATCGTCTGGGAGCCGACCGCGAGGCGAATCTCCTCGTCGATCGCATCGGACTCCGTGGCGAATGCGACCGGCGCAAGCGCCAGGGCGGCTACGATCCATGCCAGGATTGCCAGACGGTTCATAGGTTGCCTCGTTGGACGGACACGCAAAATGATAGCGTCAGCCGGACAGAGCGGCAATTTTTTCGCCGACGGACGTGGCCAGCCGCGCAAAAGCCCGGGCGGCGGTCGAGTCCGGGGCGGAGTCGACGATTGGCGCGCCGGCATCCCCGGTCTCGCGCACGGCCGGATCCAGCGCGATCTCCGCCAGGAACGGAACCTCGAGCTTTGCCGCGCGTTCCTTCGCACCGCCGTGCCCGAAGACCTCGGTTCGTTCCGAACAATGAGGACATTCGAAGAAACTCATGTTCTCTACCACGCCGAGAATGGGGACGTTCACCTTGCGAAACATCGCGACCCCCTTGACGGCGTCGGCCAGGGCGACATCCTGGGGCGTCGAGACGATGACCGCACCGCTGAGCCGGACGCGCTGGGTCAGCGTCAGTTGGGCGTCGCCTGTTCCGGGCGGCAGATCGAGAACCAGATAATCGAGCGCTCCCCAGACCACGTCGCGGAGGAGTTGTTCCAGGGCTTTCATCACCATCGGTCCGCGCCAGATGACGGCCGTTTCCTGTTCGACCAGAAAACCCAGTGACATGAACCGGATGCCGTAGCGTTCGAACGGGATCAGGCGCTTTCCGCTGGCGTCGAGGCGCGGGCGTTCACCGGGGATCCCCATCATCAGCGGGATCGACGGACCGTAGACGTCCGCATCGAGCAGGCCGACCGAGTGGCCCTGCTGCGCAAGCGCACAGGCGAGGTTGACGGCAACGGTCGATTTGCCGACACCGCCCTTCCCCGAGGCAACGGCGACGACGTGACGTACTTCCGGGATCAAGCCGGGATCCGCGGCACCGGCCCGGGCCACACTGGGACGAGATCCCAGCACGTTGAGCGAGGATGCGGCAGCGGCGTCGGGAGTGCTGAAACGGATCCGATCGGCCGGGATCATAGCACTCAACACCTCCACGACCTTGCTCTGAATCTTCGCGGCCAGCAGATCCGAGTTCGCCGGCAGTTCGAGTTGAATCACGACGCCCTGGGAACCGACCTGCACATCGCGCACCACTCCGGCGGTCACGATGTCACGGGTGAACCCGGGGTAGACAACCGCCCTGAGGCGGTCCAGCAACTGCTCTCGGTTCTCTTGCACCGCCAGGCTTTAGAAACGGAAACCAACCCCGCCGTAAAAACCCTCGTACGTGGCGGAGCGGTCGGTTTCGCTGGCATCAATCGCGTTGACGGTGTCGCCGATCACGAAAATATTCCGCGGGCGCAAATCCACCGCTACGTTGCCGTAATGGATCATGCGAAAACCGAGAAAGACGTCCATGTAGGAACGCGCCTTGAACCTGGCGCCGATACTGGTCTCGAGGATCTGGCTACTGCGGGTAATCGATTCGCTTCGCAGCCCCGCTCCCACGACGACCTGATCGACCGCCACCGCCGTGCCCACAACGATCCCCAGGGAATTGACGAAGAAGTCGCCCAGTTCCGTGTACGGGGGCTCGAGGATGAAGCCGCCAAGGACATACAGGCTGTTGGTCGCACGATACTCGGTGTCCACCGTCCCCTGAAGCAGCGACAGACCGACCGACGCTTCGAGCACGAACTTGTCTTGCCATAGGGGAGCCTCGAACTCCATTCCGCCGGTCAATCCGCGACCGTCATATCCCGAGAAAAGGGACGCCGTGTCGGGCAACGGGGTCAAGTTCGGTAGCGCGGTCACCAGCGGGGGGACGAACGCGGGGAACGTCGGAACCAGCGCGTGGTACGTCGCCTCCGTTCGGAATCGATAATCCAATTGGCGATAGCCGGCGATCCAGCGGGCCCGCACTCGTGAGTTGCTGAAAGCCACGCGTGAGTATTCGATCTTCAAGTCGCGGAGTTGGTTGACGGTCGATGCGTCTACCGCGTCGGCCAGGCCGTCGTTCGACAAGCCCGCAAAGGCCGGCAAGGCCAGCAGTTCGCCGAAAATGAAATTCCCCGGATCACGCATGTTTAGCTGTGAAGCACCATCATGGGCGAACCAGGTGAACAGAAGTCGACCCCGGTTGCCGGCTAGTTCAGCGCCAAAGCGGGTGTAGTCCTCGGCCTCCGTGCCATACGTGAACCCGACGAGCGTATCGTTGAAAATGTTCGAAGGATCGATGACGCTGACAACGTTTTCGCCAAGCCCGCCGGGCTCGGCAATCCAGGTGCCGAACTCGACGATAAGTTTGCCCCAACCCTCATCGTCGTCACCGGCATCGTCTTGCTGAGCCGAAGCCGGGACCGGAAGCAGTAGAGCCACGAGCAACAGCACCAGGCTGGACGTCGTGCGTAATGAGATCTTCATACGGGAGTTTCCCTCAACCGGCTCTAGGCCACACTCAGCGGGAGCTATAGAAGAACGAAAATCCATCGCCCGCCACGGGACCCGACGTCGAATCGCCCCCGAGAGAACCGATGTTGATACCGTCGACCTGCAGGCGTCCGACGATCACGGGCTCGATCACCGTCAGCGGGTTTCCGACAACGTCGCGAAGCTCGGCCGGGGGAGCGAGCGCCTTTCGAGCTTCGACCTTGATGGTGTCGCCCTTGCCGAGCATGAACGTAAACGGCTGCGGGGCACCGGCGAACCCGGAGGGCCCGGGATCCAAGGATTCCGAACACTTTCCATTGCGATAGCTGTAGGTCACAGCATCGAAATCGGTCAACGGGTTGCTCGTGGCCAGAAGGACGTTCCGATTGACGGCCGTCAGCTGCCGGGCATTGCTCCAACGGAACGTGCGAAACAGCCGGCAAGTTTCACCCATGGGGCAGTCGGGGTCCATCTGGCAAGACGTGGTTGTCGTCGTGGAGCAGGTCCCGGTTCCGACCATGATCGTCAGGTTGGGCTTCTGCACAACATTGCCCAGCAGGATCTGATCGTCGTAGGGACTCAGGTTCATATCCGGGTTCAGGTACACGTCGTCGGTGAGCTGCTCGAACTCGGTGGAATCCGCCCGTAGAATCGAAATGCGTACGCTGTGATGCCATGGGGGTTCCACCCCGATCATGATCGGGGGCGCGTTCGGGGCGACCGGGACGGATTCGCAGAAGAGGTAAACCATGCCGTCGTCCGGAACACCGTCGAGATTCGTGTCCTCGATCAAATCCCAGACGTTGAACAACTCGGCATCGGTGCCCACCACATTAATGGTAACCGTGGCGACCTGGGTCTGGAGCTGAGCGATCTGGGCCTTGTCGCACCCCAGCAGACCGACGGTAAGCAACAGAACGCCCGCGAGCCTTGCGGCAAAACGCATGAAACCGAACCCTCCTGGTCGAAATTGGAACCGGAAAGCTACCTGAGGTATGGGCCGGAGTCAAGCTTGCCCGAGTCCGCCTGCGGCAGTTTAGCGGCATACGGACCGCAGCTGCTTGAAAGTTCCTGTCGGATGGTAAAATAGGGCTTTCTGCCGATTGTGGAGAGCCTCGATGAGTGGTCCATACGCCGATGCGAAGACGATCTCGGAAACGCGTCAGGTCGAACGCGTCTACGCCGGTCTGGCGCATGTCTACGACACGGTGTTCGACTGGGCGTTGCGACCCGGCCGTCTGGCCGCCGTCCGCGCGCTAAACCTCACGAAAGGTTCTCGGGTTCTCGAGGTCGGTGTGGGGACCGGACTGTCCCTCAACACCTACCCGGCGGGCAGCGACGTCACGGGGATCGATATTTCCGGGCCGATGCTCAAACACGCGAGGCTCCGCGCCGACCAAGCCCGTGGAAGATCGATCTCCATCCGGCGCATGGACGCCCAGTCGATGAGTTTTGCGGATGGCGTCTTCGACCACGTCATCGCGCCCTACGTTATCTCGGTGGTTCCCGACCCCGACCGGGTGATGGCGGAAATCGCCCGTGTTTGCCGCCCCGGTGGGACGGTCGTCGTCGTCAACCACTTCGTCCACGAGGATCGTCTACTGCGCTACGCCGAACGTTGGGCGACCCCGCTCACGCGAACGATCGGCTTCCGCCTGGATACCCGGGCGCGGATCGTGACGAAAACGCCGCAGCTCGAGTTGCAAGGCATCGAAGCGGTCAACCTGTTCGGATGGTGGAAGCTTGTCGTGCTCAGGAAACGGGCCGAAGCATCCTAGCCCGCTGAAATCAGGCGTCGTCGGTCGGCTCGCCGGGACGCGGTTGCCGCGGAGTGACGGAACCCAGCCGCTGCAGGCGTTTGGACTGGTCCACGACCTCGCTGAACTGTTGGTCGATCGTCTCGTTGGTGATTTCGTTTCGCGTCAACATCTCGAGACCGCGCACCTTTTCCTTCAGCGCCAGAATCTCCAGAGCGCGGCCCTCGAGTTCGAGGTGCGCCTCGCGGAGTTGCGTGCCGGTTTGTTCGTCGTGCAGGCCCTGTGTGCGCCCTTCCCGTTCGTGCCGGTCGTGACGCTTCGCCAGCTTGGCCTGGGCCTGATCGAGGCGGTTCTGAACATCCATCGAGCGGATTCCGGCAGCGCGAACCATGCCGTATTGGACGAGCAACTGCTCGTGCTTCATCTGTAATTCCTGGTACAGGGAGATCGGTACGGCCATCGCCGGGGGGGCGGTCGACACCGACACCGCGGTCACGCCGGGACCTGCCGGAACGGGAAGCTCGCGCGTGGCCGCGGGCTGATCGACACGGAGACCCGCGTCCCGCAGATCCTGCGGCGAGAGATAGTACTCGGGGCCGAAACGGCCAAAACGCTTATCCGCATGCAACCGACCGCTGCGGATGTACCGTCTCAGCGTCGTGATGGATCGGGCGGTATGTTGAGCGGCTTCGCGGAGGGTCATGCGCTCCATGCGATCTCCATCTGCAGCAGGACGGCAGTTCGTTTCTACCATAGGCACCGCGAGAACCTCAAGCAAAAGACAGCAGTTTGCGACCCAATTCGGACAGTGTGTATCCTGGCCCGGTGGGGGAGACGACCGTCGCGGGCAACATGAGTCGAAGCGAGAACACCACGGGCGTGCACTGGGTCGATCGATACGTTTCCCGGATCGTCGAATCCGGCGAACCCACCGTCGTCTCGAGCGGAATTTCACCATCCGGCGAGATTCACGTCGGCAACATGCGCGAGGTCCTCACCGCGGATGCGGTCTATCGCGCTCTCAAGGAGCGTGGGCGCCCGGTTCGGTTCAACTACGTCGCCGACAATTTCGACCCTCTCCGCAAGGTCTACCCGTTCCTGGATCGCGACGTCTACGAGAAGTACGTTGGTTGCCCGATCTCGGAAATCCCGTGTCCGTGCGGGGACCACGATTCCTATGCCGCCCATTTCCTCGCGCCCTTCCTGGCTGCCCTACGCGAACTGGGTGTCGACGTCGAAGTTGAACGCGCGGACCAGATGTACAAGTCCGGCCGCATGAACCCGTGGATCCTCAAGGCCCTTCGGGGACGCGATCGGATCGCCGCAATCCTGAACGAACTGACCGGCAGGCAGGTCGATGCCGGGTGGTCGCCGTTCACACCGCTATGTCCCACCTGCGGGAAGATCAACGCTTCGCGTGTCACCGGGTTCTCGGCTACCGATGAGACGGTCGCATACGAGTGCGACTGTGGGGCGTCCGGGGATCTCCCGTTCGCCGGTGGGGGCAAACTGGTCTGGCGGATCGATTGGCCCGCTCGCTGGTGCATGCTCGGCGTCACGGTGGAGCCTTTTGGCAAGGACCACTCGACACGCGGCGGGTCCTACGACACGGGCAAGCGGATCGTCTCGGAGGTCTTCGGCGGCAAGGCGCCGTTCCCGATTCCCTACGAGTGGATCCGCTTGAAGGGCAAGGGCGACATGTCCTCGAGCCGTGGCAACGTGCTCTCGATCAGCCACATGCTCGAGGTCGTGCCACCCGAGGTCCTGCGTTATCTCGTCATCCGCGCCAGGCCCGACAGGACGATCGGTTTCGATCCGGGCCTTCCGTTGCTGCAGTTGGTCGACGAGTTCGACGACTCCCAGCACAAGCGCCGCGATGCCCGCTCGATCGAGTTGTCACAGGCGGGGGGCTTCGAGCCGGTCGGTGTTCCGTTCAAGCACCTCGTCGTCGTGGCCCAGGCGGTCCGGTTCGATGTGGAAAAGATGATCGAGACATTGCACCGCAACGGATTCCCGGAATTGGCAAAAAGTGCCTTGGATCAGCGTGTCCCGTACGCCAAACGGTGGTTGGAATCTTTTGCACCCGAAGATGTTAAGTTCAGCGTACAAGAAGAGTTACCCCCGGAGGCGAAAAGCCTCGACGAGGCGCAGCGCGAGTTCCTGGGTAAGTTGAGCACGCGGCTCGTCGATGGAATGGAAGGCGAAGCGGTCCACCAGGCGATTTACCAGACGGTCGGAGATTTCCCGGACGCAAAACCGGCCGAGTTGTTCCCGGCGATCTATCTCTCGTTGCTGGGCAAACCGCGCGGCCCGCGAGCGGGCTGGTTCATCGCACTGCTGGGGCCGTTGTTCTGCAAACAGAGATTCGAAGAAGCGGCTGGAGGCCAGGCATGAAGCAAGCGTCGAACCGGGTTCTTACGTTCCTCCTCGTCACCGTCGTGGCGGGAACCACGATGGCCGGCATGGGCGAGTCCGAGTCGCCCCCGCTGCCGGCGGCCGAGACGACTGCGGCCGGCGAGGAAGCACCTGTCAAGAAGATAAAGATGTACGGGCGGAACTGGAACTGGACGCCGAACGAGATTCGCGTCAAGCAGGGCACGCGGGTGATCATCGACTTCTTTTCCGAGGATGCCAGCCACGCGTTCGAGCTCAAGGCCTACAAGATCAAGGTCAACCTTCCCGAGGACAAGCGCGGTCACGTGGAGTTCATCGCCAACAAGACCGGGACGTTTCGCTGGCGCTGTTCGCGTCCCTGCGGCAACGGATGCGCCAAGATGACGGGCAAGCTGATCGTGATGGAGTAGGCCCGGGCTGCTAGCCCTCGGCCAGGCGCTCCTTCGCGTCGCGCGTGACGCGATCGAGTACGGCGCGCTGAATTTCCCACGCACGTTCGAGCAACCCCAGGGTTTCCCCGGCATGCGCCCGCAACGCCTCGCCGTACGGCGAGAGTTGCGCCACCGGTTCGTCGCCCCGTCGATCGAGGACGGAGACGGCTTCGCGAACGATTCGCAGCGCTTCGTCCAGGGTCGTCCTGGAGCGTTCGTCCAGGGCGCACAACGAACGGGCGGTCTCGAGGATCCCGGTGGACAGTCGAACACGATCCGTCGCGCCGTTTTCCCAGTGTTCGCCGGTCAGGACCCACTCGACACCGGTCTCTCCGACCCGCGCCAGTTCGATCAACCGCCGGGGCTCAGGGACAACGCCATGCTCGTATTTGTGAACCGCGGATTGGGTCGTCCCGAGGATCCGCGCAAGTTCCCACTGGCGCAGTCCGGCGGCGAGCCGGATCTCGCGGATTCGCCCGCCCATCGCCGCCTTGTCGAGCTCGCGCATCGTTCCCCTGTCCATTTGTAGACCGGCCCGTGGTGTCGTAGGCCGAATATAAGTGGGGGGGGTTGGAAAGCAAGGCGCGGGCGTTCTAGTGGGCTTTCGGCTCTCGCACCCGGAGGACGAAGCCGAGACCGATGGCAAAGAGTGGAACCAGCCACAGCACGGCCAGACGCTGGTTGCCCGTCACGCTGGAAACGAGCCCGAACAGCGGCATCGCCACGACGGCGCCGAAGCGACCGGCCATCATGTAGTAGCCGAAGAATTCAGAACGTCGGTCGTCGGGACACAGACGAGCCATGAACGCCCGTCCGATCGCCTGGGTCGCGCCGACACCGATCGCGATCCCCATCGCGAGCACCCAAAACGCGCGGACCGAACCGGCCTGCGAACCCCAGACGAGCAGCAGGATCCACCCGACGAGTGTGAGCACCAGTGCCCGTTTGGCGCCCAGCCAGTCGGCGACGTAACCGGCCACGAGCGTACCGGGAAACGCGGCGATGTTGGTGAAGATGAACAATCGCAACAACTCGGCCTCACCGATATTGAACGTGTCCTTGGCGTAGATCCCCGCGAAGATGATCACGGTCGCGATCCCGCCGTAGAAGAACAGGTACGCCAGCACGAACCGTCCCGCCTCGCGGTGTTCGCGAAGATGCGTCACCGTTCGGGCCACACGGCGCCAGCCGATGGAGAAGAACGACTCGGCGCTCACGTCCCGCGGGCGTGGCGCCCGTTCGCGCAGGAAGGCGAACGTAAAGACGGAAAACAGAGCAAAGAACGCCGCGACAACGACGAAGGACCAGCGCCAGGCCGTGACGGCTGTCGGGTCGAGCGCGGTCCCGCCTTCCGGGATCAGCGGCTGGCTGATCAGAGGACCGCAAGCGATCAACGCGAACAGTCCTCCAATGAACCCGGTGCCCCAACTCCACGCCGAGACGCGGCCGATCGTCTCGGGGGTCGACACCTCGGGCAGGAACGAGTTGTAAAAGATGTATCCCGCCTCGAATCCGACGGTGGCGACGACAAACAGGAGGACGCCCCAGCCGATCGAACCGGGAGCGACCGTGGACAGCAGGGCCGTCGCCACGACGGTCTGCACGGTGGTCCACAGCAGGAAGCGTTTCTTGCGGCCCGAGTAGTCCGCCATGGCGCCTAGCAGGGGGGCGATCAAGATCATG
>Ga0255049_10001181_pt1 | contig 14672 bp, 25 predicted proteins | sample JV7_2_3_MG_FD_183615 | JGI IMG/M metagenome (GOLD analysis project Ga0255049, IMG submission 183615) | Seawater microbial communities from Jervis Inlet, British Columbia, Canada - JV7_2_3 | ecosystem: Environmental > Aquatic > Marine > Inlet | place: Canada: British Columbia | collected 2016-10-06
CAGGAGTGCTGCTACGCTTGGAAGCAAGTCGGCAAGAGTACCGACAACAGTGACGGCAGCCATGCCATCTCCTATGTCTCCGATGGGGCCGCGGGTTGTCATTTCGCACCGTACAAGTACGCAATGCCGGCGTTCATCGTCTGAACCCCTCCGCCGGTTATCATCCGCAACCCATCATGCTTGACGATGTTGTCGCGGAAACTGCTCATATGTCGAGGGGCTGCGTTTCCAGCCGCCACGCTTGCGCCATAGATCAGCGTGCTGGGCGCGGCAATGTTGAAGTTCTCCATAACCGCCAGGAACGAACCAGCCGTGCCGGAGAATTCCGTGTGCATGAAATAGTCAACCAGCCCACCATCTGTGCCAAAGTCCCGGTTTGCTTGGCCCCGGTTATAGTCGCTGGCTCCCGTATCCCACGATGACCCTCCGTCAGCGCTGAGATGAAGCTCGATTTCATCCGCGCCGGAGAGACCAAGGCTTGGGGCCACCAGAACCATACTGTTGCTTTTGCCCAGGCTGGTGAAGGCGTGTGACACAGCAGCGGCAGAACCGAAGTCCACCGTCTCCAGAACCTGATTCTTGCGGATGTGATAGATTGCCCAGACCTTGCCAGCGGTCATGTTAGTTGCGCCGGAGGTTCTGATTTCAACGGTCGAATGGGCGGTTGCAGCTTGCTGGTAACCGGCTGAAATCTGCATGACACCACCCGCCATGCCAATATCCATGGGCCGAGCTAGATAAACCGTGGGGGCCGCAAGCTGCAAGCCGTAGATCGCTGTCCTTGTTGCGTGTCCGGTCGTTCCCAACCGCGCGCCTGCGCCAGCCCCAGAGATCACATCGGTGGCATCCACTGTTACCGTATGGTAGTGGCGCGGATAGGTAGAGGTTGAGAGCCCTCCAACGCCAACCTCCAGGGTTTCCGAGCCAACGGTAACAACATCTCGGGCGACAATCTCAACCATCCAGGTTTTCGCTGGAGGCGTGAAGGAGATGCTGCTTGCAGCACCATCCACCGCGAAATCATAAACCTCTGATTGGGGCTGTGCCATATCACTGCATCCTGATCATGTAGGCCGTGCCGCTAGAGAACGTGGCAGCTCCGGCGATAATCAGTCGCACCCGATCATGGAGGTTCTCATCGTTCATAAAGCCGGTCATGACTTGAGAGCCTGTAGCGTTCCACGCCCGGCCCATCATGCTGGTTGGAACGGCGAGGCCCCCGCTGGTAATCCATATCGTCCCGCTGACGGGGTTAAGACCGGCCGGGAACAACTCGATCGGCCAATTCGCCCGGTTGATTGGAAGATTGGACCCGCTCTGGACAATGTTGGACCAGCGATATGCTGTCGCGCCCTGCTCCCACACGCTATCGCTTGTTCGGCGAACCTCCATGTTGATGGTGTCGGTAGCAGATAGAACTACGTCGTCAAGCACGACGACATGGCGATTTTTGTTGCTGAACTCGAAAGTAACCGTCTGGCCGGACGTTGGGTTTTCTGTCACGACATCCGGCAGCGCATCCTCGCCGTTCCCGTTCCCAAGCGCAACCGCGGGAGGAAGCACTAGCCCCCGCCTACGGTCCAGAAAATGTCCGCGGCCGCGTGTCATCGTCAGACCAGCGTGTCCGCTTCCACGGCGCCGGTCGCGTCGAACGAGCGAGCGTAGATGTTGGTCGACGCCAGCCCGCTGATCTGGACGAAGTCGCCCGCCTGCAGCAGATACCCGACCTCGGCCAAAGCCACTGGCTCAGCCGCTGCTGAAGCGACCAATATCGGCCCATCGCCATGGTTCTGCGCGTAGGTGCCGGTCACGGCCGTGCCCAACGTCGACCACGCGGTTGTGAGTGCTGTTCTTGCCATTTATGGACCTCTTGCTGGGCGGACCGGCTCGGGGCCGAGGATCGCGATAACCCTCGCCTTTGCCGCCGGCCCGATTTCATTCGCGATCGCTCGGATCGCCAGACGTGTGTCACTCTCGGGTTCGCGTCCAGGACGGGTGAATGAGACCAGCGCTCCGCCCTGAACGCGAGCGTGGCGCTCACCCGTACCGGAGGGCGAGCCCGGCCACGGTATCGCGTTCGGCGGCTGAGGAACATCTATGTGGTCCACGCCGGGCGGGAGGGATCCAGGGAACGGACCCGGATGCACCCCGTATATCTCGCCCGTCGCCGTGAAGTAGAAGATGCGCGCCATTAGGTTGTTCCGATCTCTCTGACGGTCAGATAAGAATGCTTCAGGATTTTGCTGTCGGTCGCGTCTGCCGTGTTCTGCGCCCATTGAAGTTGAAGATTGCCAGCGTTCGCGCCGTTACGCACGATGCCCTCGTTGGTGAAATCATCGGTGGCTGTCTGGCCATTATATGTCTCGGTTTCCCCCTCGATGTGGGATGTAGGCGAACCCACGTCATCCCAAAACATTGTGCAGCCAACCGGAATTGCCCACCCGATTTTGAGATCGGGAGTGGTGTTGATGTGCAGATGAAACACGCGGAGAGTGAACGCATAGGTTGTGTTCGCCTCCATCGCGAACAGCAGTTCGTCATCGTCCTGCAGCGTGGTGGAGTTATTCACCGTTTCGTCAGCCGTTTTTGCAACCAATGTGCTGGAAGAACTTCCGCTCCATGTCGGATCTGCTCCGGCGCCGGCGGACTCCAGCACTTGACCCGCGGTGCCGGCAGCAAGCTCGGCTATCGTCCCGCCGGAACCATAATACAGCACCCCGCCCTGCGTACCATCCGCCATTTTGGCCAGAGTGACATTCAGATCCTTGATCTTCAGCGTCTCCACCGCATCCGTAGCCAGCTTCGCCGCGGTCACCGCCGAGGTGTTCAGCAAAGCCGTTGTGATTGCCAGCAACGCAATCTTGCCGGTGGTGACGTTCAGCGCCAGGATCTTCGCCGTCTCGACCGCATTTGTCGCCAGAGCCGTCGCATCCACAGCCCCCGCATCGATATCCCACTGCGCCCCGCTCGACGAAACGGTAATGTCGCCTTTGTCCCCATCAGTTACTCCCGAAAAAGCGTCTACCAATGCATCAATCTCGTCAATCGCGGCCTGGACATCCGCCGCCGTCAATCCCGAGGTCGTGTTGTCGAAACTCGTCGTCGCCGCATTCAGATTCAAAGTCGAAAAATCGGCCAATTTCCGCCAAAACAGCGAAACAAGTGAATCCGTGTCGAAATCAGATGTTGACGTGTGTGCGGTCAGCGCCAACCACAGTTCCGAGCGCCCACCCGACACGAAAACCACCGTGTCATTGACCGAATATGCGGTCGGCGCCACGGTCCAGATCGTCGGCGGGTTGATCCCGGTTCGCAGCGACACCTCGAGCTGGTCGTTTCCGACACTCAGGTTCGCCAGTTCCCCGTCATCGCGCTGCACCAGCGCAATATTGTTCAGGATTGCGTCCAGCGTCGCCTTGACGGCGTTCAGTTCGATCTCGTGCTGCGCAGACGGAAGCGGATCCGCCGGATTGGCAGCCTGAAAATCGGTGAAACTGAATTGCCTGTTATAGGCCGGTGGTTGCGCCAAGATTCACGGTCCTTGATCAATGCAGCCGCTCGCGACACGGCCTGATTCGCCAGACTTGAAACAAACTAGCATAACACGACAAACCCGACAAGCTATTCCGCAGAATCGTATGTCCCGTTCTCGCGATCCCAGCGCCAGCAAGCCTCACAGTGGCGCGTGTGCCGGTGCAGTGGATAGAGCCCCTTGTCAATGAACAGCGCCATCAAGCGCCACTCCCGGCGGTGAACCCTCGAACAGAACATTTCGCGCGGAGAGCCAAGCGTGAGAAGGTTGAGAACCTGAGAGCCGCGCCAAAGCGTGTGCGCGACAGGTCTCACGACACATTGGCCGGAACAGAAAGCCCGACATTCCCGTACTCGCCCATCTCCTCAAGCACGTTGATCAGTACCAGCACCGAAGGCGACATTGCCCCGCGCCAGGGGTGTGCGCCCTCAATGCGCAACTTGGCTCGATCGCCGGGGTTCATGTTGAAAAAGAAGTCAGCGTGCGCCCAACGCTCCTGCTGTTCACAGTGGTGCTTGGCGGCGGCGATTAAATGACCGGTCATGCCGCCACGGGTTTTGTGCTCGACCATCGGCTTAGGAGCGCTCTGTCATGTTGTAGACAAAGTGCTTCCACATATCTTCCGGCTTCTCGTTCCAGTATTTCCTGACAATGTCCATCGCCGGCTTGGTTGTAGCGTCTTCGACCATCCTAGTTATCTTCTGTTTTTGCTCGCCTGCCTTCTTCTTTAACATTTCAATCTGATACGCCAGGTCTTGTTCAACGTGGAAAAACGCCACGTCGGCAGACTGCCGTAGCTGTTGAACGACTTCAGCGCGCCTGGGCTCAACAAGAGCCTCGCCACGAACGGGATCAGCTTTCCAGCCGGTTTTGTCTTTCGTCATAATCGAACTCTCTTTCTCTGTTTGAACCGGGCGGTGGTGAGAGCTTCGGTGAACGTCGTCGTCATGGCCACCGCCCGATACCCGCTGGAGGCGGCGGGCGATTTTGATTGTAAGGCGATTCGGGGGGAAATGTGAATAGGCGATGTGGGTTTTTAGGCTGAGAATTGTAAATTTTGTCGGAGGGGGTTGCGCACCCCGCACTGCCGCCGGCCGGGGGTGGGGCGGGGGTCGGGTCCGGACCTGGGCAGGCTAGGGGGTGGTGCACGCGCCGTGCCTAGGCGGTTGCACATAGGTGCTAAGCCATTCAATCGAATACACTATCTGGATCGATAGGCGTCACGTCTATGACGCTTGGCGCGTCAACAGGCGCGTCAACAGGGGCAGCACGTACTGCTAGCTCGCCCTGCATGTGATCGACCAGGCCGCGTAGCTCATCGGCCGACATTTCTGTTAGATCTCGCTCGCCTGTATCCTGGCTAGCTGGCTGCGCCGTGGGGATGGTTCTGGACAGGATCAGTTCCGCCGCGCGCACCCTATGGCCCATGTTGGCGTCTTTGTCGCGCGCTAAGTTAACCAGCAGGTTAACGGCAGCGCTTCGCCCATCACGCTGCAACAGCACATCTACCTTAAAATTTACCAACTGGACAAACTTTGGATCGCTAACGATTTTACTTATGACATCGGGTCTAAGCATAAACGAGGCTGATAGGTCATTTTGACTAATCGCCGCGCCAGAGCGTGCGTATTTGCTCGCCATGGCTTCAACCACCTTAGAGCTAGCGCCATGAAGTGCAACGGCCGATCCCATGCCAGCGATGATACTTTTTCGCCGCGCCGGGCGCAATACCTCTTGATCGTGTCTCGTTTTGTCCTATAATGGTGACACCAAAGCAGAGAGAAAAGAAACCGAATCAGTCAGAGAGGCTTACCAAATGGACCGCGACAGCATACAGAGCCAAGCGAACGCCCTGGCAGACAGCGCCAGGACACAGCTTACCGCACTTGAGACGGCTTACTGGACCGCGCACAAAGCGTTGGCCGAGACAAGCTACCAAACTTCCCGGGACCAGCGCGAAGCAATGCGCAAGCTGAGTCAGCTAGGACTAGCCGTTCACGAAGCAGGAAAAGCATACTCAGCCATCAGCCTAGTGCGCTGCAACTGACCTATCGGCAAGCGCCTTCCGGGGCGCTTCGCGATACGCCAGAAACCCTACAACGGAGGCAACCCGATGAAACGCATAACTCGCAAAAACATCGACAAGATGCTCGACTCTGGAAAACTGTTTGTCGCCATGCGAAACGGTAATTGGTGGGAAGCACGGCGCAATGGCGCAACTAAGACCTGGAAACGCGACGCGACACGCATCCGCGTTCCTTTCAAAATGGGACTCTATGGCTACGGCGCCGTAGAAACGAGCGATTTTGACAATGAGTCCGGGGCTTTGTGCTCGGATCATTTCCGCCACAAAGACAACACTCCGGCGCGCGCATGACCCAAACAACACTCACCCTCGACCCCGACATCTTCATGGCGCTCTACGGCCTGGCGCTGCTGCTGACCAGCCTCGCCGCGTCATGGCTCACTCGCAACCTTTGAACGGAGGCTACCGTGTCACATTTCTACGCATCGATAACAGAATCCGCCCGTAACAACGCGCCGACAGCCTGCGGTAATAAGCGCACTGGAATCAGCACCTACGCCGCCTCACGGGCTGGCCGAATCTCCGTTGACCTCCGCCACAACGATGCCACTGGCGAGGATACTTTCACTATTCGCATGGAATCACATGACGGCCACGGTGATACTAGAGAGCTGCTTTATGGCACTGTGGGCAACGCCAAATCCGTTAAGGCGTTTCCTCACGCCTAAACCCGCAACACGCCATCCCACTAACCAAACTTGGAGGACTCAACAAATGACCACCTACAACGCATATCACTTCGTCGGGGAAACACTACGTGACGGGTCTCGTGTTCCCGCGGATAGCGAAGTCCTTAAGTGGAGCGGCCCGCTAGTGCTGTGCCAGTCAGGACTACACGCAAGCCGCAAACCGTGGCAAGCGCTAAAGTACGCTCCAGGGCACACTCTGTGCAGGGTGCATTGTGCGGGCGAAATGATCGTGGGGCACGATAAGCTTACTTGTCGCGAGCGCACTATTGTTGAGCGAATAGACGCAACCGAAATGCTTAGGGAATTCGCTCGGATGTGCGCTCTTGACGTTATCCACCTGTGGGATGCGCCAGAGATAGTCATAAAATACCTGAAAACAGGCGATGAAGGCCTGCGGGCCGCTGCCTGGCACGCTGCCAGGGCCGCTGCCAGGGCCGCTGCCGGGGACGCTGCCGAGGCCGCTGCCGAGGCCGCTGCCGAGGCCGCTGCCAGGGACGCTGCCTGGAACGCTGCCTGGAACGCTGCCGAGGCCGCTGCCGAGGCCGCTGCCGGGATCGCTGCCGGGGACGCTGCCGGGGACGCTGCCTGGCACGCTGCCGAGGCGAAGCAGAGTCGACGCTTTACGTTCATGGTAAACGCAACCTTTGAACTGGAGGATAGGGCATGACCCGCTCAACCCGCACCCCCAAATCCCGCCCCGTCATCGCGCGCCGCGCGCCTATCGGCCACGCTCGGACCAGGACCGGCGCAATCCGCCTGGCGTACCGCTTCGCGAGTGCTGCCGACCGCGCGTTGTTCGACGCGGGGTATCATCTCGCGTGCTGGGAATCCAGTTCGCGCTTTCACGTCACCCTGGCGAAATAATCCAAACCCTTGAAAGGAATCCATCATGGCAAAGTTTCAGTTTCGCGCCGATCAGTTCCGCGCCGCTTCCCTTATCGTCTCGAAAGAGGAAACCCGCTACTACCTGAACGGTGTACACGTTGAGCCGGATCCGAACGGCGGAATCTTCATGGTCGCAACTGACGGCCACAAACTGTCCTGCTTTCACGATCCCTACGGCCACGCCGACCGGCCCACAATTCTAACCTGCGATTTCAAATCGCCAGCTTTGAAAGAAAAGCGCGGAGATCCGACATATAGACGCGTTCACGTCGACGGCACCGACGCAACGCTGCACGCTATAGGCGACGCAACAGAAGATTATTTGTGGACATCCGCGCCCGTCGATCGAATGATGTTCGAGGAAATCGACGGCGCGTTCCCTGATTGGCGCCGCGTTGTTCCGCTGGACGTTGACCCCTCCGAGTCCGGTGTATTTTCGTTCAACGGAAATTACCTGAAAACCATCATAGACTCGGTCAAGATTTTGAGCAGCGACCGCGCCACGCAACTTGAGATATTCCAGAAGACTCCGACGGACCCCGCCGTGATCCGGTGCAGCTCCGCCCCTGGCGCGCTTTACGTGATCATGCCAATCCGTGCTCACTGCGAGTCGTCAACCCCGGATTGGCTGCGCCATGTTCCGCCGTCCAGCGCAACGGAGCAAGCCGCATGATCGCCGCTCTATCATTCGTCTACAACGCCGCTTGCGTCGCCCTGACCGTCGCTCTGTTCCTCGCGGTCACATAAACCGTCGAAAGCCGGGTTGCGAAACTCGGCTTTCGGCCTCCCGGTTTTATGCCTGCCCTCCTCCGGCCCCCGCCACTTCCCTCTGACCCGCCCAGGTTTGCTCTTTGTCGGTATCCCGTAACTCGGATCCTCTTTCTTCCTGGCCTTCAGAGCCTCCAGGCCGCGCGCCACCCGTGCAACCCGCTTCGCCTCCCTCTCCCCCGCCTTCGCATCGTACTCGGCCCTCCGTGCCTCCGCTTTGGCCGCTCTCCGTCGCGTTGCGCCCGGAGACAACACTGCGCGCTCCTTCCGGTTCCCGTTCTTCGCATCAAACCACACACGCCAGCGTACCAGACAATACTCACGTTTGAGCTCAAGCAGAAACGCCTCATACTCGAACAACGAACCCTGCGCCTTCAGCTCCGCAATCTCGCGCAACGTAATCTCCCCATATCGATCGGGCCGGCCCTGGGTATCGTAAGCCTCGACCCATGCCATGCGCGGGAACGTCTCCCGCAAATAAGCGATGCGCTCCGGGTATGCGACGCCTTGCGCGTTCGCCGGGATATGAGACTTGCGCCTATACCGCCTATCGTTCGGATCTGTCGGATCCGCGTCGGCTGGCAGCACGGGCGCCCCTACTTTATTTTTAGTGGCCATTGCTGGTTTCCTTTCAAGGTGTAAACGCTCTTCTGTGGTGTCACCAAAAACAGGGCACTGTGGAGTGGGGGCCCCTACTACGTAGGGGGCTCCCCCACTCCACACCTATTGCCGGGCGTGGATTCTAGTGTGGATTGACTGTGGATTACTGTGGAGTGGATTTTATTGTCGTTGTTTTTCAGCATGTTACAGACCCCCCAACTGTGGATTGACTGTGGAGTGGGTTTTCCAAACACGACATTTCGACAAAAGTCGAATCCACAGTAACAAAACGGCCCCCGTCGGTGCTAAAAGCGCCCACGTCTTTTAAGCTTTTACGCACTTTAGGCCAATCGTTTTCGTTACATATCCCGCGGTCTACAACGCCTCTCTTCCACACATCCGACCGGACCTGACCGGCTTCATTGGCAGGCAACCCAACAAGAATTGCTATTGCCGCGTGCTCCACGGAGGACAGTTTTACCTCCGTCAGCTCCACTCCTCTAACCTCACCGTCCTGCCACTCCCGCACTGCCAAGGATGATCTGCCGCCTTGCGCGGGAACCGTTCCGTTTTCGTCACCATCGCCGAATTCCGCCTCGGCAGACCCAGCGCCACCACCAAGCATTACCTTCTCAACCGCGTAGTCGATCGAGTAACCGTCTGGCCCGTCCTTCTGCTTCGTCACCTTGAGCCGCCCGCCGCCGACACCTGGCCCCTCTTCGGGTGCATTGCGGATCTTTTCGACCTCCAGCTCGCTGTCAACAGCGCCAAACAGAGCGCTATGGCCCCGCATACCCTTGGCCGTGTCTTTGCCGGAGTGATGGACAACTAGCACCGCTGCGCCGGTCTGGGTGCGGATGTAGTCGATGATATTGATGAACGCGCCCATATCTTCGGAACTGTTCTCGTTACCGCCGCCGAAGGACCGGGCGAGGGTGTCGATTACGATTAGGTCCGGTTTCCACCCGCCCTCGGCGATGGCCTTGAGCAGCTCGTCGCAGTGAGCGAGCGAGCCACGAAGATCGAGGGGATGCCGAACAAAACCAACATTTGACGGATGAATTTCGTGCAATCGTTCGATAGCGTCAAGTCGCTTTCTAAGACCTGACCCCCCTTCGGCAGCAACATATAGGACTTCCCCGTTAGATGGCCTTGTGCGACGCCCGAAGGCGCTGCGACCATCGGCCAACATGGCCGCGAGGTAAAGCGCAACGAAGGATTTGTAGGATCCAGGCTGGCCGTAGAGCGTCGCGAAGGCGTTTTTGGGGATGATCCCCTCGATGAGCCATTCGGTGTCCGGTTCCGTGACATCTTGCCACCTCTCTATGAGCGTTGCGGGTTTTGCGCGGGAATCTTGCTTTCTCTGCTTGATCGTGTACGGTTTAATGTCCGGTTTGGGTTGGGCGTTGATGGCTGCGATTTCGGCTTCGGAGAGTGGCGGGAATTCGTGCTGGGGGAGGGCGGCCGCTTTTATGCCGTGCCGGTTTTGAGCGTAGCTGAAGGCGTGGTTCACTTTTTCCGTTATCTCTTCACGGCCTCTGGCGCGATCCGGCAACCAATGTTCGAGCATAAGGCCGACAGCCTCTGGCTCTGATATGCCAAGATCCCTGACCCAGCAAGCGACAGCGAAGGCGCCGTTTGGCGGAGCATCGTTTCGCAGGTGGTTTACGGCGATTTCAATGTTTTCAGGTGTGTCGAGCTCGACCGCCGGCGCTTCGCGGTCTTTTGGCGCTGCCGGCTTGCGTCGCACGCTTAGCGCGTCCACCAGCCAATCGGGGGCTGGCGCCATCGGCAGGCTGTTCAAGGCTTTGTAATGGCGGGTTCCGTCCTTGTCCACGATCGTGCCGCCCGGCGCGATTGCGTACCCGCCGATGGTGCGCACGTCGACACCTGGCAAAGATATGTGGTCGAGCACGCTCGACCCGTTGCTCAATTCTTTGTCACAAGCGAAGTACAGATGGTATCCGCCGGACTGAGTTTTTACCCTGAAAGTGTCTGGCAGCTTGTCCAGTGCGTCGAGCTTTTCGAGTGATTCGCACCCGCCCTTGGCCTTGTCGAAATCGAGTATGAAAAACCTGCCGTTTGGCACTATTCCGATGTTGTTTTGGCGCGATACTCCGCGCGAGTGACTCCATGATTCCCAGACCAGGTTTGGTTTACGGTATCCTGTTTTTTGCCAAGCGTCAGCGCTAGGCGGCGCTTTTTTGTTCGTGTTGACTTGTATGACGCTGAAGCCCATTTCGGCCAGGGCCGTTGCCATGCTTCGCTTGTCAAGTTGCTGATCTAGTGGAAAACTACTGGTGTCCGGGACACGAGAGGTGTCTGCCATTTTCGCTCCTCGGTGGAACTGATTCGAAGCCGCGGCCGATGGCGCGCGGATTCCTTTATTCTCACATGTCGGGTTCTCGTGCAATGAAATCGTTGGATATTTTTATGTTGCAATGGCCGGAACGAGGTGTATTGTGGCTGAACCTGATTCGAACAAGTTGAAAAAGCGGAGCAAGTAGAGTGGCTGAAAACCCTAAAGAAAGCGCTGGTAGGTCTAAGTTGCAATTGCAGCTTTGTCCTCCCGCGGCAAAGCGCGAAATGGCACGTGCTCTGGAAAACGGCGCGAAGGAATACGGCGCATGGAATTGGCGCAAAGGCGGCATCAAGCTGATGACTTACGTTGGCGCAATGCAGCGCCACCTGGACGCGATCGCTGACGGTGAAGACATTGATCGTGAGTCTGGTTTTTCCCATTTGGGCCACATACTGGCGGGAGCAGCGGTTGTAGTTGACGCTTTTCATGCGAGCATGGTGCACGACGACAGGCCGGGTTCAGACCCGCATGGCGCACACAACGTTGGGGTGTCGGAGATGCTGAATAGAAGCAGGGACCGAGAACTCAGAGGCAGCAATAAAGCGCAGAATGTGCGTTTTCCTCAGTCAGACGACGAAATATTGGAACACGGAGAATGATCCTCGCGCTTGACCTTGGTACCACCACTGGGTGGGCATACGGACGCGCCGGCGTACTCGTCAGCGGCGTCTGGAAACTCAAGGGCTCGCGGTTCGAGGGCGGGGGAATGCGCTTTCTGCGGTTTCAGGGACTTTTGGACGAATTGTACAAAAGTTCCCCGGTCGGCAAGATTGTTTACGAAGAGGTTCGGCGCCACGCCGGCACCGATGCCGCGCACATATACGGCGGGTTGCAGGCAACGCTGACCGCGTGGGCCGAAGAGAAGAGCATTCCCTACGAGAGCGTTCCAGTGGGTACGATCAAGAAGTTCTGGACGGGGAAGGGAAACGCGAACAAGGATCTGATGGTCGAGACGTGCCGGCGGCGTGGCATTGAGGTCGAGGACGACAACGAGGCCGACGCCGTGGCGCTGCTGAGCTTTGCGATGGAGAAGTCGAAATGAAAAACAGCAAAACATACATGCACTCGATCGAGCGCGCTTTGCAGAAGGGCGCCGAGGTGGGCGACCGCATTGCGCGAGATGAACGGGAGCGGTTGGCGAAGAGCACGCCTTTCGCGTTGCCGACCGCAATTTTCGTCGCCAACACTGTTGCGCTTCGCAGTTTTCTCGGGCTGTTCAACACGCGGAGGTCGAAATGACCACCACGCGCCTGGCGATTTTGTGGATTCTGCTGATGATGCTGGCGCTATCAGCTTTCATGTACAGTCTGGATTCACTGATCATGTATCGACTGAATCACGCGGGCTCGATCCCAACGATCTCGCCGACGCAGGAGCAGTGGGTATGAGAAACCAACATAAACCTCGAGGCGGATACCCCTGCAAGCGAGATCGCAAACGGGAGCCGAGCTTGAAGCGTGGCGTTCCATACGCCAACTGGCTGAACTCCTACAAGAAAATTACCAAGAAGGGCATCAAGAAAGTATATGTCCTGCATGCCACCAAAGGCTGGAGGCTCTACACGTGAACGATACTGACGTATTGGTGCGTGAGTTCCTGGCCGAGGGCGGCAAGATAAAGCGCTGCCGGCCGGGAGGGTCGGAGAACGTGAAGCTCAAGCCGCTGGTGGTGCAGGGGCGCGTCAAGGCACGGGTCAACAAAGAGCGCTACGATTCTAGGGTTTTGGGCATTACTCGGGCGCAGTTTGATCGGGATTGGAGCACAAGAGGTAAGTTCGCCACGCCCGTCGATGTAGCGCTGAAGAAAGGACTCGTTGAATGATCTATCTCGCCTCACCATACTCTCACAAAGACCCGGCCGTGATGGCCGAGCGAGCCGAAGCAGTGGCCGCCAGTGCTGCGCATTTCATGCGCGCCGGCGAGAAACTATACTGCCCGATCGCCTCGTGGCACTGGGTTGCGCTGAACCACGATCTGCCAAAGGACTGGCCCACTTGGCGCGGGCTGGAGTTCGAGTTCCTGCGCCACAGCGCTGAGCTTTGGATTCTCATGCTCGATGGCTGGGAGGATTCCGTCGGCGTAACGGCCGAGCACGATCTGGCAGAACATATCGGACTGCCCGTCAGGTATGTTGACCCGAAAGATAATTACCCTTTGTTAGATCCGAAGAACAAAATGACGTAGCGTTGAATAAGGCGGGGACTGCGTTGCGTTTTTCCCGCCAGGTCATGCGAAAAAGCGAACAAGGTGAAAAAAGTGAACCGGACGATGGAACTGTTCCCGTACCAGCAAGAAGGTGTCGATTTCCTCGTTGCGCGTACCGGTGCGCTGCTGGCAGACACAATGGGTTTGGGTAAAACGGCGCAGGCGGTTGTGGCAGCAGCGCGCACAATGCCGCCGGGGTCGCATTCGGCCATTCTGGTTGTCTGTCCTGCATCTGTGGCTCTCAACTGGCGCAGGGAGTTTGACCTGTGGTGGCCCGCCGGGCAAGACCCCCCGGCACTGAACGTCGTTAGCTACGGCATGCTTACCCGAAATCCGGAGCGGCACTTGGCCGCTGAGCCGACCCATGTGATCCTCGACGAAGTCCACTACCTCAAGAACCCGAAAGCGAAGCGCACCAAGGCGGTTTTCGGCCCCAGGATGACTGGTCACGGAGGCGTGATCGAGAAGGCCAAGTACGTGTGGTGTCTAACAGGGACGCCGGCACCGAACAACCCTTCGGAGCTTTGGCCAATGCTGCACGCACTGAACCCTGGCGCGATCCTGGGGACCGGCAAGCAGGCGTACACTCCGCGGAACTTCTGGTCGTTCACGCGGCGCTACTGCGTCGTCAAAAACAACGGCTTCGGCGAAGTCATCGTGCGCGGCCAGCGGCTCGACGAGCTGAAGGAGCGCATGGCGCCGTTCATGCTCCGCCGCCGGAAGGAAGAGGTGCTGCCGGATTTGCCTGAACTACGGTTTGGCGAGCTGCCGCTGGATGGAAAAGTGGTCGGGGACTCTACGATTGAGACCGGTCGTCTCTGTGTGGACGAAGATAGAATCAAACAAGCGCTCGAAACCGGCGGCGTCGAGGCGCTGAACAAACTTTCGACTGAGATGGCGACGGTGCGACGGCTGACGGCACTGGCCAAGGTTGGTGCACTTTCTGAATGGGTGAAGGAATGGTTGGAGAACTGTGATGAAAAGATCGTTATCTTTGCTCAACACCGTGAGGCGATTGCGGTTTTGGAACAAGTACTTTCCGCGTATCGGCCCTCCGTGGTTACGGGCGCTGTGTCTTCGGGAGAACGTCAAATTGCCGTCGAGCGCTTCCAGGATCAGGTCTCTGGGCCGCGTGTGTTCCTCGGCAACATTCAGGCGGCGGGGGTCGGTATCACGTTAACCGCGGCGAGCGATTTGGTCTTTCTAGAGCAAAGCTGGACGCCGGCGGACAACGCTCAGGCCGCCATGCGGATCCACCGCATCGGCCAGAAACGAGGTTGCCTCGTGCGGGTGGCGACCCTGGCCGGATCGATCGACGAGGCGGTACAGCGCACTTTGGCACGCAAGACCGAAGACCTGGTCGCGCTGTTCGATGCGGTGGCATGAGGGAGAAAAATGGCCAAGCCGCCAAAGCCACCTAAGCCACCTAAGCCGCCCAAGGTTAAAGCGGAAGACGTTCAAGCCACCGTTGTACGGCTCTGTGCAGTACTGGTTCGGCGAGGAAGCATGAGTTCGCACGAGATGGCGCTTGTTCTGAAAACAGGCA
>Ga0255049_10001182_pt1 | contig 14668 bp, 10 predicted proteins | sample JV7_2_3_MG_FD_183615 | JGI IMG/M metagenome (GOLD analysis project Ga0255049, IMG submission 183615) | Seawater microbial communities from Jervis Inlet, British Columbia, Canada - JV7_2_3 | ecosystem: Environmental > Aquatic > Marine > Inlet | place: Canada: British Columbia | collected 2016-10-06
CGATACGGCAGAAAGTAACGCGCTCGCAGACCCACCGCATTACTCGTCCGTGTGCTCGGGTAGAGCTCAGGCTCGAAACTGTATCCGGACGGTACATTGCTGTCCGCGTAACGCACCGAACGATACGGGTTGTTCAGAAATCCTTCGTCGGTCGCAGTCTCTACATTCAACGCCGCTATAAGATTACGCGTAAGAATTTGAGTGACGCCGACGCTGTACATCTGGCGTCGATTGTCCCGGGCGAAGGTCAGGTCATCCGAGCGTCCCACAACGTCTTCGCCATAGGCGTAGGCAAGCGTGAGCGTCGTCAGATCGCCGAACATGTCCTGGCTCACTGAAAACGAGTAAGTCGTCGAATCGAAGTCCGACTCGTCTGAAGTCACGAATGCTGCGCGCATCGTTGTGTTGCCGCGCAGGTAGTCAATGCCGAAGGAATATTGTTCGCGCTCTTCGGTGTACGGGCTCGCCGTCGTAACGACGTCGATCGAAGCCGAGCTCACGTAGTCGACGTAGTAGTTGCCGACCAGTGAAACACTTTTTCCAATCTGCTTGCGAACCAGAATCGATGGCCCATCAATTTCGACGCCGCCACCGACATAGAGGTGATACAACGCATCGCTGCGATCCTCGGGCAACACGCCCGCAACGGCAGGTCCGGCTAACATGCCGAAGATCAAAAAAGCTATGCCGCTTCTAAAATTCATCAATAGCCGCTCTAGTTACAACCGCAGCCGCCGCCGGCAGCGCCTTCGCCACCACGAGCGCCTTCACGTGCCTCAAACACGTGCTGGATGTACGCCGTTGAAACCGGGTCACTATCAAGCGCCATGATCGGATCAGCCAGCCGATCTCGCTCATAGGGTTTTACCCACGGCTCGATACTCGTGCAGCCCGTCATCCACGCCATCGCTACGATAAGAAGCAGAATCCGACTGCTTGCTCGATTTGCCATATTCATATCCTCTACTCTATCCCTCGGCGGCTGTCGCAACCGTGAACTCCGTCAGAAGAACATCGTGAAGCCAAGGTGGGCCTCAAGGTTGTGCGCCGTCTTTTCCTCGCCGAACAAATCGATATCGAACAGGTGATCGCGAAAATCAGCATGAATCGCCATGGAATCGTTCAGCAGGAAGCGGTAGCCGGCGCCGAAATTGACCGTGAAACGATCGTCGCCCGCGAAACGCGTCGAGCCGAGCCCGGCGATCAGGTAAAGCTGCGTGTTGTACGCACGGCCTTCACCAAAAAACACCTCTCCCGGCAGGATGTTATAGCCGAGATTGAGGTTGTAATAGGTGAGGATTCGCTCTTCGTCCGAGATCAGTGTTGCGCCTCCGGACAGAATCTCAAAACTCGTCAGGCCTCCCTCGGACCGACCAACCGTACCTTCGACGAAGAAGCCCTCGGTCAGGTGGTAGGCGAGTCGCGCGCCGTAGACGAGATTGGTGCCGAAGTCCTCGATACTCATGATGCCCGCAAAGGCACCCAGCTCGAAGTCTTCCCTGTCGATAGCCGGCTCCTTGATTTGGCGACGCTCAACCTCGGGGTCGATCACCTGTCCCGGCGGCTCAGACGTCGGCGGCGGCGCTTCTTCGTCACCGAATCCGAACAGGTTCTTCGTCGCAGCGCAGCCCGTCAGGCTGTACATAACTGCGATCAGAAAAAGAACGCGAAACCGACTTTCCATTCCTCTACTTCCTCATTGTCGTCACGGCTGGTGAATACAACGTAACTCTTGTATTCGGCCCTCAAAACGAAGCGCCGGGTCGCATACATGCGAAATCCCGCGCCTACATGCCCGATCTGATCGGTGCGATCCTGTCCCTGGATGATCGTGCTCTTGGGCTCGGTGTGAATAAAACCGGCGCCCAGGGTGAAGAAAGGCGATACCCGCCATTCCGGAAACGCCTCATGAACGACGTTAACACTGCCCATCCAGCCGTTCGAAAAATTTCCCAAAATCTGTGAACCCCATACCTCTATGGAGACATATGGGTTGAGCGAGTACCCACCGTAGAGCGAAGTGACGTTCGCCCCGCCGAAATCGCCGGCCAAAACGCCCACTTCCCACTTGGCATTGGTGAAGTCTTCGATGGTGGCGCCCTTGAAGTCGACCTCCGAGCCGTCTGGCTTGAGGGTGACTTCCATCTGGGCTCGGTCGACCCAGCCCTCATCGCCCTGCTCATCGCGGACCAGGTACCAGTCCGTGCGCTGCATGATGATCCAGACGCTTTCGCCGCGATCAACAACGTGAAAAATGGGGTAGCCGCGGCCTGGCCCCGTATGCATCTCGAGATACGGGTCGGCCACCGCTACTTCGCGTAGTTCGTCGGCGGCCAGTACCTGTCCTGTTGGAATCAGCTGGAAGACAAGTGCCGCCAGAAAGCCGATCCACAGAAATCTAGTTTTCTGGGGCGTCGAATGGGTCGTTGTAGTATTGAGCGCCAATATCCAACCATTCCGCAATTAAGCGTCTCTCCGATGGGGACAGGGTGTCAAAGTGCAAATCATTAGGGTCTTCGAATCTACCGAAGAAATCTCCAGACGCCGTTGCCCCAGCGATAGTGGCCGGTGACGGTATTGGGATGACGTCCGTAATCGGCAGTCCGGAAACTGGATCGATGCCGATAATCTGGGTCGCATCCACCAACGCGTTATTGACCACTTCCTGAAGGTTATCAGTAACTAACAGCTCGCGATAGGCATGGAAGTGATCGGCTTCGTCGGGCGACGGGCCATTCGTCAGCTCAAGTTGTCCGGCAGGCAATACCGTGATCGCGGGGTCAACCGAATCGATCCGCGTATGGCAGCCCGTGCAGACGTCGTCCAGTGGAACGCCATTCGGGTCCAGCACCGGAATTTCCGGTGTCGTCGGGTCGTTATCATCGTCAACAGTGACGGGTCGCGACAGACTCCACAGCGGGTGAATGTGTGTTTCGTAGTGAATTTCGGCACGGCAGATCGAGCTCCAGGTCAACAGGCAGGCTGTTGATACGGGCGTCTCGGTCATCATGGCGGAATACAGATAATCGATATCGGCGTCCGGCGTTCTCACGTTCGGATCTGTCCAGATATCGCGATAGACGATGTCCATCGAGGGCTCAATTGATGAACAACTGCCATCGCCACAGGTAATGTTCGCGCGGGTCTCCGCCATCGTTTCACCGATGTCACCGATGAACCAGCTCGGGTCGGCATTTGGCCACCCAACACCGGCAGTTGCTGCGCCTGCGTAACCCGAATCGAAGGAACCGCGGCGGCCGTGTGACAAACCACTATTACCTACGTGACAACCGTTGCAGTTTAACTGTTGGCCGGGGCGCAATGAGATCCAGCTGTTATGACGCGGCGTGATGCGTTTGCCGTTTTCGTCCACTACGCTGACCATCAATGCCGTGTTGGCCGGCACCTTCGTCATGACCGAGCCGTCCGGCTCAACCATTATGTTTGCGACGATCTCTCTCATTCCGAACGCCGTGCTTACACCAAACGCCGTGTCGTCGATGTCGCGAATATCATCTTCGGGTTGCGACACTGCCTTAACGATGCGCAGGAAACGAGCCGGTCTTGCGGCGGCCAGCGTCTGTCCCGGATCAGCCACCGTCGGGATATCGACGACGGCCACACCGTCAAAATCATAAACGCTGCGGATATTCAGTATCGCTTCGCCGTTGGCGACGAGCGTGTTGTCGAGTGTCGAATCGTTGGCGCCGTCAAACACCACCGGCGGAACGGGCCGCGGATCGGCCGCAACGACTTCGGTAAACATGAAGCCTTCTTCGCCAGGAACGACCGGCTGCTGCGTCTGGTCACGCGGATCGTAGATCCAGATGCCATACAGGGGCTGAGCAACGGTAAACATGCCGTCCGGAATCGGCACGATGTTGTTCGGGTCGATGATGAACACATTGGCAAGCCGGTCGGGCGTGCACGGCACGATCACCGGTTCAATAATGAGCGGGGTCGACAGGTCAGCATCGACATTTGCTTCAACCAGGCGACACTGACTCCAACTTACGAGCATGCGTCCGGTGCCGTCCTGAATCGGGTAAACCGAGAAGTAACGGCCACCCGGTGAAGGCGTATTTGGCACGGTGACAACGTTGTTAATCGTTGCGTCTTCCTGCGCAGGACCATTCAGCACGCCAATGTCAGCGGCCAGCGGTTGTGTGTTCTCGACGTATTGCGGTGTATCGATCGCGATGATCTCGCCACCGCCCTCGGTATCCGTAAAAGGACGAATAACAGAAAACACCCGGCCGTCCTCAGACTGGCGCGGTTGCATGAACTGAATTGTTTCGCCGTTCGGACCTGTGTCATGACTTTCATTGCCGTACAACAGCTCGAGGTTGGCACCGTCCGGGTTCATGCGGTAGAGGTTGACCTGGTCATTCTGCGGCCCATTGTGGTCCCAACGACTAAAAACAACCGAACCGTCAGCCATGACAGCCGGATCCAGATCGTGGCTTTGATTAAAAGTCACCTGCTCTCTGCCCGAACCATCCGGGTTGATGATATGCAGGTTAAAAGCGAATTCGTTGTCGTCTTCGTCGAGTGCGGAGAAACCCGCCTTGCCCTCGTCGAGCAACACTGCCTGCGAACGTACCTGACGCGTTGAGGAAAATATGATGCGTCCATCCGGCAGGTACTTCGGCATGATGTCGTGGCCGATCTCTGCTGTCAGGTTCGAGGTAATAATCCTGCGTAAGGAATCGGTGTCCAACGAATATTCCCAAAGATTCCAGGTGACTTGATCTTCGTCCTGCAGATTTGGGTCGAACGGAACGCGCATGGCGAACAGAACCGTGCTGCCGTCGTAAGCCATCTCGACATCGCGAATCGCACCCAAACCCTGGGTGACGGCCGCCGTGACATTGAAAGCGGGCGAGCTCGGCGATGCCCGGTCCTTGATATACAGGTCCGCGCCAAAATCGAACGTAATCTGCTCACGCAGATCCGTCTGCTCGAATACGCCATTGTCATCGACAGGGATCGGCGACTTTACGTAGGCGATCGGAAAATCGATGACAACCGGATCGGGATTCTGGCCATTGCCAATCTGCACACCCTGATTTGCGCCATCACAGGCTGCAATCGCGAATGTCAAAGACAGCAGTGCAGCGAACTTCGCCACACCGGCCAAGGATCCATCCTCATTCTGTCTCGTTTGCCTGATCATAATTCTTACCTCGAATCTAAACGGCGGGTTGTCGGCCTCGATTACGCAGAACTCCTTGTCTGCAAATCCTTGTCACAAATGGCCTGACCGAATACATACCACCCCACAGTTTATCAATAGCTAATAGTGAACCTGGAGCGCTGCTTGTACCGTTAACACCATCACAAACCACGCTCATCGTCGCCAAATTTCGCGACCGGCTCATTGCCCAAACTGCCGGTGCGCGAGGCGATTTCGCCCGCAGTATAAAAGAGGAGACATACGCGATGTAATGTCGAAAAATCCCGACAGTACGCATTGTCAAATCTTGAGCAGCGGTGGGCTGCTGTCGCGAAGAAAAACTCCAGCATCAACCAAGTGACGAACAACTACCGCTAAGAGTTCCGATTTGTTCCAAATTACTGTTGCGCAGGATTCAGCGCGCACTTTAAGTGTTTTATGAACAACAGCTCGAAGCCGCATGAACATTGGTACGAATGTGATTGTTGTTTGGGTGTGTCGACTGTTGCCGCACCTGTCTCCCTTCAGAGACAGTTGCATAGCCTTAAGGAATCAGTAGCTTAGCGCCTCCTGCCCCAATACTTGTTTGCAGGTGCAGACAATTGCTTGACATAGTGTTGTTTCGGTAAGTGCGTATACGCTGTCGATAACTCGTTGTTATTTAACCGGTTATTAATGAATTTCCCGCATATTTTTCGAACTGGCACAGCAATTGCTTTATCTATGCCAGACCGGTCGTTTATGAGCTTCGCTTGGAAGCGGCAGTGCCAGTAGTGTGAATACCTTCACGGTGATCTAGTTCACACTCTGGCACGCTTAAAAGCTCCCTCGGTCTATCGCGTCGCTACCTGGACGGTAGCGATATTGTTATTTGGATCGTACTAGTTCGTGAGCAGAATCGTTATGAAAAACAGGACATGGACGAAAACCGGTTTAACGGGGCTTATGCGAATTTTCCTCGCTACTCTTCTGGCAGCTGCTATCGCGTTGCCGGCGCAGGCGGGACCGCGTGAACAAGCTAAACGAATTCACGACCGACTCGCAGGTGTGCCGCCGACCGATGTAGTGCTGGGGCAAATGGAAGCGCTTATAGCGACTAATCCACAAGCCGCGGCCGACATCGCGATGAACAACAAGAACTTCTACAACGTTACGTTGAAGAACTTTGCGGCACCCTGGACCAATCGTGACCAGTCAGTATTCGTTCCTATGAACGACTACATCGCGACTGTTATCGGCATGGTTAGGGACAATGTGGATTTCAGCACGCTGCTCTCTGCGGATCTGACCTATGTCGGCATCGGCAATGTTGTCAATGCTGCCCCCTCTCCGACTAACAACGATCACTATATGCAGCTTGAGGCCAACAATGTTGACCTGAGTTCGGCCGCGAATTTTGATTCGACGACGCAATCGTCGGTGCAACAGATTCCGACCGGTGCAACGGCGGGCATCATAACGTCACGCGCCGCATCGGAGGCATTCTTCGTCGCTGGTACGAACCGCGCGATGTTCCGCTTCACGCTGATGAATCACATGTGTAATGACATGGAACAGATGCTTGATACCAGCCTGACTCCGGATCGCATTCGCCAGGATGTCCCCCGCAGCCCGGGTGGCGACAGCCGTTTGTTCCTAAATAACTGCATCGGCTGCCACACGGGTATGGACCCTATGGCAGGCGCGTTCGCGTATTACGACTACGATGAAACCGCACAAAGACTCGTGTACACGCAGGGCGTCGTTCAGTCGAAGTATTTCAACAACGACCTGAACTTCCCGCAGGGTTATCGCACAACCGACGACAGCTGGATGAACTACTGGCTGGTCGGTCAAAACTCCTACCTGGGCTTTAACGGCCCGGGTAGCGGCAATGGCGCGAAATCGCTCGGTGTCGAACTTGGCACGAGCTACGCATTTGCGGCCTGCCAGGTGAAGAAAGTATTCCGCACTGTTTGTTTGCGCGATGCAGAGAATCAAACCGATCGCGATGCAGTTGACGCAATCGTTACCACGTTCCGTACTTCCGGCTACCGCATGAAGCAGGTATTTGCCGATACGGCCGTTCATTGCATGGGCCAGTAGGGAGACAGGACTATGAATAACGCAAACAGCGTATTGCTAGCCCTCGCAGCGAGTTTCTTGCTTGCAGCATGCGGAGGCGGTGCACCGACCACAGCAATTCAGCAGCAGCCTGGTGGACCGAACACGGGCAACACTCCGTACACCGGACCCACGGCACGTGATGCCGATGTCCTCAAGTTCCAGCAGGAATTCTGGAGCAAGACGCGCACATCGGATCGTTGCGGTAACTGCCACAACGAAGGCGTTGGCCAGAACCCACAATTTGTTCGCAGCGACGACGTCAACATGGCATACGACGCGGCACTGACCGTGGTCGATACGGCGCAGCCTTCGCTGTCGCGTGTTGTCGAAAAGGTCAGTGAGGGCGCGCTGGGTCATAACTGCTGGGTCGCAGACCCGAATGTTTGCGGTTCGATCATGACGACCTGGATAGAGAACTGGGTTGGCGATACGGCTGGCGGTGGACGCCAGATTGTATTGATTCCGCCGACCTTCCAGGCGCCGGGTTCAAGTAAGAACTTCCCGCCAACGGCTGACGGTCCGCCGTCGTTCACGACCATTCTTTACAATCCGATTCTTGACATTTACTGCTCGAATTGCCACAGCTCCGACTCGGCGAACGCCATCCAGCCGTATTTTGCGGACACGGATGTTAACGCCGCTTACGAAGCAGCCAAGTCAAAGATCGACCTCGCCGATGGCGATCCGACGGTCACGCTTGCGACGGCCAACTCGCGCTTCATCGTTCGACTGCGAGATGAGGCTCATAACTGCTGGAGTGACTGTGCCAGCAATGCACAGACCATGTATTCGGCGATTAACACCTATGCCGATCTGATCACCCCAACCCAGGTTGATCCCGCGTTGGTTACGTCGGGCGCTCTGACGCTGCTCGATGGAACGATTGCTTCGGGTGGTAACCGCTATGAAGATGCGCAGATTGCTCTTTGGGAATTCAAGACCGGCTCCGGTCTCGTCGCCTTTGATACGAGTGGCGTCGATCCGGCCATCGATCTGAATATGTCCGGTGACGTCGAATGGTTTGGCGGCTGGGGCATCACGATAAATGATGGTAAGGCTCAGGGCTCAACCACAGCTTCTAAGAAGCTCTACGATATCCTGCAGGCTGCTGGTGAGTTTACGATCGAAGCATGGGTCGTACCCGCCAATGTCACGCAGGAAGACGCGCGAATCGTCAGCTACTCGGCCGGCACGCAGGCGCGTAACTTCACGCTGCAACAGACTTTGTATGACTACAACTTCCAACTGCGTACCAACGAGACCAGCCTGAATGGCGACCCGGCACTGTCGACGCCGGCGGCCGATGAGGTACTACAGGCAACGCTGCAACATGTCGTAGCAACCTATAACCCGATCGATGGCCGCCAGATTTACGTCAACGGTGTGCTCGTCACACAGACCGATCCGATTCCGGGCGGCACGCTGGTTGACTGGCAGGATACCTTCGCGTTCGTACTCGGCAATGAGGCATCCAATAACGGTCTCTGGCAGGGAACGGTCCGACTCGCGGCTGTGCATCGTCGTTCATTGACGCAGGCGCAGATTCAACAGAACTTCGATGTCGGCGTCGGCGAGAAATTCTTCCTGCTATTCGACATTTCGGACAAGCTGGCGGCCGCACCGCAATCGTCGTACATCCTCTTTGAGGTTGCACAGTACGATACCTACGGCTACCTGTTCGACAGGCCTCACTTCATTACGCTTGATGGTTCCGCGCCGCAAGGCATTCCGATTCAAGGCGTACGTGTTGGCATGAACGGCCAGGAAGCAGCGGTCGGTCAGACTTACGCGAAGATGGATAGCACCCTGGATGCATCGCTGTTCGTCGAGCTTGGACAACCGCTGTCAGCGCTCGGTGCGGTAATACCGCTCGAAAAAGGACCGGATGCGGATGAGTTCTTCCTGACATTCGACCAACTCGCGAGCTTTGGTTTCACGAGGACAGATGCTCCATCACTGTTTATTGACGGAGCGGATCAGGTCCTGAATGCGGCCGATCTAACACCGGCATCGCACATTGGTGTGCGTACCTTCGACGAGATCAACGCGACATTCGCGGCTGTTACGGGCGTCGACCCGAATACGACGGCCGTCGATGTTACGTTCCAGGAGCTCAGGCAATCGCTGCCGGCGGTTGAAGACGTGAACACGTTCCTGTCTTCGCACCAGGTCGCCATCGCTCAGCTTGCGATCCAGTATTGTGACGCATTGATTGAAGGACCGACCGCGGGTACTTACTTCCCGGGCTTTGACTTCAACCAAAACAAGCTCACTGCTTTGAGCGTCGCGAATCGCAATCGACTCGTTGACCCGCTGATCAGTAATATTGTAGGCAATGCGCCGACCGGTCCGCAGCTGACGTCACAACCAACCTACGCGACCGTGTACAGCGAACTGGGATCGTTCCTGGCGGCAGGTACTCGCCCTGACAACCTGATCGATCGTCTGGTTGCCGGCGTCTCAGATACACGCGCAATTTCGAAAGGTGTATGCGCTGCCACGCTCGGCAACGCTGTCGCACTGGTTCAGTAGTACAGACAGGACAGATAAGGAATATAGCAATGGCTAAAAGACGAAATGCACGGCACTGGGATGCGCCGCAGCTTCACGGAGATCATCCGCGTCCTGTCACGCGTCGCCAGTTTGTATCGCAGGGATTCATGAGCGGAGCTGCCTATACGCTTGGCGGCGGCATCATGAGCCTGTTTGCGGACCCGCGTGAAGCGATGGCCGCACTTTCAACTGACGTGGACGACAAACGCACTGTCTGCGGAATCGCAGCGAATGGCGCGGGCAAAATTCCGTTCATCTGCTTCGACCTGGCAGGCGGCGCGAACATTGCCGGATCCAATGTCCTGATGGGCAAGGAAGGCGGTCAAAGCGACTTCCTGTCTACCGACGGTTACCGACGTCAGGGCCTCCCGGGCGATATGGTCCCGGGCCTGGTTGATCCGGTATTGCAGCAGGACTACGCAAACTTCGATCTCGGCCTGGGCTTTCACCTGGATTCCGCGTTTCGTCGCGGCATTGTCGACACGATCACCCCGGGAACAGAGCAAAACGTCAACGGCGCTGTTATTCCGGCGCGCTCGGACAACGACACGGGCAACAACCCGCACAACCCGATGTACGGAATAGCGCAATACGGAGCCAATGGATCGATCTTGCAGCTTTGCGGTTCGGAGAACACGGACTCAGGTGGTAATTCAGAATTGCCGCTGGCACTGTACGATGCAGAATTTCGCCCGACCAAGGTTGATCGTCCGTCAGATGTAGTCAACCTGGTCGATACCGGTGACCTGGTTGGTATCCTTTCCAAGGATGATGCGACGATGGTCATGGAGTCGATCTACCGTTTGACCGACAACAAGATGGATCAGGTCAACACGCAGATCACTCGCGACGCAGTCATCAAGGAAATGGTTCGCTGCGGCTATGTCAAAGCAGCCGATATTGCTGACCGATTCGGCGGTGTTGCGATCGATCCGGGCGAGGACGAGCAGATCGTCACGCAGGTCGGCTCGCCGATTACCGGCATCTTTACCGATGCTGAGTTCAACGGTGGCGGACGCGACGGCAGTGAGTTCCGCAAGACCGCCTCTGTTATGAAGCTGGTTATGAACGGCTACGCCGGCGCCGGTTGTATTGAGATGGGCGGCTACGACTACCATGGCGGCGCACGCGCTGAAGGCGAGGTCAAAGACTATCGCGCCGGACGTTGCATGGGTGCCGTGATCGAATACGCTGCACGGTTGCAGTCACCGGTCATGATCTATGTCTTCTCCGATGGTTCGCTCTCGTCAAATGGCGCTATCGATAATTCGGCAGACGGTCGTGGCAAGGGTGAATGGGACAGTGATAACTCTTCCACCGCCGGCGCGTTCTTCCTGGTCTACAATCCGGGACGTCCCGCGACCATCATGGGTGCGACGCCGCAAGAGATTGCGAATCACCAGCAGTTGGGCTACATGAGCTCCGACGGTGCAGTGAATCGCGCCGGAACACCGGCCGCGAACAACGTCAACCTGCTCGCGAACATGGTGATCCTGAACTACATGGCATTGCACGGCGATCAGGGCGCCTTCCAGACCTTGTACAACAACGCTCAAAATCCGCTTTGGTTTAGTGGCGGCCTAGGAACTAATCTGGATGCCTACACAGCATTTACACCGATAGTAGCCGGCACGACGGCGTTCCCAATACCATAGGCCTAATCCCCTGGGCTATGCACGAAGAAAAGGCCGGTCAGATGACCGGCCTTTTTTTGTTGTGTACGAGCGGGCCCCAGCCCGCGACAGAGCGGGTAGCGGTTGGCGAGGCGCTCTCCCTCATGGCTCGCTGCGCTGCGCATTACTTCGGTCGAACATCCTCCCCAACCGCTACCCGCTCTCTCCTTACAACGCCAGCTCCTTCGACATACATCACAACAGCCGGTCAGATGATGGCTTAGAATGTCGGGCATGAGTGCTGAGCTAATCGATATTCTTGCCTGTCCACGCTGTGACAAGTCGCCCCTCGTGGAAACCGACGTGGCCCTGCGCTGCCCCGCCTGCAAGGTAGATTTCCCGTCGGTTGACGGCATCCCATGGATGTTTGCCGAGCCTGAGGCCAGTCTCGGCGAGTGGCGTAATCGCCTGCAGATGTCGCTGCAGAAGCTCAGTCACGAAATCGCCGGTCTTGAGAAGGAACTTAAAAGCAAAGATATCCGGCAGCTAACGAAGCGACGCGTTGAGCGCTACAAGAAGGCGCTCGAACAGCATCGGCGTAAGTTGCAAACCCTGCTGCAGCCGCTCGACGTGCAGTCGCTGTCGGGCAATTACGAATCCTATCTCGCACTCAGAACGCGACTGCCGGTCGACCAGGGACTCAACACCTACTACGCGAATGTTCATCGCGACTGGTCCTGGGGCGATGAGGAAAACGCAGCATCGATTAAACAGATTCAGGCCGTTGCACAGGAAAATGCCGATCTCGGCAACACGCTCATTCTTGGTGCCGGCGCTGCGCGTCTCGCTTACGACATTCACATGCAATTCAATTGTCCGATGACTACGGCACTCGACTTCAATCCAATGTTGTTGCTCATCGCCAAGAAAGTCTGTGAGGGCCACCACCTCAAGATGCACGAATTTCCGATTGCGCCGAAATCCTTCGAGGACGACGCCGTATTGCGAACCCTGAGCGCGCCGGAAGTCGTGCGCGATGGATTCGAGTTGGTGCTTGGCGACGCATTGCGCCCGCCGTTCGCTGCCGAGTCCTTCGATACGGTTGTGACGCCGTGGCTGATCGACATCATTTCCGAAGACCTGTCCGTGTTCGCCGCAAGAATCAACACGCTTTTGAAGAAAGACGGTCGCTGGATCAACTTTGGTTCGCTGGCGTTTGCCGCGCCGGAGCGCTCGCGCTGCTACAGCCCCGAGGAAACCAAAGCGATCGTCGCCGAGTGCGGCTTTTCGGATCCTTACGTTTCCGAAGCGACGATTCCGTATATGTGTTCGCCCGCCAGCCGGCACGGGCGCCAGGAAAGAGTTTTTACGTTTTCTGCATGGAAGGAACGCAATGCCGACAAGACGAAGCGACACCGCGCCCTGCCTGACTGGATCGTGACTGGAAAAGAGTCGGTGCCACTAACACAATCGTTTCGTACCCAGGCTATGACGACGCAGATATACTCGTTCATGATGTCGCTGATCGATGGTAAACGCACGATCGAAGAGATGGCGACAGTCCTGCACAAACAAGGCCTGATGAGCAAGGAAGAAGCCATCCCGGCTATTCGGACCTTCCTGACGAAAATGCACGACGACTCGCAATAGAGTCGTCGTGCCAAATCCAATCAGCTAGTACTGTGAGCCCTTGGGATCGGGGCCGTACTCGTTGTCGCCGGCCGTGCCATCCAGGAACATGAAAATCAACAGAATTAGTCCGCCGATAAGCGGGACAAGTCCAATCCAGAACCACCAGCCGCTACGATTCGTGTCATGCAGGCGTCGCACCAATACCGAAATAGACGGTATCAACACGCCCAATGAATAAAGGCCGCTCAACACTCCGATACCCGTTTGGGGATTGGCGGTGGCCATATAGACATCAATAAGAATCAGGCCAAGCATGATCAGGAAGTTGAACAAGGTGAAAAACCAGTATTCACTCCGTCTGGCCCTACCCTCAAATACAGCGTATTTTTTTAGAACGTCGAGATACCAATGCATCGTAGTCTCCGTTAGCTTTTAGGGGTTACCCACATCGTGATAATAGCGCGAAAAACGACTTGATCGTTTGTGTCGGACACCTCGACCTCAACCGGTATGTCCGCCGCCTCTTCAAATGAGGGAAGCGGATCGATTTTGACGTCAGCCACGAGATCGGTCCCGGCCTTTGCGACGTACTCTACCGTCATGCCTCTTGGAATCCAGCGCATGTGAGAAGGAACCGTTACATCGGTCATCGTGCCAGCACCGATTTCCGCAAGATTGCACATCGCGATGGCATGTACGGTTCCAATATGGTTCGTAACTTTGCGACGTTTGCGCATGCGAACAACAGCATGGCCGGGCGCCAGCTCAACGAAGCGCGGACTGATACTGGAGAAGTACGGTGCCTTCCAGCACACGAGGCGCGAGAACAGCCACTTTCCGGCCGGCCAGGACGACAGTCGTTTCCATATGGATAATGTTCTATTCGCCAACCCGGTCTCCGACAGAATGTCGAATGAACTCGCCGAGTTTCTCGACGGCCTGGCGACTCTCCGGCATCAGTCCGATAAACATTTGCCAGACATGCCACATACCAGGCCACACATCGATCTCAACCTCGCCCCCGCTCGCTCGCATGTTTGCGGCGAAGCGCTCTGAGTCACTCAACAACAGTTCGTCGTTACCTACCTGGATGAGAGTCGGCGGCAGTCCGGATGCGTCCGCGAAAACCGGCGACACCAGCGGATGAGTAATCTCTGTGTCATCGCAGTAGTTTTTCGATACGTGAAGCAGATGCTCGGGAGTGAACCACGGGTCCCTATCCTTGCGGGTTATTATCGACTCGCCCTGCCATGACAGATCCAGCAAAGGAGATAGCAGTCCGACCGCCCCGGGCAATGGGTCGCCTGAATCCCGTAGCGACAACGACATCGCTACCGTCAGCCCACCGCCGGCCGAGTCTCCAGCCACGGCAATGTTGGCTGGCTCATATCCTTGTTCCAGGAGCGCACGATAAAGATTAACAGAGTCCTCAACTGCCGCCGGGTACGGATGTTCGGGCGCCAATCGGTACTCGGGCACGAGTGCTCTCACCCCACCTTCGCGTGCCATATGGCTCACGAAAGACCGATGCGAAGCACAGCTACCCATGACGTAGCCGCCGCCGTGCCAGTACAACAGCAGTTTGTCG
>Ga0255049_10001183_pt1 | contig 14655 bp, 13 predicted proteins | sample JV7_2_3_MG_FD_183615 | JGI IMG/M metagenome (GOLD analysis project Ga0255049, IMG submission 183615) | Seawater microbial communities from Jervis Inlet, British Columbia, Canada - JV7_2_3 | ecosystem: Environmental > Aquatic > Marine > Inlet | place: Canada: British Columbia | collected 2016-10-06
GTCTGTGGCTGGCAAGAAGAGGTAGGCGGCTCGCTGCGGCGGTTCCCCCGGCGATCCCGCAGGCGGCGTACCTCGCGGGCGGAATGCACCGCAGGGAGCCCGGTCCGGGGAGCATGCTGTCCCATCTCCTGTGTCTAAAGGTCGCGTCTCGGGACGAGCTGCGCCCCGTTCGGGCACCTCGTCCCACCTCCCAGACTGGCACGAGCTCTGCACGACTCCACGGCCTATGGCTAATGCGCAAGCAAGCTCCGGCAGCGTAGGGGAGGTGATGCGCAGCCACTTCATCACGAGTACGCCCACCGAGAACCAGTTCGATGCGGATCAGCTCATGCGCTTTGCGCACCTGCGCCAGATGATCATCGCGCAAGACGGGATCCTCGTAGGGCTGCTGACGCAGCGCCCCATGCTGGAGGCACGGGCGATGGCTCTCTGGCTGCGCTCGGAGAAGGACGCGCTGGAGTACCTGCGCATGCACTCGGTCAGGGAGGTGATGCTCCCTCCCCCAAAGGGCGTCGAGGCCAAGACCTCGCTCGGGGAGGCCGCAAACCAGCTACTCGCGCAGGGCATCGCCTGCCTTCCTGTCGTGGAGCCGACCACCGCCGGGCCGCGCCTCATCGGGTTGGTGACCGAGAGCGATCTCTTGAAGCTCGCCTATCGCTAGCCGTCAGCGCGCTGCTTTGCGCCCACCGCAAGACCCGACTAGCCTTTCCCGATGGGTCTGTTCTCCTCATCGCGCACTCTCCTCAGCCTCGTTGCGCTGCTGGGGATTCTCTGGCTCAGCCCGGTCGCGCTGGCTGCGGCGGAGCCGGGCGGGTCGAACGCTCACGAAGTGAGCCGCATCCTGCTGGCGGTGGCGCTGATTCTGCTGGTGGCCAAGCTCGGAGGCCATCTCTTCGAGAGCTTCAAGATGCCGGCCGTCCTGGGGGAGCTCGTGGGAGGCATCGCGCTCGGAAACCTGACGCTGGTCGGCCTCGACGTGTTCGAGTTTCTACGACACCAGCCGGCCCTCGACATTCTGGCCGAGATCGGAATCATCTTCCTGCTCTTCTCCATCGGTTTGGAGTCAGAGCTTCGGGCCATGCTCCGGGTAGGGTCGTCGTCCCTGCTGGTGGCGACATTGGGCGTGGTTGTCCCCTTCTTTCTGGGCATCGGCGTGTCCCGCTGGTTCCTCCCCGACGCGGACGCCCTGGTACATATCTTCATCGGCGCGACCTTGTGCGCTACGAGCGTCGGGATCACGGCGCGCGTGCTCAAGGACCTCGGCAAGATCAATACGGATGAATCCCGGATCATCCTGGGGGCCGCCGTCATCGATGACGTTCTGGGTCTGATCATCCTCGCGGTCGTGACCGGCGCGATCGCCGCCGTCAACGCAGGCGGCAGCTTCTCGGCCGGCTCGATCCCGTTGATCCTGCTCAAAGCAGTCATGTTCTTCGTCTGCGCCATCCTGATGGGGATCTTCGTGTCTCCGCGGCTGTTCAGGATCGCCTCCAGGCTGCGCGGAACTGGCATGCTGCTCAGCGCCGCCCTGATCTTCTGCTTCGGCCTATCGTACCTGGCATCGATCATCGGTCTGGCTCCCATCGTGGGCGCATTCGCAGCAGGTCTGGCTCTGGAGGAGGTTCACTACCGCGATTTTCTGGATCGTGGAGAACATGGCCTGGATGAAGCCATCGAGCCGATCGCCTCGTTCATGGTGCCGATTTTCTTCGTCCTGATGGGGATCAGGGTGGATCTTTCCACGCTGGCGGGGGGCGATGTTCTGGGCTTCGCAGTCGTGCTCACGCTCGCCGCGGTGCTCGGCAAGCAGGTCTGTGCTCTGGGAGTCCTCAAGCCCGGGGCGAACCGAATCGCGGTGGGTCTTGGCATGATCCCTCGCGGCGAGGTAGGACTGATCTTCGCGGGCATTGGCGCCAGCTTGGTCCTGGCAGGTGCTCCAGTGATCGCTCCCCCGGTCTATTCGGCGGTGGTGTTCATGGTCATCGTGACCACCCTGGTCACGCCACCTATACTGGCCTGGTCGCTCGCTCGTGGCGAGCCCGCTGGTCCCGCTGAGGTGTGGACGGACCAGGACACGGAATCGGAATGATTCCCAACGATCTGGGCTAAAATGAGCTGGCCGGCCAGCCGATGTACGTGACGGATCAGGCGTGAGGAGGCCGAGGTCATGTTACATCTGAGCGAAGTTCAGATCGGCGCGCTGCCGCTTAAGCGCTTTGGCAAGGTCGTCAGCCAGCAGCGCATGCGCGAGGCACTCAGGGTGGGCGCCACGCTGCAGGAACGGCTCTCCGGGCGCGTGGTCTGGAACGTGAACTCAACGGCGGTGGGCGGCGGCGTGGCAGAGCTGCTGCAGTCCCTGCTGGCCTATTCACGCAGCGTGGGCATCGATGCGCGTTGGCTGGTGATTAGCGGCCAGCCCGAGTTCTTCCAGCTCACGAAGCGTCTGCATCACGCACTTCATGGCGCTAGCGGCGACGGCTCAGAGCTCGGGGAGAGAGAGCGCGAGGTCTATGAGGCCACCCTCCAGGAGAACGCGCTGGAGCTGGCCTCGCTGGTGCGACCTCGAGACATCGTCCTTCTTCACGATCCACAGACGGCGGGCCTCGCATCCGAGCTCGTGCGGGCCGGGGCGCACGTGATCTGGCGCTGTCACATCGGACACGACACTCCGAACGAGGAGACCGAGCGCGGCTGGGCGTTTCTAGCGCCCTACCTGCAGGCCGTCCCCACCTTCGTATTCTCACGCTACTCCTACGTGCCCGATTACTGCGACCACGGCAAAACCACCATCATCGAGCCCAGCATCGATGCCTTCTCTCCCAAGAACCAGGAGCTCTCGGAGGCCGCGGTGCGCTCGATCCTCGTCCAGGCCGGCCTCGTGGAGGGGCCCGACCCCTCGCCTTCCGACCACACCTTCAGGCGGGAAGATGGATCTCCGGGTCGCGTCACGCGTCAAGCCGATGTGATTCGGCTCGGCCGCGCCCCGGCATGGGACACGCCGCTCATCGTGCAGGTCTCGCGCTGGGACCCGCTCAAGGATCCGATCGGCGTCATGCACGGCTTCAAGGCATGGATCGACGGCGGCGCATCCGGAAATGCTGAGCTCGTGCTGGCGGGTCCAGATGTTACCGGGGTCACCGACGATCCCGAGGGCGCGATCGTTTTTGCGCAGGTCCAGGAAACATGGCGCGACCTTCCGGACGCGGTACGTAGTCGGATCCACCTCGTGAGCCTCCCGACCGCTGACGTAGCCGAGAATGCGGCTATCGTGAACGCGTTGCAGCGCCACGCGACGGTGGTCGTCCAGAAGAGTCTGCGCGAGGGGTTCGGGCTGACGGTGACCGAGGCGATGTGGAAGTCGCGGCCGCTTGTCGCAAGCGCGGTGGGCGGGATCCAGGAGCAGATCGAGGACGGCGTGAGCGGGATCTTGCTCAAAGACCCTACGGATCTGGATGAGTTCAGCCGCTCGCTACGCCGAATTCTGGAGGACTCGGAATACGCCAAACGCCTGGGTGACGCCGCGCACGAGCGGGTCCTCGAGCGCTACCTGGGGGTGCGGCACCTGCTCGAGTACGCGCACCTGATCGAGCAGCTCGATCTCTGAGAGAGAGCGAGGCCATGCTGGACAAACTCGAGGGTGCCTTTTCATGAGGGATTGGCTCCCGTGGCCCCACACCGCTCATTCGCTGGCAAAACAGTAGTTGTAACCGGCGCGGGCGGTGGGATCGGGCGCGCATTATGCCTCCGTTTCGGCCGGGCCGGCGCACACATCGCGGCCCTCGACATCGATTCCACCGGCCTCGAAACGCTGGAGCGAGAGCTGGCGGACGCCGGAGTCGATGTCAGCACCCACACGTGCGACGTGGCGGACCTGGCGCGGTGTAGGGATACGGTCCGCACGATCGAAGAACGCTTCGGCGGCATCGACGTCTTGATCAACAACGCCGGCATCACCCATCGCAGCCCGTTCGTGAGAACCGAACTCTCTGTCTATCAGAGGTTGATGGCGGTGAACTTTTTCGGAGCGCTCAATTGCACCAAGGCCTGCCTGGATGCACTTCTGAGACACAAGGGACTGATCATCGTAATCTCGAGCGTCGCCGGTTTCTCCCCGTTGCTCGCGCGTAGCGGCTACAGCGCGAGCAAGTACGCGCTCCATGGCTTCTTCGAAACCCTCCGCTGCGAACTCGCGGGCCCAGGGGTGCGGGTAATGATCGTGTGCCCGGGCTTTACGACCACCCAGATCGAACGTCGGGCCCTGGACGGAGCCGGTGAGAGCGCAGGCTACCCGGAAACGGGCCTCGGGAAGATGTCGAGTCCGGAAGAGGTCGCCGACGCCATCTATCGCGGCGCGCGTTCGGAAAGGCGACTGCTGGTGCTCTCGCCCCTCGGTCGGCTGGTGCGCCTCCTGTCACGCTTCGCCCCAGCCACTTACGAGCGGGCGATGACACGGCGCTTCCAGCGGGAGCTCATCCCCTAGCGCATATTCACGTGATAGACTTCGCTCAGGAGGGTCGAGGGAACCCCCACGCCAGGGACACATATCACGGAGCAACTCATCACATGGCCGCACCGAGAAAGGCACCGAAGAAAAAGGTCACACGAAAGAAGTCCACGCGGAAGTCAGCCGCACGGAAGAAAACCACGCGCCGGAAATCCTCGAACAAGGTCGCCTCAGCCCGAGCGCGCACGAGCGCAGCCCTGGATCGGCTGGAGCGGGAGCTGCCCACGACGCTTCGGGACTTCTCGCGGCGCATTCGTGGGGGGCTCGGCAAGCTCGAGGGAGAGATCGATCGTGCCCAGGCGAAGTACCGCCGCCGAGGAGTGCGCCTCCTGCGTGAAGGGAGCCATCGGCTGGGGGCACTCGAGGCCCGCGGGGAACGCGGCTGGCGTGACCTGAGCGAGCGTGCCCGCAAGGAGATCCTGAGCGTCCTGCACCGCATCGAGCACGCAGTCGAGAACGCAGGAACGAAGCCCCGGAAAAAGATCGCCAGCAAGACCAAGCGCAAGAGGCAAACTTCGCCCAGGAGCGCAGCGCCGGCCCAGCATCCGGAGGAGACCACGGAGAAGGTCTCCAACCTCTTCCAAACGCCGCCTTCTATCGAGTCGCCTACTTGAGGGCGAAGATGTGCAGGCTTGTGACGGCCGCGAGCAGCTCCCTTACCTGATCGACGGTCACTTCGAAACGATCCATCGCCTCGCGCACCAGCGCATCTTCGAGCGAGATCACGTCTCCAAAGCGCGTCTCGCGCTCGATGCGAACCTCGCGAAAGCCCGCCTTCTCAATGGTCTGCATGTACTCGCCGCGCAGGGTCGCACCGCCGACGCAACCGAGGTAGGCATCCACACTCTGCAGGATCCGAGGTGGCAGGGGCCGCTCCAGCACGATGTCGGAAACCATGAGCCGCCCGCCAGACCGCAGGACTCGGTAGGCCTCGCCATAGACCTTGGCCTTCTCCGGTGAGAGGTTGATGACGCAGTTCGAGAGGATGACGTCCACACTCTCGTCCTCGAGGGGAAGCTGCTCGATGAAGCCCTTGCGAAACTCGACATTGGCGTAACCCACTCGCCGCGCGCTGTCCCGGGCCTTCTCGAGCATGGCATCGGTCATGTCGACGCCGATGACTCGACCCTCCGGCCCGACCTGGCGGGCGGCCAGAAAGGCGTCGAAGCCGGCGCCCGAGCCGAGATCCACCACCACCTCGCCCGGACGCAGAGCGTCGATCGCCGTCGGGTTTCCGCAGCCGATGCCGAGGTTCGCCCCCTCCGGGGTCGTCTTCAGATCCTGCTCGCTATAGCCGAGCTTGCGCGCGGTCTGGCTGGCGTGAGGAGGTGTACCTCCACAGCAGCTCGCGGCGCGTTCGGCGACCTGCGTGTACCCCTCCCTCACCATCTCTCGGATCGCTGCAGGCTCTTCGGGTCGCTTGTCCGGGTCCATCGGGTCCTCCTTTCTCAGCCGGCCTCAACCGCACGCGGCCGGCAGGTCGTCGATCGCCTCCACCAACACGCGCAGAGCGTGCACCACGTCTTCACGCCGGTGGGTCGGAATGCGCGCGAGGATCCGCTCGCAGTAGGCGTCGGCGCAGTCGTCGAGCTTCGTGGCCAAACCACGGCCACGGGTACTGAGCGAGACGAAGACACGGCGCCGGTCGCGCTTCTCGTCTCGGGCGCGCCGCAGCATCCCGTTCCGAACCAGCACGTCGACCACACGGCTCGTCGTGCTCGTGTCGAGACCCAACCGCTCGGCCAGCTCGCGCACCGTCATCGATCCCTCCCGATGCAGCAGCTCGAGGGTCAGACACTGCGACATGGTCACACCGAAACAACGCTTCTCTCCGCGCTGCAGCGCGTTGAACCCCTGGTATGCGCGGGTCAGGGTCTCAGCGAACTTCCGGTCCGGGCTCATTTCATGGATCCTACATTAGATGTAATATACAAGTATCAGACCCGGATCGCGCGGTCAAGGCCGCGCCGCGGCCGGTCGCTGGCACGAGCAACCCCGCGACACCACGGGCCTTTCCCTCTGGGGGGTATGCTTGCCCGCGGTGGATACACTCGACCTGCTCACACTGCCGACCCGCCGGCTTCGGACGCTGTGTCGGATCCCGCGCGACCTGGAATCGATCAGCGCGTTCGGTGAGGAGGCCCGCCCCACCGAAGTGGGCGTATCCTCGCTCGACCTGAGCCGCATCTGGGGCGCAATCATCAGGCTCTACCGCACCGGCCTCTACCCGGCGATCCAGGTCTGCATCCGTTGCCGCGGACAGATCGTCATGCACCGCGCCATCGGGCACTCGCACGGTAACGCACCCGGAGCGCCGCCGGAGACGCCTAAAACGCGCGTCACCCTCGCAACCCCCTTTCTCCTCTTCTCGGCGTCGAAAGCCATCACCGCCATGCTGATCCACAAGCTCGATGAGCAGCGGGCGATTCACATCGATGATTATGTCTGCGACTACATCCCCGAATTCGGCCGCAAGGGGAAGGAGTGGGTCACGCTCCGTCACCTGCTCTGTCATCGTGCCGGGATCCCGAACCTGCCTCCCGAGGCGATCGACCTCGACCTGCTCGGGCAACCCGAGCGGGTCGTGGAGATCCTGTGCGACCTGCCCTTGCGCTGGCGTCCGGGACGCAAGCTCGCTTACCACGCCATAACAGGCGGCTTCATCCTGGGCGAGGTCGTGCGCCGCGCCACGGGTCAGAGCATCCACACGGTGCTCGCTAAGGAGATCCTCGAGCCACTCGGCTTTCGCTGGATGAACTACGGCGTCGACCGCGCCGACGTTCCGCAAGTGGCTGAGAACGCCTTCACCGGCTTGCCGGTCCTTCGACCCTTCTCGACGGTCATGCGAAACGTGCTCGGGACCGAGTTCGCCGAGGCGGTCAGGCTCTCCAACGATCCTCGCTTTCTCACCGGCGTCATCCCCTCGGCCAGCACGGTGACCACCGCCGAGGAGCTCTGCGCCTTCTTTCAGTGCCTGCTGGACGGCGGCCGCTACAACGGGGTGCGCGTTTTCCAGCCACGCACCATCCGCCACGCAGCCACCGAGCAGTCCTATTGGGAGCTGGACCTTACCCTGGGGCTCCCGCTCCGGTACGGTGTGGGCATGATGCTGGGCGGCTGGATGGCGAGCCTTTTCGGTCCGGATAACCCGCGTGCCTTCGGTCACCTGGGGTTCACGAACATCCTGGCGTGGGCCGACCCGGACCGTGATATCGCGGTGGCGTTTCTCAATAGCGGCAAGCCCTTCATCAACCTCGACGTGCTCCGGCTCTTTCACGTGCTCAGCCTGATCGCGCGCACCTTCCCCAAGCGATGACCCGACCTGAGGCAGCGTCGTCCTTCTCGCGCTTGGCAGCCTGCGTCGCTCTCGTCGCCGGCCTGGCCTGGCTGGGCTCGGCCGCGAACGGGGGCTGGCTCGTCTGGGCGCTCGTGGCTGTGCCCAGCTCGATCCTGGTCGCGTCCGGTCTGGTGGCTGCCCTGTGGCCAGGCGATCCGCGCCCGCTCCAGGCCGGCGCACTGGCCGCAGCGATCGGCGTGGGCCTGGGGTTGATCTCGTTCGCGTGGGCGGGGTTCCTGGCTGGGATCACGCTGATCCTGCTATCAGCCGCGGCCTTCGTCGCCATGGGTTGGCTGTCGTTGGCACAGGAAGTTCCCACAAGAGACGTGCCCCGAAACCAACGCTCGCTGGCCCTGGCCTCCTGGGTCGCGGTCGACGAGGCGCTTCTGGGCGGCGTGGTCACCCTCGCGCTGCGACGTCGCCAGGCGGGGGTCCTCACAGAAGGGGCGGCGGCCCTCGAGTTCTTCCGAGACCGAGGCTGGCTCGAGAAGCCGGACACCTACCACGCGACACCTCCGCCGCTCGAGAAGATCAGTTTGCGCCCCGCGCGCAGCCGCGACATCGCCTTCGAACACCTTTCGTTCGAGAGCGGCTACGAGCCGCATGCGGGGGAGCCCGGCCGTGAGCGCTGGCTCGGTTACGACTCCTGCCGAACCGCCCACGCCTGGGTCATGCGGCAGGCCTCGCCCGACAGGCCCTGGCTGGTGTGCATTCACGGTCTCCAGATGGGCTGGCCACTCGCTGATTTCGCGGCCTTCCGCGCACAGTGGCTGCATCGGCGACTGGGGTTGAACCTGCTCTTTCCGGTGCTTCCCTTTCATGGGCCACGCGGGCACGGACGGATCAGCGGCAACGGCTTTCTGTCCGAGCAGTTCCTCGACACGATCCACGCTTTCGCCCAGGCGGGCTGGGACCTGCGCCGTCTGCTCAGCTGGATCCGCCTGCAGGGCGCTACCCGGGTCGGCGTCCACGGGATATCGCTCGGTGGCTACACCACTGCGTTACTGGCCTCGCTTGAGGGAGACCTGGCTTGCGCGATCGCGGGCATTCCCGCGGTCGATTTCGCGGGACTGGCCTGGCGCCACGCGCCCCCTTACGCGCTGGCCCGCTTCGAGCGCGAGGGCCTCGGGCGTGAGGAGCTGGAGGCGCTCCTTCGCCCGGTCGCCCCACTCGCGCTCGCACCCAAGGTGCCCCAGGAACGACGCTACCTGTACGCCGGCACGGCGGACCGACTCGTGCCACCGGAGCAGGTGCGAGCGCTCTGGCGCCACTGGGGTGAGCCGCCCATCCACTGGTACACCGGAGCTCACGTGAGCTTCCTACTCGACGCCGGCGTCCGAGGTTTCATTGGAGGCGCCCTCCGCAACTCCGACCTCGTTCACTGAACGACGTTTTCCGTCGACAAGCGCCTGAGGCGACTTGCCCCGCCGCCGAGACGAAACGACCCAGGTCCGGGGAGCGGCCGCGCGGACCCTCAGTGATGCCTGGGCATAGGCTTTGCAGCTTCGTACGGGCAGAACGTGTGTCGCGGGAGGGAGCCCACATGCGATTCGCTTGCGTCGTCTTGAGTCTCGGTCTTCCGGCCTTCGCTCTGGCCCAGGACGCGCCTACCGGGGATGCGGTTCCGGGGGCCCCGTTCCAGGAAGGAGACGTCATCTCCGTAGACCAGATCGCCAGCCTCAAGGACTACCTGCCCGCCGAGTTCTGGGAGAACCGGGAGTATTTCTTCTACGAGGGTATGGCGATCGAGATCGGGCCGGCCTACCGGGAGTACGGCGTTGCGGATGCTTTCGCAGCGGCCAGCCGGAGGTTCATGGGCCAGCCCCGGATCGGCAGGGATGGCGCGCTCGAGAATTACACCGCGGGCCAGCCCTTCGCGACCGAGGAAATCGACTGCCGGGGCGATCCTCTCGCGGGTGCAAAAATCATCTGGAACTTCTCGAAAGGCTGGGAGGGAGACGGTTCCAACTCGGACTGGTCGTACACCTACTGGGACCGCGGCGAGCAGCTTCCGCTCTTCTACGAGGGCCGCTCGAAAACAATCTCCCTGAGCCAGCGAACCGAGCCCCAGTATCTCGAAGAGCAGGGGGGCGATGTCTTCGCAAATGAGAAGCGCCAATACGCATTCGGTCTCGAAGTCCTGGCCCCCTTCGACGCGCGCGGGATTCTGCTGCTAACGTACCGCTACAAGAGCTCGGACGCACCGCTCGATCGCGCGCGCAACGATGATACCTGGGTCTATGTCCCCGATCTGCGCCGCACTCGTCGCATCTCGACCGCCCAGCGCACCGACTCGGTCCAGGGGACTGACTTCACATTCGACGACCTGCGCAGCTTCTCGGGCATCCCACCTCAGTACACCTGGGAGTGTATCGGCGAACGGGACGTCATCGCCCCAACCAACACCAACTCGCTCGCCTATCCCTATACACAGGACGAGTACAATTTCGGCCCCTACGGGTTCTCCTATGCCAACGATCGCTGGGAGCTACGCAAGGCATGGGTTATCCGCTTCCGCCCAAGGAACGAGGACCATCCCTATCACCATAAAGACATGTACATCGACAGGGAGACGTACGTCCCCTTATACAGCTTCGCCTTCGATCGAAAACAGGAGCTCTGGAAGATCATCTGGCACAATCACCGCTACAGCGGGGACTGGAACGGGAACGACCCCCGGGCCAAGGACGGTGTCTGGTACCCGGGTTGGGAGGGCATCGAAGACCCCAAGGATCTACGCGTGATCAGCGACGTCATCGTGAACGTCCAGACGGGCACCGGAAACCGGATCGAGTTCTGGAACGCGCACGGGACTCCTTATACAAGCAGAGGGAAAGTTCGCCGCTACATCGACATCGGCCGTTTGAACAAGGGGCGCTAGCGGGTTCGCACCATAGGGACGAAGGCCACCCCGCCCCGGCGCGACTCGCGCGTACTCCCATCGGGTTGCTTCTCGATCCGCAGCAGCTCCTGAACTCGGAGCTCACCGATGGGCAACACGAGACGTCCCCCCGAGGCCAGCTGCTCGCTGAGGGCCCCGGGCGGTTCCGGCGCAGCGCACGCAACCAGGATCAGATCGAAAGGGGCCTCTTCGAGCCAGCCCCGATAGGCATCGCCATTACGCACCTTCACGTTGTGTATCTCGAGCTCGCGCAGACGCTTCTCGGCCTGCTCGGCCAGCTCCGGGATGAGCTCGATCGAGTAGACCTCGGGCACAATCTGCGCCAGCACGGCGGCCTGATATCCACATCCCGTGCCCACGTCGAGCGCGCGCCGGGCGCGCTGCGGCTCTGCGAGCTGTGTCATCAGCGCCACAATGTAGGGCTGGCTGATCGTCTGCCCATGACCGATGGGGAGGGGCCGATCATCGTAGCCGAGACCGCGCAGATCCTCGGGCACAAAGCGATGGCGCGGAACGCTTCGCATGGCTTCGAGCACACGTGGATCGGTGATGTCGCGGCGCTCGAGCTGCGTGCGAACCATCTCCTCGCGCAGCCCATCGAAGTCGCTCTCCGGCATATCGGGATGTGATTATAGGCAGGGCAGCGTGGCGCAACCCAATACTCGAGCGATGGGCACGGGGCCATGCGGGAGCGGGCCCAACAAGGGTATGCTCAGAGCATGGACGCCCAGCAGGATCTCGACCAGCGCCTGGCGTTTCTCGGCCTGACCGCTGAGGACCTGCGCTACCTCCAAGAGCTGCGACCGCTGCTCGAGCAGCACGCGGGTGCCCTGGTGGGTGCCTTCTACCGGCATCTGCTCTCCTTCGAGCCCACACGTGCCCTGCTTCACGATCCCGACGTGAAAGAGCGGCTAATGAAGAAGCAGCGGGAGTACCTCTTGAGCCTGGCGAGCGCCAGCCTCGACGAAACCTATCTCGCGGAACGCGTGCGGATCGGAGAACGGCACATGGAGGTGGGCCTCGAGCCGCGTTGGTACCTCGGAGCGTACGCGCTCTACTTCTCGCTGCTGGCACCCGTCGTGTTCGAGAGCACGCGAGAGGACGTCGCCCGCGGAGAGCGTACGCTCAGCGCACTGGTCAAGCTCCTCATGCTGGACGCCCAGATCGCGATGGAGTCCTACATCGACAAGCGCGAGCGCGAGCTCGAGTACCTCAACCAGGAGCTGGCCACGATGGGCCGGGATCTGGCGCGCAGCTACGAGGAGCAGAGCGTCGAGCTGCGCGACACCGTACGGCGGGCTCAGGCCGCCGAGCAGCTGGCCTCGATCGCCGAGCTGGTCGCCGGACTCGCGCACGAGATCGGAACACCGATGGGGGTGATCCGGGGCCACGCCGAGCTGCTCGAGTCCAGCACCTCCGACGAGCGCGGCCGCAGACGGGCCCAGACCATCCGGGAGCAGATCGACCGCATCTCGGGAATCATCCAAACCCTTCTCAACATGGCCAGGCCCCGCGAACCCGTCCGCATCGAGGTCGATCTGGGGACCCTTCTCCACGACACGCTCAGCTTCATGGGCGAGAAGCTCCAAAGCCGCGGCATCGTGGTGGAGCATGATTTCCGGGAGGTTCCCACGCTCTACGGCGATCCCGACCGGCTTCAGCAGCTCGCCCTGAACCTCTTCTTCAACGCCGCCGACGCCATGCCAGACGGAGGTACACTACGCGTGACCCTGAGGCCCGCGGAGAACGGCGCGCTCGACCTCGCCGTGAGCGACACGGGCTGTGGGATCGATGCCGACAAGCTGCCCCGAATCTTCGACCCCTTCTTCACCACCAAGCCGGCTGGCGAAGGCAACGGACTCGGTCTCGTGGTCGCCAAGAACATCGTCCTGGATCACGCCGGCGAGGTCGACGTGAAGAGCGAGCCCGGCCGGGGCACGGAGTTTCGGATCACGTTGCCCACGCGGAAGCGTCAGTCGGAGGCCTCCGCGAAGTCCGGAACATAGGCGGCCCGGAGCAAATCGCTCTCCGTCAGAATCCCGATGAGCTGCAGGCCCTCGGGTCCGGGCTTCACCACCGGCAGGCAGCCGATCTTCAGGCGCAGCATCGTGAGGGCCGCCTCACGCAGCGAGCACTCGGCCTCCACGGTCCGGGGCCGATGGTCGCGTAAGAGCCGCTCGATCGGGGTTCGGCGGAGATGCTCGATGCGTTCCTCGGGAGCAACCTCCTCCAGCTTCGCGATCGACACCTCCACAACGTCGCGATGGGAGAGCACACCCACCAGGAGCCCGTTCTCGACTACCGGGAGGTGCCGAATACGTCCGAGCCGCATGAGGCGGTCGGCCTCGAGCACGCTCTCACCCGGTCCCACAGTCACCACATCGCGGCGCATGAGCGCCGCCACCGACTTCGCGCTGTACTCCGGCATGGCCACGCCTCCCAGCCCTCGGGCTCGGGGGAGAGGCCTGCACTCCGCGTGCCCACACCGCAGACCTCATATCTCCATGAACAGACGAACAGCATGTGTATTTTGACCCCTGGATGTGGCAAAATGACTCAGCCAGGGGCCCAGCTAGGCTGGAGCAGCGTTATCGCCTTGGCATGTGTTGTGCTCCGAAGGGGTTGCGAGATGGCCCGATCCGTACTGGTCGTGGATGACGATGCAGCGATGCGCGAGATGCTCGTGTCCCTGCTCGAGGAGGAGGGACTGGGGGCGCTGAGTGCGGACGGGGCTGATGCCGCCCTGGACCGGGTGCGTGATGACGAGTTCGATGCTGTGATCTCGGACATCAAGATGCCGGGTCGAGACGGCATCCAGCTGGTGGGCGAGCTACGTGAGATCCGCCCCGAGACGCCGGTCATCCTGATGACCGCGTTCGGCAGCATCGACTCCGCCGTGGCCGCCATGCGGGCGGGCGCGTTCGACTACATCACCAAGCCCTTCAAGCGCGAGCAGGTGCTGGTGGCCCTGGAGCGCGCCTTCGAGCTACGCGCGCTCGAGGCCGAGAACCGGCGCCTGCGCCGCGCCGTGGATAAGACCACGTCGTTCGGGGACCTGATCGGGACGAGCCCGGCCATGCGCGAGATCTTCGCAATGATCCGCAAGGTCGCGGATACGCGGAGCAGCATTTTGATCACAGGGGAGAGCGGCACCGGCAAGGAGGTCGTAGCGCGCACTCTGCATTTCGTGGGTGCTCGAGCTTCGAAGCCCTTCATACCCGTCAACTGCACAGCCATCCCCGAGGGGTTGCTCGAGAGCGAGCTCTTCGGTCACGTACGAGGCGCCTTCACCGGGGCCCATGCCTCGAAGCGAGGGCTGTTCGAGGAGGCGAGCGGGGGGACCCTCTTCCTGGACGAGATCGGCGACATGGGACTCGGGCTCCAGAGCAAGCTCCTGCGCGTGCTACAGGATGGCGAGATCCGACCCGTCGGGGGCAATCGCGCCATCACCATCGACGCCCGCATCATCACCGCCACAAACAAGGTTCTGTCCAAGGAGCTCGAAGCGGGTCGCTTCCGCCAGGATCTCTTCTATCGCCTCAACGTGATCCCAATCCACATCCCACCCCTACGGGAGCGCCGCGCCGATATCCCCCCCCTCGCCGAGGAGTTCCTGCGCAAGCATGCGGGCGGAGAGAAGCGCTCGATCTCACCCGAGGCCATGCAGGTCCTCGTCGACTGTCCCTGGGAGGGCAACGCGCGCGAGCTGGAGAACATGATCGAGCGTGCGCTGGCACTCTCGGAGCACCGCGAGCTCCGGCCTGAAGACCTCCCGGTCGACAGCCGGGAGGATCCCTCCACTAACCACCCCGAAGAGTCGCTCCTGAATAACGCTGCGGAGCACAACCTGACCCTACGCGAGGTCGAGGATCGCTACATCGACGCCATCCTGCGGCACACCGGAGGGAACAA
>Ga0255049_10001184_pt1 | contig 14640 bp, 11 predicted proteins | sample JV7_2_3_MG_FD_183615 | JGI IMG/M metagenome (GOLD analysis project Ga0255049, IMG submission 183615) | Seawater microbial communities from Jervis Inlet, British Columbia, Canada - JV7_2_3 | ecosystem: Environmental > Aquatic > Marine > Inlet | place: Canada: British Columbia | collected 2016-10-06
GGGCTGGATGATTGCTCCTGAATCGTTGATCGAAAATGTCGGTAAACTGTCACTGTGTATGCTCTATGGCTTACCCGGGTTTATCCAGCAGGCCAGTTTGTATGCATTGAGACACTCTGGCGACGCGGTGGTAGAAATGTGTGAAATCTACCGCCGGCGGCGTGATCTGCTGCTAGGTGAGCTGGAGTCCATTCCAGAGTTGCGGGCCATGAAGCCCGATGCGGGTATGTTTTTAATGGTCGATGTAAAAGATACCGGCCTTGCGACATCCGAATTCGTTCGGCAGCTCTATCAGTTTGCTGGCGTATCGGTCCTCGATGCCACCGCGTTTGGCGCGAGTGCGGAGGGTTTCGTGCGAGTTTCTTTTGCAACTGGTGAAGCCGAGTTAGTAGAAGCCTGCCGGCGCATAGCCGGATTTGTCGAATCGTTGCGACCGATCAGTCGATTAGCTTAAAGCATGGGGAACCCAGAGCTATACGATCCCATCGATCTCGATCGGTATCCGATTAATGATCTCAACCTTCTATGCGGGCTACACGAGGGCCGGGATCATTAATAACCCGGTGTTACCCACCTATGTCTAACCGCGATCAGAAAAAGCGTTGCTGGTGGTGCGGAGACGACGAACTTTATCAGCAGTATCATGATTTCGAATGGGGTGTACCCGTTCACGACGATCATCGATTATTCGAGTTTCTATGTTTAGAGGGGGCGCAGGCCGGACTGAGCTGGATTACCATATTACGCAAGCGCGAAAACTATCGGCGCGTGTTTGATGGTTTCGACGCCAATAAAATTGCGAACTATCAAGAGCCAAAAATTGCCAGCCTGCTCGCCGATCCCGGCATTGTTCGGAATAAACTAAAAGTCAATGGTTTTGTCAAAAATGCACGCGCTTACCTCGATATACTCGATCAGGGAGAATCCCTGGACAGCTATCTCTGGAATTTTGTCGACGGTGTGCCTGTGCAAAATCGCTGGAAATTGTTGGAACAGATTCCATCTAATACGGCCGTTTCTGACGCGATGGCGAAAGACCTGAAAAAACGCGGCTTCACTTTTGTCGGCAGCACGATATGCTATGCCTTGATGCAGGCAGCGGGCCTGGTGAACGATCATCTGACCGATTGCTATCGCCATGCTGAAGTCACTGAATTTAATACATCAATCTAACGAGGAAATAAAATGTTAAAAGCCGAGGTTCGATATCTGGCAGAAGGCGGTGACGATACGATCTATTTTGCATCAAGTGCCGGTCGAAGTGCCGAATTCTCGGTCAATAAGGGCATGGAAAGCTTCATGTTAGAGGTAGAAGATGCACGCGATCTGGATGTCGATTCAGCTCGGGATTCACAAACCGGCCTGGCCGACAGCGGTTTTATGCTGGTCGATTCACCCTCAGCGGTTAAAAATTTTCTCGATAACGGTCAGATTGCTGATATCTACGAAGATGAAGTCACAGAATTGCTCAAATCAATTACGGGTGCCAGCCGCGTACACATCTTTGACCATACCGTGCGCGCTTCCGATCCCGGGATTCGGGAAATCAAACAAATCCGTGAACCGTCGACCCTGGTTCACAACGACTATACCGTCAAATCTGGATTTGTCTGCCTGGATGAAAATCTTGGCCAGGATGCCGAAAAATTGAAACACGGGCATTTCCAGATTATCAATTTGTGGCGACCGCTGGTCGACCCGGTACAAAGCTGGCCACTCGCATTTTGCGATGCGCGTAGCGTCGTCGATGCCGACATGGTAGATGCCGAGCGCAGGGCACCCAATCATACTGGCGAAATTAGTCTCGCAACCCATAACCCGGAGCATAAATGGTTTTATTATTCAGAAATGAATCCAGATGAAGTGCTGATATTTAAAACTTTTGACTCCGATAACGGTGGCCGGGTGCCTTATGCTATTCATACTGCAATCGATATATCGGAGAGGTTTCCCGATGCGGTGCCTCGGGAAAGTATCGAGACGCGGGCTTTTGTGTTTTATGAGTAGCGGTTGTTTATTCAGATTGCCTATTTGCATGGTTTCGCACACAAATACTCTTTATATTTCAGGCTCTTCGGGATAATTCATGGGTTAATACAAAGGCGGTTCTCGCCAAGGCGCGGAGAACGCAAAGGATTTTATCTGCATATTCAAATAGATAAAACATTTACCATTTATCTCTTTGCGTGCTTGGCGGCTTTGCGAGAGCATCATCATTTTCAGGTTTACACGTTAGTATTGATTTCTCGATCTTGATACAATAAAAGTCGCTTGAAATCATACGCTTATCTGTTTTCTCCTGTTCGCCCTTACCCACTAATTTTTCGGATGAGGCATATTTCATAGTTAATTTATAGTAAGTGTGCGAAACCATGATGCGCAAATAACTGATTCCAGGCACCAATGGCAAAGCCAATCCCAAGGCGATTCCCCATTGCCCAAAGAATCGAATTCTGCGAAGATTTACGGTTAATTACGAGCGAGAGCTCGAACCACCTATCCAGGAAACCGACAGCTAATGCTTACTATCGACGAGTTAATAACGATTAGGCAGACTTCGCTTGAAAACACGGCTGAAGGGCCGCCTGCCAGAACCAGTAACCAGTTTTTCGGTGTTGGCCCAATTACCGATATGACCTACGATGAAGTCGACGCCAGGCTATTGTATTTTGAATATCAGGCCTGGATCGAGAAAACCTACCCGAAACTAAGCGATAAAGGCGAAGTGGTCGGCAAGAGTAGTGGCCGCGAGTTCAACCGCAGTATCCATCGCGGTTTCCCGGCGGAGGTGGTCTTGCGCGATATGGTGCGCGAAATCCACCGTTATTTTGAATTCCCGAAAAAGAACAAGATGGCGGTCGGTATCGGCGGAGGTCATACCGGCTTTACCGTGTGCGCACTGCATTTACTCAACGCAAATGATCCTGAGCACCAGGTGTTTGTCGATACACCAAAACCTGAGTCCGAGCAGGCGACCTCGGGTGGTTTCTTTCGCCAGTCCTGGGGTGTCCAGTTAATCGAGTTACAGCGTTATTCTCGACATGGTGACGAAGGCCGTCTGCATTTCAGTTCAGTCGAGGGTGTTATTCCGAGTGCTGATGAACTCGAGTCTATGGCTATCAGTGTATTCATGGGCGTTGGGCACGAGACTACCGGTGCGATGGATTATTCGATTGCCGATATCGAAAACCTGATCGAGTGGATCGATCGCGACCCGCACAATCACCACGCGGTAATCGATTCGACCTCGATGATCGGCGCCATGCCCTGGGGTGAAAAGCTGGTCGAGCAGGTGATCGATAAATGCTGCATGTTCATGCCGTTACAAAAGGCGATCGGTGGTAACTCGGGTTACTACGTTATCTCGCTAACTCCCCAGGCTTTAAGCCTGGTCGACAAAAATCAGAATAATCCCTCCTGGTCGATTCCACGGCAGGTCAAACTGGCGCTGCCAAAAGACCCGATGCAGCCTTTAAGCAGCGAGGTGACGACCGATCTGGGTCCGATTTATGATCCTGAAACCGAGACCATGTCGAACGGCATTATCAACACCTATAGCACCAGCGCCCTGGCCGAGACCCGGTTTGGCCTGTTACGATCGGAACGCAGAATCGGATCGGTTCGCGAGCACAACCGGCGCTCGGTGGCGAATCGCGAGACAGTCATCAACTGGGTCAAAAATAATGACTTGCTCGACCTGGGCGTCAAGGATGAAACCCGCCGGGGTGCAGCTGTTACCCTGCTAAAGGTGAACGATGCAGATATTGACGATGCAGAAATAACAGCAAAGGTGATAACCAAATCAAAACAACTACTCGGGTTCGAGGGCATGACCCATGCCAACGGCGAATACGAGAAAGGCCTCGATGTCGCGCGTCATGTGAATGCTTATCCCGGGACTCCGGGTGACTATCGCGCCTGGATCGGCGGCACCCGCGACGAGTCCGATATCATTGCATTGCTGAATAATATCTATTACGCCTATCACCGAGCCAGGATCGTCGTCGCCGAGGATTTGCTGGCCGATCAAGCTGTGGAATTCGAACCGCAATGCGCCGCCGGTCAACAAGTGCGGGATGATTCTGAAACCTTTGCAGAACTGCGTGGCATGTCTGAAGCAATGGCCGCATTTTGGGGCGCGATGGACGCTACTGCCGACGAAGATCGCCGACAAGAAATGGTAAAGCGTTATGGTTCGCAAATGATGCTGGATATTAATCGTTATCAGGCGCTGCTGGACGAGCTCGGAATTCAGGGACCGTATGCAGATTAGCCCCAGGACTCTTACATGAGTGCCAGTGAAAAAAGAAAAAAGGCCCTGAAAATTATCTGGGATGCCGCTATCGCAGCGGTTTCTGGTGCGCAGTCGGTCGAAAATGCGATTGCGGCCGATACACCCTACCAGCCCGATCTGATTATTGCGGTCGGTAAAGCTGCAGTCGGTATGTACCGGGGTGCACTGAATTGTCAAAACGAGTCCTGCGAAGCCATCGTCGTCACCAAACACGAGCATGCCGATGACGATATTCGGTCGCGCCAGCAAATTACAGTGATTGAGTCGGGACACCCGATTCCCGATCAGCAGTCGCTGCAAGCGGGTGCTTTATTGTTAGAAAAAGTAGCCAATATGCACGAGGACAGTCGGCTGCTGATGCTGGTATCGGGCGGCGCATCCGCACTCGCGGAAGCCCTGCCCGGCGGCATGGGCCTGGCGGGCCTTCAATCGTTTACCGATGAAATGATATCCACCGGCAAAACCATTGGCGAAATTAACCACAGGCGCAAACAAATGTCCTTGATCAAGGATGGTAAGCTGTTGCGACAATTCCGCGGCGCTGAAATTCGAGTCTATGCGATCTCGGATGTCGAAGGCGATAGTATTTCGACTATCGGTTCCGGTATTGGCGATTGCCACCTGGCCAGCGCTAAAGCAAATTCAAGCATCATTGCCTCTAATCAGATCGCGCGAGACAAGGCAGCTGAGACTGCTATTTCCCTTGGACTTGAAGTCAAGCTAAACCAAGAATCGCTTTACGACGATGTGTTTGGGCTGGCGAAAGCGATCGGGCCGCAACTGCGAGATGCCACTCCGGGGGTGTATATCCGCGGCGGGGAACCGACCGTCATGCTGCCTCAGAATCCCGGGTGGGGCGGGCGCAATCAAAGCCTGGCGTTAGCGACATCCAAATACCTGTGTGCCAAAGAAAACATATTGCTGCTAGTAGCGGGCACCGACGGTTCCGATGGTCCCACCACGGCAGCCGGTGGTCTGGTCGATGGTAATACCTTTGCTGACCCCGAAGCCGCGCGCCATGCATTGAAAAATGCCGATGCAGGTACCTACCTGGAACAGCACGACAGCCTGTTTGTAACCGGGCCGACCAATACCAATGTAATGGACCTGATGATTGCAATAGTCGATTAAAATTGTCGATTCGTGACTGGAATTCGGCTTTCCTGCGATAGTTTGTTTTTTATCGTAAATTATATTGGGTGTCTGGAGTTTTAGCCGGTGAATGTTATAGTCTCGCGCTGCATTATCGCCGTTAATATAGATTCGATAGTAATTAGAAGAGCTCAATAGGAAGTTTCATAATGTCAAAACCTAAAGTTATCGTAACGCGCCGTTGGCACGAAGCAGTCGAAAAAGTATTGCTTGAAAAGTTTGATACCCAATTAAATGAAGACGACCATTCCATGTCGGTGGCCGAATTGCAGGACGCCCTGCGAAACGCCGATGCGGTATTACCCACCGTCTGTGACAAGGTGACCGCCGAGGTCCTGGGGGCAGACAATGTCAGGGCTAAAATTCTTGGCAGCAATGGCGTCGGTTTCAATCACATCGATCTGGACGCCGCGAAGGCGGCTGGCCTGACAGTGACCAACACGCCGGAAGTTTTGACCGATTGTACCGCTGATCTGGCGATGACACTGTTGTTGATGGTTGCACGCCGCGCGGGAGAAGGCGAAAGGCATGTCCGCAGCAAAGCCTGGACCGGCTGGCGCCCAACGCACATGATGGGAACCAGCGTCACCGGTAAAACACTTGGCATGATCGGAATGGGACGGATTGCCCGGGCTGTCGCGGCACGCGCGGCAAACGGATTTGGCATGAAGATCATTTTCCACGACCCGTTTCCGCCACGACAGGAAGATCTCGTTGGGTTTAATGCAACCCAGTGCCAGTCTGCCGAAGAAGTATTTGCTAATGCCGATTTTGTATCGCTACATTGCCCTGGCGGAAAAGTGACCTATCACCTGATTGGCGCCGAGGCTTTTGCGGCAATGAAACCTGGTGCATTTTTGATCAATACCGCCCGAGGTGATGTGGTCGAAGAAGCAGCACTGGTCACTGCTTTGAAATCAGGACAGATCGCTGGTGCAGGACTCGATGTGTATGAAAAAGAACCGTCGATATCCGACGCTTTGCTGGAGATGGAAAATGTTGTCCTACTGCCCCATTTGGGCAGTGCCACAACGGAAACCCGGGTAGCCATGGGCATGCGCGTGGTCGAAAACATAGAAGCATTTTTTGCCGGTAACACACCACGCGACAAGGTGGTTTAGCCTGTTTTGGGGGTGGATACTTCCATATCCAGGATCGGAACAGGATGACGCCGCGAATTCAACTGATTGATGCTCTCGCAGAGGCGCCAGGCACGCAGAGGAAATGAGAGTGATGGAAGAAATTTAGGTCGAGAAGCGACTCGACACTTCAATTAAAGAGTTATCGACGTTACTAAAATAACTGAAAAGCTCGTCATTCCGGCCTCCGAGCCGGAATCCATTGAACACTGTTTACAGTATATTCTGTAGTTTCTTTTCAATGGGTACCGGGTCAAAGCCTGTGCCGGGCTCGATCCGGTATCCGGCACGACGATGTACGATAAATGATCCTATTGAATAATCTCAATTAACCTTTGCGAGAGACTATTTTTTCAACAAGTACCATATATTACCCTGAAAAACTGGATTTAAGCCCATGAATGAAGTCATAAAATTATTACGGTCCCACCGCTCGGTACGAAAATTTACTGAGCAACCAATCCCCCAGGAAGTCCTCAATGAATTGATCAAATGTGGTCAGGCCGCATCGACCTCGAGCTTTATTCAGGCCTGTACTGTTATCCAGGTAGAGGACAGGGATAAACGTGAACAACTGGTCGAACTCGCCGGCAATCAACCCTATATCGCCAGTGCCGCCCGGTTTGTGGTTTATTGTGCCGATATGAACCGTAACAAGATAGCCTGTGATATGCATGAAGCGGATATGCTATCGGGCTACACCGAGCAATTTATCACCGCCACGGTAGACTGCTCACTGTTCGCGCAGAACGTGAAAACCGCAGCGCAGTCGCTCGGCATCGAAGGGCTTTATATTGGCGGTATCAGAAATAATATCCAGGCCGTTACAGACCTGCTTGAATTGCCTCATCTGGTCTATCCGGTATTTGGTATGTGCCTCGGATACCCGGCACAGAATCCCGAGGTCAAACCACGCCTGCCGCTGTCGGTGGTATTAAAAGTAGATCGTTACAACGACGATGCTGACGCGAAAATGATTAGTGACTATGACAATCAGGTGCGCGAATATTACAAAACCCGCACCGGCGGTAACAAAGACACGGCCTGGAGCGAGCAGATATCCGAAATGCTGGTTAAAGAAGCACGGCCGCATATGAAAGCGTTCCTCGAATCACGTGGTTATATTTTGAAATAATAAAGCTCGACCGGGAAATTGTCGCAGACTATTCCGTAGCCTGCTAGGATTGGGCGCAACGCAAAAATAAATTCATCTGTAATATACAGGCCCTGCCTATATCACGGTTAGCCACGAGTAATTTTAGAGGAACGATATGAGTGAAGAGCCAACCAATATTTTGCAAAACGTGATCTTGAAGTGGACATAGGTACTCTTCTTTGTGTTCATGGTAATAATTGTTTCAATTTATTCTGCTGACGCTTTGTTAGATATGCCGGGGATAGATTGGAATGATTATCCCGGAGCTGTCCCAATCGCATATGTAACCTTTGCTGCCTCTCTAGCACTGATGCTCGTCTTACTTTTAAATTTCACATTAGGCCCTATAGAGTTCAATGGACTAGGTTTCTCTTTTAAGGGCGCCTCTGGTCCAGTTGTTCTATGGGTACTGTGTTTTCTGGCAATAATTGCCGGGTTATCTGTAATATATCGATCGGTCGAGGGTGTGTGATCTAAATATGAAAGATCAATATGTTTTCCGTGCGCCATAAGGGGTCAGCACTATCAAACCGGAAATGAAGCGATGGCGAATGATTATTACTCGGGCGCGTAGACCATGCGGGAAATTGCTGAGTATTTTGCGGTACACTACATGACAGTAAGTCGGGCGGTAAGGTAATATGAAAATTGAAATTACTAATGTTGGATTGTTAGACCTGACCCCATGCTACGCCCCATGCTACGCGAGCCGCAAGCCTGTTCGTCAATGGTCACTTGAGCTTCCCATCAGCGGGAAACCGGCCGACAACGTGGCCGTCATCGAGGCCTACCGAGAATGGCTTACGAGGACCCAATTGCCGAAAATCCTGTTCTACGCCCACCCAGGCACGATCATCAATCCACAGGATCTCGCATGGTGCCGGGAGAAGCTCGCGAATCTCCACACCGTCGATATCGGTGATGGCCTCCATTTTCTCCAGGAGGACAACCCCGACCTCATCGGAACGGAGCTATCCAAGTGGCATGCAACGCTTTAAGCGATTTAACGGAGGAAGTATAATGGGGTCAGACCTTGACATGCGACATTTTAAAAGCTTCTAACAAACACATGCACCGGATCGCCCTCGGCGACGCGGTGATGACAATGTTAGGTGAAAATAATGGAATTCAGTAATGTGTAATGCTTGGAATCATCCACCTAGTTGCACTTGTGGTTGGGGTGGAGAAAACCATTCAGGTAAAAGAAGCCCAGAAAGTTATATAGCGAAAGTGCCGGGGGTTCCCCCCATTACTCAAACGTATGAAAGCTATGTTATTCCTAATGCTTCATGTCCGGTATGTAGAGAACCAGTTTTTTTCTATCAGTCAGAAAATGGTGGGAGAGTTTTTTTTGACGACTTAGGCCCACCTTGGCCAAAACACCGCTGCACTGATAGTAGTAGTTACCCAAAACAAATTACCTCTCATTCAATTACAAACATACTTAGCTCAAATAATAAATATCTATGGGAAAAAGAGGGATGGCAACCATTTTTTATACTTTCAGTTTCTAAAATAGGGAAATATTCTTTAAAGGTTTCTGGTGTCACAGATGGGAAGAAAATCACATTCAATATACAGCCAGCTCAAAAACATCACGTTAAACACGATAATATATCCACAGATTGTATTGCACACCTACTGAAAGGTAAAAAAGGAGGTTATAAATTGTCAATTGCAACAACAATAGGGGGCAAACTCAGTGTGAAAAATTATACTTTAAACGCTAACCTTCCGTCAGGCCAGCCTCTGGGAATTTCGGGGAGTAGTGCGATGGCTATGGCTTTTTCAAAAGCACGAAAAAAAAGTGAATAATAATCACCTGACAAAAACATTAAAACCGACCTCGATACCGCTCGGCGGTGTTTGCGGCGTTAGCTGTAAGCGGTATGACTAAAACAATCGAGAGATTTTCAGATAGGGTGGCTAACTACATAAAGTATCGACCATCATATCCGCAGGTAGTAGTAGATACCATCATATCGGAATGCCAACTTGGTAAGACGCATACTGTTGCGGATATTGGTTCCGGCACTGGAATATTTTCAAAATTACTACTCGACCGGGATTTTGACGTTATCGGAGTAGAGCCAAATGAAAGTATGCGAAAGGCTGCAGAACACCAGCTTTCATATTATGAAAAATATTCCAGTGTCGATGGTCAATCAGAGTGTACAAATATTGCCAGCTCCTCGATCGATCTCATAACTGCAGCCCAGGCATTTCATTGGTTTAATCGCGAAAAAACAAAACAGGAGTTTTCGCGAATTCTGAAACCGGGAGGTTACCTGGCGTTAATCTGGAATCAACGTAAAGTTGATCAGCCATTTCACAAGGAGTATGACAGTATTTTACGCAAGTATGCGACAGACTATAATTCAGTCAATCATATGAACATTTCAGATGAGGATATCGCAGGCTTTTTTTATCCTGGAAAGGTTGCTACTTTTGATTTTAAAAACTCTCAGCAATTTGACTTGATCGGTTTTTTGGGGCGAATGCAATCGTCATCATATACTCCAAAAGTAAATACCAGGGAACACGAAACACTGATGAAAGTAGCCGAGGATTTGTTTCACAGGTATGAGGCTAGTGGGACGATTACATTCGAGTATGACACTCGGCTCTATCTGGCTCAATGGGTCATCAATGGCGCCAAATCCTGACTTAACACGCTAAATTTGTAAGAGTACATTAGCAGCTCAAACTCTGATTTTTACGCGGTGCAATGCCCGTTGGTTATTGCTCCCTACGATTTTTTTAGCTTGAGGTACTATTTAACCCTTAAGCTGAGCCTTGATTTCATCCAGTGACGCCGGATCATCGATAGTGGATGGAACGGTATAAGGCTCACCATCGACCATGCAGCGCAGTGTCTTTCGCAGGATTTTACCCGAGCGGGTTTTGGGTAAGCGTGCGACCACAATAGCTTCTTTAAACGCGGCTACCGCGCCGATTTCCTGGCGTACCAGGCTGATCAGCTCCTGTACAATTTGCTCCGGGTTTGCATCATCCGAATTTTTTAATATCACGAATCCCATCGGCATCTGGCCTTTCAGGTCATCGTGCCGTCCGATTACCGCGCACTCGGCGACCATCGGATGGCCGCCAACCACTTCTTCCATTTCACCGGTTGAGAGTCTATGCCCGGCGACGTTGATCACGTCGTCAACACGCCCCATGATGAATAAATAGCCGTCCTCGTCAAAATAACCACCGTCACCAGTGACGAAATACCCGGGGTAGGTCTCCAGGTAAGACTCCTTGAAGCGTTCGACATCGCCCCAGATCGAGGTCAGGCAGCTCGGCGGCAGGGGCAATTTAATTGATATATAACCCTGTTCATTAGGCGCCAGTTGCTTGCCCTGGTCGTCGAGTATTTCGATGTTAAAACCGGGTACCGGTACGGTCGATGATCCGGGTTTAACCGGCATCGATTCGAGGCCGTGCATATTAGCCGCGATGGCCCATCCGGTTTCGGTTTGCCACCAGTGGTCGAGCACCGGTACCTTGAAGGTATCGCACAGCCAGTCGTAGGTAGGGGGGTCGAGTCTCTCGCCTGCGGCGAATATGGTTTTGAGGCAGGATAGATCGTATTTGGCTGCGAGCTTCCCTTCCGGGTCTTCTTTTTTTATCGCCCGAAATGCGGTTGGCGCGGTGAATATTGCTTTGACGCCATACTCGGAGATAACCCGCCAGAATGCACCGGCATCGGGTGTCATCACCGGCTTGCCCTCGTAGAGAACCGTGGTGCAGCCATGCAATAGCGGGGCGTATACGATATAAGAATGGCCTACGACCCAGCCGACGTCCGAGGCGGCCCAATAGACTTCGCCGGGTTGCATGTCATATATAGAATTCATGCTGTATTTCAAGGCTACTGCGTGGCCGCCGTTTTCGCGTACAACGCCCTTGGGTTTGCCGGTGGTGCCGGAGGTGTACAAAATATAGAGCAGATCTGTGCCCTTGACCGGTACGCAATCGGCTGGTTGCGCTGATTGCATGGCTGCTTGCCAATCGACATCGCGCCCGGCCAGCATCGCTGCGGAGGCCTGGGGGCGTTGGTAGACGATGCAGGTTTCTGGTTTATGGTCAGCAATACGAATCGCTTCGTCGACCAGTGGTTTATATTCGATTATGCGGTCGATTTCGATACCGCAGGATGCAGTCAGCACCACTTTCGGTGTGGCGTCGTTGAGTCGTACCGCTAGTTCCGGTGGTGCAAAACCACCGAACACCACCGAGTGAATCGCCCCCAGGCGTGCACAGGCTAGCATCGAGATTAAAGCTTCTGGAATCATCGGCAGGTATATCACGACCCGATCGCCTTTTTCGATGCCGTGCTGTTTTAACATGCCCGCGCACAATGCGATTTCATCGCGTAGTTGGGTATAGGTGAAGGTTTTTTTCTGCTCGGTTACCGGTGAATCGTATATCAGCGCGAGTTGATCGCCTCGTCCATTTTCGACGTGGTAGTCGATCGCCATATAACAGGTATTCATTTCACCATCGGCGAACCAACGGTGAATGCCATGATCATCCACCGAAAGAATATTTTGCGGTTCTTTATACCAGCTAACCAGCTTGACTTTATCGGCCCAGAAAGCTTCCGGGTTTTCTATCGACGCCTGATATTCCTGTTGATATGACATTCTCTAGCCTCCTGGTTTATTTATGCGAGTTTTTTAATTTATTGATAACGAGTTAAATCATAATGCAATTCTGATGATTCCTCGATGGATTATTCAATAACGCCTGAATTAGCCGCAAAACATTGATTCATGATTTCAATGAATCGCTGCGAAGGCGCCGAGAGGAATTTTCCGTTACGGGTGACGATGCCATAACTACGTTTTGGAAAATACTGGCCTATCGGTATTACATTCATTTTTTTGCGGTCGTCTTCGGTGATACAAACGTCAGTAACAATCGATATACCCTGGCCTAAACTCACGTAGCGTTTGATGACCTCCCAACCACCGGCTTCCAGCGTTACCTCGAAATTTACATTGTGCTGGGCAAATACCATTTTGACGATGTGCCAGGTACTCAGATGCCTGGGTGGCAGGATTAAACCGTATTTACCGATATCCTTGATCGTGACCTTATCCATTCTGGACAAAGGGTGGTCGGGCGGTGTGATGATAACCGGGTTATAGGTAACGATCGGGTCGTAAATCAGATCGTCGGGTACTTCGAGCATCGAGCCCACGGCAAAATCTACCTTATCGGTACGAAGCAGTTCCATGCCGTCGCGTCCGGTTTCGTTGGAAAGGCGTAATTTAATCGATGGGTATTGCTCACAAAACAACCGTACCGGTTTTGGCAGAATATAAAGAATCGTCGATTCACCAGCGGCGATATTCAAATCCCCCGATGTCAGATTGCCACAGTGGGCGTCGAAGGTTTCTTTTAAGCGTTCGATGCCCTGTACGTGGGGCAGGCATAAATCATAAAGAATACTGCCCTCGGTGGTGAGGGTGAGTTTCGGTCCACATCGCTCAAACAGGCGGGCGTCCATTTCTTCTTCGAGCGCATTTATCTGTAACGAGATGGTCGGTTGGCTGGCAAACAGGGATTCGGCAGCTTTGGTCATGCTGCCCAGTTTGGCTGTCTGGCAAAATGCCCGCAGTTTTTTCAGGTGATTCTGTTTGTAATAGGTATTAGCCATTCCCCGGTCCTCTGTTCGGATATTGTATTGGTTTATCCAATGTTTTATTTGTTAATAATCCAATAATTTAATTATTAAATGTCTGAATCATATATGTCAATAGCGATTAGTCGTTTGAATACATTGAAGATGTCGGCAATTCCAAAATATCAGATCCCAAAAATAGACATATTAGCGCCGACCAGGCGGGTTCTTATCGGTGAGGCACGAGTTATTTTCAATCGTTGAATATTGGCCGATTACTATTGGTTTATCCAATAGCACGAATTGAAGAAATTGATTTTTTAAATAGTCCATTTCGGCATATAGTCTCATGCTATAGGGCTAAGCCCGGCTAAACCCTGATTTTCTATAACTTATAACACTTAGAGGGAAATACATTATGACGAGAGAAGAACAAGTCGCCGCGCTAGAAAAAGAGTGGCAAGAGAACCCACGATGGGCAAGTGTTAAGCGTGGATATAGCGCTGCCGACGTTGTGCGTTTACGCGGTTCGGTACAGCCTGAGAATACGCTGGCCCGTATTGGGGCCGAAAAGCTTTGGGACCTGGTCAATGGTGGCGCTAAAAAAGGTTATGTAAACAGCCTCGGCGCACTCACTGGTGGTCAGGCGATGCAACAGGCGAAAGCGGGAATCGAGGCGATTTATCTGTCGGGCTGGCAGGTGGCTGCCGACGGCAATACTTCCGAAACCATGTACCCTGATCAGTCGCTCTATGCCTATGATTCAGTTCCGGCCATGGTGCGACGCATCAATAATGCATTTCGTCGAGCTGACGAAATTCAGTGGTCACGCGGTATCAACCCGGGCGATGATAATTACACCGATTATTTCATTCCCATCGTAGCTGACGCCGAGGCCGGTTTTGGTGGTGTGCTAAACGCTTTCGAGTTGATGAAAAACATGATCACCAATGGCGCTGGCGGCGTTCACTTTGAAGATCAGCTGGCCGCTGTGAAAAAATGTGGCCACATGGGTGGTAAAGTTTTGATACCAACCCAGGAAGCCGAGCAAAAGTTGATAGCGGCTCGCCTCGCGGCCGACGTCATGGGTGTGCCTACGGTACTTCTAGCTCGCACCGATTCGGAAGCGGCCAATCTGGTCACTTCGGATGTCGATCCGCGTGATAAACCGTTTCTGACTGGTGAGCGCACCGTTGAAGGTTTTTACAATGTTAAAAACGGCCTCGAGCAGGCCATCGTTCGTGGTGTCGCCTATGCGCCTTAT
>Ga0255049_10001185_pt1 | contig 14633 bp, 21 predicted proteins | sample JV7_2_3_MG_FD_183615 | JGI IMG/M metagenome (GOLD analysis project Ga0255049, IMG submission 183615) | Seawater microbial communities from Jervis Inlet, British Columbia, Canada - JV7_2_3 | ecosystem: Environmental > Aquatic > Marine > Inlet | place: Canada: British Columbia | collected 2016-10-06
TATGGTACATCATTTACAATATCGGCTACTGTCATATTAACCATAGTAGCATCTAAAGTACCGTTTGTATCTTGTAAAGTTGGGTACGTGTCGCCATCACCCATACGCCACCAATTATTAGGGGCGCTTGTTAATGTGTTTAAATCAAAAGGTGAACCACTATTATAAATAGTAGAAGCGTTTGAACTTTCATCACTTGCCCATATTGCTAACTCATCTACATTGCAATTCCTCATATATTGACCTCCGCCCGTTTGTCTAGCAAATCTAAATTCGTCAGTAACTATACCACCGCTAAAGCCAAAATTAGAATTCGTATTAGTAGGTGTTTCTAATACTCCATTTTTATATATTTTAAAACGTGAATAACTTGTATTTATTCCACCACTTCCATTTTCAGTAGTTCCACCATCATAAACAAATAACCAATGATCCCAAACACCTGAAGTAGTAGAATTGCTAGAACTAAATATATCTAAATTATTATTATTAGTGCCGTAAAATACAGCCATTCTTTGCCTAGAACCATTGTTACCATTATATCTTATTTGTACCCGTCCTTCATTATTTGTATCATTACCGCCAAAACATAATACTGTTTGATTTTGATTATTAGATGTACCAGCCTTAAACCAAAAACCAACTGACCAAGCTGTACCAGTATTATTACCGCTTCTATAAAGAGGGTTTGAAGTATTAGCCGTTAAACTGCAATAGTCATTTTGTCTAAAAAACACGCTTTTTGTATTACTAAATGGAGGGCTTGAAACAGTTAAAACAATAGTTTCAGAATTTTCACCATAATAATTAATAGCTTTTACTGGTATGTTATAAGTACCATTAACTAAAGATGAACCGCCTATTAATTTTCTTACATTACCTTCTACATTAACAATATCAGAAACAGTAGATAAATCCCACTCATAACCTACCCCATAATCAGCAGTTAATTCATAATTAAGTGTTTGACCTTGAACTAAATTTACAGTTAAGTTAGAAGTTATTACAGGAATATTACCACCACCACCGCCAGTAGCTTGAAAAATAGCGTTTAAATTATTAGTAGTAGTTTGCCCATCCGTACCCCATGGGATACCATTATTATCTTCAAATTCTGTATAGTCAATATCTGAAAGTATTTCTATATTCCTAGCAATATCAACTACTGAAAGTGTACTATCAGTTGGGTTATCTTGTACGGCTTGTAAATTATTTAAAAATTGCGCCCCGTTATTATCTTCAACGAATATAGCATTAGCGTTATTATCTCTGTAAATTACTATCATACACCCCCTTTTACAACTTGTATTACTGTACCAGCATTTTCTAAAGTACCGTCATTTTCTAAGTTAACTTGTATTTTAATGTAATTATCTTTTGTGTTACTATCACCCATATAAATTAAATCAGGTTTTAAGGCTAATCTATAACCAATGCCTGAACCACTATCTAAACGCCCTTTTATAGTTTCAAGTTGGTAAATACCAGCTCCCGTACCTAATTCATATCTAAACTTTAAAAGGCTATTATTTACACTAGGTGTTATTGTATAATCATTTCTAATAAATATAGTATCACCTATAAATAATTGTTTAGGATCAATATAACCAGTACTATTATCCATTAGTTGATTAATCCCGAATGGTAAATTTTTTAAATTAGTAAAAGCACCTAAACCATCATTAGGTATATCAGTCCAAGTATTAGCTAATAAAGTAACGGGAGTAGTACTAGTAGAAGAGTCATTATAATCTGCAAAACCGTTTTTTATTTTATCTTTTACGTTTATACTCATAGTATATTTCTATTTAAGTTAAAAGTAACAGTAGAACCACCACCAACATTAGTAGAAGTATAAACAAACCTAATATATTTAGGCGTAAAATATTCATCCTCAAATAATTCAGGCAATGAAAAGTTATTTATATTTTCATAAGTTGTAAAACTAGCTAAATCTGTAGTATTAGAAGCTTGAAATTCTATAGTAGGTTTAGGATTACCACCATTCAAAGTAGGAAACCAAATATTTAGCGTATAACCTCTAAAATCTGTCCATTCTATAGCATCTGTGGTAAAATCTGCATCAGCTGGATAAGTAACAACATCAGTTGAACTAACTCGTACCGTTATTTGTTCCTTTATAGCCATACTTCAACTTCTTTATGTTGTCCGTTGTATTCAGGGTAATCAGACGAATTTTCGCAAATATACCATTGAATAGTATTATAATACCCTAAAGCTACGTTATAACGCTCATTTAACCCCATTTGTATAGTAGTAACGCTAGTTGCATTGCTAAACTCATTCTTTACATTACCGCTAATTGTGTTATGAAAATCAGAATCACGTACTATATTAAAATAACAAAAGCCTTTTAACATTTCTTTAATTCCTTTTGATTCTCTTATACAGTTATTATCATCTAAATAAATAGCGTTGTAAATATCTAAGAATCTAGCCGTAACTGGTAACCCCGTAATTGGATCTAAATCAGCTACAAATAAATTGTATAACTCAACCCCTAACAAATCACGCAAAAAATCAGATTCATATTCTTCAATATAAGCTTCTATCTTGTCGTTTTGATTTGCACCACCATTACTAATAGCGTAAAATCCTGTAAAATCTGTAGGCGTTAAAAACATTTTATTTCTTTTCTTTTGGTTTTCTTGTCGCTTTTACTTCTTCTGCTAATCCGTTTGCAATTAATTTCTTTGCTATTGCATCAGTAGGTGATTTCATTTCTCCTGCCTTTAATCCACTAACATGATCTTTTAATATCTTAATTTTCATAATTTAAAGTCTTTTACCACCAAATGCCCGACACGTTAATGTCAGGCTTTAGTGTAATTATATTATTACTTATGGTTTAAGTAAAGCAGTAATTGAAGTTGAAACAGTACCAGTTACAAAAGCATCTGTATCATTCCCTTTAATTCTGTTTAATCCTCTCCATTCAACTAAAACAGTTCTCATGTTCTTAGTAAAATCATCTGAATCTAAACCAACTTGAATAGTCATTTCACCTCTTGAAAAAACTGAAGCTTTTGAACCATCCATAGCTAAAAATGTATCTTGTGCAATTCCTGTATTTTTTACTACTGGAATACCATCTAAAGACATTTGACCAGCTACATCTTGTAATCTATCTACATATTGTGCATCTGTCGCTTTAGCTAATCTTAAAGCAGTCATATCAGTAGGATGAACAACATAAACACTAGTCATGTGGTTAGCTACTTCAATTTGATTATCTGCTACTGTTAATACATCTGCAATATTAGGATCTACTACACTAGTAGCAAATGCTCCAGCCGCCCAAGCAGTTGATTGTGGTATAATACCGTTTAAGTTTTGCCCTACATTATCACCGTTTAAGATTTGATCGTCAATATCTAAAGATAATCTTTGTGTCAATTCGTTGTTAATTTCCGAACGCATAAAATCAATATCACCTAACATTTCTGTAGATACTTTGATAAATGCCGTTCTTTTCTTAACAGCTGAAGAAACTACTACTAAATCAAAATCAATTTGATTTTTCAAAGTACCCTCTACAGTTCCAGCAGGTGCTCCTTCAACTCCTGTTTGCTCAACCCATGAAATAAGATTAGAAGTTGCAACACCGTTAGAAATTAAATCTCTAATAAACGTTCTTCTTCTAGCAATGTTATTAACACCTGCTTCTCTTTGTTCTACTGGTACATTACCACCTGAAACGTTACCTATGATAGTCATATCACCTACTACTTTCATAGTAACTTTACCTTGACCAGTTTCAGACATAGCTTTTAATTCCTCAGCTTTTGCTTCTAATCCTTTAGTTAAAGATTCTTTTGAAGTTAAAGATACATCATCTTTAGAAACGTCTTTAGCATTTTTAATTGCTAATCCCATTGTTTTAAGTGTAGCATTTAAGTGCTCTACTTGTTCTTCTCTAGCTTTTTCAATTGCATCTGCTAAAGATTTTAATTCTTCTTTAGTAGCTGATTTATCTGCTAAATCATTGTAAGCTTTTTTTAATTCTTCATTATACTTTACGTATAATTTTGCTTGTGCGTCACCTTCCATTTTTTCAAAAGCTGACATTTCAATTCCTTTTTCTACAAGGAAATCATTTAATGTTTTCATTTTATATGAATTTATTTAATTTATGACCTTTAGACTTAGTGCCTTCAGTATCGGTTTGAGTGTCTTTATCGGACGGCTCTAATTTATGAGTGTCAGCTGGTGACGGCTCAATATTTTTATTATCTAGTAATCCAGTTGCTCCATTAGAACCCCTTAATACTAAACTAGATTCACCTATATTTTTAGCTTCTGAAACAATCCAAAAGTAATCTAATTCTTCAAAATCAGCTTTATTAGCTATTGTGTTAATATGGTTATCAAAATTAGTTTTTTCAGTTGCATCTTCTTTACTATCAGAATTTAATGCTAATTTGATATTAACGTATTGCATACGTACACTAGCCTCAATATCACTACCTGATTCTAGCCATTCTTTTGCTAGTGGGTTAATAATATCATCTTTAGCTACTTTATAAATTAATGCTTGTGTATTACCAGCGTAATCTTTACCTATTGAACTAAAAGGAATCTCAGCTAATAACATTTCAATGTTTTCTTTTTTAGCTACTACATTAGCTAATTCCATTTTATGATCAGTAACTAAATAGTTTTTTCCTTGTTGCTCGTTAACTGTTTTATTCCAAATACCATCTACGTGTAAATCAGAATGACTATCTAATATTTTAGTAGTGTTAACTGCTATGTAATAATAATTTGAATCAGTTAAAATACCTTTTGTAGTTGTTCCCAACTTGGTAACATCTATTGATTTAGCATTAACACCTAAACCCTTTTCAAAGCTCTTTTGTATCGTGCTACGTTTTAAAGAAATAATATCAGGCGCATTATCTTTTAAAGCCTTGAACAATTCAGCTTTTGTTTCGTATGTTGTATTTAGTTCTTTACAAATCATTTTTCAATGGTTTTATTTTCTTTTAAGGCTTTTAACTTCTCTTTTATAGATTTAGTAGCCTTTTCGCTTAATCCTTTTTTTCTAAGTAAGTCTTGTATTTTATTCGCTTTCGTTTGTTCCATCTGTTACAATTTTATCAGCTAATTCATCTGTAATGCTGTAGTGGTATTTTAAAACCTCTTTTTTAGAATCGTTAGATATTGGCATATTTAAAACATCACTAAAACCCTCTACATTAATTTTGTTCTTTTCAGCTTGTTGTTTTTGATCAGCTTGTAAAGCTTCAATTTGTGTAGTGTCAATCCTTACTTCTTCATTAGTTCTATATCTAATATTTAAAGGCTTAACAATATCTTGATTTAACTTACCTACTATTTTATTAAGGTTTGGTAGTATAGCGTTGTTATACATTCCTTTAGTAGCTTCATTTAAATTATTAAACGTACTAGATGAAGGATCGTTAAATAACTTACTATCAATATTAAATAAATTGCATAATTGTCTATCAGTTAAAACGCCTGATTGCATCAATTGTAAATCATTAGCAGTCATTCCCATAGCTTGATATTTCAAACTTGCGCCAGTAACGGCTACTTGATTAACTTTATCAATACCACGTATCATTGAAGCAATTTTATCTTTAACAGCTTTTGCTTCTTCACGACCTAATTTAACCCCACCACCATTACGATTAGATTCATTAGTTAAAATACCTCTAACACCTTGGTTTTTTACTAATACGCTTAAAGCCTTTTGAATATCTGTAGATCCAGTTAGAGAATATAAACCAGCTTGTAATGGTGCTAAACCTTCTAAAGAATCTAAGCCTATTGTAGTAGGATTAATGTACTTTAAATGGCTTATTATGTCAGCATCTATTCTATATTGCTTTTGTTTATCTGTTAATTTATATCCACTAGTCATAGTTAAATAACTTGTAGGCTCTAATGGTTGTATAATTCCACTAGGTATAATTTCTAGTGCATCAAAATTACCCTGATCAACTAAATTTGTTTTTCTTTGGTATAAATTACCACTAGATAACAAATAAATAAAACAGGCTTCAATCCATTCTTTAGTATTTAAAAACTCACCACGATAAATAGCAGGTTGTTTTAAAATATCAAATACTTTACCACTTTCTACTTCTTCATCTTTTCGCTTATCCCAAACGATTAAAGGTATGTCAGCTCCTGTAGTGGTAATTTTATTTATAATTGAATATACAGTAACGTTTTGACCGTAACCTGTATCAATTAGTTTTTGCTCGTTTTGTGCTGAATGATTTACATTACCATCATCAAAACCAGTTAATAAACCGCTTAAATTAGGAGTTTGTAAGCTAATGTGTTGCTTATTAACGGAAGGAAAAAATAAATCTTTTATTATACCCATTAATAATTATTATTATAACCCAAAAAACCCACTGAATTAACAGTAGGTTCAATGAATTTATGGAAAATATTACATTTTGTCATCAATTGTTACATCGCTATACGTGACAAATATAATAAACTTTTTTAAATAATCGACTAAATTTAAAAATTAATTACAATTAGTTGTTTGACTCATATTTAAACTAGGGTAATCTTTGTTACCTTGTTCTTCAAAGTCTTTCATTTCGTCCTTGGATCCAGTAAATTCATAATCATAATTAGATGTACCTAGTTCTGAAGTTGTTTCTATTGTGCAAACCCAAGTTTTTGTACAGCTGGTTAATGCTATCACTGCTAAAAAAGTTACTATCTTTTTCATATTATATTTATTTATTATTCTATTAAATTTTATGTATGCTTTTGTTTTAGATGAATCAAAGGTAGATAAACTTTTTACTTGCTTATCATCTAATACTTTTATTGTGTATAGTTTCATATTTATTTATTTTTATTTTTAATATAACCCACCGTACAAACCTATGTAAATTAAAAGCTATCCTAATTCCTATTATCGGCAGTGGGTTATTACTAGGCAACCCTTAACCTAATGTTATTAGAATAGCTGTAACCAATAAACTAATTATTGATACAACTAAACTAATTTTATATTGTTTATATTCTTTATCAGTCATTATTTTATTTTGCTTCATCCATCCAAACATCAAAAAAATAACTTATATTATTTTTAGAATATTCTAATTCAAAATACATTGACCAAACTTTAGAAATACCGTTTTCAATATATTCTATTATAAATTTATCATTTTCTATTTTTGAAACACCACTACCAATTAAATTATAATCTAATTTTGCGTTAGAATACCATTTATTTAATCTTTCGTTTGTGTAGTTTATTAAAGTTTTCATAATGTTTTGTTTTTGTTTGATACAAATATAAACATATATATTTAATAAACAACCTAAACAATAAAAAAATCTTGTTTTAATTCAAAATAATATCTCATCATTATAGAATCCCATTCATCAGGTGAACGTCCTATTAATTCTTTCACTTTGTCTTTTGGTATTACTCCTAGCTTTCCATCCTTGTCTATGTCTTTGATTTTAACTTGCTCCATTTCTTCACTGGTTACATCTTGTACATCACAATCAGAACAATACTCTACAACTTCTCTACGGTCGATTTTCTTAGCCATTAATATACTACATTGACTTTTTAAGTTATCGTAATTTTCACCCATTAATGCACGGCTATTATTTACAAACCCTATACAGTTTAAATAATCTACTACACCACCACCAACGCCATCTTCATCAGCTATAGTATTATTATTAGATATTTTATATTCACGTTGTAATTCAATAGCTTTTTCAACTACTTCATTTACTAAACTTTTACCCATTACATAACGAGCCACAACTACCCAACCATGCCATACCCTAAATACAGTTTTATCTTTACCTTTTCGGGCTACATCAATAGACAAAAAATGTTCTCCTTCAGGTTTAATGTGGTTACCATTCCAATACGCTGTAATAGAATCATAGTTTATTATTGTAGCTGGGTCGTTGTCATATTCCCAATTACCAAAATAAAGACGTTGTTTACTGGCTTTATCTAATTCAAGTAGACTATCAAGATAAGATTTAGGGAGATGAGGGTTATCTGTTGGTAGTGCCTGTACGAATTTTCTTTGTCTTGGTAGTTCATTAGATTTTGATGGTTTATAGAATTTTTTATACGTCCAATTTTTAGCAGGGTTACAGCTACCTAACATTTTAGGCATCAAATCAAATTCAGTTAATTTATATCTAATACGTGATTTAACTACTTGCCATGCTTTGTAAACTAACTGATTACACTCATCTATAAAAGCGCCTGTAATTTCTAATGAACCTAAACTATCAAAATGCGGATCACTTGGATAAAGAAATAAATCTTTTAATATTATTTCGCTACCATTTTTCCAAAAGATAGTATTTGATTGAGCGTTAAAAGTGTATTGGTCTGATATGCCTAGTTCATTAGTAAGATCAAAGAAGCTATTTAATGTAGTTTCTTTTAGTGTCTTTAATTTAGAACGACCCATTAACCACCTAGAACCAGCGTTTTTTAAACTCATTTCTATAAGCCATAAACAACCTAAAGCACTTTTTCCACCACCAGCTGCACCACCGTAAATAATTTCAGTAGTGCTATTATCTTTTAAATAATATACAGCGTTTTCTTGTTTTGGTAGTAGTTTCATTAATCATCTTCATGTGGTTTAACACCTGAACCTAATTCTATTATAGTAGTGGTGTTTTTGTTGGTGTTATCAGTCTTAACAGTAGCATTAAAATCAGGTAGCATTTTATTAATTACTTCAACTGCTTTTATTTTATCGCTATGTTTTGCGCTATCATCTTCTGCTATTTCTTTAAGCTTTAAAATATTACCTAAAGCACTAACTCCAGCTAGTTTTTTTATATCCTTTTGTATTTCTTCTATGTAGGCTATTACGTTAACGTCAGTTAACAAACGAGAAGCACTAGCTTTAGCTGATTCTTCAGTACAGTCAGGGTATGCAACCTTATAAGAACGTGTACCGTTCCAATCAATCACATACTCCTGTGCGAATACTTTATGTTCAGCTTTTATACTCATTAAAAAAATAAATTATAAGCACAATTCCAGTACTTAATATACCCCATTACAATTACAGGAAACACTACTAAAAGCCCTCCTAATATTAACCACGCTTTTTTACTTGACATTTGTTCTTTCATAATGTAAATATAATAATTATTTTTATTATATTTGTCATTCCTGATAGTTTATTTTTGTTTTAAGGGTCTACTGATTTATTTTAGTAGACCCTTTTTTTTATTATTTATTTTTACGTTTAGAATGTTTACCGAACTCTCTTAATGCAAAGTAACCACCGTAAACAGTAGGAATAATTACTATTAATAGGCTAGTGTATTCACTTGGTAAATATACTTTTAAATACCCCATAACGAAATAAGACAAAAGCAATAAACTAATAAAATGTAGCGTTATTGGTCTAGCGGTTTTAGAAAGTTTATTATCTGATTCATTATCTGATTCCCATCTTGAAGTTATATTTTCTTCTATTATTTGCATTTCCATTAAATCCAATTCACGAGCTTTATTAAATTCAATTTGTTCAAGTGGTGTTAATGTGGTTTGTCCTTGGATCCAATTACCTAGATTTTCAATAGATTCTTTACCCGTCAAATCTCCAAATATTTCTAACCCTTTACCAATTGCATCAGGTAATTTTTCTTTAGCGAATTTAAATAATTTACTATCTTTTAATTTTTTCTTTTTCATATAAATATTGGTTTTACACTAAAGGCGTGTTATTTTTAAATTCTATAAAGTTTCTGTATGCACTATTTGAGGTTTCGTAATTATAACCGCAAGTCTTACAATTCATTTCTCTTTTAATTGTACCTAAAGCCGTAAAGTTGTTTTTATTTAACTCTATATCTTCACTTCCACAGCTAGGGCATGAACATTTAAAACCTCCATTATGAGTACTTACATTTGTATTATGTGTTATGTAGTTTTGTAAAGCTAAATAAACATCTTCCAATACTATAACATCCACATTGCAATAATCGCACATCATTTTTAAAGCTGACTTAGAACCGTTAACTACATCTACCCACATTTGAAACCCTGTGTGAGGCATTTTTTCGCCTACGTCCAAGTCTTTAGCTAAATTATTTAAACTATTAGAATTAAAATTAAAATGGGCTTTAGCCTTTTTAAGAGTGTCAAGACTTCTATATTTTGGCTTCATTGGTACGCCTTGTAATATTGCTCTAGTCCTTAATTTTTTAATGTCAAATCTATCACCATTATGAGCTACTATTTCATCTGCTTGGTTTATTACTTTTACAAACTTTTCTAATAATGTTTTATCGTCTTGGTCTTTATCCCATTTTAAATTATAAACCTTATCTGACCCCTCCCACTTATAACTAACGCAAATAACTTTCCAATCATTTATTATATTAGAATGGCTTAAAGTTAGATTCCAACCAATACGCCAAGAATAACAAACCATAGGGCTTGTTTCTATATCGTAAAAGAGTCTTTTAATATTGTGTTGGTCTAAATTTAAATATTCTTTAGTTTGCTTTGGAGTTAATCTATATCTTTTGTTTTTATTTATTTTTAAACCTAGTTTTTTAGCGGTAAAGTCGTTCATTCTATACCTACCTTTATTAGTTCCTTTATTTTCTACGGGTTTATCCGTTTTTTTTCTTCTAGCCATTATACATTAGGAGTTAAGGTTTGAACATAAATTTTAACTTCTTCACCCATAAGCAAAGCGTTTGATATTTTAGTGTATAATTTTTTATATGCTTCTGTACTTTTACCTATTAAATTTTTATCTGCATTTGCTTGTTGTCCTACTAATAAACAACCAGCTGTATCCTTATCAGTATTACCTATGTGAATCAGAATATATTGAAATTCCATACTTGGTGTAATTAATTTAAAATCAGGTGCATTTGATACAGCTAACATTCCTTTATGAAAACCAAATTTAGTAGAATATTTATTATGAAATCTACCAACTTTTCTAAAAGTTATATCGTATAGCCCGTTTGGTATTCTAGTTTCTGCATAAACTTTTTTAGTTCTACCTTCATCTTCTAAGCCGTAGCACTGAAATTTACCATCTATCAACCATAAACTATCGGTATAGTTATTTGTTGAATTGTATCTAATTAAATCTACTCTCATAATATATTATTTTTTAATTTCCCAAGGTTTTTTATTTTGTTTATTTTTCCATCCTATCCACTGACCGCTAACTGGTTCTTGTTCTTGTTCTTGTGGTTCATATATTAATACTGAAAATATAAGTGTTAAGCCTACAAATATACCTAACCAAAACCCAAATAAAAAATTTTTCATAAATAACTAATTATTTTAAATAGTGTAATTGACAATACTGTGAATCCTGTAAATATAACTATATTAAATATTACTTCAGGTTCTTTAATGTATTTTATTATTTTTTTCATATTTTTTTTTAAAATTTAAATAAAAACCGCTATTAGGACGTCATGCCTAACCAAACTACAAGCCAAGAAAATCCCCAACTAAAAAACGTATTTAGTAAAAAATAAACTTGTATCTGACCTCCAACGGGTAGCGGTTTTTTATTATTATTTTATAATCCTTAACTTCAAATCAACTCTAAAACCAAATACTTCAGCATATTGTTTTAATGTTTTAAATGATACTGCTGATTTTCCTAGTTCCATTTGTGAAATATGTTGCATTGAACAACCTACTTTTAAAGCAAATTCAGATCTATTTAACCCCGTATGTTCTCGTAATTCTATTAATTTTTCTTTTATCATTTTATTGTATTTAGAATAATTCTTTTTGTTCTAATTGCTCTTTAAATCTTCTTTCAGCATCTTTTACGTTTAGTATTGCTTGTTTATAATAACTATCTTTTAATTCAATACCAATAGCTTTACGTCCTAAAGAAACTGGACTAAACACTTCACTACCTACCCCCATAAAAGGAGTAAAAACAATTTCATTAGGATTAGAATATAATTGTACTATTCTATCTATTACGTCTAATTGTAATGGGTGTACGTGCTTTTCGTCATCTTCTTCTTTTGTTTGTTTAAAAGGTAAAACATTATCAATTCTAATATCATCCCAAACAGAACTAGCGTAACGTTGCCAAATGTAATGACTTAACTTATTACTTTTAGGGTCTTTATGGTCTATAAATTTTTTGTTTAAATAATCCCATAATTGAGCTTCATTAAAATCTGATTTATTAGCATTATTCCATGCTCTTAAAATGTTAGGTAGTACAGGTATTTCTCCAGCGTAATTTTTTAAACCGTGTTCATGAGTTACAGGTACTTCATTTTCTCCTTTTTTTGTGAAAATTAATACATAGTCAGGCATAGCCGTAAAACACTTTGTAGAATCTTCTACTATAAATTTATGCATTAAACTTTGAACCATTGTTCTCATTCTAACTTTTAAAGGCTCTTTCCAAATTGTAATACGATTACGATATTCAAAACCGTACTTCTCGTGTAGTCTTATTATTTCGTGAGGAAAATCCCAAAGTCTACAAGTATTGTCAAATACATCTGTACAATGAACAGCGTTTATACGTCCTTTTTTAGTTACCCTAGCCATTTCTTTTATAAGGAACTCGTACTGTTCTAAAAATTGTTCTTTACTTTCACAGTTACTAAAGTCTTTATCACTACTTGAATAATTGTATAATCCAGCAAATGGAGGACTATAAACAGATAAGTCTATTGACTCATCAGGCATATTAGTAATAACATCCATACAGTCTCCATTGTAAATACTAAAGTTTTCTGTTTCTAATTGATTTTTAACTTTCATAATCTTATTTTATTTTAAAAATTTAGGTAATATAACTTGTTTATTAAACTCTTTTACGCTTTCTACAAATGAACTATTAACACTGTTTTTTAGATTTGTGTGTAATTCTATAGCTTTTTGTGTTTTCTTTTTTAACGACTCTAGTACGCTTTCTTGCCCATCAGATACAACCATATCAATAGTTACATCGCTTTTCTGACCAAATCTCCAAAACCTCCTAATAGCTTGGTAGTATTGTTCATAAGAGTAAGTAGGGAAAAATACAGAATGATTACAATGTTGCCAGTTTAGACCCTGTCCTGTCATTTTTGCCTTTGTAATTATTCTTTTTATTTTGCCACTCGCAAAGTCTAATAATATTTGTTCTTTTTTCTCCATTGATTGACTACCTATTATTTCTACTGCTTCAGTATCTAATTTTTTAATTAGTGCGCTTTCTTCATTTCTATTAACCCAGTATACGGACGTTTTACCTTGTGCTAATTCAACCGCTTTCTCACATCTTTCTTTTATAGTTTGCTTTACTTCATTTCTTACCTCATTAAATCCTTTTGCTGGTCTATTAAACATTTCTATTTGACCGTCTATTTCTAATAAAGATTTATTTTTAATAGTATGCGTTTTTACTATTAATTCAGGTAGTATATATTTTTCATCACTAAAACCTAAATCACTTGGCATCTTAACCATAATAGCCCATTGATTAACCCATGCAAAAAAATCATTTTCTGCGTGAGGTTTTAAATACCATTTATCTCCAGCGTGTTTTGGGTCTATTGAGTTATTATTATTTTTAAAAAACTTACCTAACATATCAGTATAACCCATATAACCTAAAGCCTCAGAACTTGTACCTAATTCTATAAAATCGTTAGGGCTTGGTGTTGCGGTACTTAAATATCTATACGGTAATTTTTTTACAAATGACGTTACTTGTCCTTTAATTTTACCATCAAAGTTTTTTAATATACTACTTTCATCTAATACTACCCCTTTAAAATCTTCACTATTAAAATAGTGTAATCTTTCATAGTTACAAATAACTATGTTTTTTGAGTGTGTACCGTCCTTTGAGTATTCAATATCTGTTATACCCATTTTATTAGCTTCTACTATAAATTGAAAGGCTACCGCTAAAGGTGTTAGTATTAGTACTTTTCCTTTTGTTTCGTTAACAATGTTTTGAGCTAGTGAAATTTGTATTAATGTTTTACCCATTCCAGTATCAGCAAATATTGCCATTCTACCTTTTTTACAAGCTCTAGTTATTATTTCCCTTTGAAAATCAAAAGCCATATCAGGTATAAAGTTTGGTTCAAAACCAAAGCTACCTAGTAGATGCTTCTTTGTTTCTAAAAATTCTTTGTATTCCATTTCCTTAATTATTTATTTTTGACAAATATAAACACAATTATTTAATTAAACTAATATATTTTTAAATTCTTTTAAATTTCTTACTAAATGATATTCATGCCCTAGTTTCTGAACACCCTGTTCAAAGCGTTTTTGTTTATCTGACTGTTTGCCTATTTCGTTTTTCACTTCTACAAATAGTACTTTGTTATTTAAAACTATTACTAAATCTGATACACCACTAAGTAAACCAGTTTGAAGTAAATCTTTCATAGCCATGTAACCACCTGAACGCTCATTAGGAACGCTAAAGCATAAGCCACGACCATAATAATTAGATCTAAAGTATTTTACTATTTCCTGTTGTATTTTATTTTCTGCTTTCATAATTATAAAAAAATATTGGTGCATTAAAACGCACCATAACAGCCTATAAACGCCATTAAAACGGGCGTTTATTTTGGTGTTATAAGACAATAGC
>Ga0255049_10001187_pt1 | contig 14610 bp, 10 predicted proteins | sample JV7_2_3_MG_FD_183615 | JGI IMG/M metagenome (GOLD analysis project Ga0255049, IMG submission 183615) | Seawater microbial communities from Jervis Inlet, British Columbia, Canada - JV7_2_3 | ecosystem: Environmental > Aquatic > Marine > Inlet | place: Canada: British Columbia | collected 2016-10-06
ACAAGAGAAAACTTATTGGGGCTGTGAAGGTCTTGGTGCGGAACGCCGGGACGGTGACGGTAGCGTGGAATCAATCCATGTTTCGGCCACCAGTTCGGACCCGGTTCGTGTCGTTGGCAGCCGTTCGCATCGTGGTGCGAGCCTTGATGCCTATCTTGATAATCTGGGTGGGTACGACATGATCCCCATGGGCAGTTCGCTCAAGTTTTGCGTAATTGCGGAAGGTGGTGCTGACCTGTACCCAAGACTGGGCCTTACCTCAGAGTGGGACACCGCCGCCGCCCAGGCTGTCGTCGAACAAGCCGGCGGAAGCGTTGTCACGCTTGACGGTAAGTCTATGAAATACAATGCGAAAGAAGACATCCTGAATCCGTTCTTTTTTGTCATTGGGGCGAGCGACAAAGACTGGTTGGCGCTGCTGCCTGACAGCGAGTAGCATGGTCGAATGACTGGTGATATCGATACCGAATCGTTTAAGGAGCTCGAGCGATTAAGGGAGTTGCGTGTCAGTCACAGGGACCTCGATTTCCTGATCGGCCGACTGCAGCATGATCCGATGGTCGATCAACTGCGCATACGACGCCTCAAGAAGCGCAAGCTGCTCCTGAAAGACATGATCATGAATCTGGAAAGCGAATTGATTCCGGATCTTGACGCCTGAGGATATTTGCGCGGCTGCTACAGTTTTACCCGGTTCAGCCGCAACGCGTTCGTGATTACAGACACCGAACTAAGACTCATCGCAGCCGCCGCAATCATCGGGCTGAGCAAAATTCCGAATACGGGATAAAGCACACCGGCCGCGACGGGCACACCAACCGAGTTATAGACGAACGCGAAAAACAGATTCTGTCGAATGTTTTTCATTGTCGCGCGTGACAATCGACGAGCGCGAATGATGCCCTGCAAGTCCCCTTTCACGAGCGTAATTCCAGCGCTTTCCATCGCGACATCCGTTCCAGTCCCCATGGCGATGCCAACATGCGCCTGCGCAAGTGCCGGTGCATCGTTAATGCCGTCGCCTGCCATGCCCACTATCTTGCCGTCGTCCTGCAGTCGCTTCACAGTCTCCGCCTTCTGATCCGGCAGTACGCCAGCCACGACTTCGTCCAAGCCAAGTCTTACAGCGACGGCACGTGCTGTGGTCTCGCTGTCGCCGGTCAGCATGACGATGCGAACGCCTTCTCGATGCAGAGCCTTTATGGCTGCAGGTGTGGTTTCCTTAATTGGATCAGAGACACTCACAAGGCCTGCCGCATTACCGTCGACCGCAACGAACATGACAGTTTGGCCGTCAACGCGTAAAGCCTCAGCACGTTCGGCCAGACTACCGACGTCAATGTCGAGTAACTCGAGCAGTCGCGAGTTGCCAAGCGCCACCCGCTTTCCGTCAACATCACCGATGACACCTTTGCCTGTAATCGACTCGAATCGCTGCACGCGGCCGAGTTGGAGGTCGCGCCCGGCGGCGCCGGTGACAATGGCAGATGCAAGTGGGTGTTCGCTGCCTTTTTCCAGCGTTGCAGCCAGTCGCAGCAACTCCGTGTCATCGACATCGCCATTCACCTCGACCAGCGCTAGCGTCGGTCTGCCTTCTGTCAGTGTGCCGGTCTTGTCGACGACAAGTGTGTCAACCTGGCGCATAACTTCTATCGCCTCGGCATCCTTGAACAGGACTCCGAGCGAGGCACCTCTTCCGGTCGCCGTCATTATCGACATCGGCGTCGCCAGTCCAAGCGCGCAGGGGCAGGCTATGATCAGGACCGCAACCGCGTTGATCAGTGCATAGGCCAATGCTGGTGCGGGCCCAATGGCCGCCCAAACCACGAAGGTGGCGACGGACGACAGGACCACGGCCGGCACGAAATAACCTGCTACAACGTCGGCCAGCTTCTGGATTGGCGCCCGGCTACGCTGCGCGTCGGCAACCATCTGCACAATTTGCGAAAGCATCGTGTCGCCACCAACACGTCGCGCCTCGATAAGCAGCCCACCGGTACCGTTGACCGTTGCACCGATGACCTCGTCACCCGATACTTTTTCGATCGGAATCGCTTCACCAGTGATCATGGACTCATCAACGGAGCTCGCACCCTCGATAATCACGCCGTCGACCGGCATCTTTTCACCGGGCCGCACTCTCAAACGATTGCCAACCTGAATATTCTGCAGCGGTGCATCAACCTCGCTGCCATCTGGCTCGATGCGACGAGCGGTTTTGGGTGCCAAACCGAGCAGTGCGCGAATCGCTGCGCCAGTGCGGTGCCGTGCGCGTAATTCCATCACCTGCCCCAACAACACCAGGGTAATAATGACCGCGGCTGCTTCGAAGTACACGGCTACCTCGCCGTGTAAATCCTGGAACGATGCCGGGAAGACCGATGGCGCCAGCGTCGCCACAATGCTGTAGGCATAGGCAACGCCGGTGCCGAGCGCGATTAGCGTGAACATATTAAAATTACGAGTCATGATCGACTGCCAGCCGCGCGAGAAAAATGGCCAACCCCCCCATAAAACCACCGGAGTCGCAAACGCGAATTCAAGCCACGTTTGTACTCGTGGTGACGCAAACCGGTCGAACGACAGACCGATCATTTCACCCATTGCCAGTAACAAAACCGGTAGTGATAGCGCAGCGCTTACCCATAGGCGCCTTGTCATGTCGACAAGTTCCGGATTTTCCTCATCATCGAGTGAGACCATCATTGGCTCGAGCGCCATGCCGCAGATCGGGCAGCTGCCGGGCTCGTCCTGCACGATTTCCGGATCCATCGGACAGGTATATGAGCTCGCACCTTTGACCGCCGCCGTTGCATTTCGATGATCGCCACGCACGTAGTACCCGGGGTCTGCGGAAAACTTCGTTTTGCAGCCTGCCGAGCAAAAATGGTAACTATCCCGATCGTGATCATGGTGATGCGTTGAAGGCAATTTGACCGTCATTCCACATACCGGGTCTTTCGCTGTATCGCTCATGCTTTTCACATTTCCGAAATCAGTTGTTTCTCACGCCAAAAAAGGAACAGTGCAGGAATGACCACTAACGTCAAGATCGTAGCACTAACCATGCCACCAACCATCGGCGCCGCAATACGCCGCATCACCTCTGAACCGGTGCCACTGCCAAGCATGATGGGTAGCAAACCGGCGATGATCGCTGCGACCGTCATCATGATCGGACGAACACGAAGTACCGCACCGTCAATCACGGCCTGCTCAACATCCTGCATCGTAAGATTACGCCCTTCTGACTCGGCCGACTGTACATGCTCACGAATTGCCTGATTCAGATACACCAGCATCAACACGCCTATCTCAACTGCCACACCCGCCAGCGCAATGAAGCCAACGCCGACGGCGACGGACAAGTCGTAGTCAAGCAGGTAAAGCAGCCAGAGACCACCGATCAGCGCCATCGGCAGTGTGCCGATGATGATCGCGACTTCGGCAAAACGGCGGAAATTGAGATATAGCAGCAAGACAATAATCGCCAGAGTCACCGGACCAACGATCGACAATCGCTCCTTGGCACGGACCATGTATTCGTACTGACCGGACCATGCCAGCGAGTATCCTGCTGGCAACTCCACACCGTCCGCAACCACCTGCTGCGCCTGGGCCACGTACGAGCCCAGATCACGCCCTGTGATGTCGACATAGGTCCAGCCATTCAGCCGTGCATTTTCGCTTTTGATAGCCGGTGGCCCATCGATCACTTTCACTTCGGCAACATCCGACAAAGCGATTCGCGCGCCGTGCGGTGTCACGATCGGCAGCAATCGCAATTGCTGCACCGAATCCCGAAACCGTTGCGGGTAACGGACATTGACCGGATAGCGCTCAAGACCTTCAACCGTCTGTGTCACGTTCATGCCGCCGACAGCCAGTTGAACGACCTCCTGAACGTCCGTGATATTCAGACCGAAACGCGAGGCGCGCTTACGATCGATATCGACATCGACGTAGCGGCCGCCGGCGACCCTTTCGGAATAAACGGACGCCGTCCCATCCACGTCGGCGAGCACCCGCTCCAGATCCTGGCCAATACGCTCTATAACCTTCAAATCCGGACCTGCGACCTTTATGCCAACGGGCGTTTTGATACCCGTCGCCAGCATATCGATACGGGTTTTGATCGGCATAACCCAGGCATTGGTGAGCCCGGTCAGCTGTACTGCACGATCAAGTTCTGCTCGCAGTTCCTCCGGCGTCAATCCCTCCCGCCATTCTTCCCGTGGCTTGAACTGTATGACTGTTTCGATCATCGTTAATGGCGCCGGGTCGGTCGCCGTTTCAGCACGACCGATTTTCCCGAACACGCGCTTTACCTCGGGAAACTCACGAATCATTTTGTCGGTGTTTTGCAGAATTTCCCGTGCCTTGTCGATCGACACACCTGGATGGGTGGTCGGCATGTACATGAGATCGCCCTCGTCGAGCGGTGGCATGAATTCCGAGCCCAGTTGTGTAGCCGGCCACAAGCCAACGATCAATATGACCGCGGCCGCGGCAAGCGTACCCTTCGGGAATCGAATCACAGCGTGAATCACCGGTTGGTATATGGCGATAAGCGCGCGGTTGATCGGGTTCTTGTGTTCGGGCGTCACTTTGCCGCGGATGAAATAGCCCATCAGCACCGGGACCAGCGTAATGGAAAGACCGGCCGAGGCCGCCATTGCGTACGTCTTGGTGAACGCCAATGGCGCAAAAAGCCGTCCCTCCTGCGCTTCCAGCGTAAACACCGGCAGGAAACTCAGGGTGATGATCAACAGAGAAAAGAATAGCGGCGGGCCGACTTCGGTTGCCGCATCCGCCATGATTCGCCAGCGGTTGTTATCCGTCAGCGGCTCGTGCTCAATGTGCTTGTGCACATTCTCGATCATGACGATCGCGGCATCGACCATCGCGCCGATCGCTATGGCGATTCCGCCGAGTGACATGATGTTGGCGTTGATTCCCTGCGCCTTCATAATAATAAATGCGACGAGAATACCGACCGGCAGACTCAACACAACAACCGCCGACGAGCGTAAATGGAACAGGAATACGGCACAAACCAGCGCGACGACCAGAAATTCCTCGAGCAGCTTGCCCTGCAGGGTTTCGACTGCACGGTTGATCAGGTCGGAGCGATCGTAGGTCGTGACAATTTCAACGCCCTCAGGAAGACTGCGTTGCAACTCTGCCAGGCGTTCTTTGACGGCATCGATCGTCTTTAGAGCGTTCTCGCCCCAGCGCATGACAACCACCGCACCGACAACTTCGCCTTCACCGTCCAGATCGGCAATACCGCGTCGCATTTGTGGACCGAGCCTGATTTCGGCGACGTCCGATAACAGTAGCGGCGTACCGTTGTCGTTAACGCCCAGTGGTATATCAGAAATATCTTCGACATTTTGCAGATAGCCACTGGCGCGCACCATGTACTCTGCTTCGCCCATCTCAATGACCGAGCCGCCGGTTTCCTGGTTGCCGCGCTGAATCGCCATCTTCAGTTTTGACAAAGGAATTCCGAAGGCACGCAGCTTGTCTGGATCGACAACCACCTGGTACTGCCGGACCATGCCGCCGATCGTTGCAACCTCAGCAACACCGGGAACCATCTGCAACTCGTACTTCAGGAACCAGTCCTGCAAGCTCCGCAGTTGCGCGAGATCGTTGTTACCACTTCGGTCGACCAACGCATATTCGTAGACCCAGCCGACACCCGTCGCATCCGGTCCCAACGCTGGTTTGGCGTTATTCGGTAACTGACCGGATACCTGACTCAGGTACTCCAGCACACGCGAGCGGGCCCAGTACAGATCCGTCCCGTCTTCAAAAATGATGTAAACGTAGGAATCCCCGAAGAACGAGTAACCACGAACAGTGACCGCCTTGGGCACTGACAACATGGCCGTGGTCAAGGGATAAGTTACCTGGTCTTCGACCACCTGCGGTGCCTGCCCCGGGAGCGAGGTTTTAATGATGACCTGCACGTCCGACAAATCCGGCAGTGCGTCAACCGGGGTTTGGCTGACAGAGTACACCCCCCATGCTGTCACCAGTGCGGTCACAATAAGAACCAATACCCGGTTCCCAATTGACCATCGAATCAAGCCGGCGATCATTTTGACGGCTCCATGCGGGACATGGCGGCATCAATGTTCGACTCCGAATCGATCAAGAACTGTGCCGAGGTAACGACGCGTTCTCCCCCTTCGAGGCCACGTCGGATCGCGATTCGATCACCGGACTCAATGCCAAGCGATACCGATCTGGACTGGTACCGCCCGCCCCCGAGATCCACCACCACACGATTAGCCGAGCCACCCCTGATAACAGCCTGATTGGAAACGTGCACGATGTCGCCGGTTCCGTTGCCATGAATCAGCACGCGCGCGAACATATTGGGGCGCAGAAGCTCGTCGGTGTTTTCAAATCGTAGTCGAACTTTGAGCGTTCGGGTAACCGGGTCGAGTTCCGGATAAATGTAGTCGACGCTGCCGTGCAGGGTCGCTCCCGGCAGGTAATCCAGAGTCACTTCAGCTTCCTGACCCGGCTCGACCCACGCAGCCTGTCGCTCAAACACCTCCGCAAGTATCCAAACATTATCGAGCTTCGCTATTGCCATTACTTCGGATGACGGCGTTACGAACATACCGTGGCGAACACCGAGTTTGGCGACCACACCGTCCATCCCCGCGTAAACAGGAATACGCTGCCGGACAACCCGCTCCTTTTCGAGGCGGCTGATCTCGTTCGCCGTTACACCCAACGCGGTAATTCGCTCCCTGGACGCCTTGCTCAGCAGGGCGTTACCGCTGCGCAATGCTGTGAGAAATTCCTCTTGAGCATTGACAAGCTTTGGCGAGTAAAGCTCAAAGAGCAGCTGACCTTTTTCGACCGGGTCGCCTTTCGTCGTTATTGCCAGATTTTCGATCCAGCCATCGACGCGTGTATGTATATGGTGCACGGTGTTTTCATCGTAGTTAACGTAGCCAACCGTATCGATGAATCGCGGTAACGAACTTCGCTGCGCCAGGTCGGTGCGAACGCCCAGATTATGGACGAGTGTCGGATCTATCTTCACCACGCCGGGTTGCGCATCGACTTCATCGGCATACACCGGCTTGAGGTCCATACCCATTGGTGACTTACCAGGTGCATCACGGCGGAAATTGGGATCCATAGGCGCAACCCAATAAACCACCTCGCGTTCGATATCGGTATCCGATTTACCAGACATGCCTGACGGCGAGTCCATGGAACGGCCGATCACGATGCCGATTACGATTGCAACAACGACCGTAACGGCCATAGAAATATTCTTGTTCATTGTGGAAACCCTCCCAGGTTGGCGAGCACGGCATAACTCTGCGCGCGCTCCACCTGCAGGCGAATGTGGTCAATACGAGTATTCAGGTCATCGATATAGCCGCGCATCACATCGGAAAAATCGCCCTGGTCGCTCTGGTATCCAAGCAACGAGGCTTCGGCGTGGTCCTTGGTCTGATCGAGAATGCGCGTATCGTAAAGTGCCAGCCTGCGCGTCAGGTCCTGCCAGAGCGCATACTCCGCGTTAAGCTGACTTTGCAGGCCACGCAGGGTTTGCTCTCGAGCAGAATGTGCTGCGCTCCGTTCTTGCAAGGCCGCCGACAAGGAGCTGTCGACTGATTTCTTGCGGAAAAATGGCAGGCCAACCGTCACCCCTACAGTGATGAAATCAGCGCGCGGTTCACCGGATGGCAAGAAACCGTCGCGGTAACTGTAGCCAAGATCCAACGCCCAGTCGGGCTTGGATCGCTCGGTGGCGAGATCAACACCCGCACCTCGTGCTTCAATCTGCGAGTCGGCAGCCCGTATCACGGGATGTTGTTGCAGCATCATTTGCATCGAATCAAGCGTCGGTATCTGCTCCCAGCCGGGCAGCTTTCTAGCCACGGGTCGCGCCGCGTCCTGACCTATCCATTCGCCGAGCACAGCGACTGCGCGTGCACGTTGCCGCTCGATCTCAATAAGTCGGTCATCCAGGCGACTCAGTTCAAGTTCCGCGCGCAAGACGTCCTGCTGGCTCTTGCGGCCAACCGCGTAGAGCGAGCGCGTGATCGTTGCGAGGTCGTCGAAAAACGGCCGTGATTCCAGGACCAGGCCGTGCGCAAGCTCCCAGTAGTAGAGATCCAGCCACGCGCTACGGGCAGCAGTCAGGACGTTTCGCCCCCTCGCGTCGGCATTCTCATTCATCTCGCTCGCCATAAGGTCAAACCGACGAGTATTGATCGATCGCGTCTTGCCCGCGGGAAACGCCTGTCGCAAACCAACAGCTGCGTGCGTCATACCCTCAGTCGTAAACCCGCCCGATTGAATGGGAAAGTTGTTCAGACCAACACGCAACATCGGGTCAGGTAATGCGCCAGCGACCACGCCTCGTTCCCTGAGCGCAGCAGCTTTGGCCTGCAGCGCCTGCTGGCCGGGTTCGGCGACAAGCGCCCGATCCTCGGCCTCAGCCAGGGTCAGCGGAATGGTTTGTTGCGCGAAGACCGGCAACGAAATGAAAGTCGTCACGACGAGCAATAAAACTCGACGGACATTTTTGTGCTCGGGCATCGACCCGAATGGGAAATACATCAGAAAAACTCCTGCGTTAAAACCGGGAAAAAGCGGCTTACAGCGGGGAGTTAGCTAATCCAGATAGACGCAGAAAAGCTTATGCAGCGGTGGGGAGTGGTTGCCGGGATCCGGCGGTCGCGTGTCGGGCATTGCAATGCCCACAGTGTTCAGTGACGGCCAGGCCACTGGAAACGCAACTAAGGACACATTGTCCTGGCTCTCGAACTTGCCAACGCGAAGATCGACAGCCGCGGCTTCAAGGTCGCAGCAATCCGACTGCATCGACCCACAGTCGGCCTCTACGGCAGCGTCATGACCGTGATGGGTCATTTGCTGCTCAGCAGCGGGCGGACAATGCGGACAGTCGTCAGCCACTTCAAATGCCACTGCGCAAGGCGTAATAGCCAGATTCAGCCCGCACAGAATGAACACGCCAAATATTCGGCGTCTAGCCGAAGATACGGTTCCTTGTGCGAATCGCTGAATCACAGGGCCTTTTTAGTCCTTCAACGTCCCGGACGCAAGGAATTTGGTCAGGTTTTCGGCCCAATATGGGTCCGACCACGCTCCGTGGCCAGCATCACCTGCCTCTGCCGCTCCTCAAGGCGTGCCAGTCGGTCTTCGTCGGCCTCGTTGATGCACAGCGGACAGGACACGCCCTCGCGATAATCCGGTGACTGCAGGTCCGCCGTACTCAACGGCCTGCGGCAGGAGTGACATTGCACATAGCCGCCTTCCGCCAAATCACGGTCGACCGTCACACGCGTGTCAAAGACAAAGCACTCACCGTGCCACTGGTTCTCTGCCTCTTCCACCTCGGAAAGGTAGTTCAAAATTCCACCCTGCAGGTGGTAAACGTCATCGAATCCGAGTTCGAGCATGAGCGCCGTCGCCTTCTCGCAGCGAATTCCGCCAGTACAGAACATAGCCAGTGGTCGGTCCGTCGATTGCTCGGCCAGTTCTATCGCGAACTCCGTAAATTCGCGAAAACTATCGTTGCCCGGATCAAGTGCACCGGGAAACGTGCCAATCTCAACTTCATAGTGATTGCGGGTATCGATGACCACTACGTCAGGGTCGGATATCAATTCGTTCCAACGTGCTGCGTTTACATGCTCGCCGGTACCTTTGTGGGGCAAGATATCCGGCCGGCCCAAGGTGACGATTTCCTTTTTGACTTTCACACGCATTCTTCGAAACGGCGCCTCATCAGCCTCCGTCCAGCGTGCATCAAGCTGCTCAAAAATTCCGAGCTGATCGCGAATCCAGTTCATGACCGTGAGAATGGCGTCCTCGCTGCCGGCCAGCGTTCCGTTGAATCCCTCTGTCGCGACCAGCATGGTGCCCAGCAGGCCCTGCTCATCACACCGTGTTTTCAGTTGATCCCGGAATGACTCCGGATCCTTCAGATCAAGGAATCGGTAAAGCGATACGACCTTCATTGTTTCTTATGCTTCGGTGACGGTGAGTGACAAAATGCTGTGACGAATTTCTTCACCGAGCACCAGGCGTGCGTCGGCACCAATGCTCGTCAGGTCATCGTCGAATTCGATGAGCCCGTCGGCATCTCGTCGTAGCACATCAAGCTCCTGCAGGGTGCGTATAAAATCATGAAACAGCGTCTTGTTAAAGAAGTCCGGGGAGTGAAGTCCATAGATCATCGACAAACGCTCGGCACTCTGCTGGCACATGATTTCCAGGCGTCCCCGGGAAAGTACGCCGGATCCATTGCGAATCAGGACTGCGATAGCCAGGTAGAAGCGTTGCAGCATGGGTACCATCGACTGGCCCAGCATGAGGAGCTGAAATGCCTTCTCCGATCCTGACGGCGGCCTGATCAGTGTTTTCTTGCGGCTGCCATAGGTCAGGATTTCCATGTCAATTAACGACTTGATCGCCTCCGACGTCACGCTGTCAATGTCATCGTGATCCCACTTCATGCACAGCTCTTTCTTCATGAACGGATAAATAAGGCGGATAAGGCGCTGCAGTTCCGAATGCTCCAGTTGCCGGCCCTGAATGAAGCAGCACGCGACGGACGCCGGCACTGCAAGCAAATGAATAATATTGTTGCGAAAGTAGGTCATCAGAACTGCAGTATGTTCTGGCATGTGAATGACTTCGCCCATCGGGTGCGCGGACCGGCTGATCACCTCCAGCTTTTCGCCATGCTCAATGATTTGATCAGCGCTCCAGTCCGGCAGCGTAACTGAGTCCGAATACTTGAAGCGCCGCAATAGCTTGAGACTGAGTTCGAGTTGCCGGCGCAATTCGCCCAGGCCAATCGTTTGTTTTGGAGTCGAAAGGAGCACATAGGCCAGCAGGCTGATCGGTGTCACTGCGGCAGCAGAGTTAATTCCCTGCATGATCTGCGTACCAAGCTCTTCAACAATCGCGGCCAACCAGGGCGGTCGTTCGCCGTTCTCGGTTTCGTACTTGCGCCACTCCGGATACAGACGATCGAGTATCGGCTCGAGTTCGACCGGTTCCGCGATATTGACGTAGACCTTGCCAAAATGATCCCGCAGCGATTTGATCGAACGGATCAGACCGCCAACCGTCTCTTTCTTCTTCTTTGCACCACCAAGTTCATTAATGAAGGAGTCACCTTCGATCAGTTTTTCATAGCCGAAGTAAATAGGCACAAAAACAATCGACCGCCGTGGGTTTTTGATGAAGGAATTGACTGTCATCACGAGCATCCCGCCCTTTGGCGACAGCAGCCGGCCTGTTCGGCTGCGACCACCTTCCACGAAATACTCCATTGAATGGCCCTTCGCGAGCACCTGATTGATATAGGCGTCGAAGACCGTCGCGTACAAACGATTACCTTTGAACGTGCGCCGCAGGAAGAAGGCGCCACCACGGCGAAGAATGCCACCGACAACCGGCATGTTCAGATTGATGCCGGCAGCAACATGCGGCAGATGCAGTCCATTCTCATAGGTGACGTAGCCCAGCAACAGGTAGTCAATGTGGCTGCGATGACACGGGACGTAGATGACTTCCTTTTCCTTCGCAACGTCGTGCAGGCGCTGCATGTGATTGACCTCAACGCCGTCGTATATTCGATTCCAGAGCCATCTCAATAATCGCACCAGGATACGAATAGTCGGATACGAAAAGTCGGCGGCAATTTCGAGCGCATATTTTTCGGCCTTGCGTCGCGCGACCTCCTGCTTGCGAAAGTCGTCACCCGCTTCTGCATTGATAGCGCGGCGGACCTCGGGCGCATGCAGCATCTGTTTCACTAGCGTGCGACGGTGCGACAGGTCCGGGCCAACCGTCGCAGTGCGGCGTTTTCGAAAATGTACGCGCAGAATACGAGATGCTTTCCGAAAAGCGATTTTCGGTTCGCAGCCGCCCTCGCACATCGTCCGTATTGACAGCGCATGACTGAAGCGGAGCAGCGTGTTTCGACCGTGCATTATCGTCACGAAGAACTTGCGTGTTCGGCCTATAATGTCCCAGTTCTCAGACAGCAGCAGTTTGAAAACGGAATGTTCTTTCTCAGGCGACCGGCCCCAATAAATTGCGACCGGGATCAATAACAACTCTTGCTCACAATTTTCTACGTCCTCGACCAGTCGCTTGAGTCTGCGGGAACCGACAGTGCTCGGACGGCGTGGCCAGAGTCCCTTCATGCGTCGCATAACGATGAATCGCTTTGACTCGCGAACGCCACAAAACTCGAACGACTCCGTTGGTGATGGCAAACCTTGCAGCGCGCAGGCTCGCTCCAGCGCCAATACATCTGCGAGACCGCCGGTCTCGAGGACATAGCAGACTGCAGCATCACTACTGGTGATGTATTCGGCGGGATTTTCGGGCTGGATCGCGGGGCGCGCCCAAATAGAGAACACCTTGCCGAACACCCAATACAGCGGGCGAGATATGAGTCCTGCGATGTTCATGGCGAACAAGTTTACCCAAAAGATGGCGTCAGCAGGTCGTTGACTTTTGAGTATTTTCGGCTTTCTAATCACGCGTTTACCGTACACTGCCTCGATGTATCGACGTATCGCTTTGTTCCTGCTGTGGATTCCGGCTGTCGCCCATGCGGAACCCGATGTCTACGTGCAAGTGATGGGAATTGCACAGGACGCCGGTTATCCGCAGACCAATTGTTATCAGCCGCACTGTATGCGGGCGTGGGAGGACGGGGACCTGCGTCGGATGGCGAGTTCGATTGCCGTTATTGATACCACGTCGAAGGCTAAATACCTGTTTGACGCCACGCCGGATATGCGCGAGCAACTTTATGAATTGCACAAGTCCGCACCAGATACTGAATATGCGCTGGACGGCGTATTCCTGACGCATGCACATGTAGGCCATTACACCGGGTTGATGCACTTCGGTCGCGAAGCCGTTGGGGCGAAAGGCATTCCGGTTTACGCGATGCCGGTCATGACTGAGTACCTGTCGAGCAACGGTCCCTGGGAGCAGTTGGTTCGCCTTAATAACATCAAGCTAATGCCTCTGGCGAATGGCGCGCCGGTCGAGTTGAATACGCATCTCGTTGTCACACCGCTGCAAGTGCCACACCGGCAGGAGTATTCCGAAACAGTTGGATATCGAATCGACGGCCCGAACAAGTCGGCCGTATTCATTCCGGACATCGACAAGTGGGAAGACTGGAGTACCGATATCCGCGCCGTAATCCGAAGTGTGGACTACGCGCTTCTGGATGCGTCTTTCTTCGCCGATGGTGAACTAAAAGGTCGCGACATGAGCGTGATCAAGCATCCGCACGTTGCAGAAAGTATGGATTTGTTTGAGGACCTGACTGATGAAGAAAAGTCGCGCGTGATTTTCATTCACATGAATCACACGAATCCGTTATTGATTGATGGCAGCCCGGAGCAGGCGGAAGTGGAACATCGAGGCTTCAGGTTCGCACGCGAAGGCATGCGACTGGCCCTCTAGAAGCGGTCATATGCAGCAGCGCCAGCTGTAGGAGCGGCCCTCAGGCCGCGACCTCTGCCAGGGTCAAGATCTCCTCTGAACCAACGTAAGTATCCTGGTGCTCGCGGATAAATGCACGAAGCCCAGGTTTTCTGTTGAACTCTCTTACAATCCACTCAACGTATTTAAAATTAAGGTCCGAGACTCCCTCACGTTCAAGATCCAATGCGTACTCAGCAATATTTAGGCGAGCGAATTGAAAAACGTCAAATCGATCACGTTCTACAGAATCTAAAGCGCCCAAATCCTCCGTACCTCTCATTAATAACTCCGATGTTCGTAATCGATGAGAGCCACCAGGTGAGGTCTTTGCGATTCATACGGGAATATCTCTACAAAGTCCGGTCGGAGTGGAGAGTCCGTTTCGTATATAGGGTCACGAGCCGTCATTTACAATGGCTCAGATTCTAGCAGATGAACGGCTGCTGTCGGCGGTATTGCTGCCGGTCGTTCAGCGTCCTCGCGAACTACCGCACCCAGCCAGAAGCAGTCATTTCATGTTCGAATAATCCTGATTCGGAAACTCTCGCAGACTAGCCAGATAAGGTGCCAGCACATCTCTGATCATAGGCTCGAATACAGCAACACCCCCGCTTCGGCCAAACAGGTTGTACATTTCCTTCGGGTCGGTATCCAGATTGTATATGTAGGGAATCTGCCCAAGCACTTCTGGCCCTGCCTGAAACGGGTTTACCTTTTCGTAGACGATAAAATGAAACTTGAACTGTTTATATCGAATAGCAACAGGCTGCTCATGACCATCGTAGATCACAATCCTCGAATCCCGATTTGAGTTTTGCTGTTTCCCCAGAAGGAAATCAGCCTGATCAATGCCGTCAATGGCCCTATCGGCAGGTACGTCAGCACCGGTAATGCTGGCTAAGGTCGTAAAGAAATCGAGGACATGGAACATCTCTTTCGATTTCCAGTTGGTCCTGACCTTGCCGGGCCAACGCATCATTCCCACGGTGCGTAGGCCACCTTCCCAGCCCGAGCCCAGTTCACCGGACCAAATGCCATTGTCACCGTTGTGTTCTGCCTCCGGCGAATACC
>Ga0255049_10001188_pt1 | contig 14608 bp, 12 predicted proteins | sample JV7_2_3_MG_FD_183615 | JGI IMG/M metagenome (GOLD analysis project Ga0255049, IMG submission 183615) | Seawater microbial communities from Jervis Inlet, British Columbia, Canada - JV7_2_3 | ecosystem: Environmental > Aquatic > Marine > Inlet | place: Canada: British Columbia | collected 2016-10-06
TCCCGAGGAAGCCGCAGGTTGACCATCGACGAAGGCTATATCAAGTACGACAGCGACTGGACGCCGGGACCAGTGCCTGCTCAGGAACTCACATCTTTGCTGGATACGTGGCGGCGGCCGCTCTTCGACGCAGGTCTTATTGGCCATTACGAAGATCTCGGTGTTGGCTATGGCAACCTGAGTGTCCGTTTCGGGTTGAGTGAACAGTTCATCATCAGCGGCACGCAAACGGGACACATCGCCAATACTGACGGGCAACACTACGCGCTCGTTACCCACTATGACATCGACAGGAACCGCGTGAATTCGACCGGGTCGGTGCAGGCCTCATCCGAATCACTGACCCACGCCGCGATTTATGAACTGAATGAGGAGATCAACGCCGTCGTGCACGTGCATAGTCGCGTGCTGTGGGAATCACTGAAGGACCAGTTGCCGACAACCGCCGCCGACGTCAGCTACGGGACGCCCGAAATGGCCCGCGAATTCACCCGGCTATATCGCGATACCAGTTTCCGGGCCAGCGGCGTCGCCGTCATGGCGGGTCACGATGAAGGGATGGTCAGCATCGGTTGCGATCTCGAAGAAGCGGCAATGCGGATACTGGCGCTCTCACACTAAGGCAAGAGCATCTCGATCTAATCGATTGTGACCGCTTCCAGGTGAAAACGGAACGTGCGGCAGGTCTTTATTCCGGACAGCTCCTTGTCTTTTGGCAGCGGCCTGTAGGTGGAGGCACGCACGGCGTCTCGTGACGGCTTTTCAAAGGCTCTGTTCGTGCTGCGTCGAACTGCCACCCTGCTTGTTCTTCCCTCCCGGTTTACTTTGAAGCAGACTTCCACTTCGCCCTCAACGCGCGCACGACGCGCTTTCTCCGGGTAGGCTGGAACGACTGTGTGCAGAGGCCTTCGCTCCCCCTCATCGCCGGCAACATACTCGACGACGGATGCTTCCTGTGCAGCTGCAGCGGAAAATATGATTACTCCGATGCCAAGCAGGCGGCTAATTCTCATCGTCTTCGGCAGACTGGCGGCGGTCGTCAATGACAATTAGCGGCGCCACAGGATCGGTCGCATCCAGCAGCATCGAACGGACGATCTTCACGGTTCGTGAGCTAGGGGAAATTGCCTCGGCCAAATCCAGGTCCCGCTCGGCTTCTTCGAGCCGGCCAAGTTTCAGGTATGCCAGCGCCCTGTTACTCAGTGCACGCCAGTAAGCGTCATTCTCAGCAATCACTTCGTCGCAGTATGACAAGGCAGTGTCGTATTGCTCGAGCATGATGTAGCCGGCACACAAATTTGACAGGCCCGTCCTCCGATCGCGCGCATTCCCCGCGCGTTTTACGCCCAGCAGCGTTAAACGCACGCCTTCCTCACCGTCTCCGGCAAGCAGGGCCTCAGCGCCATAATAGAGATCCGGATTGGTCGGCCCCAGAACGGTCTTGCTGGCCTGCGCCAATGCAGCGGCGGGAGCCACGCACAAACAAGCGACGACCAGGCGCATGAGCCACTGAATCGTCACCTTATTCATTGCATGTTTGTCCTGGAGAATTATTCCCGGGATGTACCGGTCTTCAAGTGGGTATTGAAGTGTTCAACCGTGCGCTGCCACGCCAACGCCGCAGCGGCCTCATCAAACCGCGGTGTCGTATCATTGTGGAAGCCATGATTGACATCAGCGTATACGTAGTTGGCGTAGCTCATGTCATTGGCTTTGAGCGCCGCCTCGAAATCCGGCCAGCCCGCGTTAACGCGCTCATCCAGTCCGGCATGATGTAGCATTAGCGGCGCCGCAATCCTGGCAGTATCTTCTGCCGATGGGTGGCGGCCATAAAATGCGACCGCCGCATCGAGATCGGGAACGCGAACCGCGAGCCGCATCGACATGCCACCACCAAAACAGAAACCGACCGAGCCTGCGCTGCCGTTGCTGTCAGGGTGCTTTTGCAAAAACTCAACGGCTGCCACAAAATCCTCGACCATTTCGGCGCCATCGCGCTCGCGTTGCATCGCCCGACCATCGTCGTCATTGCCTGGATAGCCGCCCAGCGGCCAAAGCGCGTCTGGCCCGAACGCAATAAAGCCGGCCACGGCAAGGCGGCGAACCACATCTTCGATGTACGGGTTCAAGCCACGATTCTCATGCACGACAACAACGCCCGGCAGCTTGTGATCGACAACCGCCGGCCTTGCGAAATAGCCGCGCATCTCGCCCGCACCATTCGGCGATGCATATTTCTTGTAGCTGACCGAAATAGACGCATCGCCAGGATCAACCTGTTGCGCCAGCGCGTAGTTTGGACTCAGGCTCGCCAGTACGGCCGCACCGGAGACGGTGAATGCCGCGGCCTGGTCGATAAACTGCCGGCGGCTTACCGTGCCATGCACATAGCCATCAAAAAGCTTGAGTACGCGGGGATCAAAGTCTGTCGCCTTAGCCACTGATGTAACTCTCCAGCTGTTCTATTTCTTCCTGTTGATCCGAAATAATCGCCTGCACGAGGTCGCCAATCGAAATCATGCCGATGACGTGATTGTCCTCGACGACAGGCAGGTGCCGGATGCGATGTTCCGTCATCAGTTCCATACATTGGTTTACCGTTTGCGAGCTCGACGTCGTGAGGACGCCTGTCGACATGATCTCAGAGACACTCGTACTTTCTGATGAGCGCCCTTTGATTATGACCTTTCGGGCATAGTCCCGTTCCGTGACGATGCCACGAAGCTGTTCGTCGTCCATTACGATGAGCGAGCCCACCGATTTGTCTGCCATGAGCTTGATCGCGTCAAATACGGACAAGTCGGGCGCCACCGAAATGACGTGGTGGCCTTTGGAATCAAGCAGGTGTTTCACCAGTTTCATAGTTCCTCCCTTTGCCGTCTGCCGCGGCGTTCCCACTGATTCTAGCAGCAGGGAGGAATCTCGGGCACGCTGCTGCGGCCCGCCGATGCTATTGCGAGAAAAATCAAAAACTTAGGATTGACGAACCCTAGCTGTCGTTGTCGATCTTGCCGCGCACGTTGGATGCGCTCAGGCCACCGCTGCCGTCATCGACGATGGTCAGGTCATGCTCGACGTCATCAACTTCGATGCTGCCGGAGCCGTCGTCAATTGTGACGCTGCCGCCAACTCGCTCAACCGTGATGCTTCCCGAACCATCCTCTATATCGACATCGCCATGCACACCGATCACCTTGATCGAGCCGCTGCCGTCATCGATAGTGATGCTGGCAACACCGGTAACATCAATCGAGCCGGATCCGTCATCGATCCTGACATCGGAGTTTGCATCAATGATTTTCAGCGAACCGCTCCCATCGTCGACGCGTAACGCCAGCCCGTGCGGTACTCGAATATCCAGATCGACGCTTGGCGAATCGTTCCAGCCCCAGGAGTGACTCTCGAAAAATGCCTCGAGCCGAGCTTCGTCACGACTCTGGTCGAGCGAGAGCTTCAGCTTTTCCTCGATCAGCTCACGTGCGTCGTCCGCATCCTCATCAGGCACGTTAATCGTGGCGGTGACCAGGATCTTGTGCAGGCCTTCAACGCCCGTCACGACGAGGGAGCCCGCCCCGGCATTGATATCGAAGCTCGAAAGCCCATCGGCATCGAGTTCGAGTTCTCTGTCTTCGGTGTAGCCATTCCATGCCGCGTGCGACAGGCTGGCCGCGAACATCGCGATTACAATAAAACTGCGCATTGTTGAAACCTCAGTAATGTACCTGGAACTGCCTGTTAGACGCCTGGCAACGCCGAATGGTTGCAAAGCAGGTCATTCATCTCGCGAAAGCAACTGTTCCAGCCGATTTTCGATCTCGGTGTAGGGAAACCATTCGCCACGTAGCATCACGCCGTGCACACGGCGTGTATTCCCGATATCAAGCAGTGGATTTGCGTCGAGCAGTACAAGATCCGCTTCTTTGCCCATAGCAACCACGCCGGTATTTGTACCCAGAAATTCCGCGGCGGCTGTGGTTCCTGTCCGCAATGCATCAAATGGCGTCAGTCCCGCCGCAACAAGGAACTCGAGCTCATGGTGCAGTGAAAATCCTGGCACGTTGAATATTTGTGGCGCGTCGGAGCCTAGCAACAGGCCTGCCCCGGCCTGATGCAACGCAAGGATGATCCGTCTGCGTACATCGATGGCTCGTGCGCCGATCTCCGGGCTGAATCCACGTTCATTGAGCTGGCTCTGTTTCGCCTCACCCCATCGATCCACAGTTGCGCGCGGCATGTAGCGCATTTCCGGTCGGTTTGCGAGATCAGCAACACTCGTTTCGTTCACGAGCTGCTCGACGAGCGACTGGGTCGGTACGTTCCAGGTCCCCGCTGCGACGGTTCTCATGACAACCTCTTCAACACGCTCCGCGACGACCTGCTGCGCCAGCAAAATGTCGAAAAAGCCGCCATAGCCACCCGATAGATCTGAGTCTGCCGGCATCAGCGCCGCGATGTAGCCATCGAGATGATCGATCGTCGCCATGCCAGCATCGAGCGCGCCAGTTACCCCCACCGACACCGGGACGTGACCCGCAAACGGCATGCCGAGTTCGTTGGCAGCCGAGGCAATGGCAATAAATTCGCTGGCACTCAATCCGGGGTGGATCTTGATGAAGTCATAACCCGCGGCGTGTTGCTCAAGAACTTTGCGCACACCATCGGCGGGGCTGCTCACGGAATTGCCATTCAATGAGGGACCGGATGTGATCAGCCTCGGACCAAAATGCTCGCCATCGAGTAATTGCTGGCGCAATTTCAGGTGCGACGGGCGACCCAGCATGCCACGCACAGTCGTCACACCGTTCGCAACGAAAAGAGTGAAATCGCGATTGAGGTCTTGCGAACCAACCTCCGCCACGTGTGCGTGCATTTCAGTAAGACCAGGCATCAGGTAGCGGTCTGTACCGTCAACTACAACGGCGTCTTTCGGTACCGGCACACCATCAACATCACCGATGACCACGATGACGCCATCGTCGACGATAACGGTTTGCGCCTCGACGACACCGTTTTCCGTCATGGTTATGACATTGACGTTGAGAAATGCGGTCGGCGAGGCGGATACCACATCAACGGACAGAACAATTAATACCAGCAGGACGATTCGTCTCATGCCGGCAAGCGTAATGCGCTGGTCCTCTACTGGCAATCCACTTTGCTGAGTGTCGCCTCGGATATGTTGCCACCACAAATGATGACCACGATCTTGCGGCCTGCCAGGGCCGTTTTCCTCGCCAGCATGGCCGCGATCGCGACCCCGGCGGCTCCCTCGATCCGGTCTTCTTCCATTGCCATGTACTGGCGCATCGCCGCAGCGATTTCCGCCTCGTCAATGAGCACGAACTCATCGACGAGTTCGCGGCACAACTCGAACGTGATCGCGCCCGGCTCCACCCCACCTGCTGTGCCATCCGACAATGTCGGCTCGCTCGGCAGGTCGAGTAGCTTGCCTGCGGCAACCGACTGCGCCATGACCGCCGACGCCGCGGGCTGGCATCCATACAACCGGGCGTCGGCGTTGTGGTTCTTGAGCGCGCTGCCGACACCACTGATTAGTCCACCGCCTCCGACTGCAATGAAGGCCGTGTCGACGTCCGCTAATTGCTTTGTGATTTCGATGCCGCAGGTACCCTGCCCGGCAATCACGGCTGCATCGTTATAAGGGGACACGTAGTACATACCGTGTTTCGCAGCATGCGCGCGCGCCTCTAACTCGGTATCGAGCCCGTCGGTACCGAAAAACCGCACGTCGCCACCGTAGCTCCTGATCGCATCAACCTTCGCGGTGGACGTCTGCTGGGGCACGAAGATGATTCCGGACATACCGAGTTCACGCATCGCGTAGGCTACCGCGGCACCGTGGTTGCCGCTGGATGCCGTGACGCATCCTGCAGCGCGCTGCTCCTCTGACAGACTCATCAGGCAGTTCGTCGCGCCACGCAACTTGAACGATCCGGTGTGCTGCCGGTTTTCAAGCTTCAGATAGACGTCTGCTCCGATGGCTTCGCTGAACGCGGCCGAGCAGATCAGTGGTGTCTCGCATACAACACCCGCGATGCGATCAGCTGCGATCGCAGATGCTCTGGAAAATTCCTGTGTAGTCCGATCCATACCGGTCCCCAACGCCGCGTCGCCAAGAGGTTACTGAAATGTGACGCAATTTTCCCATACTTGCGTTTTGATTTAACAATAAGTAAATCCGCCGCCGCGGTGCGTTGACGCGCCCGGCACACCGTGCAACGATGGCCTTTCGTATGACAAAGGCACACTTGTCGAAAGGCAAGGTCGCAAAGCCACCGGTCTAAGGGTTTTTCCTACGACAGCGGGGTTGCCAGCACGAATCATTCGTCTCTGTTTGGTAGACGAACCTTTCGTCGATGTGTCTTTGGCATGACCTGCACTTTTGCCGGAGACATGAATGTACGTAGCGAACCTCAGACAGACGGGACAATACCGCGTCAAGAGAATAGTCGACCCCGCGACGACCGGGCCTCTGACTGTAAAACCGACCGACCTCAATCAACTTCGCAAGCTGCTTGCGCCTACCTCACGAACACCTCTGCCTATCCGCATCCAGGGCGCAGGAAGTGCCTGCACTGATTGCAACACGACCGAGATCGGAACGACAATCAAGATGACCGGCATCGACCGCATTATCAATGTCGACTCCTACAACCACACGGTAACGGCACAGGCTGGAGTTCTTGTCGGTGATCTCGTCAAGGAACTCACCGAACACGGCCTCGAACTCGTAGGTGGCTATGACCTTGCAGGCCGCACAATCGGTGGCGCAATCTGTGCGCCGTGCTTCGGGCCGAGTATCGGGACCCATGGTGCCTACTTCGCGAGCAACGTCATTGGTATGAAGATCATTCGCGCCGACGGTGAACTCCTCAAACTCAATGCCGGCCAGAAAAACCTGCTCGGCGCTTTTCGCACGAGCTTCGGTGTCCTCGGTGTTGTTTACGAAGTGACGATGCGCGTGCGGCCAATTCGGACATTTACCGCGAGCCATCGCCGCGTCACGATCGACAAGTTCGCCACGGTTGTCGATGCGCTGGCCAGCGCGGACGTCGGATTCAAGTTCTACCTGATGCCATATCGCGACCGCGTGTATCTCGATCTGCGCCGCTATGAATCGGACCCGGGCAACACCTACAACGCCCCGTGGAAACTCAAGGACTGGGGCGAAAGCACAGTATTGCCACACATCTTCAAGTCGCTGAGTCGCGTCGTACCCATTCAGTCAGTTCGTTACAAGCTGATTGACAGGATTTCCGAGGCAACTCAGGGCCTCGTAAATTCGCGGCTTGTCACCACCGGCTCCAACGCCGCGTCACAAACGAACCCCGGCGGAAAACGTCCTTCGCGTCGTTGCTACTACTCAAGCTGGTGCTTTCCGGCCGCCAACTTTTCGATGGTCGTGAAGGCCTACCGTGACTTTTGCGAGACGACGTATGCAACGTTGAATTATCGCTGCGACATGCCGGCCGTTGGCTACCGCCTCAGCCATGACGCGACCTCACTGCTGTCACCGTCGTTTGATGAATCCATGATCGCGCTGACCTCCGCGTCCACCCAGCCAAAAGGCTGGGATGACTTTGTCATTGACCTGGCAGAGTTTGCGGAAAAGTGGGGCGGCATTCCTTTGATCAGCCAGTCGCGGGCGCTGCGCGCAGAGCACGTCATCCAGACTTACAGCAAACGACTCGATTTCTTCCGCCGCATGCGCCGCAAGCTCGACCCGGAGAACCGCCTGCTGAACCCGTTCCTGGCGCAGTTTCTGCAGTAGGCACTCCGCTCAAAAACTGACCAGTTGAGCAGTTCAATCCAGTGAGTCGAAAGCACTGGACTTTATATATCGAACTGATACTATGCATCGCCCCGATATATGAGTAGCGACAGCTATTCATTTTGATATGCGAGTGATGCGCGATGGATGTAAAAACAGTTTGTCTTGGCATGCTGACCGACGGCGAGGCCTCAGGCTACGACCTCAAAAAGGCATTTGAATCCTCATTCGGCCACTGCTTCGCAGCCGGCTACGGCTCTATCTACCCGGCGCTCGCGTCGCTCGCCGAGTGCGGTTGTGTCAGCTGCGAGGAAATCCCCCAGGACGGCAAGCCGGACCGCAAGGTCTATCACATCACCGACAAGGGCTGGGAACAGTTGCTTGCAGAACTCGACAACCCGGCGCCCAGCCATAAAGTGCGTTCAGAGTTCCTGGCGACAATGGCCTTCGCCCATTTGATGGCACCGGAGCAGATACAGACGGTCCTCGACAGCCGCATCAGCGATGCCGAGGAGAACCTGCGGTTTATCGATGAGTTCGAAAACGGCGGCGACCGCGACTGGCCTGCAGGCGTGCGCTTCACGCTTGGCTTTGGCCGCGCGATGTTGCACGCAATGAAAACCTACGTCGAAGAGAACCGGCACATGTTCGAGAGTGACGACGAACAGAAAACGGTGGCAAAATGAACAGAGAATTCCTGACAAGAAACCGGTCCTGGTTCTACTCGGGCGGCATCGCCGTACTCATCACGGTCTGGCTCGCCTCAGGATCGTTGGGCGATGACGAGTCCGCGGCGGACGATGTCAATGCGAGCGCGACCAGCATCGCGGCACCGCAAAGCAAAGTACGCGTACGGACTCAAACGGCCGAAGAAATCGTTCGCACGATCGTCGTCAATGGTAAGACCGCGCCTGCACGTATTGTCGAGTTGTCCGCCGAAACAGAAGGCCGTGTCGAATTCATTGGCGCCGAACGAGGCGCAAATGTTGCGCAAGGTGGCACTATCGCCAAGCTCGACGAACGCGATCGAAGTGCACGGCTTGCGCAGGCAAAGGCAACCGTCAAACAACGTGAAGTCGAATACGAAGGCCGCGTGAAACTGCAGTCCGAAAGTTACGTCTCGGAGGCGCAGTTGCAGGAAGCAATCGCGCAGCTCGAAGCCGCAAAAACAGAGCTGCGTCGTGCCGAGCTGGACCTCGAATACATGGTAGTACGCGCGCCATTTGACGGTGCCCTGCAGTCGCGGGTCGTCGAGATTGGAGACTTCCTCAAGACTGGCGATCCGATTGCGACATTTGTCGACAATCGAATGATCATCGTCGCCGCCAACGTGTCCGAGTTTGACGCACGGCACGTAGCGGTCGGCGAATCGGCCGAGGCACGCCTCGCGACAGGCGAGCAGGTTCGCGGGACGATTCGTTACGTCGCTCCGGTTGCGGATGAAGCGACGCGTACTTTTGCCGTCGAACTCGAAATTGACAACCAGGCTGGTCAGCTGCGCGCCGGAGGTACGGCCGAGCTGTTCATCCCTGCGGAGACTCTTTACGCCCATCGGGTATCGCCATCGTTGCTGACACTCGACGACGCGGGCAATGTCGGCATCAAGATCATAAATTCTGACGGCGCAGTCGAATTCGTCGTCGCCGATATCGCCCTCGCGACGAGTAGTGGCGTCTGGCTTGCCGGCCTGCCCGAAACCGCAACGATCATTACCGTTGGTCAGGGTTTCGTCAACTCAGGGGCAGTCGTGGAGGCAGTGCCCGAAGGAGACATCGAAACCTCGGTCGCGATCAAGGCAGAGTCCAGGGACGACTGAGTCATGCAAATCATCGACGCTGCAATGGCGCGCTCGCGCACGGTCATTCTTGGCCTGATTTCGGTTCTGATCGCCGGCGTCATCATGTATGTGACTATTCCCAAGGAAGCCGAGCCTGATATTGAGATTCCGATCATCTACGTGTACATCGAACACGTTGGTATTTCCCCCGAAGATGCCGAGCGACTGCTCGTTCGACCGATGGAGCAGGAGATTCGCTCGATCGAAGGCATCAAGGAGATGGTCGCCGAGGCCTTCGAAGGCGGGGCCAGTGTGCAGATCGAATTTGAGGCAGGCATCGACACTGACAAGGCCCTGCAGGACGTGCGCGAAAAAGTCGACATGGCCAAGTCCAAGCTGCCGGGCGAGTCCGAGGAACCGACGGTCAACGAGGTCAAGATGACCCGTTTCGATCCGATGCTCGTGCTGAATCTCGCTGGTAACGTTCCGGAGCGAACGCTAACCACGATTGCCAGGGACCTGAAAGAGGATCTCGAAGCCATCGGCGGCGTTCTCGAGGTCAATCTCGTCGGCGTACGCGAAGAGCTAATGGAAGTCGTCGTCGACCCGCTCGCGATGGAAAGCTACGGCCTCGACCAGGCGCAGATCGTGAGTTTTGTTTATCGCAACAACAAGCTGGTTGCGGCCGGGTCATTGCAGTCCAGTGAGGGCCGTTTCCCGGTCAAGGTGCCTGGCGTATTCGAAAGCGCGGCTGATGTACTTGACCTGCCCATCAAGGCTGACGGAGAACGCATCGTACACTTCAAGGACATTGCCGAGGTCCGGCGTACTTACAAGGATGCAGAAAGTTATGCGCGCCTGAATGGCAAGCCCGCGATCGCCATCGAGGTTGTGCAGCGCGGCGGAGCAAATTTACTGCAGGCCATAGATGATGTCAGGGCAGTTGTCGAAGCCGAACGTCAGTACTGGCCCAGTGAAATTGATATCAGCGTGTCGAAAGACAAGTCCGAACGCGTCAACGACATGCTGACGGAGTTGCAGAACAACGTCATCGCAGCAGTATTGCTCGTCTTCATCGTCATCGTAGGAATTCTCGGTATTCGCTCAGCCCTGCTCGTTGGTATTTCGATCCCCGGCAGCTTTCTGCTCGGCATCCTTCTGATCGGTTCATTTGGGATCACCATCAATATGATGGTGCTGTTTGCACTGATCATGGCCGTCGGGCTGCTTGTCGATGGCGCAATCGTCGTCACCGAAATGGCCGACCGTCGGCTGGCCGAGGGCGAGTCTCGCCGCGATGCCTATTCGCGCGCCGCTATTCGTATGTCGTGGCCGATCATCGCGTCCACCTGCACAACACTTGCAGCGTTTGTGCCGCTGGCCCTGTGGCCCGGCACCTCCGGCGAGTTCATGAAGTTCCTGCCGCTCACACTGATCGCGGTACTGTCGGCTTCTTTACTCATGGCGCTGTTGATCGTGCCGACGCTCGGTTCGATCTTCGGCAAGACCGGTGCCGTCAGCGAAGCAGCACGTCGCAACCTTGCTGCAGCCGAAACCGGTGACCTGGACAGCGTTGAAGGATTCACGGGCAGATACGTGCAATTCCTGAAAAGATCGCTACACACGCCATGGCGCAACGTTGGCTACGTCTCGGCACTACTGGTAGCCATATATTTCGCATTTGCGATGTTCGGTCGCGGCACGGAGTATTTTCCTGACGTCGAGCAACCGTTCGCCATGGTCGACATACGTGCACGTGGCGACTTGTCGATTGATGAGCAAGACTTCCTGGTTCGCCAGGTCGAAGAACGCCTGCTTGGCATGCCGGAAGTTGAGTATCTCTATGTCAAAACGGGCGATGTCAGGGGGACACCTGACCAGATTGGCTCGTTGACGCTCAATCTTATCGAGTGGGACCAGCGCCGCACCGCGAATGAGATCCTCGCGGAGGTGCGCGAACGAACCGCCGATCTTGCCGGTATCACAATCGAAACACGCAAACCGGATTCTGGCCCGTCGCAGGGCAAACCGATATTCATCGAATTCTCGTCACGCGACGCGGACCTCGTCGTCGATACAATCGCGCTCGTGCGGGCGGCCCTCGAACAACACCCCGGCGTCACCAATATCGAAGATGGCCGGCCGTTGCCGGGTATCGAATGGCAAATAAAGGTCGATCGGGCCGAAGCGGCACGTTTCGGCGCTGACATCACCCTGGTTGGCGCGATGGTGCAGCTCGTTACCAATGGCATCATGATTGGCGAGTACCGCCCCGACGACAGCGATGACGAGATCGAAATCCGGGTTCGCTACCCGGCGCAGGACCGCAGCCTTTCGCAGCTCGATGAACTGCGCATTCCGACACCGAGCGGACTTGTGCCAATCAGCACGTTTGTAGAAAGGGTCCCGGCCCAGAAGGTCAGCACGATTACACGTACTGACATGCGACGCACGATGACCATCGAAGCTGACGTCAAGCAGGGCTACCTCGAAAACGACGTCATTGCCGAGCTGCGGCAGATGTTACCCACGCTCGATATCGATCCACGCGTGAATGCTGTGTTCCGTGGCTCGATCGAAGATCAGGAAGAAGACGAATCGTTTCTGGCCCAGGCCATGATGATGGCCATCGCAATCATGGCAATCATTCTCGTGACCCAGTTCAACAGCATTTACCAGGCGCTTTTGATTCTGACCGCCGTTGTCTTCTCTACGGGTGGCGTTCTGCTCGGACACCTGATCGCAGGCATGCCATTCGGCGTAATCATGAGCAGCATGGGCGTTATTATCCTTGCCGGCATTGTCGTCAACAATAATATTGTCTTCATTGACACGTACAACGTGTTGCGGGGCCGCGGTACGGACGCGTTTGATGCGATTCTACGTACCTGCGCGATGCGCCTGCGGCCCGTATTGCTGACGACAGTGACAACAATAATCGGCCTGATGCCGATGGTGCTGGGTGCGAACATCAATCTGATTTCCCGTGAGGTGTCGATTGGCGCCCCTAGCTCACAATGGTGGACGCAGCTCGCGTCTTCAGTTGCCGGCGGCCTGGCCTTTGCCACAGTCCTCACACTGTTCCTGACCCCGAGCCTGCTCATGGTCCAGGCCCGGATCGCGACCAGGCAGGCCGAACGACGGGCTGCCAGGACAAGCCAATCCGTGCCCGCAACGCCCTGAACCACTCGTCCGGACACTATCTAATCCAAAACCGGTCTTCGCGCATCTAATAGATAGTCGGCGGCGCGCGGACGCGTTCGCCATCCTAAGTTACTGATTTTATTAGAAGGCGTTTGGGATGAAAGGTGAGAACTCAGGGGTTGCGTTATACCGAGCTAGTGTTATACTTCACTACAACACTAAGTTACCTCAAATACTGCAGATATCATCATGAAAACATCGAATTCACTACTCGCCGTTCTGGCCTTGTCGAGCATCGCAATTATCCCCGGTTGCGGTACCGGCGAGGCCAGCATTGCCGATGAAGCCGAAGTACGGGCAGCCACGCCGGTCCCGGTCGAAGTCGCCATCCCGGTTCGCGAAGATATTTTCGCAACCTACCATGCGACCTCGACGATCGAATCTGATGCAGACGCGCCGGTACTTGCACGCGTCCCGGGCGAGGTAGTTCAACTCCTCGCTGAAGAAGGTGACCTTGTGCAGGCCGGCCAGGTGCTTGCGCGCCTCGACGGAGAAAGGCTGCGCCTCGAAATGCTTTCAGCTCGGGCAGACCACGAACGAGCCAGCAAAGAACTCGATCGCTATGAAGACCTCGCCAAACGCGGGCTTGTCAGCGCAACGATGTATGACGGACTGAAATTTGACGTTGATGCACTACGCGCCAAATACGACCTCGCCAATCTCAATTACGGTTACTCGGAGATTCGCGCAACCATCAGCGGCATCGTCTCGTCCCGTGACGTTAAGCTTGGGCAGAGCATCGACGCCAACAGCGTCGCATTCCGGATCACCGATACGAGCGAGCTTGTCGCCTATTTGCAGATTCCTCAGTCTGAGCTCGCGAAGTTTTCGGCAGGCCATAACGCGAGCCTGCAGGTCGATTCGATGCCTGGCATAGAATTCAGCGCGATAATTGCGCGCATCAGCCCAACGATCGACACGCGAAACGGTACTTTTCGGGCAACCGCGATTATCGACAATCAGGACGCTGATCTAGTACCCGGCATGTTCGCGCGCTTCACGATTGCTTACGAAAAGCATGAAGATGCACTGCTAATTCCGGGTAATGCCGTTGTCGATGAAGACGACGAATCTTCGGTTTACGTCGTCGCCGACGGAGCTGTTGTACTACGCATCGTGGAAACCGGAATCAGATCCGGTGACCAGATCGAAATACTGAGCGGCCTTGCCGACGACGAAGAAATCGTGGTCGTCGGGCATTCGGGCCTTCGCGATGGCAGCAAGGTACTGGCCAGTAATCGAAGCGTGAGCAGTTTTACGGGCTGATCTGCCGCGCCGCAGTGCGAGAGCGCAGACTCTCCGGGTGCGGCTCAATCAAAGGGAGTATTTGATGTCGCTGAATCATCTGGGTCCAGCAGTACTGACGTGTGCGCTGTTAATCAGTGCCTGCGCACAGGAAGGGGCGGAGCCCGACACCACAGAGGCTGAAGAAGAAGAAATCGTCGCTGTTCCGGTCGAGATCGGCAAGCCGACACGCGGTGACATTGTTGCTGTTTATTCCGGCACGGCGCCGATCGAAGCGTTCGCCGAGGCCGATGTCATTGCCAAAGTGGCCGGTGAAGTTCGAGAGATCCTGGTCGAAGAAGGCGACGACGTCGAGCAAGGCCAGGTGCTGGCGCGCCTGGACGGCGATCGTCTGCGACTTGAACTGGACCAGTCTCAGGCAAATCTGCGCAAGCTTCAGAGAGACTTTGAACGTAACGTCGATTTGAAGGAAAAGGGCCTGATCTCGACTGGCGACTTTGACAAGATCCGTTACGACCTGGAGGCACTCGAAGCTTCCTACAACCTCGCCAGACTCGAACTCGACTACACACAGATCCGCGCACCGATCA
>Ga0255049_10001189_pt1 | contig 14605 bp, 16 predicted proteins | sample JV7_2_3_MG_FD_183615 | JGI IMG/M metagenome (GOLD analysis project Ga0255049, IMG submission 183615) | Seawater microbial communities from Jervis Inlet, British Columbia, Canada - JV7_2_3 | ecosystem: Environmental > Aquatic > Marine > Inlet | place: Canada: British Columbia | collected 2016-10-06
GCTGTCCGACAACGGAGTCTCAGACACCACTGCGGCGCTCAACCACGTGAAGGCCGGCGTGATGTTCATCGGGTTCGCCTCGGTGTTCTCAGCCATCACGTTCGCGATCGCTCGCATCCTCGGTGTCTTCCGCTCCGGCGGTGGAGAGGTGCAGGAATTGGCCGGCCGCCCGGTCCACACCATGAAGATGCCGCCAACGGCCAAGATCATGATGGGGGGGATGATGATGGCGATGATGCTCATCCTCATCCCGGTAGTGCTGCACTTCGTGTACGCCGCCGACGTGAGTAACACGGCTGCCTCATTGGAACTCTCTGAAGAGCGGTTCATAGTGCTGGAAGGCTTCCGCCGCCTCGGCGTGGCCGTCTACCTGGCATCGATCGCCTTCGGACTGGCCACCATCATCAAGGTGCTGCGCTTCCAGGCGATCCGGATTCGGGAACTGCCCCAGATCTAAGCGACAGCCAACTGGTTGTGAGTGGGCCGCCTCCGGGTGGCCCACTCACGCGTCCAGGCAAGACACTCAGGACGGGCGGCGGCTCTACCGATAGGGAGGGCATGGAGCGTATTCGCATCATGACCGCCAACCTGTGGGCCGATCGGGTGGACGCCACCGCCTTCGCCGAGCAGGTCAGCCATTACGCGCCGGACGTGGTCTGCACTCAAGAGCTGAGCCCTTCCGCCTCCGACCGATTGGCCGAGATGTACCCCTACGGCGAGCTGGAACCGTCCCACGACTTCCGCGGGATGGGAATCGTCCTCAATCGGCCGGGCAAAGTCACCAGCCTCGACCTCCCTTACAAGGGCGGGCTCATCGCCGTACTCGACCCCGCCGACTGGCCAATGCTTTCCCGACCGCTGGAGATCATCAACATGCACTTCGCCGCTCCCGGGCCTCGCAAGCCGATATCGGCCCATGTCGCCCGGCGGCGCCAGCTCGCCGGCTTCAACGCATACCTCGACTCAGCCCCCTCCCGCCCCCGCATGGTGCTAGGCGACATGAACTCAACCCCCCTGTGGCCCCTCTACCGCCGGCTGGCGAAACGCTTCGAGGATGCCCACCGGACCGTCGCCAGGCGATTCGGTCGGCTACCCCGCCGCACCTGGGGGCCAACCGCGACCTCGCCGCGCCTGCTACGCATCGATCATGTCTTCGTCACCGACATCAGGGTCTCCGACCTGTGGGTGGCCCGAATAGCCGGATCAGACCACTCCGCAATCGTGCTGGATCTTTAGAAGGCGGACTGCCGACAGCCCACAGCCCAGGACATCCACCGCTATCGGGTCGCGGAAACTCCACGTACCCAGAAGACCTCACGCGCGTTGACGGACACCTGCTGAGCCAGGCGCCGGCTGTCGACCAGTTCGTCTTCCGGCGGCTGCGCGGGGACAGGCCTCAGTCTTTTTCAGCATCAAAGGCGGCGATGACCTTCTGGGCCTCCTGGGGCGGCATCTCCTCGTAATGCGAGAACTCGAGCTCGAATGCCCCTCGTCCCCCGGTAATGGAGCGCAGATCGATCGTGTAACGCTGCACCTCTCCCAGCGGCGCGTCTGCGGTGACCACGCGGTTCCTACCCAGCGCGTCCATTCCGCCCACCCGTCCTCGCTTGGAGTTGAGGTCGCCGATGATGTCTCCCATATAGCTCTCCGGTGCCGTCACCTTCAAGGTCACGTAGGGCTCCAGCAGCACTGACTGCAGCTTGGGGGTGGCCGCCCTCACCGCCTGAATCCCCGCCATCCGAAACGACATCTCATCGGAGTCAACAGAGTGGTACTTGCCGTCGTAGACGGTTGCCCGCACACCCACCACTGGGAAGCCGGAGACCAGACCGCGCCGTAGCGCCTCCTGGATCCCCCTATCGACCGCCGGGATGAGGGCCCTCGGGATCGAGCCGCCCTTGGTTGCGTTGACGAATTCGTAGTCGTCTCCGTGGGGGAGTGGCTCGAACTTGACGAAAGCGACCCCGAACTGGCCGCGGCCACCGGATTGCTTCTTGTGCTTGCCCTCAACGTCGGCCCGGCCCTTGATTGACTCTCGATAGGGCACCCTGGGTACTTCCGTGGTTACCTCCACGCCGTACTTGCGGGCCATGCGAGCGAGCGCCATCTCCAGATGGATGTCGCCCAGGCCGGCCAAGACTGTCTGGTTGGTGGCGGCTCGCCGCTCCAACTGCAAGGCCGAGTCCTCTTCCACCGTCTTGGCCAGGGCGGTGGAGAGCTTCTCCTCGTCGTGCTGGGTCTTTGGTTCAACTGCCAGCCACATGTTGGGCGAAGGGGGATCAACCGGCACGATCAGCACATCCGATCCGGGCGCCCGCAGCGTGTCCCCCGACAGCACAGTCTCGAGCTTGGCGACGGCAGCGATGTCACCGCATGAGACCTCGCTGGTGTCGTCGTGCTCCTTTCCGTGCATGAAGAACAGATTGTGGAGCTTCCCGTTGGCGTGGACGCGTGGGTTCTCCAGCACTATGTCTGCCTTGATGGTGCCGGAGAAGAGCCGGAACAGCGAGATCCTGCCCAGATAGGGATCCGAGATCGTCTTGAAAACGTAAGCCTCCACGGGGCCGTTTGGATTGGTGGTGAACTCATCGTCACCTTCGATCTCCGGCATCGGACGGTCGAGAGGAGAAGGCCCGTCGCGAATGATCAGGTCGGCGAGACGGTCGATGCCGACCAGCGTGGTGGCCGATCCGCACAGAACCGGATAGATGGACCGGTCGGCAATTCCGTGACGAAGACCGTCGACCAGCTGGTCCTGGGTGGGCATCGTCCCCTCGAAGTAGGCCTCCAGCAGCTCCTCGTCGTTCTCAACGACGGCCTCCACCAGCGAGGTGTGGACGTCTTCAATCTCGTCCTTGATCTCCCCAGGGACTTCCACCTCTGTGCCCTTCCAGTTACCGGCCTCATAGAGGAAGGCGTGCTCCGAGACGATGCCGGCAACTCCCCGCAGGTCGGCTTCAGAGCCCACCGGCATTTCGACCGGTGCCACCCCGGTCCCGAAGGCCTCTTTCAGTTCGGCCAGGACCCGGGTGTAGCTGGAACGCTCCCGGTCAAGCTTGTTGATGAAGAAGGCTCTGGCAATCCCCTCCTCTTCGGCCAGCTTCCAGATCACTTCGGTCTGGACCTCGACACCGTCATTGCCCGAGACCACGAAGAGGGCCAGATCGGCGGCCCGCAGTGCCGAGCGCACTTCACCGATGAAGTCCGAGTATCCCGGCGTGTCGATGACATTGATCTTGTAGCCATGCCAGTCGATGGGGGCGACGGCCAGGCTGATCGAGCTCTGGCGGTCGATCTCCTCGGGTACGTAGTCGGTGACGGTGTTCCCGTCGGTCACGTTGCCGAGTCGGGTGGTGACACCGGCCGCGTACATGAGCGCTTCGGCGATTGAGGTCTTCCCGGACCCGCTGTGACCGACTAGTACAACATTGCGGATCCGATCCGGTTCCACGCCATGGCCTCCTCAGTTAGCACAGTTTTCCCCACTTTAGGCACCGTCGTCGGCGACCCGCCCGGGAGTTCTCGTATGCTTTCATCATGACCGACTTCCTCTCTGCCCAAGACCTGCTGATAGCCGCCCGCCGCCAGATCAGGCGTTTTACGCCCGTTGCGGCCCAGGAGGCGCAGGCGTCCGGAGCAACCATCGTCGACCTCCGCTGCCGGGCCGACCGGGAGGCCGAGGGCTCCATTCCCGGTGCGATCCCCATCGCGCTGTCGGTGCTGCCGTGGCGGGTAGATCACGGGTCAGACCACCGGGACGAGCGAGTCACCGACCGGGACGCAACCATGATCCTCGTCTGCAACGACGGCTACTCGTCGAGCCTGGCGGCGGCCCAGATGGTCACCATGGGATTCCTGAAGGCTGCCGACCTGGACGGGGGCTTTCGGGCCTGGGCCGTCGCCGGCCTCCCTATCGACCTCGGCTGAAGCGGACCGCCAGGCATCGTTGAGCCAAGCCGGGTATCGTCTCTGCAACCGAGACGGGGAGGCCTTGGCAATGAAGAACTGGAACAAGATCCTCAGGTGGGCGCACTTCCTGGTGGGTTTAAGTATCACCTACTACTTCTATTTGATGCCCGATGATGGTTGGTCAGATGGTGTCAACAACCTCTACAAGTTCGGGATCGTCAGCTTTCTCTTCTGGACCGGCATCATCCGCTGGAACCTTCCCAGGATCCGCAAGTGGAACAAGGCCCGCACCGCAGGGGCCTAGCAGCAGAACCACGCCGCGGCGGCACCTAGGCTCGGGTCGTGCCGACCCATGAACCTTTCCGGGAGTATGAAGCCCACGATGCCACCGGCTTAGCCGACTTCGTCGCCCGCCGGGAGGTTCACCCCGGGGAACTGATCGAAGCCGCCATCGGGCGCATCGAGGCCCGCGACCCGCAAGTAAACGCTGTCATTCGGAGGCGGTTCGCGCAGGCTCGCAGTCAGGCGGACGGACCCATTCCCGATGGGGTCTTCGCTGGGGTCCCGTTCCTGATCAAGGATCTCGCGTTCGAGGAAGCAGAGAAGGTTGCTTTCGGGTCTGTGTTCTTCCGCGACTACGAGGCCGATACAACGTCCGCTCTGATCGAGCGTTTCCGGGCGGCCGGCCTCATCAGCCTGGGGCGTACCAACACTCCCGAATTTGGCCTGCTTCCCTCCACCGAGCCTGTGCTATACGGGCCGACTGCCAACCCTTGGAGCCTCGAGCACTCGCCGGGTGGGTCCAGTGGTGGTGCGGCAGCGGCCGTGGCAGCCGGCATGGTCCCGATGGCACACGCCAGCGACGGCGGTGGATCAATCCGGATTCCTGCTTCCGCCTGCGGCCTCTTCGGATTGAAGCCAACCCGCGGCCGCACCCCACAGAGGCCCCTCTCGGGACCAGATGGCCTCCCGGTCGGGCTGTGCGTGAGCCGCAGCGTTCGCGACAGCGCCAACCTGCTCGACGCGGTCCACGGGGCCGTCCACGGCGACCGCTGGCATACTCCCTCGCCATCGGGTTCCTTTGCCGAAGCAGCCCGACGCCATCCCCAGCACCTCCGGATCGCCTACAGCATCCACGACTTCCACGGCAGGCGGGTCAATGCAGACGTGGCAGAGGCCGTGCTGGTCACCGCCCGCCTGTGCGAGGAACTCGGCCACGAGGTCGTGGAGGATCGGCCGTCGGTGGCCGGCGAACAAATGGCGGCGGCGTTTCTGCTCTTGTGGGAAGCAGTACCGGCCAGCGTATTCCAGCTGATCCTGCAGGAGGCGAACGAACAGCGAGCGGGGCGCCTGCTCCGCAAGCTCGGCGATTGGCGGGCGATGCGACTGATCGCCCGGTTGGACAGCCGCAAGTCCGGGAACCCCGCCTTTGAGCCCTTCACCTGGGGTCTCGCCAAGCGGGCACATGCCACCCGCTCGGGCGAGCTCTCGATGGCCTATGGCGAACTGCAGGCGATTACTTACGAAGTGGCCGACTTCCTGGAGACCTATGACCTGTTCCTGTCGCCGGTGCTGGGAACACCGCCGGTCAAGACCGGCGAAATCGACCAGACCGTCCCTCTGGATGACCTAATTGACCAGCTGGTCGAGTACGTGAACTTCACCCCCCTCGCCAACTTCACCGGATTCCCCGCCATGACCGTTCCGCTGCACTGGAATCCGGACGGCCTCCCGATCGGCTCCCAGTTCCTGGGCCGTTTCGGCGCCGAGGAAACCCTGCTGGGACTGGCCGGACAGCTCGAGACCGCCCGACCCTGGTGGGATCGCCGCCCCAGCCTTCCATAGACTGCCGCCATGTCACGTGCGAGCATCGGCCTGGACCCGGAGTTGGCCGCTTACCTCGTTGAACACGGCAACCCTCCTGACGCCATTCAACAGGCACTAATCGACGAGACCGACCGTCTCGGTCGCGTTGCCAGCATGCAGATTTCGCCCGAGCAGGGTGCTTTCATGACCTGGCTGGTGCGGCTGTTGGGAGCTACCCGGGCGATTGAGATTGGTGTCTTCACGGGATACTCGGCCCTGTGCATTGCTCGCGGACTGCCGGCCGATGGCCACCTCCTCTGCTGTGACGTGAGCGAGGAATGGGTGGCCGTCGGGAAGCCCTACTGGGAGCGGGCGGGGGTAGCAGACCGGATCACACTCAAGATCGCTCCAGCCCTGGAAACTCTCCGCAACCTGCCCGACGAGCCGGCCTATGACCTGGCGTTCATAGACGCCGACAAGGGCAACTACGCCGCCTACTTCGAGGAATTGGTGCGACTTGTCCGCCCCGGCGGGGTCCTCCTCGTCGACAACGTCCTGTGGTCGGGAAGAGTGCTTGATCCCACCGACGAGGACTCCATTGCCATCGACGAGTTCAACCGACTGGTCAGAGATGAGGACAGGGTTGACACGGTGATGGTCCCGATCGGGGATGGGCTTACCTTGTTGCGGGTTCGATAGAGCAAGCCCACAGCCAACAGCCCACAGCTCTGCTTCCACGTCCCAAGTCCCAGGTCGCGAGCCCTTCGGATGGTTTGCGTCATCGTGGTTCCTTCTGGGCCTGGCGCCTGCGGCGCCGGCCGTCCCATTGATCGGTTTCCGGCGGCAGCACTCACATTTGTCCGCCCTCGCTCCGCGTCAGCCATGACGCGGCGGAGAAATGTGAATGGGAGGATTGTGAATATCTTCACAAGAAGGCCTTTTGACCCTAGTGCCTGCTTCTGCGGCTAGCCGATACTCAGAACATGCACAAGATGCAGAAAGAGGCACGAGCCGCCGGCAGTAGGAACCACTCATGACCGCCATGCTGACGACCAAAGATCTCCAGGAACTCATCAATGTGGACCGGTCCACCATCTACCGGATGGCCGAATCCGGCCGCCTCCCGGCCATCAAGATCGGCCGGCAGTGGCGTTTTCCGGCGCACGAGATCGAGGCCTGGCTGGCAGGTGGCGAACCGACCGCCCCGCTCCCCCCTCCCCAGGAACAAGTTGTCGGTGATCTCGCCGACATGCTCCTCCCCGGAGTTGCCAAGCCTCTCGCCGACCTGATCGGCAGCATTTTCGGAGTCATGGTCCTGGTGACCGACCTCGGCGGCCGTCCCCTCATCGAGCCCGCCAACCCTTGCGGCCTGTTTCGCTTCGTTCACGACGACCCGATCACCCATCCGCTGTGCGCCGGCACCTGGCGCGAGCTTGGCGCCGACCCGGATCGGCTCCCGCGCTTTCGGCCTACCCCCCTAGGCTTCGAATGCGCTCGGGGGTTCATCCGGGTCGGCCCCGAGGTCAAGGGGATGGTGGTCATGGGCGGCATCGCCCCCGCCGAATGGCCGCCGACGGCCGACGAAGTACGCACCATCGCCGCCACCCTTGGTGTCGGTGCCGATGTCCTGGCCGACCACATCGACGAGGTCTTCTACCTCGACCGCAGCCACCAGGCCTGGGTCCTCGATTACCTCCCCCGCATCAGCAGCTTGTTTTCCCGTATCGCCCGCGAGCGGTCGCGACTCGTCGATCGGCTCGACACCATCGCAACGCTGGCGGGCCCGAACAACCAAAGGAGCGTCTAGTGAAGAAACTCGTCGTCCTCGGCGCCGGCACCGCCGGAACGATGGTCGTGAACAAGCTCCGTCCCGTTCTCGGCGATGAGTGGCAAATCACGATCATTGATCAGGACGAAACCCATTACTACCAGCCCGGCTTCCTCTTCATCCCCTTCGGCGTCTACACGAAGAAGGACGTGATCAAATCCAAGAGACGCTTCATTCCTTCCGGCGTCGACCTGGTCATGTCGGAGATCGAAAGGGTGGACCCTGAGGCTTGTCAGGTTCACCTGGCCGGCGGCAACATCCTGGATTACGACCAGCTGGTCATCGCCACCGGCACTCACCCCCGCCCCGACATGACGCCGGGACTGATCGGTGACGAGTGGCGCAAGAGCGTTCACGACTTCTACACGATCGACGGAGCGGTCGCATTGCGAGAAGCCTTCAAGGATTGGGAAGGCGGCAAGCTGGTTGTCAGCGTGATGGAGCTCCCCTTCAAGTGCCCGGTGGCGCCTCTGGAGTTCAACTTCCTGGCCGACTGGTACTTCCACGAGCAGGGCATCCGCGACAAGGTCGACATCACCTATTCGACCGTAACATCGGAAGCGTTCACCAAGCCCGTGGCGGCCAAACACCTGTCCGGAGTGTTGGAGGGCAAGAACATCGCAGTCGAGACCGACTATTACCCCGAGCGAGTCGACCCCGACCGCAAGGTGATCGTCTCCTACGACGAGCGGGAGATCCCCTACGACCTGCTGGTCGTGATCCCCATCAACATGGGCTCCGACTACATAGAACGGTCCGGCCTCGGCAACGAGTTGAACCACGTGCCCGTTGACAAGCACACGTTCCTGTCGCCCGACTACGACAACATCTTCGCTATCGGTGACGCTGCCGACCTCCCGACCCCCAAGGCCGGGTCGGTCGCCCACTTCGCGGTCGAAATGTTCGCCGAGAACTTCCCCAACCACGTGGAGGGGCGACCGATGACCGAGAAATTCGACGGACATGCCAACTGCTTCATTGAGTCCGGTTTCGGCAAGGGCCTTCTCATCGACTTCAACTACGAGACCGAGCCGCTGCCGGGAAAATACCCCCTCCCCGGAATCGGACCATTCTCGCTTCTCAAGGAGACCGAAGCCAACCACTGGGGCAAGATGATGTTCAAGTGGACCTACTGGAACATGCTCTTGCCAGGTCGCGAGCTTCCGCTTGAAGCGCAGATGTCGCTGGCCGGAAAGGTCCGGGAAGAGGTGGGCGTGTGACCACGACCCTCGACACCGACCGGGTCGCAGGGCTGGAGGCCAAACTCGACCGGCTCACCGAGCATGTCGAATTCCTGGCCGACCATGCCCGCCAGGAAGCCTTGCGCAGGGAGATGGTCGGCGAGCTGATCTCGGACCTGAGCCCTATCGCCGCCCAGGCGATGGGCACGCTGACCAAAGAGCTCAACGCCACCGATCTCGACATGGTGACAATCATCCGGCTGCTCAAACGCCTCACAGAAAGCGCAGGGACCCTCGACGCCACCCTGGCGCAACTCCAGGCGGCTCACCAGCTACTCGATGACATCATGCCGCTAACCGGCGATGCGTTCGCCGCCATTACCGCCCGCCTGGCCAATCTCGAGGAACGGGGCTATTTCAGCTTCGCCAAGGAAGGCCTCGGTGTGATGGACCGTGTGATCACTACATACGACGAGGAAGACATCCGGGCCCTTGGCGACAACATCATCCTGATCCTCGACACGGTCAGGCAAATGACCCAGCCCGAGGTGATGACCATGCTGAGCCGCACCTTCGACTCGATGGAAGAGACCGAGTTCGAATCCGCCTCTCTGTTCCGGTTGGCCCGTCAGATGCGCGACCCCGAGGTCAAGCGAGGCCTGGCCCGCATGATTGGAATGCTCCGCACGATGGGATCCGATGATCATCCGCCGCGGGCAACCGAATCAACCAAACCCTGATAGCCAAACCCTGATAGGAGGAAACATGGCAACCGAGACAATCGCCGGGACCGACGTCCAGGTAGACGAGGAAGGATTCTTCGTCGACCCGGGCACCTGGACCGAGGACATGGCCGCCGAGCTGGCGAACCACGTCGGAGTCGACGAGCTGACCGAGGACCATTGGACGGTCATCAAGTTCTGCCGCACCGACTTCGAGGCCAACGGCGAGAGCCCGACCCTGCGTCGGGTATCGACAGAAGCCGGCGTCCCGACCAAGCAGCTGTTCCAGCTGTTCCCCAAGAAGCCGGCCAAGAAGATGAGCTACGTGTCCGGCGTTCCCAAGCCAAAAGGCTGCGTGTAAGGAGTAACCATGGACAAATTTGACAACGGGTCAGATCGCAAGCTCTGCATCATCGTCAGCAAGGGAACTCTGGACGGGGCATACCCGAGCCTGATCATGGCCAACGCCGCTGCCGCCGAGGGGATCGACACGCACCTGTTCTTCACCTTCTGGGGGATGGACGTCATCACCAGGAAGAAGATGGGCAACCTATCGGTCACCCCCGTTGGCAACACATCAATGCCCATCCCGCAGGCCCTGGCGCCGATGCCGGGCATGGCGACGATGGCCACCAAGATGATGAAGAAGCAGATCTCAGACCTCGACGTCCCGGACGTTCCCGAGTTCATGGAGATGCTGCACGAGATGGGCGTCACCATGTGGGCCTGCCGGATGTCGGTTGACATGATGGACCTGGACAAGAGTGACTTCTTCGAAGGCGTTGAAGACATCATTTCGGCCGGGGAATTCATGGAGATCAACGAGGGAGCCCAACTGCTCTTCACCTGATCTCACCCGAGTGGCCGCGTGATCACTGAGGGACAGGCTCCTCCCCATACGGCCTGTCCCTCAGTCGCGTTCCGATCCCGGGAAAGCGGGACTTTCGGCCCTAGGGAGATCCGGGCGGAACCGGAATACTGACGGAGTTATCGCCACCGATGGCGACTCAGAGCACTGGAGATTCATCTCCTGTTCGGGTTCTGAGACGAACTGAGAGACGGGCTCCTCCCCATACGGCCCGTCTCTCGGTCGCGTTTGGGCCCAACGGCCCAACCGCCTACCCCTGGTCGGAGGTCTCCTCGGATTCCTCGTCACCCATCCCGTCTTCGAGCCCCTTCTGGAGTTCCTTGACCGATGAGCCCAACGAGCGAGCCAGCTCGGGCAGCCGCTTAGCACCGAACAGCACCAGCAGCACCACGAGGACGACGATGGCCTCGCCCCAGCCGAGTCCAATTGCAGCAATCATGCGAACCCTTGGTTGAGTGGACGAAGCATATACCGAAGTCCCCGAGACGCTTCCCCTCACACCTCGACAAAGATGCACTCCCCCGGGCACTCGTCGGCTGATGGCGGGTACCGACAGCTCAAACCGGTACGTACAGTGGCTATACGTCGGGTCCACTGCCGTCGTCCTGGGGCTGACTGCCACCCGCGTCGCAGCCGGAGGCGCCAAGGCCCGGCCCAAGCGCCCCTCCCGGCCCACCCCTGCTGCCAATCCGGCCGAGTCGGGCTAGTCGAAGGCGGGGAACTCGAGCGCCACGTGGGCACCGTCCGCATCTTCGGGAAGCATGAAGGTCCCGCCGGCTGCCTCTGCGGTACGGCGGGCGATATCCAATCCGAGCCCGGTCGACTGGCCGGTGCTGGTCCCGCGCTCAACCACAGCAGTGTGAGGGAAGCCTGGGCCCTCGTCCATCACGACCAGCCGCGACCCGGTCCCGGTTCCGGTAACGACCACTGCGAACCCGACTCCGTCCGGAGTGTGGTCAAACACGTTGCCGATCATGGCGTCGATCGCCGCCGCTAGATCGGTGGGGTTGACGCCGATCGGATGAGGGCCTGGATCGATCGTAACTTCCCACCCCCGGCCCTGATCCTCCGCCAGCGCCCCCCAGAAAGTGGCGCGATCGCGGGCAACGACTCCCAGATCGGTCGCTGCTCCCACGCCTTCGCGGACCGGGCGCCTGGCCTCCTCGATGACGAAGTCGACCGTTCTCTCCAAGTCGTCGACGTCGTCCTCCAGTTGTGCGACCACCGCAGGGTCATCCATCCCCTCAATGTCGAGTCGCAAAGCCGTCAGCGGCGTGCGCAGCCGGTGAGCGAGATCTGCCACCGACTCACGTTCGGAGGACAACAGGGCGTCGATCCGTTCCACCAGACGGTTGAATGCGGAGCCAACTTCTACCACTTCGGGCGGCCCGGCCGGCACCACCCGGACGTCCAAATCGCCTTGCGACACCCGGCCGGCCGCTTCCGACAAGTTCTGCACCGGCTCAACCAGCGAACGTCCCATCCGGTCCGCCACTACCGCGGCGATGAGAATCAAGAAGGCCCCCAACACCCCGAGCAACAGGACTATCTGCCAAACGTTCTGGGTGAGCAACTCCCCCGGCACAAACGACCGGACCACCAGAGAATCCCCCGCCGCCTGCACCACCGGCACCACGACCACCGCACCACCGGGGGCGCCGGTGGTGATGGACTCGCCGAGCCGGGCACGATTCTCCAACTCCCCTACGTCGAAGGGCTCCCCGATGGCGGTATCGTCGGCCAGGAGCACTGACATCTTCTCCTCAGACCGCGCCGTCACCGTCCCGAGCACGGCCTCGATCCTGACCATGTCGTCGGCGGGGACCAGAGCGAGGTTCTGTGCCACGATCTGGGCGTTGCGCTCGGCAGTGGACAATGCTCGATCCCGAGCCAGGTCCCGGACCAGAAACGCCAGCGGCACCAGGAACGCGATGACCACCATCGCGGCCACCGCCCCTGCCAGAAGGACTAGCCGCCGCCTCACGCGCCTGGATCGACCATTTTGATGCCCACTCCCCGCACCGTGTGCAGGTAGCGGGGCTCCGCCGCCGATTCGCCCAACTTGCGCCGGAGCCACGAAACATGGACATCGACGGTCTTGTCTGCCCCTCCATAGGGCTGCCGCCATACCTCCGCCAGGATCTCGCGTTTGCCGACGACCGTCCCCGCCCGCTCAGCCAGAAACAACAGGAGATCGAACTCCCGGCGAGAGAGCTCCATTGCCGCTCCCGACAGGGTCGCCTCCCGAGATCCGGCCTCGATCACCAGATCGCCCACCACCACCGGCCCGGAAGCTTCATCACCGCCCAACCGCCGCAACACTGCCCGAATGCGGGCATCGAGTTGATCCGACGAGAACGGCTTGACCACGTAGTCGTCGGCACCGGCGTCGAGAGCCTTGACGATCACCGCTTCCTCATCCCGGGCGGTGGCGATCACCACCGGTACCGGAGATACCGACCGGATCATCCGCAGCACATCCAGCCCGTCCACATCCGGGAGCCCGAGATCGAGGACCACCAGGTCCACCGCCTCGCCGAGGGCATCTTCCACTCCGGCCAGTCCGGTGGCCGAGCTCCGGACATCGTGGCCCCGCTGGGCCAGCGTCCGGGCTAGTGCCTCCCTGATGCGCTGATCATCTTCAATAAGAAGGATCGAAGCCATGCTCTCACCATAAACACCGATCAGGTCGGGCCGGCCTCTCTTAGGGCAGTCTTAACCTGCTCTTATCCCTCTAGCAGCGATACTGCTTCCCATGACAAAGCAGCGCGTCGGCCTCCTCACCGCCTGGTTCCTGGCTACGTTCCTGGCCGTCGGCGTCGCCTCGCAAGCGATTGGACTGGTGGCCGACCGGGCCGTCGACTTCCCGGTCCAGGTGCCGGTGGCTGTGGCCGGCCAATCCTCCCTCGGTCCCCTAACTGCTGGCCCTGCCCAGCACCCGGAACCGTCGACTTCGACGACGTTGGAAACCAACCCGACGGCTTCCCCCACCTCAGCAACGACTGGATCGCTGCCGGCCGGTTCGACCACCACCACTGTGCCTGCCAACCAATCAACCACCACGCTCACCACCAGCACCACCAGAAGCACGACACTGGCTGCAACCACCACGACAACCACTGCTCCAGTGCTCGACTCCGGCTCGTTCGTCGCAACCGGAGGTCAGGTCACCGCCGCCTGCACCGGCCTCGACACGGTCAAGCTGCTCGGTGCGGTTCCGGTTGCCGGCTGGAGCCTGGAAGTGAAGTCGGAGGGGCCGGTCAAAGTACGGGTTGATTTCGAATCCGGATCGCAGGAGACCGAGATAGAGATCCAGTGCTCAAACGGACAACTGTCCGCCGAAATCTCTGAGTAGCCGGTCGGGGTGGAGGCAAATAGACTCGCCTCATGACCCCGCGGCTCGACCTGATCGGCATCATCGTTGAGGACATGGCAGCCTCGCTCGCCTTCTACCGCCGGCTGGGATTCGAGATTCCCCCTGAGGCGGACCGAGAAGGCCACGTTGAATCGACGGTCTCCGGCATGCGAGTGGCCTGGGACACGATCGAGGTAGTTCGCAGCTTTGATCCCGGGTGGGAGCCGCCGGTAGGAGGACAGCGGATCGGGTTGGCGTTCCTCTGCGACTCCGCAGCCGGGGTCGACGAGGTATACGCCTCCCTGACGACGGCCGGGTACGCCGGACACAAGGCGCCCTGGGATGCCTTCTGGAGGCAGCGGCACGCGGTGGTAATCGATCCGGACGGGAATCCTGTCGACCTGTTCGCCCCACTCGCATCAGGCTGAGCCCGGCCCCAGGTTCGAATGCCCCGACTGTGTCTACTCCCCCACCACTAGGGTGACCGCTCCACCCCGCTCAGGAGGTTCCCATGTCGCTGACCGACCGCATCGACGAACTCGTCACCGAGAGCCGCTGGGACTTCTCCGATCTCAGGGCTCTCTTCATCAACTGCACGCTCAAGAGGTCCCCCGAGCCGTCCCACACCCAGGGCCTGATCGACATCTCTAGCTCGATCATGGAGAAGAACGACATCCAGGTGGAGTCCATCCGGGCAGCCGACTACGACATAGCCCGCGGGGTATGGCCGGACATGACCGAGCATGGATGGGAAACCGATGACTGGCCCATCATTTACGAGAAGGTCCACGCGGCAGACATCCTGGTGCTCGGCTCGGCCATCTGGCTGGGAGAGAAGACTTCGGTGTGTACCCATGTCATCGAGCGTCTGTACGGCAACTCGTCTCAGCTCAACGAGTCCGGCCAGTACGCCTATTACGGACGCGTCGGCGGCAG
>Ga0255049_10001190_pt1 | contig 14602 bp, 16 predicted proteins | sample JV7_2_3_MG_FD_183615 | JGI IMG/M metagenome (GOLD analysis project Ga0255049, IMG submission 183615) | Seawater microbial communities from Jervis Inlet, British Columbia, Canada - JV7_2_3 | ecosystem: Environmental > Aquatic > Marine > Inlet | place: Canada: British Columbia | collected 2016-10-06
TCGGACGAACCCAGAATCGAAGCTGCTCGTGAATCTGATCTCAGTCAACGTCGGAATCCCCCGCGATGTGCCCTGGAAGGGCAAGACGGTTTCGACCGGAATCTTCAAGGAGCCGGTGGCGGGGCGGGTCGCGCTGCGTCGTCTCAACCTGGAGGGGGATGGGCAGGCCGATCTGAGCGTCCACGGAGGCGTGGAGAAGGCGGTCTACGCGTACCCGGCGGAGCACTATCCGTACTGGCGCGGCGAGTTGCCCGGCAAGGAGCTCTCGTGGGGAATGTTCGGCGAGAACTTCACCAGCGAAGGCTTGCTGGAAGATCAGGTTCGGATCGGCGACCGGTTCCGAGTCGGATCGGCGGAGCTATTCGTGACGCAGCCGCGGCAGCCCTGCTTCAAGCTCGGTCTCAAGTTCGGCCGAGCCGACTTCGTCAAGCAGTTTCTGGTGAGCCTTCGCTCGGGGTTCTACTTTGCCGTGCTGCAAGAGGGTGAGGTGAGCGCAGGCGATTCCATCGAACTGCTCGCTCGAGACGAGCAGTCGCTCACGGTTACGGAGATCCTCCGGCTATATCTGGGGGATCTGACCGACGAGGAGAGCCTGCGCCGGGCCGCGGAGCTGGAGGCGCTGCCCGAGAGTTGGCGCAAGCATCTGCGGAGACGAAGTGGAGCCGGACGAGGGCGGGGTCGAGAAGGGTCGCGATGATCCAGCTCGAGCATCTCGCCAAGCGCTACGGCGCGACCCTGGCCGTCGACGATCTGTCGCTGGAGGTCAAAGAGGCCGAGCTGCTGGTACTGCTCGGTGCCTCGGGCTGCGGGAAGACCACGACACTCAAGATGATCAATCGTCTGGTCGAGCCGAGCGCGGGGCGCGTGCGAATCGGTGGACGCGATGCGGCAGAAATTCCGCCCGCCACGCTGCGTCGTCGGATCGGTTATTGCTTCCAGCAGATTGGCCTGTTTCCGCACATGACGGTGGCCGAGAATATCGCGGTGACACCTCAGCTGCTGGGCTGGGAGGAGGTACGAGTGGGGCAGCGGGTGGAAGAGCTGCTCGCGCTCGTCGAGCTCGAGCCTGCACTCTTCCGCGAGCGTTACCCGCACGAGCTCTCCGGAGGACAGCAGCAGAGAGTGGGCATCGCGCGGGCGCTGGCCGCCGAGCCCGAAGTGCTGCTTATGGACGAGCCGTTCGGATCCCTCGATCCGCCGACGCGGGATCGCCTGCAGCAGCGCTTCCAGTCCATTCGTGCGCAGCTCCGAATCACGACGATCTTCGTCACGCACGATATGGTCGAAGCCCTTCTTCTGGGAGACCGCATCGCGGTACTGGAGGGTGGTCGCCTGCTTCAGGTCGGGTCGCCACGCGAGCTGCTCCGGGCGCCCGCCGACTCCACGGTTGCGAGTCTGATGGAAACGCCGCGGCGTCAGGCCGAGCGGGTGGACGCCCTGCTCTGCGATGAGGAGGCGGGACGCGACGACGGTGGTTCGGCATGAAGGAGCAGATTGCACTGCTTCCGGCGTACCTGACGGCCCACCTTCAGCTCTCGCTCGTGGCGTTGCTGGTGGGGTGCGTCGCGAGCGTACCACTCGGCATCTGGATCACGCGACGCAAGGGAGTGGCGCAGGCGGTCCTGGGCGTGGCGAGTGTGATTCAGACCATCCCGAGCCTCGCGTTACTCGCCTTGATGGTGCCCCTCCTCGCCATCGTGGGCGCGTTCACGGCACCGGCTCTCGGCATCGAGCTGCGCAGCATCGGCTACCTGCCGGCTCTGATTGCGTTGACCCTGTACAGCATGCTCCCCATTCTCCAGACGACGGTGGCTGGGATCGAAGGGGTCGATCCCGTGCTGATCGAGGCCGCGCGTGGGGTAGGGATGACGGATAGGCAGCGGCTGCTGCGGGTAGAGCTGCCGCTTGCGCTACCCGTGATCGTGGCCGGCGTACGGACGGCAACGGTGTGGGTGGTGGGCATGGCGACTCTATCAACGCCGGTGGGTGCCACCAGCCTCGGCAACTACATCTTCAGTGGTCTGCAGACACGAAACTTCGCCGCGGTGTGCGTGGGTAGCTTTGCGGCTGCGGCGCTGGCGATTCTGCTGGATCAGATCGTGCGTAGCCTCGAGCTCGGCGTACGTCGACGGCGGCGGCGCATTATCGTATTCGCTGCGGCTGCGCTGACGGGGCTCTACCTCTATGCGGCCGCCGCCTTTGCCTGGGAACAGGGTCGTGGCGGTGCTCCGCGGGTCACGATCGGCTCTAAGACGTTCACCGAACAGTACATCCTGAGTGAGCTTCTGGCGGGCTGGATCGAGCGCGAGACCGGTCTGCGGACGCGGGTTCTGCAGTCGCTAGGGTCGACCGTTCTTTTCGATGCTCTTCACAGCGGTGAGATCGATGTCTATGTCGATTACTCGGGAACGGTCTGGGCGACGATCATGAAACGAACGGACTCACCGGAAGGTCGGGAGCGCGTGCTGAACGAGGTGAGAGTTTTTCTGGAGCGGGAGTATGGCATCGTCATCGCCGCAGCTCTCGGCTTCGAGAACCGCTACGCCCTCGCAATGCGCGACGCGCATGCCGGGCGTCTCGGAATCGAGTCGCTCAGCGACCTAGCAGCGCTCTCGGGCTCGCTCGAGATCGGTGGCGACTACGAGTTCTTCGTGCGCCCGGAATGGACCGCTCTCAGAGAGACCTACGGCTTCGTTTTCCAGGATCAGCGCAGCATGGATTCATCTTTGATGTACCAGGCCGCCGCTGCCGCCGAGGTCGATGTGATCAGTGCTTTCTCGACGGACGGCCGCATAGCTGCATTCGAGCTGCGCCTGCTCGAGGACGATCGCGAAGTCATCCCACCCTATGATGCGATCGTTCTCGTGGGACCGCGCTCGGTGCGAGATCACCCCGAGCTGGTGCAGGCTCTGGGGCGGCTCGAAGGAGCGCTGGACGAGCGTGCGATGCAGAAGCTTAACTACGCGGTGGATACGCAGGGGCGCGCTCCCAGCGAGGTGGCGCGGGGGCTGCTGGGGAGTCTGAACAAGTGAGGGTACGGGCGCGTATGCTCGCGCTGTTTCTGATCGCGGTCGCGGGCTTCGGCATGGCGACCGAACCTGCGGAGCTGGTACTTCCCGCGCCAGGACGTGAGGGTTGGCAGCCTCTCAGGTTCCGGAAGATTCCCCGACACACGGTCTATACACCCGTCTCGCTCGATGGGCGCGAGGCGGTGCGCGCGGAGGCCCGCTGTTCCGCCTCTGCGCTCTTCTTCGAGCTCGATGAGATCGACCTTGCGAGCACTCCCTTACTTGAATGGGAGTGGAAGGTCGAGCGCGACCTGGAGATCTCGGACCCGCGGGTCAAGAGCGGGGACGATTTCGCGGCTCGCGTATACGTGCTCTTCGAGTTCGAGCCGGAGCGGGCATCGGCCTGGGAGCGTCTGCGCCGGCGCGCCGTGCGTGCCTTGTTTGGCACGGAGATTCCGGGCAACGCGCTCAACTACGTCTGGTCGAGTACGGAGCCCACGGGTTCGGCATGGGACAACCCATACACCGAGAGCTCCAAGATGATCTCGCGCGGGAGTGGTCCACTCGGGAGCTGGCGGAGCGAGCGTGTCGACGTGCTCGCGGATCACCGCGCTCTGATCGGAGAGCCGCCCCGGGTGCGGGCCATCGCCCTGATGAGTGACAGCGATGGCTCGTGTCAGCAGGCCACCGCGTACATCGCGAGCCTGCGCTTCACGAGCCGCTGAGAGGCACAGGCTGCTTTACCATGGATCCTGAGGGTTTAGGGCCAGAGGTGCGGCTTACGAGCCACGCCCGCGTCTGCCCTTGTCTGCGCGCCCACAAGGTGAGACAATTTGGCATCCAGGGGAGATAGAAAGGAGGAGCATCATGGGACGACTCGTTTCGATCCTCCAGCGCCGCTCCCCGGTGGTCTATCTGCTGAGCCCCGACCAGACCGTTGCAGAAGCGGTCCGTGTGATGGCTGAGAATCACATCGGGGTGGTGCCTATCCTGGAGCGCGATCGCCTCGTTGGGATTTTCAGCGAGCGCGACCTGTTGCGACGGGTGATCGCGAAGGGGAGGCACCTCGAGAAGACCTCGCTCGGCGAGGTGATGACACCGGATCCGGTCACGGCCATGCCCGATGAGGATCGGAAGTCGGCGATCCAGAAGATGCAAGCGGTGGGATGTCGCCATCTTCCGATCGTCGTGCATGACCGGGTCATCGACATGCTCTCCATGAGAGACCTGCTCTTCGTCGAAATCGAGGAGCGTGATCAGGAGATCGCGGCGCTACGTGGCTATATCCACGGCAGTTACTGAGCCATAGACATATCAGGTCCAAGAAACACCGCTTGTGCGGCGTAGGCCGAGGCAGCTGTTCGTGCTCAACTCTCGAAGCCTTCGGCTGCGAAGATGACCACGGGCTCGGCGATGCCGCGAACCGGGGTCGCGGGCAGCTCACGCAGCTTGAAGCGAGGGTCGAGCGTTTCCTGGACCGCGCGCGTGAGCAGGATGTCGAGCTGGTACTGGCGGGTCAGGTCCTGAACTCGTGCCGCGAGGTTCACGATGCGCCCGACAAAGGCAAACTGCATCAGGTCCCGGCTTCCGACCAGTCCTGCCACACCCGTCCCTCGATGTAGACCAATCCCGATCGAGAGCTTCGGTAGCCCTTCTTTTTCCAGCTCTCGGTTGTAGTCGACGAGCTCGCGGCGCATGGCGAGGGCGGCGTGAACCGCGTCGTTTCCCTGCCACGGGTTGGGCTGCAGAGAGCCGAAGAATGCGAGGATGCCGTCTCCGATCAAGGTAGAGACGTGTCCTCGATGGTCCGTGATGGCGCGGCTCATGCGTTCGAAGTAGCCGTTGAGGATGCGGACCAGCACTGTCGGCTCGGTATTCTCACTGAGTGCCGTAAACCCGACCAGGTCCGCGAAGAGTGCGGTGACCTCCTTGCGCTCGCCATGCGTGGAGATTCCGCTCGCGATGACGCGCTCGACCACCTCCTCGGGCGCGAAGCGTGAGAAGGAGGTTTGCAGGTGCTCCAGGTCCGACGACTTCGCATCGAGTGCACTCTCCAGCCGCTTCAGCTGAGCCCGGCTGCGCCAGAGCAGGTACCCGAGCACTGCGCTCAGCAGGACCGCCGCCCCGAGGATGGGCCCGGAGAGCTGCATCAGGGCTCGTCGAGCAGGATGGCCAGGCGGCAGACCATGTTGGCGAGCGATGCGATGCCGATCAGCTCGAGAAACTGGGGTGTCGTGAGACGTTCCTGCACCTCGCGCCCCCGTCGCTGCACGGCCGCGGGCTCGTACCAGATCGTCTCGCGCGCGTAGGGAAGCATCGCGGCTTCGCCAGGATCGAGCTCGGGCGAGCCGAGGTGAGCCAGAATCTCCTCGACCTTCTGCTTGCCCAATCCCTCGGCCGCGAGCAGCGAGAACGCCTCATGCTCCGCGTGGGACGAGCCGAGGCCGCGAGCCACGACGGCGAAAGTCAGCGCCTTGGCCCGCGCGCTCAGGTGAGGCGAGGCCCAGGCCTCGTCCAGAATCTTTCGCAGGGTGCGCGCTGCTGGCAGACCGTCGAGGGCGAGGACCAGATAGGCGTAGGGACCGGCCTTGAGCTCGTCGCTCAGGAACTCAGCCTGACCCTTCTTGCGCATCCTGCGAAACGGGATCGCGAGGATCGGCCGCAGCAGTCCGAGGAAGCGGCTGTTCGCCATCCGTTCGGGAAGCTGGGGCGGCAGCGCGGGAAAGGTTGAGATGCGGTTGTGGTAGGTGTGCTCTGCCGCGCTGAAAGCCAGCTCCAGGATAGCGCCTTCACTGTAGCCGGATTCGAGCAGCGCTTTCTTGTCCGCTTGCGTCGGGGACGGATTCGAACGAGAGATGCGAGCGGCGAAGTCCAGGGCGAGCTTGGTGCGCGCATCGAGCTGCGCCATCTCCAGGTCCTGCTCGAGTCTGCGGATGCGTTCCTCGGACATGCCCAGCAGGCGCAAGATCATACGTGACGCCGCGTAGCAGTAGCGGCAGGAGTTGTCCCGACTCACCATCAACGCCACCAGGTCGGTAAGGTCGTGATCGATGTGCACGCGTTTTGTCGAAAGCAGGTCGATCATGCCGCGCATCACCCAGGGGCAGGAGGCGAAGAACCCGAGGGTCGAGGAAGCCACCCCCAGGTTCTGCCTGGCGTACTGCTTGAGCGCCTGGCTGGGTTCAGGCTCGATCAGGGGCTCGAGCCACTCGATGTCGCGCACGCTTGCCAGCTACCTCTAGCGCCCCAAGCGGGCGGGCTCGTCTCTCATCAGAAGCTGTTGCCGGACGCTGCGGCGTCTGAGCCATAGCAGCATCCCGCCGATCATGATCAGGGGTAGTGCCGTGAGCAGAATCGTGGTGAGGATGAAGGCCAGACGGTTCTCGTCGCGACCCGAGAAGCAGACCGCGCACGCCTCACTGATCTGCGGCGCAAGAACGCCTAGCATCAGTACCACGCCCGGGATCCAGCGTTTGGCGTACGCCCTCATAGGTAGACCCGAAGATACAGGATGGGCCAGAGACCTACGACGAAGTACCAGAAGACCTGCGTGCCGTAGAACAGGGTCGGGACGAGCTCCGAGCGCACGAGACGCAGCCAGACGTAGAGCAGAACGACCAACGCCACGACCGCGTGCAGGGCGTGCAACCCGATGATGAGATAGAAGAAGCTGCCGTGCGTGCTCGAGGTAAGTGTCAGTCCCTCGCCAATCAAAGTGACCCACTCGACACCCTGGAAGATCACGAAGAAGGCGCCCAGCAGGATCGACCAGAGCAGCGGGCGGCTCGCGCGCTCGGGCTCGCGTTTGAAGGCTCGCTGGGCCACGAACAGCAGCACGCCGCTCAGCAGCAGGGCCGCGGTGTTGATGGCTGTCTCCTCCAGGGGCAGGCGTGGCTGCCCCGGCGGAGGCCAGGCTCCGATGGACGAGGTCCGGACGATCGTGAAGGCGCTGATCAGGCCGGCGAACAGCATCACCTCGCACATCACGAAGATCAGCATCCCCACGACCGCGTTGGGGAGGAGTTGCTCCCTCTGTGGGAGTACCCCGGGCGCATGCGCCCGACGCGCCGCGAACATATTCACCGGGAACGCCTCGATCGGAGCTTAGTGGTGTCCGCCATGCTCGTCGCCTTCTTCTACGAGCCGTTCCTGCTCAATATACGAGAACGACGGCTTCGTCCAGCCGCTCCCCTCATCCTTCATCACGTCGGGTGACGCGCCTGCGAAGAAGAGTAGGAGGAAGGCAAGAGAGGTTCCGAGCAGCAGAATCACGAAACGCGGCTGCACGTTCAGGTGCATGAAGTTCTTGGCGACGAGATAGGCCTTGACGATGGCGATCCCGAAGGCGGTGATCAGCGTGACGACCCGGATCCCGATGAACGGCCCTGCGATACTGATCGCGAGCAGGACCAGCAGGATGCCCCAGATCTTGACGTAGTTTGGATGATGCATTTCTTCGGACATAGGTTCACCTGCGCCCTAGCGGGCGATATAGAGCAGGGGGAAGAGGAAGATCCAAATGATGTCGACGAAGTGCCAGTAGATTCCGATCAGCTCGACCCGCTGCAGTTCCTGACCCTTTCTGGCCGCCGACGCGATGATGCCCATGATCACGACTCCGGCGATGACGTGACAGGCGTGCAGGCCTGCAGCCGTGTAGTAGAACGACCAGAAGGTGTTCGTGAGGACGGTGTAACCGTGTGAGATCTCCGCGCTCCACTCGAAGGCCTTTACGGTGACGAAGATCACGCCGCCGAGCATCGTCAGGCCGAGGAGCTTCGCGGCCTTGGGACCGTTGTTTTCTTCCGCTGCCTTGTGTGCCAGCACGGCGGACAGACTGGACGTGAGCAGCACTAAGGTATTGAACGACCCCGCGTAGAGGTTGGTGTGCTCCGCGTGGCCCGCCCACGCGTCTTTCGCCAGGCGGTGCATGATGTAGGAGGCCAGAAGACCACCGAAGATGAAGATCTCGGAGACGATCACCCACCAGATGGCGAGACGGCCCGTCGGGAGCCCCGCGGCAGTTCGCGTCGTTGCGATTGGTCTGTCCATGTCCTCTCCCGCGCCTGCTGATCAGTTTGGAGCGTCTTGGGGCCAGAAGTCGTCGTCACGACCTGGGGTGCTGTACTCGTAGGGGCCCCGATACACGGTCGGCAGCTCCGCGAAGTTGCCGTGTGGAGGGGGTGAGGGAACTGTCCACTCGAGCGTGTTCGCGTTCCAGGGGTTCTTCCCCGCCGGCTTACCTCGCCAGAAGCTCACGAAGAAATTCCAGATGAATACGAGCTGGAACAGCAGCATGACGAGCAGTGAGACGGTCGCGAACACGCGCAGGTTCTGGAAGTCGGCCCCCGCCAGCTCGGGGAAGTGGTTGTAGTTGTAGATGCGCCGGTGCTGGCCGCCCAGACCCAGGACGAAGAGCGGAATGAAGATGAGGTTGAACGGGATGATGGTGCCCCAGAAGTGAATCTTTCCGAGGGTTTCGTTCAGCATGCGTCCGAACATCTTCGGGTACCAGAAGGTGATTCCCGCAAAGACGCCGATGATTGCGATGGGGAAGAATGTGTAATGAAAGTGCGCGAGGACAAAGTAGGTATCGTGAAAATAGATGTCGGCGCCACTGGCCCCCAGGTAAAGGCCCGTCACCCCGCCGACCAGGAACGTGGCGATGAACCCGAGCGCCCACAACATGGGTGTCGCGAGCTCGATTGAGCCGCGGTAGAGGGTGGCGATATACACGAAGCACATCTCGGCGATCGGGATCGAGATGAGCACCGTGGTCACGGTGAAGATGTTGGCCATGCGCGGGTCGATCCCGGCCACGAACTGGTGGTGTGCCCAGACGAAGAAGCTCAGAACGCCGGTCGCGAAGGCCGTGTACAGGACGGTCCGGTAGGCGAACAGCTTCTTGCGGGCGAACACGGTCATCACGTCCGCCGTGATCCCGATGGCCGGCAGCAGCACGACGTATACCTCGGGGTGCCCGAAGAACCAGAACAGGTGCTGCCACAGCAGAGGATCTCCGCCACGGTCCGGGTCGTAGAACGCGGTGCCGACCTGCTGGTCCATGAACAGCATGATCGCGCCGGCGATGAGAGGCCCCACCGACGCCATGAAGAGAATACTCGCGATGACGATCATCCAGACTACGATCGGGATATCGAACATCTTCATGCCCGGCGCCCGCGAGTTCATGGCCGTCGTCACGAAGTTGATGCCGCCCAGCAGAAACGCGGTGAATTCCAGCGCGACCGCCACCAGCCACAGTGTCGACCCGAGTGGGGTCATGCTGTAGGCGCCCTTGGCCGAGAGCGGCGGATACGCCGTCCAGGCGCCGCCGAAGCCGCCACCCTCCACGAAGAACGACGCCAGTAGAACGACCGTGCTCAGGAAGAAAATCTGGTAGGAGAGCCGGTTGACCCGCGGGAAGACCATATCGTCGCAGCCGACCATGAGCGGGATGAGAAAGTTTCCGAACCCCGCGATCAGGACGGGCATGGCCACCCAGAAGATCATGATGGTGCCGTGAGAGGTTACCAGGAAGTTGTAGTCGGCTGGTGAGACCAGCCCGAACCCCGGGACGTCCATGCCGGGAAAGGCGAGCTGCATGCGGAACACGTAGGACATGAGCCCACCGACCACGGCCATGGCCATGCCGGTGAAGATGTACTGCATGGCGATCCGCTTATGGTCGAGCGGGAAGACGTACTTGGACCAGAAGGTCTCTTCGTGGTGTGGTGCCGCGTGCGTGGTCTCGGTAATCGTGTGAGCCATTCTAGTTCGACCTCCGCCCGCCTACTCGCCGACGGCCCAGGCGAGCGTCTGCGGGGAGTGCTCGGCCATCCAGGCCATATGCTGCTCGGGCGTATCGATGATGATACGGCCGGCCATGACTCCATGGCCGATGCCGCAGATCTCCGCGCACTGGATGTCGTAGGCGCCCGTCTTGGTGGCCTTGAACCAGCCTGTGATCACGCGTCCGGGCACGGCGTCCTGCTTGAGTCTGAAGACCGGGACCGAGAAGCTGTGCAGGACGTCGCGGGCTTCCAGATGGTAGTGGTAAAGCGTGTTCGCTTTGATATGCAGCTCGTCGACGGTCTTGATGTCGTCGGCTGTATCGAGCTTCCCGTCCGGTCCGGGCTGGACGAAGCTCCATGCCCACTGCTGAGCGATCACCCGAACCCTCTGCTCCGCGGGCGGGAGATTCTGCTTGACGTTGTACCAAACGCTCACCGCGCCATAGATGATGAAGATGTCGCAGACGATGATGAGGTAGTGCGGCCAGTGGATCCAGCGCGAGTACTCTTTCTCTTCGCCCGTGATGTAATCGGCCTTGACGCCTTCCTTGCGCCGATAGCGGAAGATGAAGCCGAAGAAGACCGCTTCGGACAGGATGAACCAGAAACCCACCAGCACCGTGATGAGGAGTATCAGGCCATCGATGTCGCTAGCGTAGGTCGAAGCGGCCTCGACATATCGTTCAAGCATCTCGCTTCACCTTCAAAGTATGAAGACAAACACGGCAGCGACGTAGAGCACGAGGCCCGCCATGGTGATCAGGAACGCCTTGAAAGCCAGTTCATCTGCGGAGAAATTCTCTGACATGATTCGTGACCCAGGCCTCTACTCGGAAAGGGTTGTGATGTAGGCGATGACGTCCTTCATCGCTTGCTCGTCGGGGAGAATGAGCGCCATCGGACGCATCATGATGCTGATCGGATCCCGGGGATCCGCCCCGCGAATTCCCGCCCTGAACTTCTTGAGCTGCTCCAGCAGGTACCAGTCACTGGAGCGACTGAGCGGAGGGCCGTTCATCTGCTGCATCCCCTCGCCGCGGGCTCCGTGACACGCCAGGCACGTCGCGTAGTGCTGCTGACCCTTCGCCGGATCCCCGCCCTCGACCAGCGGGGCGGGCTGGGCTGGCGGCAGAGCGGCCACATACTTTGCCACGGCCTCGACGTCCGCATCCGATGCCAGGGTCAGAGCCATCGGACGCATACGCATCCCGGCCAGGTCGTCAAAGTGGGTGCCGCGTAAGCCGCTGCGGAACTTGCTGAGCTGCGCCACCAGATACCATTCGTCTATCCCCGCGATCGCCGGCGCCAGGAACATCGGGTTGCCTGCTGCCTCCGGTCCATGACACTGGGCGCACAGGTCGAACAGGGCGGCGCCTCGCTCGTTTCCCTGGGCCAAGGCTGCGGGCACAGCCATGCCGGTCGTGGCTGCGATCAGCAGGGCCATGGCGAGCATGAGTCTGCTCAGCGACATCTGAATCCTCCCGCGCGGGTCGGACGGTATAAGTGGATGACTTCCCTCGGGGCCGCCGGGATCCAGAGGGCGCCCCCCCCCCAAAGTCGGGCGCGACTCTATCACAGGTGCCGAAATCTACGCCATACGTCCGCAGGACGCTGAGCCCGGCCAAGCGCCATAGCCCGCCCGCTGGGACGGCCCCGGGCTCAGCGATTCTGCGGAGGCTTCGGATCGTGCGCGGGGAGCTACCCTCGTGGAGGCGGGGTCGAGGATCCCCGAGGTGCCGGAGCGTGGTCGAGATCCTGCCTCACCTGAATGCCCTGCTGAACGCGACCGCGGCGACCCTGCTGTTCACGGGCTGGCGCTTCGCGCGAGCACGGCGCGAGGAGCCCCACCGAGTCTGCATGCTCTTGGCCTTCGGCTGCTCCGTAGTCTTCCTGACCAGCTATCTGACCCGCTACGCGCTGAGCGGACACCAGATCTACCTTGGCACGGGGTGGGACCGGAGCTTCTACCTCGTGCTGCTCACTTCTCACGTGGGGCTGGCCATGCTGGTTCCCGCGCTCGCGCTGCGCACCCTCTACCTGGCCCTGCGCAGACGCATCGACAGCCATCGGCGCTGGGCCCGCGTCACTTTCCCAATCTGGATGTATGTCTCCGTGACGGGCGTGTTGGTCTACTGGATGCTTTACCAGCGCTAACGCGTACTTAGCAAATTTATCTCGCAACTCAGCGTTGGCGCACATAGAATGGAATGCCACCTGAAAAGGTGTTGCCGGGGGAAGGAACGGGAACGGGAAAGGATCGAGGGTAAATGCGTTACGCAGCGGTTCTCGTAGGCATCTTCCTATTGAGTCTCATTTCAACGGGTCGTGCCAGTGCGGATCCGAACTCGCCCGTCAGCGTGGTGGCCGCGCCCGAAGGGCAGGGGGCCATTTTTCTGCCCGCGGGTTTGACTGTCGCGGACCTCGAGCAGGACTACACCCTGGAGGAGCACTTCGTCTCGGGCAAGGCCACGGTCTACACCTACAACGAGGTCCCCGTGCCGGGGGAGATCATTCCGCTGGACCCCAACCTCCCCTACACCGTCCGCATCTTCATCCGCCGACCCTCGGATCCCGACGACTTTAACGGCACGGTTGTGATCGAATGGCTGAACTCCACGGCTGGATTCGACACCTCCCCCGTCTGGCACGCTTCGGCCGAGTACTTCGCCCGCAAAGGCATGGTCTACGTGGGCTACACGAACAGCACCACCACGATCGGGCACCTTGAGGGTGGCTGTCTGTTTCTCGGCCTGCTGCCCCCGCCGGCGTGCGGAACGCGTTACTCCGCGCTCTCGCTACCCGAGAATGGCGCGGCCTTCGAGGCGGGTAGCCAGATTGCCAAGATGCTGAAGAGCTCCGACGCGCAGAATCCGCTTTTTCCGGACTTTCCGGCCGAGCGGATCTTCCACGCCGGGCAGTCGCAGCAGGGCGGTTCCATGGTCACCTATGCCACCGCCTTCCACTTTCCCGGGGTGAACGACGGCTACTTCGTCCAGGCCGCTGGATCCGCGCGACGGATCAACTTCGGAACGCCGTGTGAGGATCCGAACGCGCCTGCATACCCCGACTGCACACCGACCCTGCAAGGCCCCGATCGGCGCGTCGCGACGGATCTCCCTGTGCCGGTCTATCGAGTCCACGCCGAGACCGATCTGGCAAGCGGGATCAGCGACGACACCCGGCAGATCGATACGGAAACGTTCCGCTACTACGAGACTGCGGGTACGGCGCACATCACCATCCACAAAGGCGATGCGGTCATCCCCGTGGGTGTACTGGGCCTAACGGACCCCATCTTCCTGCAGGAACTGTGCGTGTTCGAGCTCAACACACTGGCCGACGGACCCATCTTTGGCTCCTACCTGTACAACGCCATGTGGGATGCGATGGAGAAGCAGGTCGTCTTCACCAGGGCTCCGCCCTCGGGGGACTTGCTGGAGGTCGACCCCAACAACCAGATCGCACGAGACGCCTTCGGCAACGCGAAGGGAGGCATCCGTCTGCCACGGCTGGACCTGCCCACCGCGACCTACTCACCGAGGAACTCGGTCGACCCCAATCTCCCCGCTGAGCTCGCGGGGCTCGGCAACCTGTTCTGCATCCTGTCCGGTAAGGTCGAGCGCTTCGACCAGGTTACACGCGACACGCTGTATCCCGACTGGCCCGATTTTGTGGCCCAGTTCAACCAGAAGATCGATGACCTCATTGCCGCGCGCTTCCTGCTGTCCGAAGACGCCGCGAAGCTCCGCCTGGCCGTCCAGAACGAAGACCAGCAGGGATGCATCGTCGAGCTCAATAAAAATTTCGGGAAGGTCGCCAAGGCGCAGGGCAAGCTGAATTGCACCTGCATCAAGGATGGCGCCAAGGGCAAGCTCTCGGGGACGATCGAGGAGTGCATCACCGCCGATTCGAAGGGGAAGGTCGACAAGGCGAAGCAGAAGACGATTAAAAAGGCCCAGACCATCTGCACGGACTCGCCGCCGGACTTCGGTCCTGGTGATCCGAATACCGTCAATCAGATGGCGATGACCAAGGAGCTCGACCTGATCCGCGACATCTTCGGCTCCGATCTCGATTCAACGATCGTCGATTTCAATGCTGACAAGGATGGGGCCAAGTGCCAGCTGGAAGTCGCCAAACTCGCCAAGAAGTGCCAGGACGCCAAGCTCAAGGAGTTCCTCGCGTGCAAGAGGAGCGGCCTCAAGGACGCAAGCATCCACGACCTCCTGACCCTCGCCGCCTGCATGGGCGAGGACCCGAGGGGGAAGATCGAGAAGGTCTGCGGCAGCAAGTTCATCGACAAGATCAAGAAAAAGTGCGGGAGTGACTACGTGAGCTTGTTCCCCGGCAGCTGTAGCTCCGAGGCGACGCTGACCGAGTTTGCGACCTGTGTCGAGGTGCGCGTCGAGTGCCGGGTCTGCCTGGGCCTGAACGCGGCCGACCATTTGGCGCGGAACTGCGACGACTTCGATGACGGGAACCTCAACGCGAGCTGCCCGTAGCCGGAAACTGCCCCCGGAGGCAGTTGTCGAGAGCCACACCGCGTTAGACTGACGCCACCCGTAGGGGAGGAGTGGATATGGGGACTCGTGTGCTGAGCTATGTTTTATTTGGGCTGCTCTGCCTGCCCGGCCTGGTAGGGGCGGATGAGCTGGTGTTCAAGAATGGGGACCACCTTACAGGCACCGTTCTCAGCCTTGCAGCCGGAAAGATCACCTTCGAATCCCCCGTTGTGGGCAAAGTGAGCGCACCGATGGAGAAGGTCGAGAGCTTCGCCACCGAGAGGGAGAGCGTGATCGA
>Ga0255049_10001191_pt1 | contig 14600 bp, 13 predicted proteins | sample JV7_2_3_MG_FD_183615 | JGI IMG/M metagenome (GOLD analysis project Ga0255049, IMG submission 183615) | Seawater microbial communities from Jervis Inlet, British Columbia, Canada - JV7_2_3 | ecosystem: Environmental > Aquatic > Marine > Inlet | place: Canada: British Columbia | collected 2016-10-06
ATGCTTTAGTATATGCTCGTGTTAATTGTTCCGTAGCAGCCGTTTGAGTAGGGGGTTGTTTTTTAAGTGTCGGTATGGCTTCTTTTATTGCCTTCCCTGCGGTGGCTGCCCCAGAAGCCGTAGGTTCTACTACAGCCTCTTTTATTGCTTTTCCACCAAGGAAAAAAGACAAAGCATCAGCAAATCTTAGCCTGTTTCTGTTCCTTAGTTGTTCTTCTGGCGACATCCCTTGAAAACCTGAAATGACCTCTTGTGCAAATCCACCAATTTGTTGTCTTAGCCCCTCACCTGCTTCACCGCCTGTTAAGAACCTCCCAGCGCTTTCAAGCCCTGAAATTGCACCCCCTGCTATCGCTTGGCCCTGTTCTGAACCGAAAAAACCAGCTCCTAATGCTTCAAATGGAGCCAAACCCCCCGCTAATGAAATAGTGGCTCCAGGAGAAGCAAATCCTGTTCCTTGTTCTCTCTGGGCTAGGTTTATATCTTTTGCCGCACTAGTGAAAACATCTCCGGCTGCACCAAAATCAAAGAAATTAGAACTTTCTTCTTTTGGCTGTGATGTAGACCCTACTGTGTTGATATAGGCTTGTATATCGCCTTGTGGAGCACCCTGCGCTTCCATCGCGTTTATGTTCTGTATTAGTTGTTCTCTAGTTAATGCCATATTAGTTTGGAAGGTTATAGGTATTACCTGATGGACTTTCGTAAATTATTCCAGAGGGAGCTGACCCTGAAATAATACCAAGTTTATCTCTATCCCTCTGTAATTCTATATTAGAGGAACTAATTAAAGAATCCATACCTGAAACTATTTTGTTGGCCTGACCACCAAAGAAATTTCTAAAAGGCAACAATGCTCCACTCGATGGTTCAATACCAATGATGCTCTCCATCAGGGTGAGAAGTCCTTCATCGAGTGTTCCTAGTTTCTTGGCATCTTTGTACGCTGCTGTCATTTGACCCCTTAGACTTTCTACCTGCCCCAGAATCGCCTTATCCCCGAATAGACGGTTAGTAAATCCGTGTTCGTCGATTAAGCTTCTATATTCGGTAGCTAGTCTCACCAGAGTTTCATTACCATCAATTCTATCTTGGGCGTCTTTTATTTCTCCTGCTGAAAGTTTTCGCCCTGTAATTGGGTCAACGGGAACACTCGATCCTCCTCCGCTGTCTCGTAATCCAAACTGTCTCACACTCTCATTAAATGCCCTATCTGACTCAAAGATACCTCTTGCCGCCTGAGCTTGTTTGAAGGCAAAGTCAGACTCAAATTGGTCTATACCCTGGTCGAACACAGCTTGTTTGTATTCCCACTCCAAAGCATCTTGCTGACGGTCATATAGTGCTTGTGCTTGTGTTTGGTTGAATCGCTGTTGGGTGTCCCATACGGAAATAGCAGTTCCCATCGCCCACTGTGCTTGTTGAACCATTAGTTCTTTACTTCGCTGTAAACGATTCAGTTTGGCTTCATGGTTTCCAATTTCATCACGTGACTTTTCTTCTGCTTTTTCAATCTGTCGAAGTCGTACTCCTTCGGTCAACCATGGGTTGTCATTGATGTCTCGTATTTCCTTGTCTCGTTTGTTTTCTAGTTTTTCAATCTCGTCTGCTTCTGCTTGTTCGAGAACACTCGCCTCTCCTAAACCAAGGGCGTCCATAAAACTAGTTGCCAGCCGAGAAATCTCGCCCAAAAAGTCTTTAGACGCGGCTTCTGGTGTTATTTCATACCCAGCAAAAGTGGCATCGGCCTGGTGTTGTAATTCTAGTTCGGGTGTCCTTGGAACCGCAAGTGCTTGGGAGATATTACTTACACTTGCTTGTTCATCACGTAGTTTTGACAGTAACGTAGTATTCTGGTCTGCTGTTCCTGTGTAGTTTGGGATGCCTAGCTTCTCTGCAAGAACTGACCTTGACCCAAAGTCACTTGCTAATCCTGAAGCGTTTAAAAAGTCTACTATTGATGGGTTAGATTGTGGTGTAGTTCCTGTTAGTGCTAGTCCTAAAGCCCCTACCCGCCCTCCTCCTGGGACGTTTGACTGTCCACCGACACTTCCTTGTGCTGCTTGCTGTTGGGCTTGCTGTTCAGCCTGTTGAGGCTGGACTTGCTGTTCTTCCGGAGACAACTGTTCTTCAGGAGTCTGTCCATCTTCTACTAACTGGTTGTCGGTCTGATCTCCTAGCTGACTTTCTTCTGGAGTTGCTTCAGGTGCGGGTTGGTCAACAGGAATGTTTGTCCCCGCCTTAAACCAAACCCCTCCTCTTAGCTGTGCCGTTATTATTCCGTTTGAGTTCCTTCTTACTTCTGTAACGTCTCCTAAACTTGCGTTCTTTGCTTCCTGTTCTGAAGTGCTGGCTCTTGCTGCTGTCTTTGCTTTCGCGCTCACGTTAGCAGCTTTCACTTGTTCTGGTGTTAAAACACCCTCAACCTTATCTGAAGACCCACTGAGTTGCCCCGCAAAGTTCTTTTGAGCTTCTGGAGATATGTTAGAAAGGTCGTCCGCTTTGAGCCGCGCCAGAATTGCATTAGCTTCGTCTAGTTTTGCTTGGTTTTCTGATGAAATTGCCATATCTAAAATTGGTCTCGGTTCCAGATATCATCTCGGAAACCTCCTCCTGTTATATTAAATCTACGCCACATACCTTCGGAGTCTCGACCACTCTGGTATTTATACTGTTCTGCTTGTATTTTTTCGTAAAGTTTGATTAGAGTAGCATCTGTCTTTTGGTTATAAAGAATAGCCTCGTCTGGTAGGTGTTCTCGTTCTTTTAGAAATTCTGTCATTTTTTCTACAATTCCTTCGTTTCCTTCTTCGTCAAAGTCGGAGAATATTGTCGTCGCGGTGGAATCTGTTGGATCTAAAGCGGGTTGGTATTGTCCAAAAGCAGCGATAGTTCCTGAAATATCTGAGTTGGGGTTTATAAAGAGAGTCCTTTGAAAGTCTGAGAAAATCCTACGGTTATCGTCGGGTCTGTCTTCTCTGAAGTTTTGGTATTTCTCAAAAGCTGTCTTCTCTAACCTCTTGCCGTCTATTTGTAGAATTCTGATTGAGTCAGCTTTAAAATTCACACCAAAAGAAGAGTAGGGGACTTCTTCTGTTCCTGCCCATGTAGTGGTTTTGTCCCTAATCTCAGAAAGGGGCCACTTTTTAAAAGCCGTGCAATACTTATTAGCTTGACGAATCCAATCTTCAAGCATTTGGTCTGTGATGAATGTATCAGTAGTAGTACGGTTATTCCGCACTAGTACTTCGTTTATTATATCTGAAACTGTGTTAAGAGCCATAAGCGAGATTAGTTAGTCCCGCCAATGTTTGGTTTGGGTTTTGATAATTGTAATACATAAACTGTGATTTGTAAAATTAAAAGACTGTAATAAGACACTTTCCATCTCCCCCCGCACCAGAATCTCCTGTCTCAGAACCCCCTCCTCCACCACTTGGAATACTACCTGCCGTTGCGTCATTTGCGTCGTAAGCACCAGCCCCTCCATTTCCTGCTAAAGTAGAAGTTCCTCCTGCCCCAGCTCCTGGGGATGAATCTTTTGCTCCACCGCCTCCTCCAGCTCCACCCTTATAAGAAGCACCTCCTGAACTCCCTGCAAATGTGTCAGTCCCCGCACCTCCTCCGCCCCCTCCTCCTTCGATAGATTCTCCTCCTGGGGTAGCTGTAGCAGGGCCAGTTTCTCCCCCACCTCCCCCACCTCCGAAAATGGATGAACCAGCATCGTTTGTTTCTGCTGTTCCTGGGCTTCCTCCAATGGGGCTTCCTCCACTTCCCCCGTTGGCTGATGAGTCTGACTCACCATCTCCTCCCACTGACGTAGCCCCTCCACCTCCTCCTCCGGCTGCTTTGAAAGTATCATTTCCTCCCCCTGCTCCTCCACCAAAAGCTGATAAGTGGGAACCAAAAGAGGTCTCTCCCCCTGCATTTCCATCCCCCGTAGCCGTTAAGGCTGCTCCTCCTGCACCAACAGTTACTGTTTCTGTCGCTCCTAAATCAGCAATATCAAACGTAGCCTCACTAAAAGCTCCACCTCCACCTCCTCCGCCAGCTGCGTTCCCTGCTCCTCCGCTACCTCCTCCCCCCCAACACTGAACTAACACACGTACTCCACTACTTGGTTTTGTCCACGTTCCACTTCCTGTAAAAGTCTGTACATCTGGAAGACCAAATATTTTTATATCACTAAACTCAGCCTTTCCATCAGAGTCAATCCTCCACCCCCGTTGTCCTGTAATAAAGTTGGGAGAGGCTAGTTCGCCGTTTTCTAAAGCAGACCCCGTAGGTGTTGCAATAATGTTTAAAACCGCCTCGTCCTCCTCCGGTAATCCAGCCTGGTCAAATAGTTTCTGCAAGTTGGCTTTTTGTTGTTCCAGTTTTCTGGTGTCTTCTGGTTTCCTCGCCATACTATTCTTGGATTATTTCAAAGTCTATTTCAATAGGTAAACTGACTGTCAAAAGTGCCGAACCCGTCCACTTTAACTCAATCCAGAAGTTATTTTGTGCGTAAAGGCCGTCCGGTCGAAATGATATAAACCTTTCTCCTTTTGTGAAATTAGTATCGTTAATCGTGGTCAAGGCGGTTGTAGTTGACCCGTCATCTGTGTAGATTGTGGCAACAAGTGTCATATTTGTAGCTACAGCCTGTGCAAATGGTATTCGTATTTTTTGTATTTGAAATCGTTGCCCTATTCGGTAAACCTGACTCCACCAAACCGAAGGGGCGTTGTCATAAGAAGTCCCTTGTTTGTCTATCCCGTGGGAAACTCCTGTAGAACCGTCACCCGCTTGTGTCCATCCTATAACCGGCCCTAGAAAGGCAAATTCGTTGTTGTCAGCTACTAAAACAGAAGTAACGCACGTAGAGCTATTTCCACCAGTAGAACGCATGGTGTTGAACGTGCCACCTCCTAGAGCGTTCTTTTGTAACCCTTTAGCATAAACACATCCGTCTGACTCAGGTACATTTGTGTAGTTTCCTACTAAAAACTGATTTAAAATCCCATCTACAGCCCCTGGCATACACGGCTCTCCGGTCTCTGAGTACCAAACCTCCTCAAATGTGTATCCTCCTATGAATCTGGTCACTCTAAAGCCCTGAGCTTGAATATTCCCCGATATCACATATAAAATTCCGTTGACGTTCTTTATTGCTGAAATATATTGATCTGGATACTCCACCCATACTATTTTATTAACATTAGCTGAAGTGGTGTCCCAGAAGGCTAGTTTAGCTCTGGGTTGACGGAGAGAAGAGGTATCACCCTCATAAAAAGCAATAGCTAGGTCTGTTCCGTAGGTTTCCATTGCCGTCGGCCATAGTCCATACCCTACGTTTACGTTGTCGTATGTTGAACTATTATCTGTATCACCCTCTACTGTTGTTTTGGTCGTCGCTATGTAGTGTAAAGTTCCTTGGTTGTCTACCACATCTGCTATATAAAGTCGTCCGTTTGAATGACGATGTAATACATGATTAGGGTACTCAATCTTGTTTTTAAAGGAAACTGGATACGTAGTATCAACTAAAGCAGTTTTAGAGAGAGTTGTCGTCCAGTAATTCTTGTTTAAAGAGGGTGCTCCGTTTAATGGGCCATACCTCCATATGTTAGTTCCAGAAGTTCCATAAATATAATTGTCGTAGTAGGCCAGTCCATTCCCCGAAGCCACGGCTGAATCTATACCATTTACATCAGTGATACCAGTAAAAGCAGCATCCACAGAGTAGATAGAACCCCTGGCATCGTAAACGTAAACCAAAGAGTTTTTAGGGTTTGGAACCATCCAAAGCGGGGCAGACCTAAGATCGGTTGAGGTGAACTTTTCAGAAGCAACAGGACGAATAAGACCAGACCCTATGGTACTGGTAGTCGCCCCCGCATCGTCTATAGGTTGGCTTGGGTCTATTCCTAACGAAGCCCTGTATTGGTTGGGTGCTCCAAAGTGAGTTGTGGGTGCGTGTCCACCTAGTACACTTTCTATTCTTATTGTCTGTGTCTTATTTGCCATCAGTATTCATATTTAGGGAAATCAACTTTAAAATATTTTGCACGGAAGTAAAATTTGTCTGCTTTGGTTAGTCTGTATTTCTTTAGGTCACTATTCCTGACAAAATCTATCCAGTATTGTGCGATTATAGGGTCTTTGAACAGTTCGTTCATTACCCGTCTTATAAGTCTCACGCGCTCCTTCATGTCTCCAACAATCTCCGCGTGTTCTAACATCTCCATTGCCTTGTCAAATGAACCAATAGGGTCTTTTTTTGTGAGATATTGACTCATCCACTGGAACCTCCACCTGTATGCGTCGTCTTCTTGCATAATGAAGGCTAAGATGTCGCGCCACTGCTCGTGTGAGAGGTTTTTATACATCTCTTTCACGGCTGGACACAGCCTGAAGTATGGGAGCATGTCATATTTACAATCTCTGGCTATAGCATAGATGCTATCGAGTGCATCTTTTATGTCTAGAGGTTTGTTTTCCTCTAGATTCGCCCAGGACTCGTTAAATATACGTGTCTTTATCTCGTGTTTTAGTGGGGATAGCTTACCGAAGAGTAAATGACTCCTTGGAAAGCCTGGAAAGGGATACTTCTCCCCCTCCATCCACATTTGAAATGAACCATCGGCTGCTTCGGTTACTTTTGCTCTAACCGCAGCTTTGGTCTTCCAGTAGCCCACCATTTCGGGCGGGAATGTCCTGTAAAACCATTGGTATATTCTTTTCATCATGATAAATGTTCTTTAGCATGACAATTTGGACAAATAAGTTCGCATTTTTTTGCTTCCTCTCTTATTTTCCTTTGACTTTTCATTTCGCTTATGTTTCCAAGTTTATCTTTCAGCCCATTTATATGGTGAAACTGTAGTATTCTTGGTTCTTCGTTGTAGCTACATCTGTTGCACTTACCCCCCATGTCTAGTTTTGTTTGTTGGATGCACTCACGAAGTTTTTTGATTCTTTTTAGAGCTGCCAACCTGTCTTTTGCTTTAGTGTCAGGTGATTCTGCTCTCCTCTGCTTAACAACGGTGTGATAATAGTAACGATTTTTTTCTCTTCGTATTTCTATATCCTCTTGATATTTCTCCCGACGAGACTCGTTATATCTATCTCTGTTGTTGTTTCTCCAGTTAGTGCTTTTTGCGATTGAGTGTTTCTTGTTTTTTGAGTACCACTCGTTAGTTGTTTTTTGCATAGCTCCTTTGCTGGCGTTATGGGACGGCTTGCGCCAGCGTACCGTCCCATAAACGAGCTATTATTTTATCTAATAACTATTTACTTGATTATATCAAGATTTGTATTGTTTAGACACTTCCAAACAAGATTGCACCGAATTTTCTTCGTGCAGCCGGAACTAGCGCTCCGTACAAAAATAAACCTTGATACTTCCGAGCAAACTGATTCTCTGCGTCTACAACACGAGACTCTGACCACTTGTCAGCGTATGTAATCATACCTGTGTGGTTAGCTAGAATCTGGTATCCAGTCGCACCCGCTGTGCTAACAGCGTCTCCACCTGTTCCGGCAGAGGTTGGGTGTCCTGTTCGTGTAGACACACGTGCGCCTACTGCCAAGTGAACATCAAATCCACCGATTCGCATAACGCGACCTTGGATGACAGTACCACTGAAGATTTCAGCGATTCCTGTTGGTTGTAGTTCAGAAGCTTGTAGAAGTTGTGTCTTGAGTACTGGTGTAACAGTTAGTTTACGGTCAGTGTCTGGGATTTCACCTTCGTCAAGTCGCTCTGCTAGGAGAGTTACTTGGTCGTAGATGCTTCCTGAAGAAACTGCTGTAGCAATAGCTGCTTTGAATTCCCACCCATATCCGGAACCGAAGTGTCCGATGAATGGTGCATCTCCTGTTCCATCCTTGGGGAATGAAACTCCGTCACCACCGTAAATACCTCGTAGGGTGTAACCCTCAACGAAGTCTGAGCCAGAAACAGCACCGTCCCACTCTGTGATTGAAGCTGAAACTGAGTTAGTTACTGCTGTAATCTTGTACCACGGAGATACTAGAGTTCGGGTTGATGTCATCCTGATTCCCTTACCTACGTCTGCTGCTGAAAATCCACCAGCGTATAGACTTCCATCAAGTGGGTTCTCTACTGTTGACATAGCTGTAGCGTCTGTCACAACTGTAGAAGCGTTTACAATGGTCATTGTACCGCCTGTTGCAGTTGTAGCGATTGACGCCATAGTTGCGGCTGAACCAATAACAAGGAGGTTTGTACCCACCCAGTTACGAACGTCAGCGTCAGTACCCTTGTCTAGGACGTAGGTATCAACTTGTCGTTCAAGGACTTTTGCATAGTTTTCTAGCAAGTCCTCTGGAATGTCGCTTGCGTAAGTGAAGAGGTCTTCCAATCGGTCAAGTGAGAAGTTAAAACTCTTTCGTTTCTCAACGATGAGAGTATCTTCATTGTCTATGATTGTCTCTGACGGCATGTCTGAGCCAACTTCATAGTCGGAAAGTAGCCCATCATTCAAGAATGAAAGGATATTTACTCGGTCACCTGGCTTTCGGATTTCTCCTTCGTAGTTACGGTTGGTGATAGCATCCACAATCGCTCGCATGTAAACACGCTTGAGCACTTGTGAAGCAAACTGCTCACCAAAATTTGATAAAGTTGCCATGTTAATGTCTTAAAGCAACTTCTAGTCGATGTCGTCAAGTTTCCCTGAGAGCAACATTTCTTTGTACTTCCTTGAGTCGCTTTTGCGTAAACGCTCGGCGTCCTCTGCTGACATGTTACCTGTAGGAGGTGTGGTTTTTTGACCACCCCTTGCCTTTTCTAGCCCTTTCCTCTTCGGCTTTTCGTCGTAGAGGTCATTTTCAATTAAGTAAAGTTTCGCTACCTTGTCTAGATCCGTAGTTGGATACCCTTGTTTGAATTCGTCGAACTCTTCAAGTTTATCTTTCAACACTGGATAATCGGCATAAATGCCATCAAGTGCGCTCTTTTCTTGCATTGAAGCGAGCTGTGCGGTTAAGTCAGCAATCTGAGTCTTAGTCTTGTCATCCTCAATGGGATCTAAGTCGTCATCAGAAGTTGCTAGTTTTGTTTCTAATTGTTCTATCTTTGCAGCTAGTTCTTCATTTTCCTTTTGCGTTTTCTTGTTACGCTCATAGTTCTGTGAAGACTTGTCTGCTCGGTCTTTTAGGTCGTCAAGTTCTTCTTGTGTAAGAGCTTTCTCTTCCACAGCTTCGACTACCTCTTCTACCTTATTTTCTTGAACTTCGGCTTGTTCTATTTCCTTTTCCATTTTTATGAGTTATGGGTCTCTAATAAATGTAGGTTATAAGATGCCTACTCCCTATGGGCCTACCCCTCTACCAGTAGATGGTCGAGTGTTAGGTTTACCACTTCCTTTTCTAAATGAAGAACGAGAAAGTGTTGGTTTAGCACCACCTGGTAAACGTGATTGTCTACTTTCTGGCTTTTTTCTAAATGTTCGTGTTCTTCCACTGAAGAATCTTCCTATGTGTCCCATATTATCCTTTTAATGGTAGTTTACCTCCTGTTCCAAAGCCACCAGGCCCTTCAATTGGCATGTGTCCTGAAACTTCTTTGGTAACTTTACGTGCTTTTACTTTGTTTGGCTTTAATGCGCCTACTAGATTTGACATGTTATTAACTTAAATTAGTAATGTTTACGTTCCCCTGCCTCTTCCAGTCTTTGAAGAGAGCTTTTTCCTCTTCTTCGGCTTCGCGCCTTTGTATCCTATTCCTTTTGGCATGTTCTCTGTTCATAAATTAAAACGAGCACCTATTTCTAGTGTGCCCGCTCATTGTGTAAGTTAGGGTTTTAATTATTATACATACAATTATGTATCAGTGTCAAGCATGAGCTTTTCTATGTGTTCTTCTAAAGCGTCACGTTCCGCTGTATCAGGGTTAATTGCCCCCTCAATCTTCGACCAAATAGTATGGAGAAGGATTAACCGTTCGTTTAGTTTTTCTGCATTGTTCACATTAGACCACATCTTTTCTATCTCTCCTTTCTCAAAGGCGCATAAATGTTCTATGTCTTTGACGGTTATATCTTTCTCTGAAAGTATCTCATTCCAACGGTCAAAGGTCTGCTTTTCTTCTGGTGTTGCGTCCTCTAACTTCTTTAGTCCTATTTTTTCAAGGTATTTTGATAGTGTTATATGCATATTATCCTACTCCTAGAGTTAGTAATGTTGGTGTTGGTATGGATGCCCCACCTGCTGCTGCTGTCATTGTTAATGTTCCACTACTATCAAATTCAACCCATGTAAGTGACCCATTTGTCCCTGTGGCGTCACCTCCTGTGTGTGTAAACTCTGATGTTGTGTATGCGACTACTACAACTCCAGAACCACCGGCTGCTCCTGTAGGGTGGGAAAGGTTTTGACTACCTCCACCACCTCCACCTGTATTGGATGCTCCTGCGGTAGCAGCACTATTTATATTCCTGTCAGCTCCATTTCCTCCACCTCCAGAACCACCTGCGGCCGCTCCTGTGTCTTCGGTTCCACCCCCTCCTCCTCCTCCGAATACACCTGAATCCCCTGGTGTTGTTCCAATAGTTGCACTTTCATCTCGTCCATTTCCTCCAGTTCCTCCGATTGCTGTCTGTCCATCTTGTCCTGCGGCACTACCACCTCCCCCACCGGCTGAACCTTTGATAGTAGCTAGGTTGTTTCCATCTCCTCCGTCATTTAAGTAACGTGTGGCAGTTCCGGCGCCAGAAGAGGTTGTACCTCCAGCATGAGGGCCCGCTGTGTCGCTACTAGCCGCTCCACCTCCAGAACCACCTACTCCTCCTTCCTCAACTAAGTAGTCACCCCCATGACCACCGCCCTTTGCTGTAATTGTATCTTCAACACCTGCTGTATCAAAAACTGAGGCTGTCCCATCCCCATCTATCGCTCCTCCTGCGCCAACAGTAACACCATATGCGCCTGCAGCTATGGTGAAGGCTGTGTTTACCGCGACCTCTCCAGCTCCACCACCTCCACCAGTAATCGGGCTACCAGAGTCCTCACCTCCTCCAGCCCCTCCTCCTACTACAATTACGTGTGCTGTAGCCATATTAATCGAACTTTACCCAATCCTGTAATCTTTCATCCCATCCATATCGTCCATCTCGTTTTGGCTTTGACTTTGGTGCATCCCACCAACCTGTAGTCGTATTGAGTGTCCATGATGGATATTTCTTTGGTGGAATAAACATATCATTCACTCTGTCATATGTGTAACCAACACCTGCATAGTTCTTTCGGTTTCTTGCCGCCTTATCCTCTGCTGTACCCCTTACCTTATTAGTGTCTCTTTCTATCTTAGTATTTCCTAGTTTATAGTCACCAACATTTGTATTGTATGAAGTCTGCACCCATTCCTTTACAGGTTTCAACACACCATCAATTCTAGCCCCCCCTTGTTGTACAAGGGTTTCTTTTGAGATGACGCGAACTACGTCAACTATTCCGTTTTCTATGTGTGCGAAATGAGCCATTATATCTCTTTACTGAATAATGCTGTTACTGAGTATTGAGTTGTTGAGTTGTCAGCCGCATTGTTCTGAACTGTCCACGTTGCGTCTGCGTGGTCTTGCGGAATAGGGACTGGTGAGTTCCAACCTGCTGTCCCGTTTGCTGGTACTGCTATTGTACCCTGAACTGTCCCCCCTGTCGTTTGTCTGATGTCTAGGTTGATAGCCGCGTCGCTTTCGTTCGCTGCCACTAAGTAGATACAATCATGGAAGACCCCACTAGCCCCTGCGAGAATTGCTACTTCTTCCACTTCGTTCTCTGTGACGTATGCTGTCTGTACTAGCCCTCTTACTTGAACTGGTCGGATAATCTGTCGTCCTACTGTGTCAGAATAAGCGTCTGTTCTGTCGTTTGCCGCCACTGCTGTTGGGTTTGCTGTTCGTGCTTTGAATCCTATCTTCACTGGGTTGCCTGCGTCTGCTGCGTCATGGGCAGTATTTCCTGTTGTTGCAGTTGAAAGCCCAACATCACTAGCGTGTATAACACGCATTGCTGTTTCTGCTGTTCCTTCTCCGTTCCTTACTCTGTCCCATGATGTGTTGTTAAACGCGTACATATTCCCTGCGGTGTGTAGTTCGTTAGTTGAGTTAGCAAGCGAATCAGAACCGCCAGTAGACACTTCAATCTGTGTATTAGATAAGCCTGTTAATATAGTAGGGAGAGCATTACTACCTGAGTATGCGACACCTGAAGAGTCAACTATGTTTGCTGCTAGAGAGTTTGTTATTCCTGTAACTGTAGTTACAGTCGTAACTGTGTCAACAGTTCCTCCGAGGATGTCTACGTCTCCAATGTCTACACCAGAGTTAGCTGCTAGCTTACCTATAGCGTTTGTTCCTGCTGGTAGTGCTGAGACTACATTAACTGAAGAGTTTGCGTCTGATGCTTGAACTACTCGAATAGAGTTAGAGCTTGTTGCTCCAGAGCCCATTGCTACTGCAAAGATGTTTCCACTCTCTTCTCCCGTATCACCCATTATTACTGAGCCGTCTGGTGGGCTTGCTGTTGCTCCGTCTGTGTATTCTGTTCCACTTGCTGAACCTGAAACGATGTTCACTGAAGCAACTGCGTCTGTTGCCATAACTACTCGTACTGAGTTTGAACTAATCGCTCCACTTGCTAGTGCTATTGGATATACGTTTGCATCATCTTCTCCGTTGTCACCAAACATAGCCACACCCTCAATGGATGCTACTGATTCTCCTTCTGAGTATTCTGTACCTGCTGTTGCTGAGAATGAACCCGCAATCTTCAATGCCCCTGAATCGTCAATCAGTGAGGCGTTCTGTGATGTTCTAATATCCTTAATGGTAAGGAAGTCAGCCTTACCTCCACTTGCTCCCATTGACATTGAGAATGGTTTACCGTCTACACCGAACATTTGAACAGGTAAAGGTTTCTTGTTGTTAAAGCTGTTTAACCCCACATCCATTGATGATGGGAAATTAACCTCTTTAGGTTCTGGTATAACAGTTCTAGGCACATTAACTGTAGGTGCTTTGACTGTTACGTTTGGTCTTGGGACGTTAATAGGTGGAAGTTCAATCGGTGGTATCACCGGTGCTTCTACCTTAATGTCTTGAATAATCGCACGAATAGAATCCGTGTTTATTTGGTTTGCCTGCATTACACGCTCCAGCGCGGGCGTGATAACTTGTGCTAGGTCTTTTCCGATACCTGCCACCAGTTCTCTGCGTTCGCGTTCAAGCTGTGTTTTATTTGCTTGTTTTTCCGCGGCATTTGAACTGAGTATCTCTGTCGTCTTTCTTAATATATCGTCTGAATTTGCCATATTGTTCTACTAATTATTAATTGATTTTATAGTCTTTACTGACTAGATGTTATCCGTTGTCTACTAATAATAGGTCGAAACCTGCTGACGCTTCTAAATCAGCAGTATTCGCTGTTGCACTAACCTTAATAATGGCTGGTCCACTTATCTTGAAATAAGGGTTAAAGTTCCAAGAATCACCAGAGTTACCCGTACTCTGTAGTCCTCTGGTGTTCTTAGTTAGGAAGTTGGTTAGTTCTACATCTGGTTCTGGGTTTACAACTAAACTAAAGTTGAGTGTTCCAACAGCACCACCAGACTTATTAAGTGTGCCGTAGTAGCTTGTCATGTATGCTGTTTGACTGCTTGGAACGCCATATATAGCCATCTGTGTTTGTCCTTCTCCTTCGTTTATTTGTGCTGTTACAGAGTTGTCTGTGGTGGCTGTTGCTGTAATTACTCCGTTGTTGACCGCAGTTGCTCCTTTGGTCAAAACTTTCATTCTATGAATGATGACGTAACTGTTTTTAGTAACTGCTGTTGATGCGTTACCCGCCATTGAAACAACCTCGTTTACCTCGTTTGAGTCCCAAGCCTTTAGCCCGTAAACCTGAACGGTCTTTGCTCCTGTACTTGCTGCATCATCTAATATAGATGTTGAGTGAATGATGTGTGTTCGTGCTGCTAGTGGTGCAACCCATACTGACTGTGTTGGTGTAGCGTCTGCCCTATCCCAAACATCTGTCGCTGTGGTCTGGATTCCGCTTGGCGCCCTACCAAATTTATTCACACTTGTTATACCATCCAAATTACCCATAGAAGCCTCTAGCGCATAGTCCTTAGCTTCTTTGAGAAGAAGTTTGTTTAGTGAAGATGCGTTACCCCCTCCCCCTCCTCCCACTGGATTGATGAACTTACCTGTGGGGTCTACTGATATAGTAGGCATTGGTTTCTTTTTCGTAAACAGACTCAACCCAACGTCCATGAATGTAGGGAACTTGGGAAACTTAACTATCGGTGCATCTACCTTGACTACTGGTGCTTTCTGTTGTGGTATCTTAACTACAGCCTGTGGAACAATAATTGGAGGTATCTTTATCTCTGGTATATCTACTGTGACCTCTGTCTTTGGTGAGGTTATCTTAGGTAGTTTAATCTCAGGTAGTTTAATCTCTATCTTCTGCACCGCATCAGACATTACCTGTGCCATGTTCTCTAGGTCTGGTTTGTTTCCTTCAACAGCTTCAATTAGAGAATCATGCTGTTGCATACGAATAGCCAAGTCAACAGCTTTATCCTGTAT
>Ga0255049_10001192_pt1 | contig 14593 bp, 14 predicted proteins | sample JV7_2_3_MG_FD_183615 | JGI IMG/M metagenome (GOLD analysis project Ga0255049, IMG submission 183615) | Seawater microbial communities from Jervis Inlet, British Columbia, Canada - JV7_2_3 | ecosystem: Environmental > Aquatic > Marine > Inlet | place: Canada: British Columbia | collected 2016-10-06
AACAGTCATTTTTGCAGGTGTCGCAATGTACATGCTGATCATGATCGGCGTCGGCTTGTGGGCATCGAAAAAGACTCACACGGTTTCCGAGTTCATGGTCGCCGGTCGCGGCATGCCGCTTTGGTTGTGCTCCATGACTGTCATCGCTACATGGTTCGGCGGCGCCATGATGCTGGGCGGTGCGGGCTCGGCCTACGAGGACGGCATGTATGGCGTCATCGAAGATCCTTGGGGCGGTGCGCTTGCGCTGGTGTTAATCGGTTTGTTTTTTGCCCGGCTGTTCCGACGTTTGCGTATGGTAACCGTCGTCGATTTTATGGAACAACGATTCGGCAAGCTCGCCTCCTACGGCATTGTAATAACTACATTGTTTTCAAATGTCGTCTGGGTGGGCGCTATGCTGGTCGCGTTCGGCGTCGTGTTTGAGTCGCTGACCAGCATTCCACTTGAAACCGGGATCATCGGCGGCGCAATAGTCATCTTCATCTACACTGCAGTTGGCGGTATGTGGGCCGTTGCTTTAACGGACTTCGTGCAAATGCTGATCATCATGCTCGGCCTCGTAATCCTGTTGATTGTCGTGCTAATCGACGTCGGCGGCTGGGGAGCGATTGCCCCGCAGTTGCCTGAGGGCACTTTTCGAATGATCCCGTTCGAAAATACCGGTGAGCAGTGGCTCAACTACTTGCGTGCATGGACGATCATTGGCGTCGTCGATATTTCGGCACAAACGCTTTTCCAACGAGTTTCTTCTGCGAAGAGTGAACGCGTCGCTCAAAACGCCTTTTACCTGGGCGGCCTGGGTTATATCCTGTTCGGGCTGATCCCCATTTTCCTCGGCATTATTGGCAGCGTAACAATGCCGGAACTTGGCTCACCCGAGCAGATCATTCCCGCGATGGCAATTGAGCACCTGCATCCTGTCGCTATCGCCATTTTTGTTGGCGCAATGTTAGCGGCGATCATGAGTTCAGCAGACAGTGCTTTGTTGGCTGTGTCCAGCATTGTCGCAAAGAACCTGTTGCCGATAGTTAAGCACGGGCCGTCCGACAAACTGTCCTTGGCCGTTGCGCGCTGGACTATTCCAGTCGCCGGCATCATCGCGATTGTCGTTGCGATGGAGATTCAAGTGGTGTTCGACCTGATGATCAATGCGAATATTCTTGGTCTCGCCGCGGTTATCGTGCCGTTCATTATGGGTGTGTGGTGGACCAAGGCGAATCGGACCGGTGCGCTGGCATCGATGGCCGCCGGTATCGCGGCCTGGCTGATAACTCTTTTTTATGCGCCGGAACTGCCTGCGGATTTTATCGGCCTGGGTGCTTCGTTCATAACGATGCTGGTCGTCACGCCGTTGACACAAAAATTCGACCCGCCGCGCGAACTACGCGATATAGATGGCAATCCGATTGACCTGACAAATCGTCTCGGAACACTTTGAGGTAGGAGCCTAGCGCTTGCCTTTGAGCTTCTGCGCCGCGCGATAGCGGGCGCGGGCTTCTGCAAGTTCAGCCTGGGCGCGGGCAACGTCGGTTTCATCGGCGGCGCCTTTGAGTGCTTCCTCCGCATCCTGCTGCGCGGCGAGCGCAGCCGCTTCATCGAGCTGATCACCGCGTAGCGCCGTGTCGGCCAGAATCGTCACCGAGTGCGGTTGAATCTCGAGCATTCCGCCCGTGATGTAGAAGTGCTCTTCCTTGCCGTCTTCGGTCTGGACGCGAACCTCGCCCGGCTTGAGCGCCGTCAGCAATGGCGCGTGCCGCGGCGCGATGCCCACTTCGCCCATTTGCGCCGGGGCGAACACCATCAGGGCGTCGCCCGAATGGATCTCGCCTTCTGCAGATACGATGTCGACTTTGATTGTTGCCATTGCGTTTTGTCCGTTGTAATCGCCCGCAAAGCGGGCTCCTACGTTTCCGCCTACTGGAAGTTTTTCGCGTTTTCGACAGCTTCGTCGATAGTGCCGACCATGTAGAACGCCTGTTCCGGAATATGATCGTAATCGCCATTAACGATTCCGTTGAAGCCGCGAATCGTTTCAGCCAGCGTGACGTATTTTCCGGGTGAGTTCGTGAAGACCTCAGCCACGAAGAACGGCTGCGACAGGAACTTCTGAATTTTGCGAGCGCGGTTGACGATGAGCTTGTCTTCTTCCGACAGCTCGTCCATTCCGAGAATCGCGATGATGTCCTGCAGTTCCTTATAGCGCTGCAGTACTGCCTGCACGCCACGTGCACAATCGTAATGTTCCTGGCCAATAACCAGCGGATCAAGAATTCGCGAACTTGAGTCGAGCGGATCAACAGCCGGGTAGATGCCCAGCTCAGCAATGTTACGTGACAGTACGAGCGTCGCGTCCAGGTGAGCAAAGGTTGTTGCTGGTGACGGATCGGTTAAATCATCGGCCGGTACGTATACGGCCTGAAATGAGGTAATAGAGCCGGTCTTCGTTGAAGCAATGCGCTCCTGGAGAATACCCATCTCTTCAGCCAGTGTCGGCTGGTAGCCCACCGCCGACGGCATACGTCCAAGCAGTGCGGATACTTCGGTGCCGGCCAGTGTGTAGCGGTATATGTTGTCGATGAACATCAATACGTCACGACCTTCGTCACGGAAGGCTTCAGCCATCGTCAATCCGGTGAGCGCGACGCGCAGACGATTGCCGGGAGGCTCGTTCATCTGGCCGTAAACCAGCGACACCTTGTCGATAACGCCCGAGTCGGTCATCTCGTGATAGAAGTCATTACCTTCACGAGTACGCTCGCCAACACCTGCGAACACCGAATAACCACCGTGTTCTTTGGCGATGTTATTGATGAGCTCCATGAGCGTTACTGTCTTACCCACTCCGGCGCCACCGAACAGGCCAACCTTACCGCCCTTGGAAATCGGCATGATCAGGTCGACGACCTTGATGCCGGTTTCGAGAAGCTCCGTGGTCGCAGCCTGTTCTTCATAGGACGGCGGTGCGCGATGAATCGGCATGCGGGTTTCGGCGCCAATCTCACCTGCGTTATCGATAGGCGTACCCAGTACGTCCATGATGCGGCCGAGTGTCTTTTCACCAACCGGAACCGTGATCGGGCTGCCGGTATCGGTGACAGACATGCCACGCTTCAATCCTTCGGACGAGCCCATCGCGATGGTGCGAACGACGCCGTCACCCAGCTGTTGCTGAACCTCGAGCGTGACTTCGGCGTCATCGATAATAAGTGCGTCGTAAACCTTGGGGATTTGACCCGCCGGGAACGAAACGTCCACAACGGCGCCAATTACCTGCACAGTAGTTCCAGTGCTCATACTAATTCCTTATCCGGACACGGCAGCAGCGCCACCGACAATTTCTGAAATTTCTTGTGTGATTGCAGCCTGGCGAGCCTTGTTGTACTCGAGCTGCAATCCATCAATGATGTCGCCCGCGTTATCAGTCGCAGACTTCATCGCCATCATCTTCGCCGCCATTTCGCAGGCAAAGTTTTCAACTGCGCCACGATAAACCTGCGACTCGATGTAACGCATCAATACGTCGTCGAGTAACTCGCCGGCATCGGGCTCGTAAATGTAATCCCAGTGATCCTGAAGATCTTCGTGATCGTGGCCGACGCCGCTTGCAGGCAACAACTGAACAACGCGTGGCGACTGTGTCATTGAGTTAACAAACTCATTCGCCACGAGGTACAAGCGATCAATTTTTCCTTCGCTGTAGGAGTCGAGCATGATCTTGATCGAACCGATCAGGTCATTGACGTGCGGCTTGTCACCGAGGTGCGTAGCCGTGCCAACAACGTTTCCGCCCATGCGGCGGAAGAAAGCCACGGCCTTCGCGCCGACAAGCGCCAGATCAACCTCAATGTTGCCACTCTGCGCGTCTGCGATTTCGCCGATCATCTTCTTGAACAGGTTGGCGTTAAGGCCACCGCAAAGGCCGCGGTCCGTCGAAATAACGATGTAACCGACCCGCCGGGTCTCACGCTCGATCAAAAACGGATGTTTGTAGTCCGGATTCGCGTGCGCCAGGTGACCGATCACGCTCCGGATCCGTTCGGCATACGGCCGCGATGCCTCCATCTGCAACTGGGCCTTGCGGATCTTGCTCGCTGCAACCTTTTCCATCGCGCTCGTAATCTTCTGCATGTTTTTTACAGAAGCGATCTTTGAGCGTATTTCTTTCTCGCCTGCCATGGGCTTAGTACGCGCCCTTTTCGGCGAACGCTTCGCAGATGCCCTTCAAGCTGGCTGCAATGTCGTCGTCATAATCGCCGGATGCATTAATCGACTCGAGTACGTCAGCATGATTCGATTTCGCGAAATCGTGCAAGGCTGATTCGTACGCGACAACCTTGTCGACCGGAACCGGATCAATAAAACCCTCGTTTACTGCGAACAACGAAAGTCCCATCTCGGCAACCGACAACGGCGAGTACTGTTTCTGCTTCATGAGCTCTGTTGCGCGCTCACCGCGTTCGAGCTGCGCTCTCGTCGCCGCGTCAAGATCGGACGCGAACTGAGCGAATGCTGCGAGCTCGCGATACTGAGCGAGTGCGAGACGGATACCGCCGCCAAGTTTTTTGATGATCTTGGTCTGCGCTGCACCGCCAACTCGCGACACAGAAAGACCAGCGTTGATGGCCGGGCGGATACCTGCGTTGAACAAATCCGACTCGAGGAAGATCTGGCCGTCTGTAATCGAGATCACGTTCGTCGGTACGAACGCCGATACGTCGCCGCCCTGCGTCTCAATGATCGGCAGCGCCGTGAGGGAACCGGTTTTGCCTTGTACTTTACCGCCCGACACATCTTCGACGTGCGCCTCGTTAACTCGCGAAGCGCGCTCGAGCAAGCGTGAGTGCAGATAGAAAACGTCACCAGGATACGCTTCACGGCCCGGTGGGCGCCGTAACAGCAGGGATACCTGGCGGTATGCCCATGCCTGCTTCGTCAGATCATCAAATATGATAAGCGCGTCTTCGCCCTTGTCGAGAAAGTACTCGCCCATCGATGCGCCGGAGTATGGCGAGATGTACTGCATCGCCGGACTGTCAGCGGCAGCGGCGGCAACAACGATCGTGTGAGCGAGTGCGCCTTCTTCTTCAAGCTTGCGGACAATGCCCGCGATTGACGAGGCTTTCTGACCGATTGCAACGTAGATGCACTTAATGCCCGTGCCGCGCTGATTGATAATCGTGTCGATGGCAACCGCGGTCTTGCCGGTCTGGCGATCACCAATGATCAGCTCGCGCTGGCCACGGCCGATCGGCACCATCGCATCGATGGACTTCAGGCCCGTTTGCACGGGCTGACTAACCGACTGGCGTTGAATAACACCTGGCGCAACCTTCTCGATTGGCGAAGAGCCTTCGGCGTTAATCGGGCCTTTGCCGTCGATCGGGTTACCGAGGGCGTCAACGACGCGACCCAGCAGCGCCTCACCAATCGGCACCTCGAGAATGCGTCCCGTTGTTTTGACGGTGTCGCCTTCCGAAATGTGTTTGTAGTCACCGAGGACAACCGCACCAACCGAATCCTGCTCAAGGTTGAGTGCCATGCCGAAGGTGTTTCCCGGAAACTCGAGCATCTCGCCGTAACGTGCGTCGGCCAGACCGTGGATGCGTACGATGCCGTCGGTTACGGCGATAACCGTACCGACGTCACGCGCTTCCGCGCTCGCTTCGAAGTTCTCGATGCGCTCTTTAATCAGCTGGCTGATTTCAGAAGCTTTGAGTGCCATTTCTTTTTCCTCTTTAGTTGATCAATGCGTTGGTAAGGCTATTGAGCCTCGCACGCATTGATCCATCAATTACGATATCGCCGGCCGTAATCACGGCACCGCCGATAAGCGTTTCATCAATCGTTGTCTCGAGATTGATATCCCGGCCAAGACGCTTTTCCAGGGCCTTCGCGATCTCTTTTTGTTGGCTCGCCGACAATGCAGTTGCCGATGTCACGGTCACGTCCACTGTGTTTTCTACATTCGCCTTAAGCCTTTCGAAGTGTTCCGAAATTTCCGGCATCACGGCAACGCGTCGGTACTCGAGCAATAACTTCAGAAAGTTCGTTCCCTTCTTGTCCTTGCCCGCCAGAACCTTCGCTTTGGCTTTGCCGAACAGGCCCGTCAAAAACTTGAGCCGCTTGTCGTTGTCCATCGATGGGTCGCTCAGGAAGCTGGCTACCTGACCGTCCGCCAGCAACTCGCCGGCGATGCCAAGCCCCTCTGACCACGTGGCCAGCTCGCCCGACTCGTGTGCGAGCTCGAAGGCGGCCTGCGCGTAGGGCCGTGCAAGTGTGTTGTTGTCAGCCATGCGTGCCTAGAGCTCCTGGGCCAGCTTGCCCAGTATGTCGTCGTGGGTCTTGGCGTCGATTTCGCGATTCAGGATCTTCTCCGCACCAGCGATCGCAACAGCAGACACCTGGCCACGCAGCTCTTCGCGCGCCCGGTTGGTTTCCTGCTCAATCTCGGCGGTTGCGGCCGTGAGCTGACGCTCACGTTCCTTAACGCCATCGGACTTGCCGTCGGCAACAATCTCATTCGCCCGGGCATTTGCCTGATTGAGAATTGTTGTCGCCTGCTGGCGAGCCTCGGCGATAACCTCTTCCGCTTCAGCTGCAGCCTGCACTAACCTTTCCTCGCCACGATCAGCCGCAGCGAGACCGTCTTCGATTTGTTGCTGGCGCTCTTCGATCGCCTCCAAAAGAGGCGGCCAGATAAACTTCATGCAGAACCAGACGAATACGATCATCGCAATTGTCTGGCCTATCAATGTCAGGTTGATATCCACCTGTAGATACTCCTAAACGTGTATCTCAAACGAACCTTCGCCCCGAAGAGCGATGGTCTATGTCTTAACCGGCGACGGGTGCCAGCGCGTCTCTGAGCTGACCGACGAACGGATTGGCGAACGCGAAGAACAACGCGATACCCACACCGATCATGGCGACAGCATCGAGCAGTGCGACGACGATAAACATCTTCGTCTGCAGCATCGGTGCCAGTTCCGGTTGCCGTGCGGCGCCTTCAAGGAAGCGGCCGCCCAATAGACCCATGCCAATACCAACGCCTAGGGCGCCAAGGCCGATCAAAAGTGCGACAGCGATAGCCGTGAAGCCAATAACAGTTTCCATCAGTTTCTCCTACAGAGGACTTCGTCCAACTTATTGAAATTTAAAATAAAAACACTTAATGCGATTCCGATGCCAGGCTTAAATAAACTATGGTCAGCATCATGAAAATAAAGGCCTGCAGCGTAATAATCAGCACGTGAAAAACGGCCCAGCCGAAATGCAGGATGCCGCCGCCAAAGCCGAGCACCGGGCCGCCGCTCATGTACATAATTGCGATCAGAATAAAGATAAGCTCGCCGGCAAACATGTTGCCGAACAGGCGTAACGACAGCGATACCGGCTTGGCCAGCAGCGCGACGCTTTCGAGAATGAAATTGAAGGCGATCATGGGCGGTGCGGCAAGGAGGCCCCAGCCTTTTGTCGGCGGTGCGATCGGGTGCAGCGTGAGCTCACCAATAAACCCTGTGACGCCCTTGTTCTTTATCGTGTAGAAGATAATCAGGACGAAGATGGCAATCGACATGCCGAAAGTCACGTTGACGTCCGTGGATGGCACGACCTTCATGTACTCGACGCCCAACAGCTTTGCCAACTCCGGAATCCAGTCGACCGGCACGAGATCCATGAAGTTCATCAGGAACACCCAGACGAATATCGTCAGCCCAAGCGGCGCGATGAGGCGACTCTTGCCGCTAAACGTGTCATTGACGGACCCATTGACAAATTCGACGATGATTTCGACCAGCGCCTGGAAGCGGCCCGGGTTTGTCTTTTTGGCATTCCTGGCCGCTCGCCAAAACAGCCCGACGAACACGAGACCAAGCAATACCGACCAGAACATGGAGTCGACATTGATCGTCATCGGGTTTCCGGCGCAATGATTCCACACCCACGCGCCAGTCTCGGCCTTGCAGACCTGCAGGTTCTGGAGGTGGTGCTGAATGTACTCGCCTGAGGTTTGTGGGCCGTGTCCGCCTTCACTCGCCATTCTTGTTATCCGTTCCCTTAACCGTTATTTCTTTGTCGCGAATCAGGAGCCCCAGGAGGGGCACCATGGCCGTGACAACAAATCCTGCAAAAAATGGCGCTGCCGCAAGCGGTCGCACCGTGACGAAGACTATGCTGAACAGCAGCACGGTCAACGCCAGCTTTCCAATCTCTCCGATATAGGCCGCCCGGATCAGGGACTTAGCCCCGGGATCCCGGCGTGGCACGGCGAGCCGCAATGCCAGAAAGCCGTTTGGCAACACCGAGGTCAGGCAGCCCAGCAGGGCCGAATATCCGGCGATGTTCCCCAAAGCGCTCCACAACACGGCGGCCAGTGCCGCCCCAAGCCCGATTTGTACCGCAATAACCTTGAGCATTTTGCGTGCCTCCGGCACTAAAAACGCCACGTCCAGAGGGCTTGTCCCTTGGTTTGTGGCGCTAGTGTTGCGGTGGTTCCAGTCGGGCTTGTATCAAGCGTGCGCATTATAGTGGGCTGCCTATGGCATGGCAACCGCAAAACCCCTTGTCCGGCGGGGTCTTTGGAGCCTTTTTTCCCGGGAAATATCGCGATTTTCAGCAATGCGACATACCGCACATCTGCGCCCTGAATTGGGCGCTATTCTGGCGATAATTTCAGCAATTCACCGACTGGAGCGGACGATGCTGTTGATCGCCAGCGAGGCCTCCCGCGGATCTCAAGCCCTAAACGACGTCGTACGGGAAATGAGCTTTTCTTTGAGCTATTTCTCGACGAGCGCAAAGCTGTCCGAACTCATGGTCGGACAGTCGCGACGCGTCGTATTGCTCGGCGAAGATGACATCACTCGCGACACAATTGCCAGCCTCGCCGACAGCGAGGAGCGTGCACCATTCGGCGTGATCGTCGCCGCGGATCGCGTGTCCTTAAGCTCCAGCAACAAGGCGAAGCTTCTCGAGAGTCTCGCCGAATTGCCGAACATCGAATGGATTGGTCCGGACTTCAACTTTGACCGCCTCGCAGCGGCGGCCCGCTACTGCCGCCGGCGCATGTTGAAGCTGTCCCGCAAGGATATCGACGGAGCGTTCGAGAATTTCGAGTTCGTCGTGCGCTACCAGCCCAAGGTCGAACGCAATGCCGGCACCGAATGGCTCACTCGAGAGGCTGAGGCCCTCGTTCGCTGGCGCCACCCCGAGCTTGGGCTTATCGGCCCGCTTGAGTTCCTGCCTGAGATCGAGGCCTTCGGCATGATGGGACAACTTACGGAATTTGTATTGCGCAAGTCCGCCGCACAGCTCGCAACCTGGCGCGAACAGGGTCTTGCGTTGAATTGCTGCGTGAATCTCGCGCCGAGTCAACTCACTGATGACTCCATCGGCGAGCGCTACGCGGAGATAGTTAAAGAATTTGGCATTGAGTGTGCGAGCTTTACCTTCGAGGTCGTCGAACAGGACCTCGCCAATCCGGACGCTCCGCACCTGAAATCCCTGCAAGGCTTGCGAAAGCGCGGATTCCGGCTGTGCCTGGACGATTTTCGCGTTGCCGCCGCATCGCTCGGTACATTCGAGAAGCTGCCGTTTGATGAGATCAAGATTCATGCCTCGGCGCTGCAGCGAGCCCAGAATGATCCAGTCAAATTATCCGTGCTCGCGGCCGTAACGGGCCTCGCGCACAACCTTGGCATGTCCGTATGTGCCGAAGGCGTTGAGGATCAGGCAACCTTCGATTTCCTCAAGACGATTGAGTGCGACAAGATGCAGGGCTTCCTGATTTCGGAGGCCGTGTTGCCGCACATTATCCGGCGCGTTTACTCCGCCAAAGAAGAAGGCGACGAAGAAGACGTCGCGTAGGTACTCGTGCAGGAGCCCGCCATGCGGGCGATCCCCGAAGCTAATCGCCCGCATGGCGGGCTCCTGCATCGGGCTCCTACAACGCTCCTACTTAATGTGTTTCAGAATGCCGTCGAGTTCATCGAGGTTGTTATAGGGAATAACAATCTTGCCAGAGCCTTGTTGGCTGTGATCAACACGCACTTTGGCGCCCAGTTTCTCGGACACCTCGATTTCCAGGCGGCGAATATCGCCATTGCCTGACACGGGCGCCTTTATTTTCTTCTTACCGCCCTTCGCATCCAGCATGCGCCTGACCAACTGCTCCGTATCGCGAACCGACAGACCCTTGCGCACAACCTGCCGCGCTGCATCGTGTTGTTGTACGGGATCGCTTATCGCAAGCAATGCGCGGGCATGACCCATGTCCAGTTGTCGCTCCTCCAGCATGGGTTTTACCTTGTCCGAAAGCTCCTGCAATCGTAGCAGGTTGCTAACCGACGCCCGCGACCGGCCGACGGCCGTCGCCGCTTCGGCGTGCGTCAGCTTGAACTCCCGAATCAGGCGGTCCAGCGCCCGGGCCTCTTCGAGCGGATTGAGGTTTTCGCGCTGAATGTTTTCGATCAGCGCCATCGATATGGCGTCCTCGTCCGCTACCTGCCGTATGACCGCCGGAATCTCGCCAATCTCGGCCATTTGCGCTGCGCGCCAACGACGTTCGCCCGCGACGATCTCGTAGCGTTGTGACGGGCCGGACTTGCCGATCGGCCTTACGACGATCGGCTGCACGACGCCTTGAGCGCGAATGGACGCCGCGAGATCCTCGAGTGAATCCTGGCGCATGTCAGTACGCGGCTGGTACTGGCCGCGTTGCAACAGGTCCAGCGAAATGGATTGCAGGCTGTCGCCCTTGGCGCTGCCGCCTACCGAAGCCGTTTCAGCAGCGGGCCTTGACAGCAATGCGTCAAGACCACGACCCAATCGTTTTTTTCTGACGTTCATTCTTGTCCCTGTCGTCGCCCGCTAAACCGCTTCGGCCATTCGATCATCTTCGCGCCGCAGGATTTCGCCCGCCAGCGCCAGATAGGAAATTGCACCTCGCGACGAGCGATCGTGCAACAGCACGGGTCGACCGAAGCTCGGTGCCTCGGCGAGACGAATGTTGCGCGGTATAACCGTGCGAAACACCGTTCTGTCGAAGTGTTGGATAAGCTGCATCGACACTTCATTTGAAAGATTGGCGCGCGGGTCGTACATCGTGCGCAAGATACCAAACACATCAAGATCCGGGTTCACCGAGTTGCGAACCTGCTCGATCGTATTGAGCAATGAGCTCAGACCCTCGAGTGCGTAATACTCGCATTGCATTGGGATCAACACACCGTCCGCCGCAGTGAGCGCGTTGACGGTCAACATGTTGATGGACGGCGGGCAGTCAATGAGGATGAAGTCGTACAGACCAGTGACTGGCTCCAGCGCTTTACGCAGCTTCATCTCGCGACCGATTTCCTGCAGCAGCGCTACTTCGGCCAGCGTCAGGTCCTCGTTGCCGGGCATCACTGCATAGCCGCCTTCGGGTGCAGACACGATTGTGTCCGCTGCCGAGGCCTCGCCGAGCAAGACGTCGCAAGTTGAATATTCGACATTCATCTTGTCGATGCCGCAACCCATCGTGGCATTGCCTTGCGGGTCAATGTCGACAAGCAGAATACGCCGCTGCGTTGCCGCAAGTGATGCAGCCAGATTGACGCAGGTCGTTGTCTTTCCGACCCCACCTTTCTGGTTTGCTACTGCAATAATGCGCGTCATGTATTGATCCGGTTGTGCGTTTCAAGCTCGTCGCAGTAACACTGCATGCCGCGACCCGTCTGCGAGTCCTGGCACCGTTAATGGTGTCACTTCAGCGGCCCACTCCTGGGGCAAGGCTTCTAATTCTTCTGTTGGATCGCGTCCCTTCAGGGCAACGAACACCCCGTCCTCTCCTACGTGGTGTCCCGCTAATTCCAGGAGCCGTGGCACGGTCGCCACTGCCCGAGCGATCACGGTATCAAAGCGGTAGCCGGGTGCATAGTCCTCTGTACGCGCTTTGATCGCGGTGACATTGTCCAGGCCGAGCAGTCCTGCAACGTGCTGGACGAACATAATCTTCCTGTTGTTGCTGTCGACGAGTTCGAATTCGCGGCCGGGCTCGGCAATTGCCAGCGGCAGGCCCGGAAAACCGGCGCCTGTGCCAACATCGAGAATTCGCCGGCCTATTAATAAGTGTTGGGCCGCCAGACTGTCCTGCAAATGCCCTGTGACCATTTCCTCGCGATCGCGGATGGCGGTCAGATTGACTTTTTTGTTCCAGCGCTCAAGTTCGTCGAGCAGAATTTTAAATTTTTCGTAGTCGACATTCACCATAGGTGTTCTTGCAGGAACAAGACCGTCGCCTGCTGGTAAATGTCACGATTCTCCTTCTTGCGATAACCGTGGCCTTCGTTCAATGCGTTCATGTACCACACCGTATTGCCCTGGCGTCTGAGCGCCGCGACCATTTGGGTCGCCTCGGTGACCGGAACACGCGGGTCGTTCTCTCCTTGCACGACAAACATCGGCACAACGATTTTCTCGACATTATTGACCGGGCTGATCTTCTCGAGATGCGCGCGCATCTCCGGAATGCGCTCATCGCCGTACTCGGGACGCCGAAGGTCGCGGCGGTAGTCCTGGGTGTTTTCGAGAAACGTCACGAAACTGCTGATGCCGACGATGTCGACTGCAGCCTTGAGGCGATCGCTGTAGTGCACAGCACTCGCCAGCACCATGTAGCCGCCATAACTGCCACCGAAAACCGCGACTCGGTCAGCATCGAGATCGGGCTGAGTTACGATCCAGTCGAGCAACGCGCCAATGTCGCGCACCGAGTCCTCACGCTTGAAGCCGTTGTCGAGTCCGAGGTAAGTCTTGCCGTAGCCATTCGAGCCGCGAACGTTTGGCACGACGACTGCGACACCGAGTTTCTGCAGCCACATCTGGTAAGTGCTGCTGAACACCGGCCGCGCCTGGCCCTCGGGCCCGCCATGGATTGAAACAACTACCGGGAACGGTCCTTTGCCCGCCGGTTTGTATATCCACGCCGGAATCTCGCGTGGTTTGCCATCGACCGTGTCGAAGGTCTCAAAGCTGATCAGCTCCGGCGTGCGAAATGAGCTCGTATCCAGCCCGCCTACTTCGCTGTACGTCCAGCGCACGAGCTGCCCGTAAGTCAGCGGCTCGCTGCCGAGCGCGAGAACGAAAGTGTCGCTCGGCGTGGACGGCGTGTTCAGCGTGATCGAGAGACGGTCGTCCCGCGGGCTGAAGCTCAGTCCGAATGCGGCGCCGACCGGAATATTGTCGACCTTCTTGTAGGCGCGCGTCGCGGTATCAAGAAGGTACACGCCGCTGCGCCCGTTCTCATTGACCGTAAACGCGATTCGTCGGCGATCGTGACTTATCTGCGCGTCGGACACATTCCACCGAATATCTTCGGTGACGATTTCCACGTCAGCACCGGCGGCAAGCGGCTGCCAGGCCAGTCGTTCGAACTCACTACCCCGGCTCGTGATAAGCCAGAAGCCGTCGGCCTCGTCATCGAAGGCGACCGGGTAATTGCTACTCGGATTGGCGACGTCGCCTGCCAACAGCGTATTCGCGCCCGTATCAAGATCAACGAGGTGGATGCTGGAGTCGGCGACACTGACATAATTTAGCGCGAGCAAGCGGCTGCCGCTCGCCGAAAACTCCGTCGGTCCCCACCAGCTGCCGTCGGGTGATTCGAGAATGACTTCCGCCTTGTCTGGCTCGTCAGGATCCATTAACCAGACGTCGTTCGATGCGCCATTTCGGCGGGTGCTCTGATAGGCGATACGGCGACCGTCGCGATCCCACACCACCGCGCCGTTGCGTGACTCACCGTCGCTCAGCATCGCAGCCGCTCCCCCGTCGGGGTCGAGCAGGAAAATCTGTGCAAACTCGCTGCCGCCCGCGTCGCGGGTGAACACGAGTTTCGAACCCTGCGGCTGGCGAGTCACGCCGCCCAGCGGCTCGTCGTAAAAAGTGATCTGGTGGCGGGCGCCGCCCGCCATATCAACGCGATGCAGCTGGCTCACATCACCAAAACGCGTCGCAACATACAGCCCGGATCCGTCTTCGGTCCAGGCGCGAAAAGCGGCCGATCGGACGTTCTGAAACCGGTTCAGGTCATCAACGATAGTGGCCGGAATCTCCGGCACATCTTCCATGACCAACTGGCCGTCATTCGCAACGCGCCGCGTTATGTCCGCAGCAAACGCTACGCCGACGACAATCGCCAGCGCAATACCGGCAATCCTGGTAATCATTTTCATCGTTTCGCTCCTAGCTGACCAACAAGGCCATGAAGTCATCTACATCGGTATTCGCGAGCTTGTCACGGTCGGCGCACAAAGCGTCGAGCTCTGACCATTGTCCATCGGCAAGCTTTGGCGACACACTGTCGACAAACTTCTGCTTCAAGACGGGAATGCCTTCGTCGCGACGTGCGCGATGGCCTATCGGAAAATTGACCTCGATGCGGGAGGTAGCGCTGCCGTCACTGAAGAACACCTGTAACGAGTTGCCGATGTAGCGCAGCTCCGGATCAAAGTAGTCCTTCGTGTATTGCTTGTTCTCTGTGACTTCCATTTTGTCGCGCAGCGCATCGATGCGCGGGTCTTTGGCAACGTCGTCCTCGTAATCCGAGGCC
>Ga0255049_10001193_pt1 | contig 14570 bp, 12 predicted proteins | sample JV7_2_3_MG_FD_183615 | JGI IMG/M metagenome (GOLD analysis project Ga0255049, IMG submission 183615) | Seawater microbial communities from Jervis Inlet, British Columbia, Canada - JV7_2_3 | ecosystem: Environmental > Aquatic > Marine > Inlet | place: Canada: British Columbia | collected 2016-10-06
CGGTATTGACTGCTAATTTCCCGACGGCAAACGGAGAATTATTCGGCAATATCGCCTGGAGTTGGGAGGACGATTACCGCGGCGACTGGCCCGATCCCGACGTTATTTTCCAGCGTATCCAGGCGCTCAACCAGACCGACGTGGTCGTGGGTTACCGGACAGAAACCTGGACGGTGAGCGGTTACGTTGAGAACGTCTTTGATGGTGTCTGGTACGACGGCAATTACGAAGATGCAGCGGACCCGGGGTCGATTTTCTCACAGCACACGTTCGGGCCGTCACGGCCGCGAACCGCGGGCGTACGATTCAGCTACGAGTTCTAGGACCAAGGTGTAATACGGTCACCGAGTTGCTGGACCGGCGCCCAATTCGATGAGCACCATGGCCTGCCGTAGATCCGGGGGTCAGTGGTGAAGAAGCTGGTAGCGAAAGTGATATCGGTGCACGCTGGATCCAACGACGATCTTAGCAAGGAAGAGCAGCAGACGATTCAGGTTGAGCTGGACGGCATCGTAGGTGATCGTCACCGTTCACACGTGCGCGAGACGTGGCCTGGCGACAAACAGCCAGAGGGGACGAAGCGGCGCAACGAGCGTCAATGGTCAGCCGTTTCGGTCGAAGAATACAACCCGCCCTGCCATGACATGGGTAAGCAGTTGGCAGACAAGTACACAACCCGATCAGGTGGGGAGTTAGCTTCGACCGCGTTTCCCAAGGCGGCAAAACTGACGCGGGGCCTTGTTGGCGTTGTCGAAGTCGCCGGAACGATCAGTGCGGGCGATGAGGTTACGGTAGAGCTGTACGAAACGCCGTCCTGGCTCGTTCGCGCGCCTGATTGATGGATATCTACACAACGACCATCGGCATCAGCATCCTGGTTTATATCGCCATCGGTAACTACGCGGGCCGAGGTATAAAAAATCTGGATGATTACTATGTTGCCGGTCGCCGCGCGCCGACGCTGATCATTGTCGGAACTCTGGTAGCGAGCCTCATGAGTTCGACGATGTTCCTGGGAGAAGCAGGTTTCGCATACGACACTCAAGGCGGACCCTACGTATTGTTCCCGCAGGCGGCCGCAATCGGCTACGTTCTTGGGGCCCTGTTTTTCGGGCGTTACCTGCGGCGCAGTCGTACCAACACGCTCGCGGAATTCTTCGGCCGTCGCTTTAACAGCAAACGTGTGCAGGTGTTGTCGGGAGTCACGATTGTTCTTGCCCTCGGTGGTTATCTGCTTGCAGTGACACAAGGCGCCGCGATTCTGCTCTCGCAACTAACGGACCTGAGTTATGTGCAGGCCCTTGCCGTCGCATGGCTGAGTTACACACTGTTTACGATGTATTCCGGATCTCGCGGGGTAATTCTGACCGACACCCTGATGTTCCTGCTTTTTTCATTCGCAAGTGTCGCGGCGCTGGTGTTCCTCGTTCGGGAACTCGGTGGTGTCCCTGTTATTGTCGAGAACCTGGTCGCTGTTGAACAGAAACCCGACCTGATGTCCTGGCACGGCATCATCGGACCGGGCACCGCTTGGCCGACGGCAGTGGACTACGTGATCTGGGCTATTGTCATCGACATCAGCTGGATGCTCGTTTACATGGTCAGCCCGTGGCAATCGAGCCGTCACCAGATGGCGAAGAATGAACACGTCGTCGTTCGATCGGCGGTGATAGCGGCCGTCGTTGTCGCGCTGCTGCAAGTCATGGTCTACGGGATGGGGGCTGTCATCAACCTCGGCAATCCGGCGATCTCGCCACCGGAAAGCGCGACGATCTGGGCGTCGCTGCACATGTTGCCGAGAGTCCTGGGCGCACTGATGCTCGCCGGCATTATGGCGGCAGTACTGTCCTCGGCATCGACTTTTCTGTCGCTGGTCGGTTTCAGTGTCAGTAACGATATTGGCATACACGATAAGGGCGACGAACAAGAGACGCTTCGATTCAGCCGAATCATGATGCTGCTCGTCGGCGCGCTGGCGCTTGCGGCGGCGCTCGTTTTTCCACCACAGATTTTCTGGTTGACGACGTTCATTGCGACGATATTTGCGTCGTCATGGGGTCCCGTCGGCCTGATGGCGATCTGGAGCAAGCGCATCACTGAGCAAGCCGCATTCTGGGGCATGCTGACCGGCCTGATGCTCAACATAGTGCCAAAGTTCTTCGAGTTTATTGGCATGCTTGCGCTGCCGTCTTACCTCAACCCGGTCATCATCGGCGGTGTGGCAAGCTTGATCGTGACGATTGTCGTTTCGCGGTACACGGTGGTCAGCGACGCGGAGGTTGAATATCTTGAAAGTCTGCACGTGCGACCGGCCCATGAGGTCAGCCACCGACGGACGCGTACGACAATCGTTGCACCCGTCGTACTGTTGTTTGTCAATGGCGTATTGTCGCCGGTATTGCTAACGATGTATTACGTGCTTCCCTATCAGCGTGCGACAGGCACATTGCGCCCCGATGGCTCGCTGGACTGGGTGACTGGCGAGATGGCGCTCATGGTCAGTTGGAGCATTATCTGGATCAGCGTCGGTGTCTTCGCGATCCGGTATATTCGCAAAGCGTATGCGCCATCGAGTATGAGAGGAGAAGCGAGAAATGGTGTCCCCGCTGAATGACCCCAGGTTGGAGGCTCTACTCGATCGCTTACATGCACAGAGCGACGCGCAGGTCGAAGAGACAGAAGCGTACTTCGCGCGACGAGAACGAGATGGATCGATCGACTCTGAGCATTATTGCGACGACGACATGCATCGCTTCCTCTTGGACAAGATGGTTGCCCTTGATCGAGACAAGGCAGAGTTTTGCTACCAGCTCTGCCGGTCGCTGCGAGCGACGCGCATCGTCGAAGCCGGCACCTCGTTCGGAATATCGACTTTATATCTAGCCGCCGCAGTACGCGACAACAAGGTAGCGAACGGGCTGGTGATCGGCACGGAGCACGAACCAAGGAAGGTGCAAATCGCCCTTGAGAATTTCAGGCAAGCGGGCTTAAGCGAATATATCGAGCTGCGCGAAGGCGATCTTCGGCAAACGCTCGAGGAAGTCGGAGGTCCAGTAGATTTCATGCTGGTTGACATCTGGGACGTGGCACTGCCCGCACTTGAGCGGGTGTCACCGAGTCTGCGTCCCGGAGCTATCGTGGCATGCGACAACACGACCGTGGATGCCGAGGAGTACCGCGACTACTTTAAGTTCGTGAATAACCCGAGCAATCGCTTTCGTACGATGACGGTCCCGTTTAATGGCGGCTTTGAGCTCACTGTGCGGGTGTGAGCCAGAGGTTCATATGACAGTCAAATTGAGAATCACTATTATTGTATAAATAATGAAACCAGCAGATCGAAATCTCGGAATGGATCGGCAAATCTCGCGCAGAGATCTCCTGTGCGGAGTGGGCGCGCTGGCGGCCACCTCGTTCGTGCCCGGGCGAGCCTTTGCCGATGAGATGCTTGCGCTGGAGAGATCGGGCGTCAGTGTTGCCAGTTACCCACCTGCCCTGACCGGATTGCGGGGCAGCCACATCGGTTCGTTCGAAGTTGCACATCAACTCGCGCGCGAGAGCAGATCGGATTGGGGCCCGGTCGAGGAGCCCGATAAGGGTATTTATGATCTCGTCGTCGTGGGAGCCGGGATCAGTGGTCTCGCGGCCGCGCATTTCTATCGAAAATCAAACCCGGATGCTCGCATCCTGATACTCGATAATCACGACGATTTCGGCGGTCATGCCAAGCGCAACGAATTCGATTTCGGAGGCCGTACGCATCTTGGCTACGGCGGCAGTCAATCGCTTGAGTCGCCCTCTGGATACAGCGATGTGGTGAAGACATTGCTGAGCGATCTCGGTGTAGACGTCAAGCGCCTGGAATCTGCTTATGATCAGGACTTCTACAGACGAAACGGCCTCGCTGCCGGATTACACTTCAACCGGGATAATTGGGGCGCTGATCGCCTGGTTCGTTTTGGTCTGGGAGACCTCGACAGTTACCTGCCACTGGCGCCTTCCGATCTTTCCGCGGTGGAAGCGGTGGAGCAAATGCCAATGTCGGACGCCGCGCGGTCTGAATTCCTGCGACTGTTGACGACCCGGCACGATCAAATGTCCGATATCCCGGCCGATGAAAAAGAAGATTACCTGTACACCATTAGCTATCGCGAATTTCTGAGCAGACACTTGGACATTCGCGAGCCGGAAGTTTTTTCCGTATTGCAGGATCTCACTGCAGACGCAGGTGTTGGCATTGAGGCGACGCCGGCCGGAGGCGCGATCTTCTATGGCAGTCTGCCGGGCGGCATGGCCACGGGCATACCGGACGACGATGACGAAGAGGCGTACATCCACCATTTTCCCGATGGCAACGCATCTATTGCCCGCCTGTTGGTGCGCAAGATGATTCCGGCAGTTGCCTCGGGATCAACGATGGAAGATGTGATCACGGCGCGCTTCGATTACAGCAAACTCGATCTCGTGAATTCGCCTGTGCGTCTGCGTCTTAACAGCACTGTTACGCATGTCGCGAATGACGGTGACCAGAGATCGGCCAAGCAGGTTCGAATATCCTATGTGCGGGGTGGCCGGTCGTATCGAGTGCAAGCCCGGTCCTGTGTGCTTGCGTGCTACAACGCCATGGTCCCGTTCATTTGCCCTGAGTTGCCGGTGTTGCAACGCGAGGCTCTCGCGTTGCAAGTCAAGTCACCGATCCTCTACACCAATGTCGCCCTTCGCAATTGGCAGGCGTGGAAGAAACTGGGCATCGGCGCCGTCGTATCGTCGGGAAGTTATCATGTCAACGCGATGCTCGATTTTCCCGTGAGTCTCGGCGATTATCATTTCGCCAGTGAGCCCGATGACCCGATTACTGTTCACATGGAGCGCTTTCCGCACCGACCCAACGAGGGATTGAGTATGCGCGAGCAGCGCAGGCTGGGACGTCACGAGTTACTCGCAACTACATTTGAGACCATCGAGCGCAACATCCGCAGCCAGCTTGCGGGCACGCTGTCAGACGGTGGCTTCGATCCGGCTCGAGACATCGAAGGCATTACGGTGAATCGCTGGGCCCACGGTTACTCGTACTTTTACAATTGGCTCGAGGATCCGTACTACGGCGACGAAGACAACAGGCGGTATCCACACGTGCGTGGCCGAAAACAGTTTGGCCGAATCTCAATCGCAAACTCCGATGCAGGAGCCAGGGCAATGCTCGAGTCGGCGGTCGAACAGGCGCACCGCGCGGTCAGCGAATTACGCTGAGTTACAGTCGCTGCCGCCAGCTAGCAATCTGGCGGCGGCGTTGCGCGCGCGCGGTCCGGCGTCCAAAAGGGCTTCTTCTTGCGCGTGCATTTCACTACGCGACTGTACTGGCGAAGTTCTTTTTCGTAATAAATCTCGGCCCACAAATCGCCTTGCAGGTGCTTGGTCCGGATCATTGCAAGTGCAATGTTTGCCTTAACGGCCGGTGACCACATGGCTGACGTAACGTAGCCGATTTCCTTCGTGCAGCGTTTGTTCCCGTAAATATGCGAGCCCTCGGCTGGCCTGTTGCCCTCGATATCGAGTTTGGTCAGGGTGTATTTCGGTCCGAGTTGTTTCTCTTTCAACAGGGCACTGCGACCGCTGAAATGCGGCTTTTTGAAATCCACGAGCCAACCCAGGCTCAGCTCAAATGGTGTCTGGTCGTGTTCGAAATTAACGGTCCTAAGCGCTTCATTGAATTCCATCGCCGGCATGATGAATCCGGCCTCGAGCCTCGCCATGTTGGTCGCGGCCTCGCCATAGGGTTGAATGCCGTAGTCCTCGCCCGCCGCATAAAGTCCATCCCATAGCTCGATGGCGAGGCCAGGCTGAATCCAGAGCTCGTAGCCGAGATCGCCCGTGAATCCTGTGCGAGACACCATCAGCGTGTCCCCGTGAAACGGATAGTGCATGATGTCGAACGGCTTGGCGGTCTCAATTCCGTCCAGCCCCATCTTTTTCAGAACGGCGCATGACGTGGGTCCCTGAAACGAGAGTGCCGCCAAGTCGTCGGTGATGTCCGTGACGGAGATGTCATCGAATCCGAAAGCGCTTTTCGCAAGCCACGCGGTGCACGGGCTTCCGCAGGTCAGCATGAACCTGTCACCGGATAACTTGAAAATCGTTCCGTCGTCGATCATTCGCCCTTCGTCGGTGCACCAGACGCAATAGGCGACGCGATTGTGCCCGAACTTCGTAACGTCGCGCGTCACCATGCGATTCAGCATGGCCTCCGCATCGCGACCACGAATCTCGTATTTCTGCATCGGTGTAATGTCGTAAGTCGCGCACTGGTTGCGAACGCAGAAGTATTCGTACTCCGAGTCGTAGTAATACTCGGCAAACTTGTAGCCGTTCCATGCGGACCAGGCCTCACGTATGTTTAATACCTTTTGCCTGGGGTAGAAGGGCGACAGTTTCAGGCGTTCGCCGGCATATGGGTCAGTCGTCGTCATTGTCTACTCATCGTAAAAGTCGTCTTCAGGTACCGTGTTTGTGCGACGCAGATCCATGAGTATTTCGCGCGCTGCGTTCGCGCCGCAAACGGCGGAGACACCGCCGCCTGGATGTGTCGATGAGCCGCACATATACAGGTTCTTCACCGGCATGCGGTATTGGCCGTAGCCGGGAAATGGCCGGTTGAAGAACAGTTGATCAATGGTGAGTTCACCCTGGAAAATATTGCCCTCTGTCAGGCCGATCTCTTTCTCGATCTCATAAGGTGTGCGAACCTCCATGTGGACGATCAGATTCCGGAAGCCCGGGCTGTAGCGTTCGATCTTGCTGATGACAGATTCACCAAAGGCATCGCGCTTTTGGGGCGTCCAGGGTCCACTGCTCAGTGTCGGCGGGCAGTACTGCACAAAATTGGACATCCAGTGTTTCCCGGCCGGCGCAACAGTCGGATCCCACGCTGATGGAATGACCGACTCAACGAACGGATCGTCGGACCAGCGACCGTGCTTCCAACAGTCGTACGCCCGTTCCATGGTTTTCAGGGAGCCCGTGAACCCCTGGCCGCCTCGGTTGAGGTAGCGGTTCTCCGGCACACCCGTAAATTTGGGCATCCCGGACAGCGCAATGTTGACCTTGCCGGATGAGCCGCGAATCTTGAAGTTCTTCGCCTTCTCGTAGATGCCTTCCGGCAAGTCGTTCTTGTCCATGATGCGAGTGAAGGTGCGCTTCGCATCCAGGTTCGACACGACGATGCTTGCTGTAATCTCGTCGCCGTCCTCGAGTACGACGCCGACCGCTTTACGATTCTTGACGAGCACCTGTTGCACAGCGGTGTTGGTTCGAATCTCTCCACCGTGTTCCTGCAGCGCAGAGGCAATGGAATGTGATATCGCGCCCATGCCGCCACGTGCAAGACCCCACGCACCAATGCTGCCATCGACATCGCCCATGACGTGATGCAGCAAGATGTACGAGGAGCCAGGTGAATACACACCGAGCGCCGTACCGATAATGCCCGGGCTGGCCATCGCCGCCTTGATCAGGTCGCTTTCGAAATAGTCTTCGAGGTACTCGGCTGCGCTCATCGTGAAAAAGCGGACGTATTCGTAAATTTCCTTTTCGCCAAGCGCCCAAAATTTCTTGGCGAGCCAAAGCAACTCCATGATATCCCGCGGCCGGAACGACGTCGGATCGGGCGGGGTACGCATCAAGGTCTTGCGAATGAGTTGCGAATAGCGTGTCAGGTCCGTCTGAAAGCGATGCATTGCGTCCGCGTCGTGCGGTGAGTGACGTTTTAGTTCAAGATGCGCCGCTTCTTCGTCGTGATAGGCAAACAGGCGCTCGTCACCATCCCCGAAATTAACGGTGCCGAGGTAGGGGACCAGTATCAGGCCGTGGCGGGCGAGATCGAGGTCACGGTGTATAGCCTGTCGCATCATGCTGCAAACATACGAACAACTTGAGTATTTCCAGCCCCGATGCAGTTCGCGCGAAACGGAGGCGCCGCCGATGTAGTCGTTTTTCTCGAGCACAACGACGTTTAGTCCTGCCTTCGCGAGGTAGGCCGCATTCGTGAGTCCGTTGTGGCCTGCACCTATAATGATCGCGTCGTAGCTGCTCATCGCAGAATCTCACGCGCGGCGTTGTGCCCGGCGGCACCAGTGATATCGCCACCGGGATGGCAGCCGGCACTGCAGAGGAACAGGCCCGGTATCGGCGTGCGGTGTTGTGCGGCCTCGTACGTCGGTCGCATCATCAACAACTGGTCCATCGCGAATTCGGTGTGATGCCAGTGACCGCCGGTCACATTGAATTTGTTTTCGAGATCGACGGGCGTCAGGAACTCGGCGTGAAGGACCTGCTCACGTATTCGTGGTGCATAACGGGCGATCGCGTCGATGGTTTGTTCGCACATTGCGCGGCGCGCTTCATCGGTCCAACCACCTTTTCGTTTGTAGGGCACGTACATGACGTGGGCTGACAGCACGTGATTCCCAGCGGGCGCGAGTGACGTGTCGTGCACGCTGGGGACGACGAATTCCATGACCGGTTTTGTCGGGCACTCGCCGTACTTGGCGTCGTCAAATGCAAACTCAATGGAATCCATATCCGGTGCAATGATCATGCGACCGTCGGGTTGCTTGAGTCCGTTGATTTCAGGCATCCCATCTAACGCGAGGTGTAATTTCGCGACATAACCGTCGCATCGCAAGCGCCGAATACGGTTTGTGAATCCGATGTCGAGGTGCTCGACACCCACGAGGTTCAGAAAGGTTCGCTGTGGATCCGTCGCCGAGACAACGCGATCCGCTTCAATTGTTTCACCGTTGGCGAGCTGCACACCACTCGCGACCAGGCCTTCCGCGCTGCCTTCAACCATAATGCGTCTGACAGTCGCTCCACATCGTATTGTGGCGCCGGAGGCCGTGGCCGATTTCAACAAGGCCCCGATCAGGCCACCGACTCCGCCAACCGGAATCGAGTGCGCACCCCTGGAGTCCTCGGCCATGCGATAAAGCATCGCGAGTACTGCACTGTTGGGTGATCGCGGCGCCATCTTCGCACCGATGAGGCCGTCCCAACTTAGTGTCGCCTTGAGGATGTCATTCTCAAAATACTCATCCATCAGATCACGAGCCGGAAGTGATGCGATCCGCAGGAATTCCCGCATATCCTTCTTGCCAATGCGGCGAATATTCAGGCCAACATGCGCGAAGGTCATCAGGTCCGCGAGGCTGGCACTACCTATGGGTGGCATCGTTTTTAGCCAAAAAGATTTCAACACATCGGCAAATCGATGCATGAGTCGCGAGTAGTCCTGATAGGCGCGCGCGTCGTCGGAGCTGGTTCCGCTTAGAGCGCCCTGATGCACGATGACATGCTCTTGGTCGGCACTCAGCCCGATTGTTGGCAACGAGTTCTGTGTTGACTCATAACCGTGTGACCCAAGATCGAGGTTGCGGGCGATTTTCCCGGAGAAGTGGCTGAGCGAATGTGCGACCGACACGTGATAGCCGGGGTGGAATTCGCGGCTCGCGCCGAGCCCGCCAACGGAATCAGATGCCTCGAGCACGAGGACGCGTTGACCACCTTGCACCAGATAGGCAGCGCAAACCAAGCCGTTGTGTCCGGCGCCGACAATGATGGAATCGTACCGATCCAATTCCGCATACCCTTCGACTATTACTATCAATCCGTACGCTAGTCACCACACGCGAACAAGACTTCCGCGCCTACACGCTAAGGAATCATTGGTTGTTCACCGGTAATGCGCGGATAGGAATCTGATCAAATTCAGTGCTTTTGGCGCTTCCGAGGGCTGTTGCCGACAGTCGGGCAAGCGCTGATAATCGATAGGTACCTGATCGGTTCCTTGGTAATTGTTGTCACGCGTTCCCGGGATATACCAGTCCTCGATGTCTTTCATCCACGGAGGGGGTGGTAAGCATACGTCAACGATTCTCCGCATGGTTTCCAAAGCGGGCATCCATTCGAATATTCACAGGAAAGAGGGCACAATCTCGGCACGCCCGTCGTTGAGTCCGCACTCGGTTCGCAAGCGGTGGCAGTCGATACTCCCTGGTTTTTCCCGCAGCCAGGCAATTACCGAAGGAGTTGTTGTGAAACAAATTACCCGGATCAATCACGTCGGTCTGCGCGTCAGAGACCTTGATGTCGCCCGCGCGTTTTATGAGAAGCTGGGTTTCAAATTTTTGGGGGGTCCGATGGGCCCCGAACCCGTGGCGATCGTCGAACATCCCTCCGGAGTCAACATCAATTTCATTCTCAATGCATCATCAGATGCCTCTCCATCCAACCTGTTGATGGATGAAGCGACGAAACACACAGGATTCACGCACATCGCGCTGCAGATAACCGACGCGGAAGCAGTTAAGCGCCAACTCGAAAGCCATGACATAGCGATCACCGAAATCGTTGAATATGAAGGGGCCATGTTCTTTTTTGTCCGGGACCCCGATGGCAACGTGATCGAGTTCCACAAGCCAGCCTCCTAGGAGCGACCCGACAAAATCGTTGCCGCCTACGCGCCGCCGAAACACTGTTTCTACTGATTCTTCGAACCGTGTTACCGTTGCGGCAGACTTGTCGCCTGCGCACCAGCGTCATTTGCCCGGTCAACGAGAGATAATGAGCCAATGAACCTTCGTAACAAGATCGCGATCGGGATCCTGAGCTTCTTGGGCTTGGCGATAGTCTCCCTCGCCCTCGTTTTGGGCCACACATCGGAGTGCGGACCCGCGCCTGAAGTCTCTTCTGACGCGGAACTCATGAAGGCCGTCGTCTATCGCTGCTACGGGTCACCCGACGTTCTCGAGTTGGCAGACGTCGAGAAGCCAACGCCTGCGGATGATGAGATCCTGGTAAAGATCCGCGCAGCTTCGGTGAACCCGCTTGACTGGCATTACATGAGAGGCTCGCCGTACTTCATGCGTTTAGGCGCCGGTCTGGGCGCACCCACTGTCACGAGGCTGGGCGTGGATTTTGCGGGAACCGTCGAGGCGGTCGGCAAAGATGTCACACGCTTCAAGCTGGGCGACGGAGTATTTGGCGGAAGAACCGGGGCATTCGGCGAGTATGTAACTGTGCGTGAGGATCGGGCCGTCGTATTGAAACCGGCCGAAGTGACGTTTGAGCAAGCGGCGTCTGCCGGCGTAGCAGGTATCACCGCACTGCAGGCGCTTCGCAACCACGGAAAAATCAAACCGGGTCAGAAGGTTCTCATTAATGGCGCGTCGGGCGGCGTCGGTACGTTTGCAGTGCAGATCGCGAAGTCGATGGGTGCGGAAGTCACCGGCGTATGCAGTACCCGAAACGTGGAGATGGTTCGTTCAATCGGCGCCGACGACGTTTTCGACTACAAGAAAGAGGACTACACTGAAAGCGGCAATCGGTACGACTTGATTGTCGATATGGTGAGCAACCACTCGCTCCTGAAGATCAGGAAGGTACTAAGCCCGGAAGGGACCCTGGTCATGGTCGGAGGACCAAGCGGCAACTGGCTCAAGCCTTTAATGGGGCCGCTAAAAGCCTTTTTGCTGTCACCGTTCATAGATCAGGACGTCGGCATGATGCTGGCGGAGTTCAATCAAGAAGACCTGACCATGCTGGGTGAGCTCATGCAGTCGGGCGAAGTGACGCCGGTCATTGATTCGCGCTATACGTTGAGCGAGGTTCCGAATGCAATTCGGTATTCGGAAGAGGGACATGCCCGCGGAAAAATAGTCATTACTATGGAATAAGGTGGCGCTGAGAATGAACAGGTTATTCCTCATCTCGTGTTTGGCATTCCTATTCTTGACGGCCAACGCCGTTACGGCGGAAGAGTCAGGCCTGACCACCTATGAATGCACCGCCGCGGGTGGTCTTACGCGACAAATTCGAAGCGAGGAGCATTGCCTGGCCGAGCGCGACGCAGATTCGGCGCAGGACGCGTGCCGCGTTGACTATACGAAAGACGGCGTAACCGAAATACTCTGGCAAGCACGTAACGACCCTTCTTTTTGTTATCCAAGGGTTCGCAACCTGATTAGCACGCTCGAGGCCAGCGGATTTACCTGCACGGGTACGGACGGACATATCGACTGCGACGACGCTGTCGCCGTCGATCATTTGGTCCCCGCACCCGTGGAATCGACTAACAGCGGGCCCGGCACCATTACGATCACACCCTCGGCGACTCCGACGCAGACCGAGGCGGCCAGTCCTTCACTTTCATCGCCGCCGTCGAACGAAATTACTGCTCCATCCGAACAGGAGTCAGACCTCGTCCCGCAGTTATTGCGAGAGACCTATCTGAGCAACGTCACGAGTCTCGAAAGCGACTATTTTGTCTACCTGCCCGGTAACTTCTCAGAACGTGAGAACTGGCCGGTCATGTTGTTTCTTCACGGCAATGGTGAGCGTGGCGACGGCAAGGGTGAGCTCGATTTTGTCATGGTGCATGGGCCTCTGTACGAAGCCTGGGTACAGAAACGGGATTTGCCGTTCGTCATTATCGCGCCGCAATTACCGATGTACGGCATGGGCGAGCTACCGTTCATCAAGAACAGGAAATTCGCGGACATACCGTGGCGGCTGCCGGAGGGGACACCTGACAGGGATAGAAAATTCGCGTCAGCCGATCCTATGAGTGGTTCTATCGGCCGCACGCCCGATCAATTTGGAATCGAGGGCCCACCTTCAGGTTGGTCGCTGCATGACAAAGAGTTGCTTGCCATGGTCGATACGATTATCGAGAAATACCACGGCGATCCGAATCGCGTATACCTGACGGGTCTCGGTTACGGAGGATTCGGCGCCTGGTACATGGCGAGTAAGTACCCGGAGCGATTTGCGGCAGTTAATCCGATCGTAGGGTACGCGCATCCCGATCTGGCCGACTCGATCGCGGCGCATCAGATTTCTATCTGGTGTTTCGCAGGCGGACGTGACGACGTCGTTCCTGTCGAGTATTTCTACGCCGGAATGAACAGGCTCGAGCAGCTGGGCCACGATGACGCGCGATTCACGGTTGAAGAGGACATGAATCACGATGTCTGGACGCGCGTCTACGCCGGCGAGGACATCTATAACTGGATGCTGTCTCAGTCGAATTAGAGCAAACGTTCGGGCAATTCGGTTCTACTCGCCGACGGCCTGAAACTGATACATCGCCTCGACGATCGGTGATAACGGCTCACCGAAGCGGCCAAACCAGTTTTGATAGATACGTCGGATCCGCGCGCCACGAAATATTGACGCCAAGGCTCTGTCTGCCAACAAGCGAAACTCAGTGTCGCCTCGCGGCACCATCATGGCATACGGCTCGAACGACAACGCAGTCTTGGTCATGGTGTATTCGTTTTGCGCATTCGCACTTCTGAATACCTGTCCAATCAACATTGAGCGATCAGAGGCATACCCCGTTACTTTGCGGGAATTCAATAAGGCCATACCTTCGTCATGAGATTCGATTAGCTTCAAGTCTATGTCGAATTCGTTGACTTCCGCGACTCGTCGCATGACGTCCTCGGTGGTCGTACCGCTCAACACGGCGATCTTCGCGCCGTCAAGCGCATCAATCCTGTCGATCGGGTTGGCTTTCCGCGATAGCACGGCACTGCCCGTGATGAATGTCATCAGCGTGAAATCAACGCGCTCGCGACGGGACAGCGTCACCGTCGTCGCGCCGCACTCGATGTCAACGTCGCCATTTTCAACCGCGGTCAATCGTTCTTCCATCGAGACCAACGGGATGTAGACGATGTCAATTTGTTCCAGGTCCAGTTCGTCGCGTACCGCCGACGCAATATGTCGGCATAAGTCGATTGAATAGCCGGCCGCGTTGCCGTCGTTATCCCGAAACGAAAGTGGTGGGGCGTCAGGAACATACCCCATTCGAAACTGGCCGGTTTCCAAAACGCGCTTGAGCGTGTCGTTGTGACTCTCGGCATGAGCCGCCGCGAAAACTACGAGGAACGAAAAGATGACAAGAGTGCGCATCAAGAATCTCCAGGCCACAGAAGCGATGCAAGCAGTCTTGCAATTCCAGGAGGCATTGTCTAGCGGCCTTCGTCGTCAGACAACATCGCTATTCCGCTTCAGCAAGCACCTTCAGCGTTTCCCTTCTGACACCATCCTCTGCGGCAGCCGCCATGCCTTCGTCTGAACCAAGCATCGCGTTAATCGCATCCATGTCGGTGACGGCGACGACGAGCCCGGTCAGATTGGGGTTGTCAGCACTGCGGAAGGTGTGCACGTGGGCGGCGCCATTGTCCCTAAACAGCGTGTGGCGGCTGTCTTCGCCGCGCCAGGCGGCCAGCCATTTCTCGGCATCGTCGACTTCGTGCAAGATCATCATGTGAGTCTTGGGCATGTCGCCAGCCTGCATCTTGCGGTCGCTGTTCCAGATGTCGTTCGCCATGTGCCACTCGCCATCATTACCGCGATGCCAGATTTCGATAAATTTTCCAACATCGACAGTTTGATCTCCCGCCGTCAACGTGTAGGCGCCAACGTTGTAGGCGATATTGCCTGAGACCATTGTCTCGATATTGGTGAGTTCGCCGCCGAAGCCCGCGTCGATCATTGCGCCGAATTCA
>Ga0255049_10001194_pt1 | contig 14568 bp, 11 predicted proteins | sample JV7_2_3_MG_FD_183615 | JGI IMG/M metagenome (GOLD analysis project Ga0255049, IMG submission 183615) | Seawater microbial communities from Jervis Inlet, British Columbia, Canada - JV7_2_3 | ecosystem: Environmental > Aquatic > Marine > Inlet | place: Canada: British Columbia | collected 2016-10-06
ACTTGGCAGTTAACACACTCATCCTGCACAGATTTCCGAAGATCCCCTAACACGTCCCTATCGCGCAAAAAAACATGGTGTCTAGAGACAAAATACTTATTGCGCTAATAATTGCTGTAAGTCTCGTACTCAAAGCAAGAACCTAGCTTCCTACGTAAGCCACGATCTCTGATCGACCGTACCAATGGGCAAACCGAGGTTACTGCGTTTAGAGCTGCTTTCGCCGAATGCCCGGTTTCGGGGCCAAATTCACCGTTAATGGGCGTTAATGGCGTGCCTCAGATCTAATGTCCGGTTTGGGGTGCATTCGAGACGCTCAATTTCGCCAGGTTAACCGATTCCTTAACGGAGACAATCGGCCAATAGCGAACATCGTTTCGGCATAGAGTAGCGGCGATGATCCCTGCCGGGAAATTTATTCCGGATTTGGTCCAAGGCTCGGCATGAAAGTGTGGAGCACAGCCACCACCAGACGGTTACTGCCCACGCGATAGCGATTCATGAACACGATGATCGCAGCTTCGTGATCGGGGAACCGAGAGAAGCTCGCTACGAACCCCGCAACCTGGCCGCCGTGACGTTGGAACGTGAGTCCTTCATACGAACCGACACGCCATCCAAATGCGTATCCGGTGTTATCGCCATTAGGGAGTACGACTGGCGTCCACATGGTAGCCTTGGATTCGGCGCTCAAGAGCTGATCCCCGTAAAGCTCTTCGTCCCATTTCGCTAGATCATAGGCGGAGGATAGGATTCCTCCAGCGCCGAGGGTTGAGGAGGTCTCGGTGGGATTGCGGTTGATCAACTCGCCTGCCTTGTTTACCCAGTAACCCGAAGCCCGGTGCGGGATGATGGCCTCTGGATCTGCCATGCGGGTTTGCGTCATCCCGAGGGGACCGAATATGCGAGATTCCAGTACTTGACCAAGCGGGCGGCCTTCTATCCGCTCTACGATCATACTTAGCAGGAAATAACCTGTGTTGCTGTAGTACCAGCCGGTGCCCGGTGCGAAGTCCATTGGCCGGGAGTGCGCTATCTGGATAACCTCCGCCGGCGTGAGGCGAAAGCGATAAACGTCGTAGGTTCGTATTTCTTCGTAATCGGGAATACCTGAAGTGTGAGTTAACAGGTGCCGCACCGTCACGCCAAGCCATTCGCTCGGCAGGCCCGGCAAATATTGATGAATACTGTCGTCGAGTTCGAGCTTGCCTTCCTGGACGAGCAGCATGACGGCAGCCGAAACAAACTGTTTACTAATTGAGCCAATTTCGAACACGGTACTGTCTGATACGGGTACGGACAGCTCAACATTCGCCATTCCGTACTCCTGGAGATGAATCATTTGCCCTCTGGAAGCGACCGCCACCAAGGCTCCCGGAATGTTGTCTTCGTCGAGGTAGGAATTGATCAGACCATCGAGCTTCGCGAGCATGTCATCAGATGGTTTGACGATCTGGGCGGACGCGTTGCCGAGGCTAAACAATAGGAACGCCGAGACTAGAAGTGGTCCCGTTCTACTACAGAATCGGCTGCATCGAGTACAGCTCGAAAACATCTGCTTCTCCTTTTAGTCGCGCAAGCCTTGGAAATATCCTACAGAAAGTCCGCATTGGGTCGGTTCGAGACCTTAGCCTCAGCGTCGAAATATATCACTCTAACGTCCGGTTTCGGCTAACGAGACGTTAAGTATGGCTGCGTTAAGAGCTTCCTTAACGGAGAAGTACGGCCAGGTGCGGTCGGTCGCACTCCTCTCCTGCCATCATCAGGGTATAGTCTCGCAGTCAGAGGCTATGCACTGCTCTACAAATTCTCTGTAATCGGGCGATGAGGCCGTGGCACTCCACCGCTCCCAATTATCACGGCCTGACAAAACTCCGCTCTCGCCAAAGATCGCTCCCTTCATTACCGAGAAATTCGCCCTAAAGTATTCCTCCGGAAGGATACCCTCCTTATACAGGAAGTAATCTCTCTGCCAGCCAATCAAGCCTCTGGCTTTTGATGCTTGCATCCGGATCATGTCCTCAGGCGAAAGAGTTTCTTGCTCCGCGTTTCTTTGCAACAACGCAGCATAATCGATCCCGTTAAGTACCCGATCTTGACGATCTAGCCGCGTTTCTAGCACGCTACCGATCGCTTCAGCGCGTAGGAGTTTGTTGTTCTGCTGCAGCTCGATTCCGAGAAAGATGATTCCCGCAATCACGCCAATATTGGCGACTATCGAGATCGTCTGGCCAAGGTCGATCTTCTTCATACTTCTCCCCCGAGCTATGCATCAATGTGAAGATAGCTTTTGGTTTACGACCGCTTTGGGTCGTTTCGGGGCCTTAGCCCCAGCCGCGAAATATATCATCCGAACGGCAGCTTCGGAGCGGTAACTCGCCGTTAATGGGCGTTAAGGAAGAAACTCACCTCTAATGTCCCGAAACGGGTGTATTCGAGACCCTCAGTTTCGTCAGGTTAAGAACTTCTTTAACGGTGAGAATCGGCCAGGAGCGGACGCTCGCGAGCTGGCCGAGCAAGAAAAACCCCGCCACGAGGGCGGGGTTGAAGTTTGCAAGAAAAATGGATCTTGTACGCTCTAGGGATTGTCTACCCAATCCAACATTGCGCCTGTTGAGCAGCCTTTTTTTCGGTGGCCCTTGCCTAGACCTAATATCCCAATAATCTGCTCGCACGAACAACCCCGAGTGTCAGCAGTCGAGAAGCTGGCTTTTGAGCCTGCTTGTGGTGCCTCTTGAGTGAAGATCCAGACGCCATTTTGAAGCCGCCAGCGATTACTACCCAGTGCAGACGGTGCCGCTTCGGGTATAACGGTATTTGAGCAGACATCAGACCCGTCTGGCACACCGTCACCGTCGTCGTCAGGAGGAAGTTGGGCCATCGCCATACCAGAGGGAGGTACGACCAGGGGTGGGGCGACACCGTCATCGATCACGATACCCCCAACATCGCCGAAATTGGTGACGGTGAGATAAGTGCCGGACACCTCTAGCAGGGCAATAGCTCCTTCGGGAATAGTTATAGTGACGTCCCCGATAATAACGACAGCCTCGCCTAACAGCATTTCAGTGGTACTCGATCCGCAGGTCTCAATTATCTCGCCCCCATTGTTGAGAAACACGTCGGTGACCGGACTACTACACATCTGAATCTGTGCTGTGCCAGTGCCGCCGTTTGCGCTGAGGACTACCCCCTTGGCTGGATCTGGATGATCAGTGACCTGTACGGCCAGGTCGCTGCGATCAACGATGGTGCCAAAGGTGGTGCCGTCAGTGAAATCATTAGAGAAGACGCCATTCAGCGTGTCGATTGTATCCACGATGCCATCGCCATCATCCGCAAGGCCAGGGGTGACGATCACTCCTCCAAAGGTCACGAACGCTCCACCGCTACTACTGACGAAAATCAAGTTTATCAACGCGCCCAAGTGCATCGGCGGTACGGATAGTAGATCGTCACTCGTTAGAAAGTCCGGGGTGCCTTCCTCGCCTTCAATGGCCTCAAGCCAAAAGACAATAAATCGCTCCAACGTGTATTCGACTCCTCCTGCCATGATCTGGAATCCAACCAGGTTAGAGATCGAATCGGGGAGAGGGCGTCCCTGCGAACGATAATTCGCAATATCGCGACACCCATCGTCTGGGGCACATACTCCAGTGTCTGGGTCCTTACCGAACTTTTCGTCACCGACTCCGGCTCGACCGTAGGGATCCGAGAAAGGATATATGCCTCCGAGCACCCCCGATATATTGGTCACGGCTCCTTCGTAGATTGCTATGGGGTTATTAACCCCGGTTCCCGTCCGCGGTACGGCGTTGTTGTAAGTAAACGAGCCCAATACGGTTGAACTGCCAATGGCCGCCCCCAGCGCCGCATTTCCGCCATCATCAATGAGAGTGCCGCTGGAAAAACTGTAGATCGCTGAGCTTGCCTGTCCGATCATTGGGCACAGCGCACAGAGAACAACTGAAAGTCGAACGAGCCGCGGAATAATCATTGGCTTCTCCCCCGAGATAGCTTGTGGTTTACCGGTCCGCCGAAAAGATCCTCCACGAGACGCATCCTTGATCTGCCGGAGGTAGCGAGAGTCCGTTCCCGTCTTTAGGCGGGTTTACTTCTATTAGCTTATGGTTCATCTCTACCAATTATCTACCGGCTGGCACAATCGTGATTAATACGTATTAACGTAAACGGTGAGCAGAAGCGAAAAGGATTATGTCCAATAATGAAACATTGAACAGGCGGGCGTTCTTTGTCAGTTTGGAATGTCGGGTCGATTCGAGACTATTAGACCGATTCTAACCCGATCCCAAAAAATGTCCGCTTTCGGGCGCTAACGGGACGTTAAGAATGGCTATGTTAAGGAGATTCTTAACGGAGACAAACGGCCAGTTCGAGACATTGGCCGACTACGGCACATCACGCTTTCATAACGATATTCAATTCAGGAATTGCTGTGCAGATTCGAGATCGCAATCGAACGGAAATATTTCATCTTGAGGTGAGTAAACCAGTTCCCTCGTGTCCGTCAGTGGAGCGGCGATGAATTCGGAGTCCTCCAGCATGAACTCGATCTCCATTCGTGTACCGCCTTCGATCAATCGATATCGTTGAATCACATGTTTCTCGGCCCCGGAAGGAGCACCCATTTGATACGGGTCCACATGATCGGCAAAAAGTCTCGTATCAACGACCAGTGTGTCATCTTCCCACCAGCCGATTGCGTGACCTAGATTTGTCCTTTCCCCGTCCTCTGGATGAACGCGCCCGTCAAGATAGACCGTTTGTTGATAGTCGAGGGCGCCACTTCGGATGGAAACGGTGCTTTGTGCTTCATCGAAACTAATTCCGATCGGAAGGATAGTAGCAAGCACCGTAATATAGGGTTCCCCCAAACCGATGCACCTTGCCACGGGGTTTTGATCTGACTCTGAGTCGTAATTCGATTGCGCGGTTCGCGCCTTGTCGGTGAGTTGAAGTCTGGCGTCAAAATACCCTTCCGAACCACCCGGATAACTCACAAGGTTGGTCGAATCAACTCTCCATACGCCTTCTAACGACGTTGCTGCTTGGATCGGCTCGGCGATCGGTTGATCCGGCTCACCAGTAATCGCATCGAATGACGTTGATATCACGGTGCCATCCTGTTTAGTCACCGAAGTGAGAAAACCATAGGGCCGACCATTACGAGCGGGATGCACTTCTACACTAATGCTCTCACCAACCGCGATTGAATCGCGAGTCCATCCCATGCGCGACATTAATGGAATTGCCCCTGCCTGCAGATTCCATTCAATGTCGCTACCGCTCCCATCAGAAGTGTCAATCGTGATGTAGACGTGCGGATTGCGCCAGCGGAATTCAGTAACAGTACCCTCAAGAGCTACCACTGAATTCATGTCCAGGCCCGAATCACTATGATGCCCTGATACGGGCGACGCTAAGACGATCAGTAGTGGCAGTCCCAAAAAACATCTCATGATTTCCCCCGGATAATGGAATTGTTCGTGGGTCAGACCATTACACGAGGTCAGAGTTCTATCAGCGTTGGCTAACGGCTAGTTTGGGTTGCCGGGCCTGAAGACTGATTCTAACCCCAACTCCCGTTACGACCGCTTTGGGGCGCTAACGGGACGTTAAGAATGGTTATGTTAAGGAGATTCTTAACGGGAACAATCGGCCAGAAGCGGACGCTCAACCTATTCGATATTTGCCGCTTGAGCACGAAGTCGATTGGCGTATGACAGCGTGTAATTACGGGCAGGCGCGTTGAAAGTCCGTTCTCCCACTATCGCCAGTGCATCTGCCATCAGTAGCTTCGGCGCCGAATCACCTGGCCGCAGTCGGACAACATGCTGCGCGAGTTGAGCTGCCCCCACTGGGTCATCCGCGGCCATTGCATCACGAGCCTTCGCCAGTAAGACGTCTACGCCGCCCACCAGTTCCGCTAAGCGTTCAGACTGCCTGATCGGAGATTCACGATGCAGGCTCAACGGATCGCCGTCGAACCAACCGAGGTCCTGAGCATAAATGTCACGCACCGTTCCCCAGATACTTCCGTAATATTCCGCGAGATAGTCCAGATTCGCGAGATGCTCCGGTAAGGTAGCGTAGTCCACCAGTTCATCGGGTGTCATAAACTGTTTCGCTCCTTCGATGGTCCGATCATGCACCCAACGCATTGCATCGCGGTAATTTGTCAGTACCTCCATCGCATTTCCCAACATTGGCGCCGTGTGACCACCCACAAGGTGCTCGGGTTCTTCCTGGATCATGCTGTCGATGCTCGCGATCCAATCCCGGATCGAACGTCTGGCGGTGCCCCGCAAAGGATAGACGTTGGGCCAGGACTGATAAAAGTTGTCGCCGGCAAAGACAATCTTCTGGTTCGGCAACCACACGTAAAGCTGGTCTGCTGTCTCGCCGGGTGCGGCCACGAGGTCAAGCGTGATCCCCGAAATCTCTAGTCTCACTCGCTCCTCGGAAAAAGTGTGCGTCGGCTGAATTGGACCAGCCGGTCGAGACGGTGAGCGCAATACTCCATCGCTCATCATGGCCGGCGCACGTTGGGGAGGAATAGCCACGCCGACCCCGATTTTCTGTTCAGGCAACAGGTCGAATCCTTGCGTGTTCGAAGGCCGGGCGCCACCACTGAGTCCTGCTTCGCTTAGCCTAGCCGTCTCAGAACCGAAGTTGGACCGCGCCCACACTTGAATCCCGGAGTCGGGGTCGTAGAAGGCCGGTGAACCGTTGGTGTGATCGCCGTGGCCATGAGTATAGATAATGGCTCTGACAGGCTTGTCGGTAAGCTGCTCGAACTCAGCCCGAACTTGGCGAGCAGCGGGAACCATCATGCCCGGATCGATAATAACGAGACCGTCATCACCGACGATCATGGTGTTGGTCGACACCTGGTAACCGATTGCCGTATATACGTTCTCCGCAACCTGAATAATTCGCGGCGCGAACATCTCATTGCGTTCGAGCAATCGCCGCGTTGCCTCGCTCTGTTGTTGCGCGAGCGTGTTCTGAGCAAGGAGCGCCCAGAAAATAACGCAAGAGACGGCTCGAAGCAGGTTCATTTTCATTCTCCATAATCGCAAAAAGAAGTGACTACCGGCGGCAGACTGTGTAATCGAAAGCACCGGCCTGTTAGCGAGCGCACTTCCCATGAGAACGTCTCGAATGGGTCGATTCGAGACTATAAGACTGATTCTAACCCGATCTCAACGAATGTCCGCTTTGGGGCCCAAAGTTACCGTTAAAGATGTTAATTTTGGAGTCGAGGCTAAGGTCTCGAACCGACATTCCGGTCGTTCGTTTCTCGGTCGATCTAGCGAAGACTTCATCCCTCCTATACGAAGAACAACGACAATAAGTGAATGCGAAAAGCTGGCCAAGTTCAGTGACTTTACATAACTAAAATCGCCTATCGCATTGAACCGTCCGGTTCGTGTATTGTCCTAAACGCGACAAGAAGAAAAAACAACTAAGCCGAATCCGTCAAAAGACGGCGACAGAAAACCACCGACACTCGCTTCCTTTGCTGTGTCAAAGGCGACACCGCTAGAGGTTTGCATGATTGCCGGGCTGCTGAGATTGCTGTTATCACTAGGAGAAAATCCATGAAGACCTGTCAGTCCCTATCTCGATTATTGTTTTGCGCCAATCAACTGGGAAAGTTTGTAGCCGTCGGCTTACTCTTGTTGCCAGCATGGGCGGCCAATGCTGATAATCTTTTGGTTCCGGATGACTACGGAACGATTCAGGAGGCTGTCGACGCTGCGAATTCCGGTGATACCATTCTGATAGCAACCGATACCGATGCCTACGCTGAAGATGTAAATATTCGAAAGTCCGGGCTAACGTTACAGGCCGAGACCTTAGGCAATTGCGGCAAAGTCGATGATCTATACTGCAACGTCACTATTCAAGGACAAGGCGGACCCTTCGGACCACGATTTCTAATCGCTGGTGCATCTCAGGTGGCGGTGAGAGGCATTAATTTCGCTGCTGGTACTGCTTTCACGGTGGAGCAAGGAGGGTCAGCGTGGCTCATACGTAGCCGAATCTCTGGCGCACAAGTTACGGTCAACGAGAGTTCCTCGCTCAGGATTCAGCAAAGCACTCTTGTGGCGCCAACCTCACCTGACGATCAGGCTTTGGTTTCTGCAGGCGGTTCACACGTTTTTCTATTAGGTAGGCCGTTGAGCTGGCCTAACACAATCAAGGGCACTACAAATACTTCCGCAACAAACGCCGACGCCATTCTTGTGGTGCGGGGTTCGGAGTTGAATACAACCGGGAGAAACACGATCTCGGGAGGTAGCGGTGCCATTGAAGTCCGGGACTCAGCCAACGTAAATCTTTCAGCACGTACTGTCAGCATCGACGGTGAAGTTTTTATCGGTACTGTCGTCACTGGTGATGTGACACTACGGAATGGATCCTCTGCCGACATTCGAAGCGGCATTGATGATGGCAATCTTATAGTAGAGACTGGGTCCTCGGCGTACGTTCCACAAGGCACATTGCTGGGTGATGTGAGCGTTAGCCTTCATAGCATTGTTGAGCTTGGTCCGAATCCTGACCTTTCACCAGTGACCGATCCCATGGTGGTTATGGGTAATGTCACGATCAGCCAGGATTCGGCAGTAATCTCTCAAGGCGTTCCAGGATTCCAAAACGTTAGTGTCGAAGGTGATGTGACGTGCGAGGATGACGAGTCGAGCGTCTCGTTCCATGCTGAATTTTCAGCCGACGGCACCGTGTCTTGCTCCGGATTCTCAACGGTAGCAGGAGCACCCGAACCGCCATCCGGTCCCGGCGGTCCCGGCGGTCCCGGCGGTCCCGGCGGTCCCCCTTAAAATGAGGCCGTAGTATCTACGCTGCCCCGGGAGCGATATCTCTGAAGTGACTGCCGCCTCGAAAATAGACTGGCCCCGCCCCTCGTGGCGGGGTCTTCTTTTGTCGCGAAGGTCCGGTTATGGCCGAAAGTCTCCGTTAATCTGAACCTTAACGTACCGAATCGTAATGTCCGGTTTGGAGCGGAAAGTAGCCGTTAAAAATGTTAATTTCAGGTTTGGATTTAAGGTCCTGAACCGACCCAAAGCGGACACGACCGCACTGATTTTATTGCCGCCGATAAATAATGCTGGTGCAGCCCGCAACAACCTCGAAGAAGAATCCGATTCTGCACCCTGGACCGAAACGATCATGTCTACTCCGCGCCGGACTCTTCGGCCGTTGGGCAGGCCCTATAGATCGCGAACCATGCCCTACAGATAGGGGGTCTCGTCGAGGTCGAACTCGACCTCGACGCTAGCGCTCGGGGGTAGTTTGGCCATTGCCTCTCGCAGCCTCTCGACGTGCTCGGTCTCCTCGTCTCGAAGCTCGGTGAACAGTGCTCGGACCTCGGGATCGGTGACGACGGGCAAGGCCATGTCGTAGAAGTCGTAGGCCTTCTTTTCAGCGGCGAGCCCGACCTCGAACGCCTGGACGGTGGACATGCCGCGGCGCGGCGCCCCCTCTTCCGGGGCCTCGACGTCGAACAGGTCGCATAGCGTCAGTCGCGCGGGGGCATCACCGAACAGAACCTTGCGCCGGGCCTCTAGCTCACGGCCGTGCTTGGCCTCGTTCTCGGCCATCGTGGCAAAGAAGGCTCCAGCATTGTAGCCGCCGCTGCAGCCGAGCCCGGAGGCGAACATGAGGTAGCGGTGGTGCGCCTCCATCTCGATCAGCTTCGCGAGGTCGAGGGCGTCCATTAGGCTGAGCTTGGACAGGTCAAGACGGGTGGACATCGAGTCGACTCTTGGTCTGGTGTTGACGTTCCGAAGCGACCCGTCGGGTGCGCCTCAAGCGATCCGCACCAGCCGGGTCCCTTCTGCGGGCCCTGCGACTCTTGCGACGGTGCGATGATAACACCACCGAGCGGGTTCGCGCGACATTGCAGCGTCGGGCGCATCGCTAGACTGATGCCACTATGTCCGCTAATGGCCGATCGGCCAGAACCGGACGTTCGCTACACCTCGCGATCCAGGACTTGCTGCCAGATTGTCTGACTGGCTTCGTCCATCATAAGCTCTTGGCGAATCCGCTTGCCTGAGTCCACGATCCACTCCGGCACCGTTGCGCGCTCGCTAATATATGTGATATTCCGGTGGCCCCTCTTGCCGTCTGCGAATCCCGTAACTTCGAAGTCAATTCGAATTGCCACGCTGTTGCCGACGCCCACATCCCACTGAAATCTGGTCACGACAACGTTCATTCTTGCATCGGCGTACCCATGGGTGAGCACGATTCTCTGCCGTGACGCCTCGTCGCGCATCGCCTTTTCGAAACTAGCATCAAGGTTAAGTCCGGCCGTAACGTTTGCCGTGACCCGGTTCAATGCGAAGGCATGTCTCTCGGGCAAGGTCGAGACCGCAGTAATAACTGCGCCCATCGCCGCCCCTAATGGTACCGTTACGACTGCACAAGCAATAAAAGCGATGCCACAGCCTTCGGTGAGTGCGAAGCCCTCCGCGGCCGTCCGGCCCGGTCTGGTGTTAGGGTTACCGTATACGTCGACAGCGAGACGACCGGAGAAAGGGAAGTCTGTCCTGAGCGACACCGTCCTGGCCTTCTCTAGTGACGGCAAGCTGGCGCAACCAGTGACAGAGAGCGCACACAGCAGAAGTATTGTTCTGAAATCAAAAATGAGCTTCTGCGAGTGAGTTATGGGTTCTCTGCGTAGAAATAACCGTGTCATGGTGCTGCCTCTGGTTGATGAGTCCAGCCAAAGACTGCCGGTTAGTCTTTTTTATCGTTATTACTATCTTCATGGTCGCGACAGAGTGACCTATTAGTATCGTTAAATAATACTTTTGGAGTCCGGCATCACGAATGGATTAGTGAGCGCGCCTTGTCTCTCATCGGACGACTAAACGACCCGAAGGCGACATTCGGTATCTTCAGATTCGGGCGCGTTCCAATATCGGAAGCAATACGGTATTGTTAAATTCCTGAGCGATTCAAGTCCACCGGAGGTCAGAAGAGTGGATATATCGAAAGAGCTGTCCAGACAGCTCTTGGACGCGGCTCCCGATCCTAGCGTTGTCGTCGACTCTGATGGCTTCGTCCTCTATGTAAATGCAAGAGTGACGGACGTTCTCGGGTATGAGCCGGAGGAACTACTCGGGCAGCATATGGAAATCATGCTGCCGGAGCGATTCCGCGCCGTCCATCCAACCCACCGCAACGGATATTTCGCTGATCCAAATCCCCGGCCCATGGGATCGGGATTGGAACTTTTTGCATTACAAAAAAACGGTGTGGAAATCCCAGTCGAGATCAGTCTGAGCCCGGTGACAACGCCGGATGGACCATGGATCTTCGCTGCAATGCGTGATGTTTCAAAGCAAAAGGAACTTGAACGGGAACTCGTAGATGCCAGCCGCGCGAAAAGTCGCTTCCTGGCTGCCGCGAGCCATGATCTGCGTCAACCGATTCAAGCGCTTAATCTCTTGAACCGAGTGGCACGAGCCCAGACAAACGACTCTGCGCACACGTCGATCATCGACAAACAGCAGAAGTCGCTTGACTCAATGGCTCGCCTACTCAATTCTCTGCTCGACATCAGCAAATTGGAAGCCGGTATCGTAAAGCCAGATATTTCTGACTGCGCAGTGCAGGAGATCTTTGAGTCTCTGAATGCCGAATTTGAGGAGCAAGCGCGTGATAAGGGATTGGAGCTAGTTATCAATAGATGTGGTGACGTTGCTCGAAGCGATGCTCGTCTCCTGACCCAGATCTTGGAGAATCTGATATCAAATGCCATCCGGTACACACAAAAAGGATTTGTCCGTCTACGTTGCTTGCATCGAGATCTGTTCATTCAGATAGAGGTGTTAGATACGGGGCTGGGAATTTCTCCGGAGAACTTAGACAACATCTTCGATGAGTTCAAGCAGGTGGATCAGGGCAGTCGCCGGCCAGAAGGCTTGGGGTTGGGCCTTTCGATCGTCAAACGCACCGCGGAGTTGCTTGGATGTTCCTTGGAGGTCAGCTCGACTCTAGGTGAAGGATCAGCGTTTTCAGTCATCGTTCCGCAAGGTGATCCTGCGAGCTTGAGCCGTACGGCGGTTGAGCGAGAAGCTCTTCCCGTGACCGTTGGAGGTCGAGTACTCATTGTCGATGATGAGCCCGCTGTCGTTGACGCCACAAGTATGCTGTTGCGAGTAGAAGGGTACGATGTGATAGCGGCCGCATCGGTTGACGAAGCCATTGCGTCCCTCTCAATTGGGATGCCCAACCTGCTCATCACTGACTTCCACCTTCGCAGCGGTGCAACTGGTTTTGACGTCATTCGGGCGATAAGAAGCGAAGCGGGCACCGACATCCCCGTCATTCTTGTCTCGGGCGACACGTCCGACGCAATCAAGCTGAAGGAATTCGAAAATACCCGCTTCTTGACGAAACCTGTCGATGCTGATGAGCTATTGGCTGAAGTCTGCAAGCAGATTAGTCGGTCATGAAAACCGCGCTATACGGTTCGTATATATCCTTCTGCGTCTGCTACAGCCGAAAGCGAACCACCGGAGGCCACATTGTCTGACCGTCTTCGAAGCGTAAGACTCCTTGTCTGCCTGGTTGTTGTTGCGTCTGTTCCACTTGCTGTGGCTGCGCAAGAAAGTGCTGACGAACCCAATATCGTCCTTGTCGTGATGGACAATTTCGGTTACGGCGAAATTGGCGTTTATGGTGGCGGCGTTCTGCGTGGGGCACCAACGCCCCGAATTGACAGTATTGCCGCTGAGGGATTCCAGCTAACGAACTTCAATGTCGAAGCGGAGTGTGTTCCGTCACGTACCTCGCTGATGACTGGTCGTTATGGGATACGTGCCCGGCAGCGGCCTGACGGTCCTCCAAGGTGGGTATGGTGGGGTATCACGCAGTGGGAAATTACACTGGCCGAGATGCTGTCGGACGCCGGTTACGCGACGGGCATGTTCGGGAAATGGCACTTGGGAGATACCGAGGGGCGTTTTCCTACAGACCAAGGCTTCGATGAATGGTACGGAATTCCGAGATCATCGGATCGAGCATTTTGGCCGGATAGCGATAGCTGGCAGGAGGATGCTCACCCGGATCTCGAGTTCACCTACGTGCTGTCGTCAACGCGAGGTGAAACGCCCAGGAAGCTGGCGGTGTTCGACCGCGAGAAGCGCACGACGATCGACCGGGAAATAACCGACCATGCGATCGATTTCATCAGGCGCAAGGCTGAAGCGCAGCAGCCTTTCTTCGCCTATCTTCCCTATACGCAAACCCACGAACCGGTCGATGCCCATCCCGACTTTAAAGGCACGACCGGAAACGGAAGTTTTGCTGACGTTCTCGCGCAAACGGATTCTTATGTGGGCGAACTCCTCGATACGATCGATGACCTGGGGCTTAAAGACAACACCATCTTCATCTTTACCTCGGACAACGGTCGCGAAGGCATTACGAGATCGTTCGGATTCACCGGGCCGTGGCGAGGGTCCATGTACTCTCCGTATGAAGGCTCCTTACGTGTTCCTTTTCTGATTCGGTATCCTGGGAGAATCCCTGCCAATCAAGTCTCGAACGACATTGTCCATCTCGTAGATGTTTTTCCGACATTAGCGAATTTTGTGGGTGGCGATATCCCGCAAGATCGAATTTTGGATGGCGTTGATCAGTCGGACTTCCTGATGCGCAGATCTGAGAAATCTGCTCGAGAATCCATCGTCATCTACATCGGCAACGAACTTTTTGGTGTGAAATGGCGCAATTGGAAAATGCTTCTCAAAGAAATCGATGACGACCCCTATACGGTCCAGAACCTGGCTTATCCATCAATTTACAATTTGATCGTCGATCCGAAAGAAGAAGAACCCGAGACCTTCTATCTCGATGACACCTGGATAGAATTTCCTCTATACCAGGTGATAGAGGATCACGAAGCGTCCATTGCCGAAGACCCTGGCGCTCCGGGCCCGTAGGTGCCAAGTCAATATGTATCCGTTGATGTCCGCTATTGGTGTTTCTCGAATTAAGTAGACCGTCCCCGTATTTGTAGGTGGCGGTGACGCCGAGCGTTCTGGCGCCGACACAGGTAGAATCGGCAACGAGGAAGATAGGGGAGCTCGCATGAAGACACGGATACTGTTGCTGGTTGCCTGCTCGATCGCGGCAGCGGCCAGCTGTGCGGCACCCGCACCGCTCGATCGACTGTCCTCCGAACTGCTCGATATCGTGCCGCCAACGGAGCGTGTAAGCGGCGCGCCCGGGGAGATGACGATTCAACAGCGATCGTGCCGCGCGTTCCCTGCTGAGAATATTCGGCGTCGCATCGTCGATGCGGCCGTTCAGGAGTGGGGTTATTTCGGTTTCAGCGTCGTCGATCAGACGCTTCCGGACGCAGCCTATCCTGGGACGTCGCGAGGCTTTGACCGACCCCCGCGACTCGGTTGGACGGAATCGGCGCGTGTTGCCGGTTCCATCGCGGGTTACTGGACCGTCACGCCGGACGGCAGCTGGATTCTCGAGCGGCAGAATACGGCA
>Ga0255049_10001196_pt1 | contig 14565 bp, 16 predicted proteins | sample JV7_2_3_MG_FD_183615 | JGI IMG/M metagenome (GOLD analysis project Ga0255049, IMG submission 183615) | Seawater microbial communities from Jervis Inlet, British Columbia, Canada - JV7_2_3 | ecosystem: Environmental > Aquatic > Marine > Inlet | place: Canada: British Columbia | collected 2016-10-06
GATGTACTCGGAACCGTCCTGTACCCCGACACGGGTCGCGATGATGACCGGCCGCTACCCGGTTCGTACCGGCCTGACCGAGGCCAAGGCTACGATAGCCGGTGACGGTCTTGCTGCCGAGGAGGTGACCCTGGCCGAGGTACTGCAGGAGGCCGGTTACTACACGTCTCATGTCGGCAAATGGCATTTGGGAGATATCGAGCAGGCTTACGCCAGTAACCAGGGTTTCATGCACGCCGAATTCCCGATCCACCAGCAGGGACAGCTGGCGATCATGCACGAGCAAGCGCAGCAGGCCGACGTGATTCGTGGTGTAGACCCTGAAACGCAATTGCAGACCTACACGCTCGACAACACCTTTGTCGCCAATCCGAGCCATATGGTGACCGGTGTTGAACAGCGTGACGGCAAGCTGTTCGAGGTAGATCTGAAGGCCGGCGAGAAGTGGACGCAGGCCAAGTACCGTGAGATGAACGAACGTTATCAGCGCAATACGATCGCACAGCTTAAGAAGCTCGCCGGTCAGGACCAGCCGTTCTTTCTGAATTACTGGCCGCTGTTCCCGCTGACATTTGTTCCGGCGGATATTCAGAAGGTCAGAACGCTGAACGGCGGCACGGTCGTGGAAAGCATTGTGGAGATCGACGAATGGATCGGTGACATCGTTGCCGAAGTCGATCGGCTCGGCATCGCCGAAAATACGATCATCATGGTCATGGGGGACAACGGGCCCTTCATGCAATACGCCGGTATCGGCGGTATGTCAGATCGGGTCTACCGGGGCGGTAAGACCGACGTGCTGGAAGGCGGCGTACGCGTCAATGCCTACATGCGCTGGAAGGGCGTAATTGAATCGGGGTCAGGCGTTTCGGACATCATCCACGTTTCCGACCTGTTCACGACATTTGCCCGCCTGGCCGGCGCATGGGATGAGATTCCCCGGGACCGGGTCATCGATGGCGTCGACCAGAGCGGCATGTTGCTGCTCGGTGATGCGCACGGTCGCCGCGATTATGTGCATATCTACGACGGCCCGCACATTAAGGCCGTAGTCAAGAACAAGTACAAGATGCACCTGCCGCCGCCGGGCACCAATCCGATTGCGGCGCCTTTGTTCGATCTGTATCGCGACCCCCGTGAGGAACGACCGCTCGATTCGATCAAGTACGGCCCGTGGGCCGGCGGCCAGTTCGCCGCCATGGTTAAGCGACACATGGCCTACAAGATGAAGCATCCGGATCGCCCGCCGACGATGGGGGTGCCTTACGAGGGCATTGAGAACCTTCGGCCCGAGACTCAGCAAGTCCTGAAAATATTTCTGGCGGGGCTGCCTGAAAAATAATCAGGATAAGAAATTTATCTGATTATTAATGACTCGTAGTGATGACATGATGCGGGTAATTATCAAGCTGTGCATCCTGCTGATAACGACTGGCATTAATTCGACCGGCTGGGCCAATACGGGCGCTGGGTACTGAAAATGAACCCCGTGCTGCTGCTAGGCGCCATCACCGGATCGATGACCAGAGGCGCTGCGCTCAGCATCGTGAACCGCGAAGCCGGCAATTCGATTCCGGCTCTCGGTTACACGGGCGCATATGCGTTTGTGAACGTCCTGCTGACCGTTGCCGGCAGCCTGATTCTGTTATTATGAAAATCGATTCGAAAATTAAAGCTGCGGATTCTGATTGAACGGCAACTATTGTTCTTTTTCGGATAAAATAATTAAAAATTCCGCATGATAGTCACGCAACACAAGCGGAAGGAGTAGTGATATGTCCCTTGGATCAAGATGTTTGGTAATCGCCTCGCTGATTATATTTCCCGGAATTTCACATGCCGTCATCGAAAATATACCGACCGAGAACGGCTGGGGCGGCAGGATTCTTCTGGGTGCCGGCTATACCGACCTCGAAAGCAATACGGTGGCCGGCAACAAATTGGTCAAAGTCGGCAACAAGGGTGTTGATTCACTGTCGGCGTCGCCTGAATCCGACGACCAGGCGCATGCTTTTGTCAGTGGTGAGATCAAATACACGTTCGGCGACCAGTGGCAGGCGTTCCTGGGATCGAGCCTGTTTGACCGGCTCACGCTGGACTTTGCCCAGCAACTCGGCATCCGCAAGCAGACCGACGGCGGTCAGAAATTCGGTGCCGGTATCCTGTTTTCAGGAATACCGACGGAGGTCTGGGAGGATCCATATCAGACCAGTGACACCGGCCCGCGCAGCGAGACCGACCGGGATTCCGTCGGCATTCGACTCGAATGGGACAAGATTCTGGGCAGCGGCGCCAACCTGACGCTCGACTTTCGGGATATCGAAATCGACAAGGATTTTATCGGTCAGAATGTGACCGGGGGCACGGGACCAGCGTTAACGTGCGATGCGGCTTGTCAGAATCTTTTACGCAGAGACGGAGAATTTGTGCGTCTCGAGGCTGCGTGGGGATTCAGGCCTTCGCAAAAGCATCTGCTGCGCCCGGCGGTCCGGTGGTTCAACTTTGACGGCGATGGGAATGCGCAGGACCGCAGCGGTTATTCGGTTCTTGTAACATGGTCTTACCTGGCCGAGAAATTTACCTTCACGGCGAATGGCGCTTATTCGGATACCGACTACGACAATCCGAACCCGATTTACGGCATCGACCAGGATAGCGACGGTTATACCGTGGCCGGTACGCTGTTCTATAAAATATCCAGCGACGGGCGCTGGCAGGCGACAGCCACCGCCGCCTATGGTGATATGGATGCCGACATCGATTTTCACGATGAAAAACTGTTCCAGGTCCTGGTCGGTGCTTTCTTTTCTTTTGGTAACCAGCCTAATCGCTGGCAGAAACGCTGAGGATTTCTTCGATTGCATAGACGGTCCGGCAAAACCGGGCTGTCTATGATGCGTTTCGGCCTCGGGAAAAAGTAAACGGCAGTCGCCGAACTCGGTCTCAGGTCAGCAAAGCAGGAGCCGGATAGTCTGGGAATGACGGCAGCAACCATCAGTCTTGATTCCAGCTCTTCCGGGGCGCTGACGGTCGCTCTGGGCGGAGACTGGCTGTTGGGCCGCAACCTGCCCGGCGCCGATCCCGTGATTGACCAGCTCGGCCAGTCACCGAAACCTGAAAGCGTCGCGTTCGCATCCGCGGGACTGGGTGGCTGGGACACCGGCCTGATCACCGCGCTGATGATGATTCACAGGAGTGCCGAGGCCAACGGCGTAGCCGTCGATGATTCCGGCCTGCCCGAGGGCGCCCGCAAGCTGATCGCGCTCGCGTTGGCCGTCAAGGAACGCGAAGGTGCGCGACGCAGTGCCTCGGACAAGGGGTTTTTCGAGCACGTCGGAGAGGAAACGCTGGCGACCTGGCAGTCCGGCAAGGAACTCGTTGCGTTTCTCGGTCAACTCATCCAGTCCTTCGATCGTTTTTTCCGCGGTCGGGCGACATACCTGAAGTCCGATGTGACGCAACATATACAAGAGGCCGGTTTCGAAGCCTTCCCGATCGTCAGCCTGATCAGTTTCCTGATCGGCATGATTTTCGCGTTCGTCGGCGTCATGCAGCTGAACCTGTTCGGTGCGGGTATTTATACGGCGGATCTCGTTGCCGTGGCCATGGTCCGGGAGATGGCGCCGATCATGACCGCGATCATCATGGCCGGACGCACGGGTGCGGCTTACGCCGCTCAGATCGGTACGATGAAGGTCAACGAGGAAATCGATGCACTGACGACGCTCGGCTTCAATCCGATCGATTTCCTCGTCACGCCGCGGGTCATTGCGCTGATCGTCATGATGCCGTTGCTGACGATGTATGCGAGCCTGATGGGCATCCTCGGCGGGATGGTGGTGGGCCTGTCCATGCTGGATGTCAGCCTCGTGCAATACCTCGAGCAGACGACCGCGGCACTCAAACTCAACAGCCTGTTCGGTGGGCTGTTCAAGTGCGTTATCTACGGCAGCCTCGTCGCGCTCGCCGGTTGCCAGCAGGGTATCGCCTGCGGCAGCAGCGCGATGGCGGTCGGCCAGGCGACGACCAAGGCCGTGGTCATGGGCATCGTGCTGATCGTCGTTAGCGCTTCGCTCCTGACGATTATTTACATTAACCTGGGTATATGAGCCAATGTTCCTGACATGACGGGATCTGCACACATCGTCGCGACCGATCTGACCATGGCCTATGGTGATTTCCTGATTCAGAAGGATCTGAACTTCACGGTCAACCACGGCGATGTATTCATCATCATGGGCGGCAGCGGCTGCGGCAAGAGCACGCTGCTCAAGATCATGATCGGCCTGAAGAGCCCCGCGACCGGGGATGTGATCTACGACGGGCAGAGTTTCTGGACGGCGTCGCCCGATGAACAGGAACTCATGAAGCGCAAATTCGGTACGCTGTTCCAGTCCGGTGCGCTGTGGAGTTCGATGACCCTTGCCGAGAATGTCAGCCTGCCGCTGACCCAGTTCACGGACCTCGATGCCGGGGAACGCCGCGAGGTCGCCTCTTATAAGTTGTCGCTGGTCGGCCTGGCCGGCTTCGAAGACTTCTATCCGAACGAGATTTCCGGTGGCATGAAAAAACGCGCGGGTCTCGCGCGGGCCATGGCCATGGATCCGGAGATCCTGTTTTTCGACGAACCCTCGGCGGGGCTCGACCCGATCAGCGCAAAACTGCTCGATGACCTGATCCTGGAGCTCAGGGACAGCCTTGGCACGACGGTCGTCATCGTCACGCATGAACTGGCCAGCATCTTCGCGATCGGCAACAACTGCGTCTTCCTCGACACGGACACGAAAACCCAGCTCGCCACCGGAGACCCGAAGGAACTTCGCGACCACCATCCGAACTTTGAGGTCCGGAATTTTCTCCAGCGCGGCACGGCTGAACCGGAGAGTGACGCCGCATGAGCAAGCAGACAAATCCGACCCTGATCGGCGCGTTCGTGATCGGCGCGGTCGGCCTGCTCATCGTCGCGGTGCTGTTGTTCGGCGGCTCGGAGCTGCTGGTACAGAAAAATCAGGTCGTCTCCTACTTCCCGGGCTCGGTCAAGGGCCTGCGAACCGGCGCCAATGTGACCTTTCGCGGCGTGCGGATCGGCTTCGTCAAGGACATCCAGATACAGGCCGACGTTAAAACGCTCGAGTCCCAGATCCAGGTCATCATGGAATTATTGGCGGACTCGATCGTGTTCACTGAGAAGGGTCTCGTGCTCGAAGATAATCGGCAAACTCGACTTGCCCGGGAGCTGAGCATTCAGGATGTCGTCAATGCCGGATTGCGGGCGCAGTTGAGCCTGGAAAGTTTCGTCACCGGGCAGCTGCTCATCGAACTGGATTTTCACCCGGAGGTCCCGCCGCTTTATCGTACCGAGAACCCGCCCTTCACCGAGATTCCGACGATGCCGTCCAATATCGAGCAAGTCGTCGAAAGTATCGAGCGATTCATCGCCGATCTGCAGGAAAGCGTCGATATCGGGGCATTAGCCGAGGATATCGGCAGCATCCTGAAGGGTCTCGACGAGCTGGCGAATTCGCCGGATGTTCGCGAGTCGCTCACAGGTCTGAACCGGATTATCAACGATGCAGAAACGCAGGCTTTGCCCGACTCGTTGCAGGCCGCGATTAGCGAAGCGCGCGGTGCGCTGCAGGATACCCGTTCGCTGATCGGCAAGGCCGATGCGCGTTTCGATCCGTTGCTGGATGAACTGAGCTCGGCCCTGGTGCAACTCGACGATGCGCTGACTGCCGGTGAAGCGGCACTCTCGAACGCATCGGTACAGATCAAGGGCGATACCGAGCTGGCTTTCCAGCTTACCGCCACGCTCGATGAATTGCAGGGAGCCGCACGCTCGCTGCGCGTGTTCTTCGATTACATCGAACGCAATCCCGAGGCCCTGATTCGCGGCAAGTAATACGAGGAGTCGAACTACACATGAACCGAATACAAGTCGCTGTTACCGCCTGCGTCGCGTTGTTACTCGGCGCCTGCGCTTCATCGCCACCGGTCCGGTTTTATGCCCTCGATACCGTGCCGCGCAATCCCGTCGAGACCATCGACGGCGGAACTAACATCGGCCTCGGACCGATGAACTTTCCGGATTACCTGAAGCGACCACAGATCGTAACCCGCACGACAGGCAGCGAAATGAAAATTGCCGAGTTCGAACGCTGGGCCGAGCCGGTCGACCGTTCTTTCAGCCGGATCCTGGCGGGCAATGTCGATGAAATGCTCGAGTCCGCGGTCGTCGTCGTATTTCCATACAACTTGAACATCCGGATCGACATTCGGATCGTCGGCCGCGTGTTTCGTTTCGACACTGACGAGTCCGGCCAGGCGGTGCTCGACGTGCAGTGGGTGGCCAGCGACGGCAAGGGAAAAATGTTTGTCGAGCCACGACGTGCACACTATGAGGCCCGGGCATCGGATCCGCGGGACTATGATGCGATCGTCATGGCTCTGAACGAAACGCTGTCGGCGTTCAGCCGGGATGTTGCGGTGGCGCTCGAAGAACACCTATAAACTTAATGTGGCGTTTCAAAAATCGATTTGACTATCCTGCTGTATTCGATTTCCTTTAGCCGGTCCGGTAAGTTGAATTATTTGTTGTTCGATAACTTTGGGGCTTTTGGCAGGGGATGGGAATTCACAGGTTAATTATCGGGCGCCTGGTTGCAGGTGTCCTCGGAATATTTTCGAGCTCAGCGCTTGCCGATTCGGATGATATAAATCCGATGCTGGATAAAACATACGGCATCTGGATCGGCGGTTTCTTCCCGGAACTTGATACAACAGTCAGCATTAACGGTGAAGTTATCGAAAACAACCCAAACTTGAGCCTGGAAGATGTTTTTGGCCTTGACGACGCCAAATCGGTGCTTTGGGGCGGTGCAAATTGGAAAATTTCAAAGCGTAATCTTCTCGAAATTGAATTCGCGAACCTGAACCGGAATGGTACTTCGATTATCGAGGCTGAAATAAACATCGATGATACGATCGCAAATGTCGGAGCAATGTCCGATACGAAATTTGACCTGTTTATTGCCCGTCTGACCTATGGCTACGGTTTGGTTAAGAATAAAAAAATGGACCTGCAACTCAAAGTAGGCTTTCACCTTACCGATATCCAGCTTGGCATCCAATTGTCGGGGGATATCGAGGTCTGTCAGCCCGGTGAGATCCCGCCGAATTGTGATGCGATAGGCGGAGAAACCGAATCGCTGGAAACTTCAGACATCACGTTTCCGTTGCCCCATTTAGGCGCTTCTTTTGCGTACGCTTTATCACCTAATTTTGTGCTTCGAGCGCAGGCAATCGGTTTTGCCATTGAAATGAATGGCATCAAAGGGTCGCTGCTCGAAATTGATGCAGACCTCGTCTATCACCCCTGGCGACGTGTGGGCTTCGGCGCCGGTGTTCGGTATTTCAATGCCAATGTAGAGTCGTCGGGCGACCGCCTGGACGGTGAGTTCGATTTTGAATATTTCGGACCGACGGTTTATGGAATCATCACATTCTGAGCCGCTATTTTCCCAGGCTGACGGCCTTGGTTTTTCGGGGCGTCTGGAGAGGTTGCTAATTTTGCCCGACTGCCGGAAAATCAGCTCCCCTCTGTCATTCCCAATAACCAATGGAGAAAAATAGATGAAGCTGAAATTTTCATCCGTAGTCGCCGGCCTGTTGCTGTCCTTGTTTGCCATTAACGGTTTTGCGCAGGACGACATCGTCAGCACGGTTCAAACGGGCTGTGAAACGGAAATCAAGAACTACTGCAGCCAGGTGACCCTCGGTGAGGGCCGATTGCTGGCATGCTTTTACGCCCATGAAGACAAGCTGTCAGGTCAGTGTCAGTTTACGTTGTACAGTGCGGCTGCACAGCTCGAGCATGCCGTCTCTTCGCTCAACTATGTGGCCGGTCAGTGCATTGGTGATATCGAATTGCTTTGTCCCGAAGTTCAGGCGGGTGAGGGGCGTATTCTCAGTTGCCTCGAATCCAAGGGTGAGGCCCTCGGCGCCGCCTGTAGCCAGGCCATCGACGACGTATTCGAATAAGCCTGATGAGATCTGGTTAGTCAGAAGACGAAGGGGCCTGCGGGCCCCTTTTTCTATTTCACAAGAGGACATCAATGAACCATCGGTTGCTCGGCATAACAGCGATCTTAATTGCTTTTGTCCTGACGGCTCAGGATGTCGCGGCGGAGCAGGGGCGCCGTTTCGAACTGACGCCGTTTATCGGCTATCGCGTGGGCGGGTCGTTCGAGGATAAAGACACGGGTGAATCGATCGATCTGGACGAGAATGGGAGCTATGGCCTGATCTTCAACATCGTTGAAAAGGCGCATACCCAGTATGAGTTCAGCTGGAGTCATCAGGACACGTCAGTCGATCTGACCGATTCCGGCGGTAATCCGGCCAAGCTGGATCTGGATATCGATTTATTCCAATTGGGTGGAACGTATCTGTTTGACGGTAATTTTGCCCGGCCCTACATCGTGGCAACACTCGGCGCGGCGCACTACCGGTCAAAATCCGGGGTCAGCGAGTCGGATACTTATTTCGCGTTTTCTATCGGCGGGGGCTGGAAGCTGTGGCCGACGCGTCGATTCGGACTCCGACTGGAAGGGAAATATTACGGTACGCTCGTGGAGAGTAACAGCAATATTTTCTGTGGTTCATCGCCCAATAATGCCGGTTGCCTGATTCAGACCAGCGGCAAAATACTGAGCCAGTGGGAAGTCATGGCCGGTGGAGTTTTTCGTTTCTGAAGTTACCTGACGTCGATTTAGTATTTCCAACCGAACTCCAGTCGCCCTACGCCGAATTCCGGATCGGTGGTATTGCTGATATCCAGTTTCATGATGCTGTAGCTGGCGCGCATGAACATGTCACGGTTGATGTCCCAGCGTATGCCGAGTCCGCCGCCATAGTTGAGGCTCGTATCATCGTGTGAAGATGAATAACAGACCCAGCCCCAGTACCAATCCGGATAGCAAGTAGACGGCCCGTCCTTGATATTGGAGTCCGTGTATGAAAAGCCTATCGACAGATCGATAAATGGCGTAACGGGTCCTGAGAGAAGGTTGTATGTGCCTTTTAACAGGCCGTTAAACATATCCATCCTGTGCGATATGGTTTGAAAATCACCTTTATCGTCTGTGCCGCTAAACACGTAGCTGGGCGATACGAAATCAAATTCGAAACTCAGCGCCAGGTGATTGGTAAAGTTGTAACCAAAGTTAAACCCGAAGCCCCACCTGTCCTTGATATCCAAAGTCAGGTCGACCGGCCCCGTGATAAATTCAGAGTCCTGATAAATGGCGGCCACAGAAAAATCCCATGTGTCGGCCCGTTCATCCGAGCCGAAACGAAAAGCGCCTTGTGACCACGCCTGGGGTGCAACGGTAATTAACGTGACGATGAGTATAATCTTCTTAAGATTCAAGTTGATTGCTCCCTGTGATTTTTTTATTACGTACCGTCAGCATTCATGAATGCCGGTTACGACCTGCCTGTTAACCATTAGGAGTGAGTATAGCTTATGCTGTGCCCTTGTTCCGACCCCGGAGTGTGACGGTGAGTGAATCGAGGCATACCTATTGGAGCCGGCAATTCGATAACCTGGCGGCCGAGATCTCCCGGCTTTGTATCGCCTGCGACATCAAAATGCTGGAACCGGGTGTGGCCGAGCGGGTACTGAAAGGCGATCAGAGTGTTTGCGGACGAAAGAACCCGGAAGTGTTCGAGAAGATCCGTCGGCACCTGATGGCTTTTTTCCAGGTTGAGGAAAAAGCCATCCATCGCCTCGGCGCCGACGAAGTTAAAATCATACTGGATGAAGTCCGTGCTTCGCTCGTGCGCTTGCGAAGCGGGACCGTTTAACAAGGGATATGGCAATAATGAAACGCCTGATAACCGTGACTCTGATAATACTTTGTGCATTCGGCACTTCGATAACGTGGGCCGATACAACCGCGGCAGACTATACGTCGACCGTGCTGATTACCGGTGCGAACCGGGGTCTCGGTTTCGAATTTACCCGGCAATATGCCGCCATGGGCTGGAATGTCATCGCCACGGCGCGGAAACCGGATGCCGCGGAGGCGCTTCAGGAACTTGCGGGCAATCATGACAATATTTCTGTGGAACAACTGGATGTAACCGATTTCGCTCAAATCGATGCGCTGGCCGAGCGATACAAGGATCAGCCGATCGACGTGTTGTTGAACAACGCGGGAATTTCCGGCTCTCCGTCACCGAAGCAATTATTACGCCGGCTCGACTATGACCTGTTCGATGCCTATATGCATACGAATGCGCTGGGCCCTCTGAAAATAAGCGAAGCGTTTCTGCCGCACGTCAGGGCAGGTCGGATGAAACGAATCGTGGCCGTCAGTTCGCTGGGCGGCTCGTTTGCGGCTCGCGAGAGCATGCCGCCGGGAACGATGTTTTATCGTGCCAGCAAGTCGGCACTGAACATGTTGATGGTCAATGTCGCGGATGCGACACGCAAGTATGGAATTACCGTGGTCCTGTTGAATCCCGGTCTCGTCGATACCCAGGGCATGCTGGCCGAGATGAACGAGAAGATGAATATGGGGCTGGAACTGGTCCCGATCGAAGACAGTATTGCCGGTATGATCGAAGTAATCGAAACGGTAAAACCGGTGAATTCGGGAATCCTGTATCAGTGGACGGGGAAAATTCTCGAATACTGATTCGGTGGCCTTGCGCGCTTAACGCGTCTTATAAATACTCCTAATGCAGTCATGATGGTCATCGAGTTCGAGCATTAGATCGGCTACTTCGGGCAACGATATAAAGTTAGCTCGTGTCAGGCGTTCGAAGTGCTGGAGGAACTTGGTGATTTGTGCGCGATCCATGATGCCGATATCGTCCGGAGCGGATCTGGCGGCAAGCTTCTCTTCCTGTTCGAGGCGCCAGCGGAGCACGGCTGCAAAATCGGGTGCCTGCAGATAAAAAAGGTAATCCAGCTTTGCAAACAGGTCCGCATATTCATTGTCGAGTCGCTGATTGACATAGCGGCGCCAGGCACCGGTCGGGTCCATGTCACGTTCCAGATCGTTAACCGGTTGTGACAGCGCTTCGGGTGTTTGTGGCGTACTGCCGATGCACCATCCCTCGAGAATAATCAGATCGACCGGCCCTGTTACGAATGGCCAGGCCGAAACAGGAGTCCGGTCGTCCTTTGCCTTGTCAAATGCGGGCACGGCCAATTTATGACCCGGCTCGAGTCTCAGGAGTTGTTCAATGCTCGTCGACAACAGTTTCAGATCGTGGGTTCCGGGCACGCCGCGGGTGGACAGCAATGGGTGAATGGCTTGACTCAGTGTCAGGCGTTCCGCCCTGGTCAGATAAAAATCGTCCAGCGACAGTACGGCAACGTGCCAGTTTTCTTCAGTGAGTACGAGTCGCAGATAATCGGTCAGCGTTGATTTGCCGGTGCCCTGAGCTCCGCTGATACCGACAAACAGGGGTTTACCGCCCCGGCGTTTTCCGATGAGCCAGTCAATCAGAGGGTTGTAATGGTCCCGAATCAGGTCATGAAAACCGGCCGGCAATCGATGTCGGGAAATAAACTGGTTGATGTGGTTTCTTGTGATCATAAAGATCAGGGGTCAATTAGCGATGTAAACAATTTTATCCGGAATTCCTGAGCTGATGTCGATTGGATTGTGTTGTTCGGATGGCCCTTCCATGTACCGGGTCACAGTTTTTGTGTCTTCGGCCGGCGGAAATTACGGATTGTTTTGGAAAACTCGCGTATGCCATTATTTTGCGTTGTTGCGGAAAAAATGGAGGAGTCATTCGTGGCCAAAGATAGTACAGAATCGACACAGTTGCATGATGGTAATCCATCGGAATGCCTCGAAGACGACACGCGCTCAAACGTTTCCCCGGCACATCTGTTTGCAGAGCTCCGGCACAGTCCTGAAGAGATACGGGATCTTTTTCGTCGGGGGAAATATCCGTACAAAACCAAAATCAAGAAATCTGCATATGAAGAACAGAAGGAAGAGTTGCAGGTTGAATTACTGAAAGTACAGAATTGGGTGAAGCAGACCGGTCAGAGGATTGTCGTATTTTTCGAAGGTCGCGATGCTGCGGGTAAGGGCGGAACGATAAAGCGTTTCCAGGAACATCTGAATCCACGTGCGGCCCGTGTCGTTGCGCTGGAGAAACCTTCCGAAGTGGAAACCGGCCAGTGGTATTTTCAGCGTTATCTCAAGCATCTTCCGACCGCAGGCGAGATGGTGTTTTTCGATCGCTCCTGGTACAACCGTGCAGGCGTCGAGAGAGTCATGGGTTTTTGTTCATCGCTGGAGTATCTCGAGTTTATGCGGCAGGCCCCGGATCTTGAACGTATGCTCGTGCGTTCCGGGATCCGGCTGTTCAAATTCTGGTTCTCGGTCACCGAGGAAGAGCAAGAGCGGCGTTTCAGCTCCCGGCAGCAGGATCCGCTCAAACAGTGGAAGCTCAGTCCAATCGATGAGCAGTCGCGTTCGAAATGGGTTGAATACACGCAGGCCAAGGAAGCCATGTTCTTCTATACCGATACGGCCGATGCGCCGTGGACCGTGATCAAGTCAGATGACAAACGTCGTGCGCGCCTGAACTGCATGCAACATTTCTTGAGCCGGCTCGATTATCCGGACAAGAACGAGCACATCGTGCACGGTCCCGATCCGTTGATCGTCGGCAATCCTGCCCAGGTCATCGAAAAGGACCGACACCTCTGGGGCTAGCTAGCAGGCCGTTGAAAGCCCTCAGGAGGCACAATCCTGCGTTAAGAATCGGCTCACAATGCGGGGCCACGAAGTGGCAAACTGGCGTGTACACTGCGCTTGTTCCCCGGCGCTGGTAATTTTTGTCCGGGACTGCGCGCCGATTCTTGCCTTGTCTTGCACTCGCCTGAGGACTTTCAACGGCCCGCTAGTCAGGCCCGCTATTGTTGTCTTGTGTGTCGGTGACAGGTGTAGTCAGCGAATGGCCGGCAGGACGCGTTCGCCGAGCAGCCTGATGCCGTGCTTCTGGTGATTCTTGAGTTCCAGGCAGACTTCGGTCACGCCGAGTGCTTTGAACTCAAGCAGGTGTTCGATGATCCGGTCGATTTCATTGACGCCGCCGGTCAGGGTCAGTTTGTCAACGCACAGATCCAGTAAACGATCGGGTACGCCTTCGACCGAACTTTCATTCTTTGGAGCCATCGCGTAAATCTGGGGAATATGATCGAGGATGATCGCAAAGTCATCCGCACTCATGAACTCACTCATCATGTATTCACGAAACAGGGCGCGAAAACCGATCCAGCGTTTTGCCTCATGTCTTGCCTCGACGGGATCGTCGTAAACGTACCAGGCCATGAAATTATTGAAGCGAAATCCCGTTGGGTTCCTATCGATTTCGGTCATGCGATCATGTACGGCGTCGATCGCCGCTTTGGACAGAGTCGGCGACAGGTCGCTCATGAAAATACCGTCCGCGGACTTTGCGGCCATGCGCAGCATCTGTGGACGGTTGGCGCCGGCATAGATGAACGGGGGTGGGGCCGTCACCCATTGCGGATCGTATCCGCTGATACTGAACAACTCCCCCTCGTAACTGAACGGTCGGTTTGTGCACATGCCCTTGACGATCTCGAGACATTCCCGAACGTAGCGGACTCTTTTCTCAAACGGGATGCCCAGCGCCATGACAACTTCGCCGCCGCCGCCGAGCATCGTCTGCGCGCGTCCGCCGGCAATTTCGTTCAGCGTCAGCAGCGCCATGCCGATGCGAAACGGATGCATCTCGTAGGCATTCAGAGCCATCGGCGCGACCCGGATCGACGAAGACCTGCGCGCGAGTTCGGACATGTTTGTCAGCGGATCGCGGCCGTCGAGATAGCTCGCATTCCAGATCGTACGGATACCGTATCTCTCGGCCAACAGCCCGAGCTCCGTCAGACGGTCCTGGGGCAGGTGAGAATCGAGGACGATATCAATATCCATCGCTGTATGGGCCTCTAAAGAAGGCTTGTTTTATTCGGTCGGTTTGATCAGGCGAATGTCCTGACCCGCAAAATGGCTCGGCGTACTCTCCAACATACTGACGGCTTTATTAATAGCCTCTTTGAAGGTTTCAGAGCGAACGAATTCGGCAAATTCCGCCTTCGTTCCCCAGTTCGAGTAAATCATCATCGAATTGGGTTGAGCGACGTCCGAAAAAAGCTTGGTTTCAATATGGCCCTCGCAACGTTTCATCGTGTCGATCAATTGCATCAGGGTATTCTTGAAGTCTTCGGTGCACTCAGGCTTGACCTGATAGTTGAGTCCAAATGTTTGCATTTTTCTCCCCCTGTTGTTTGCCTGTATTGCAGGGCGCTCATTTTACCTGTTTCGGCAGGCGGTCTTTAATCGCTAGCGGTGATCAGCACCTGTCAAGAATTATTGCAATAATAACAAAGAGATAGAATTCCGGTGCTGTGTGTCACAGAGAAGTCTCCGGTGAGGGGGTTGTCGGCCGTTTACGGGTAAAGTCGCTCACCACGGAAAAATCAGACAGATAACGTTTTGTCGA
>Ga0255049_10001197_pt1 | contig 14558 bp, 12 predicted proteins | sample JV7_2_3_MG_FD_183615 | JGI IMG/M metagenome (GOLD analysis project Ga0255049, IMG submission 183615) | Seawater microbial communities from Jervis Inlet, British Columbia, Canada - JV7_2_3 | ecosystem: Environmental > Aquatic > Marine > Inlet | place: Canada: British Columbia | collected 2016-10-06
CGTCACGCGGCACCGGTTTCATGGTCCCGGGATCCATGACGACGAGCTCCTCCAGCATCGGGTAGCGCACGCCCTGGCGCGCTTTCATCCCGGCCTGGTCGGCAAGCGATAACTCATCCCATTCCTCGTGCCAGGCACATACCACTGCCGGCCCATACACTTCGGTCAGTCCGTAGGCATGAGTCACTTTGAAGTTTAATTTCTGCATCGCCTCGAGAATCGCTGGCGGTGGAGCCGACGCGGCGGTCATGATATTCACCTGGTGATCGACGCCCGCTTTCAATTCGTCATCGGCATTGGCCATCAGGTTCATGACGATTGGAGCACCGCAAAGATGGGTGACCTTGTGCTGCTTGATTGCATTGAAGATATCGTCCGCCCTGACCCCACGCAGACACACATTGGTTCCATTCAAGGCGGCAATCGTCCACGGAAAACACCAGCCGTTGCAGTGAAATAAAGGTAGTGTCCACAGGTACACCGGGTGAGCGCTCATATCCCAGCCCAGTACATTCGACACCGCGTTCAGATAGGCGCCACGATGATGGGTAACCACGCCCTTGGGATCTCCGGTAGTGCCCGAGGTGTAGCCAAGCGCGATCGCCTGCCATTCATCCTGCGGCAGCTGCCAATTGAATTCGGCGTCACCCTGCGTAAGAAAGTCCTCATACTCCAAATCACCAATAAGTTCACCGCCACCAAATTCGGGATCATCGACATCGATGACCAGGGGCTTGTTTTCAAGCTGGGAAATGGCGGCTTTTATGGTGTCTGAAAACTCGCGGTCGGTTAACAATATTTTCGCATCGCCGTGTTTGAGTTGAAACGCGATGGCGTCGGCATCAAGCCGAATATTGAGCCCGTTGATCACGCCGCCCGCCATCGGGATCGCGAAATGGGCTTCATACATCGCCGGAACATTGGGCAGCATCAACGCAACGGTTTCGTCCTGCTGCAATCCTTGTTTCTGCAGCGCCGAGGCGAAGCGACGCGACCTGGCGTAGGTCTGTGCCCAGGTTTGCTGTTTGGCGCCGTAGATCAACGCCGGGCGATCGGGGTAAACCGAAGCCGCACGCTCGATAAAAGTGATTGGCGATAGCGACGTATAGTTGGCCGCATTCTTATCCAGATCCGCCGAGTACTGACTAGCAGAATTCATCCTGGTTAACGACCTTTCCATTCGGGTTTGCGCTTTTCGATAAATGCATCGATGCCTTCACGCGCATCATGCGAGTCCATGTTGCAGGTCATGCGCTCGGCGGCGTAAGCATAAGCATCTGACAAATCCATCGGCAATTGCTGGTAAAACATATCCTTACCGAGCTTGATCGCATGCGCCGACTTGGCGACGATTTTCTGCGCCAGCGTAAGCGTCGCCTGCTCGAGTTCAGCGGCGGGCACTACTTCGTTAACCAAACCATACTGTTGCGCAGTTTGGGCCGAGATAAAGTCCCCGGTGAGCAGCATGTGCATGGCCTGTTTACGTCCCATGTTGCGACTCAACGGCACTGCCGGGGTAGAACAAAACAATCCGACATTAATCCCCGAAACCGCAAATCGTGCCTCCTCGGCCGCAACCGCCAGATCGCAATTCGCAACCAGCTGGCAACCGGCGGCGGTGGCAATCCCGTTGACACGGGCAATCACGGGCTGCTGCAGCTGGTTTATCGTCAGCATCATTTTGCTGCACTGGTTGAACAGTGCCTGGTGAAATTCGCGCTCCTCACTGGAACGCATTTCTTTCAAATCATGGCCGGGACAAAACGCCTTGCCGTTAGCAGCGATGATGACGACACGAATAGAATCATCCTGGCCGATATCATCCAACGCTGTCTGCAGTTCGGTTAGCATGTCACCGGAAAGCGCGTTGTATTGCCGCGGGCGATTCAGTGTCAGCGTGGTAATACCTTCGCTGTCTTCCCGCAATAAAATGGATTGATTTGCTACCTGGTCGGCGGTGGCGCTCATAAGCCTATCCTCGCTGAAACTTGTTCCTGATATAAATTGAAAAATAATCCCCGTAACGTTGCTGCAATTCGGGTAGTTTCCAGTCCTGGCCGGTTACCTTACCGCGACACAACGCACTTCCGCAATGGCAATCGAGCGCATAATCGTCGGAACGCTCCATCGAGTAATCGTGACACAATTCCTCGCCTGCCTTGATGTCGCGCATCGCGACATAGACCACCTGGCCGCGAAAACCGACATTGGGGTCGCAGGAGTGATTGATGAACACCGACATGGCGTCGACATCATCGGCGCTACGTGGCGCGAGGTAAAAGTCATCGTCGATTTGCAATGCCATGTCCCCGGCCTCGGCGGTAGCCTGGTCGATGTCATCACGGGTGATAATATGGCCGGCCTTAATCGCAACGACCTCGTCTTTCGTGATATCCGCTATCGCGACCACACCACGGCCAGCCAGCGTTTCCTCCCATACCTCTATCTTTGGCGAGCGCCAGGTTTTCATTGCGAATCCATATACCGGCCGACTGGTTTTGTGGCCGCCTGGGTCAGGCTGGATCACGCCGCAAGGGTTGGCACATGCAGTGAACACCGCCACCGGCCCAGGTAAACATCGTCATATCGGGATCGTAAACTTCGAGCCCGATGGCGCGCATTTTCTGGTTCAGGTCTTTTGCGACCAGCGTGGATAAAACCTTGTCATTTCCAAGCGCAACCACGTTACAGCCCAACGCCATGGTTTCTTCGAAAGTGGCGGGCAGAATTTCGATACCCATTTTTTTAAGCCATTCGACAATATCGTCATCGGTGGTTTCGAGGCAAACCGCGGCGCAGTTTTCGGTCAGCATGCAAACCATCAAATCGATGTGGACGTAGAAGGGATCGATCGGGGCGAACTTGATTTCCCAACCTTCGTCGATAAACCAGTTGGCAACCTGCCTCGCAGCGACCCCTTCGCTACGGTGATCGGTATAGCCCACCAGGGCCACGCCCGGCTTTATGATATTAAAATCGCCGCCTTCGAAACTGCCCATCGACACCATGTCATAAATGGGGACCTTATTCTCCAGGTAGAATCGCAGCGCGGGCGCGTACTCGCCACGGCGTCTCGGATTCGCCATCTGGCAGATGACGGCGCCATAAGGCGTCATAAACGAGGAGTCCCGCGCATAGACCTGCATCGGCGTGCCTTCATCGACCGGCAGGAAATGGCACTTTGTTCCGGCCTGCTCATAGGCATGAACCATTTCAGCATGCTGTCTTTCAGCCAGGCCCTGATCGTACTTGTACCCACGGCGCAGCGAATCGCGCACCAGCGAACTGTACTCCGCATTTTCAAGACCCAGCCAGCGAAACGTATCTACCGGACCCAGCAGGACGTCTAGCAGTGGGCCGGTTTCGGATTTCAGGTACCAATTTGTCATTTCCTGCGTACCGCCATCCGGTTTTCTGCATTGAAGTGGATTTTGTGTGCCAGTGTCGTAGGTTACAGGTGCGTTCATGGTTTACTCCAGAGCGGCTAAATTAGGCCGGGTTATCGGGCTGATCTCACTAATAATGATGTCACCAGCAGACAATGAAACCCTGGCTGATCGACAGGTTCACATTTTGCGACTAATCAATGGTTTAGTCGAGTTCAGCAAACATTACTCATGTTCGGGATAGTTTTCAATCTGAACAAGGCCCACCGTTCAAACTATACGAGTAAGTCACTTTAATGATAAGGTTACCGGAAAATTTCCTGCCCGCAGGGGCAGAAGATTCATAACAAGAATTCAATATAATCCTTGAGGAGAGCAAAATGTCAGATTACGAAATCAAGAAACTGCAAAAGCGCGTGACCAACGGGGGCTTAAGCCGCCGTGAGTTCATCAAGGCCGCATCGGCAATAGGCCTTGCTGCTGCGGCACCCGCGCTGTACTCACAAGCAGCCCACGCGACACCGAAAAAAGGTGGTACCTATCGTATTGGTATTCCCGCCGCCAATACCGGCGACAATTTTGATACCGGCACCAATAGTGACAGCTTTATGATCAATGTGGCGCAGGGGGCGGTTCGCAACTGTGTGACCGAAGTCAATGCTCAAGGCTTAGCAGTTCCCGAGCTTGCTGAAAGCCTAGAGCCTTCTGCTGATGCCTCAACCTGGGTGGTGAAAGTGCGCCAGGGCGTTGTATTCCACGGTGGTAAAACCCTGGATGCCGATGACATTATTGCATCGATCGAGCATCATCGCGGTGAGAGTGCTGAGTCGGCAGCCAAGTCAGTTGCCGAATCTATGGGCAAAATCAAAAAAGACGGCAAAAATACCATCATTTTTGAACTCGAAAGCGGCAATGCAGACTTTCCGTATCTGCTCAGTGACTACCACATCACCATTGGCGCAGCAGACAAGATGGGCAAGATTGACTGGGCAAAAGGCGAGGGTACCGGCCCATACAGCCTCAAGAGATTCGAGCCGGGCGTTGGCGCCGACCTGGTGCGTAACCCGAATTACTTCAAGCCAGACGAAGGTAACTTCGACGCAGTCAAGGCAATCGCTATCAATGACGCGTCGGCACGCATGAATGCGATGTCGACCGGACAGGTTGATGCAATCGTTCGCTGTGATTTGAAGACCGCCCACCTGCTCGACAAAAAGCCGGGGGTCAACGTTCTGCAAGTCGCGGGTACCAAGCATTACACTTATCCGATGGATGTACGCCAGGCACCGTTCGATAACAACGACGTTCGTATGGCACTAAAACTTGGTATTGACCGCGAAGGATTTGTTAAAACTGTACTACGTGGATACGGTTCGCTCGGAAATGATCATCCGATCAGTACCGCACAAAACTACCATGCCTCGGACCTGGAGCAGCGCAAATTTGATCCTGAAAAAGCAAAGTGGCACCTGAAGCAGGCGGGACAAACCGGTCTTAGTGTTGAGATGCATGCCTCCGACGCAGCCTTTGCGGGCGCAGTCGATGCTACCCAACTCTATGCTGAATCACTGAAGAAGGCTGGAATCAGCCTGAAAGTCGTGCGCGCTTCAGCCGACGGTTACTGGAGTAACACCTGGATGAAGGTGCCGTGGAGTGCCAGCTACTGGAGTGGTCGACCCACCGCTGACTGGATGTTTACAATTGGCTGGGCCGCCGGTGGCAACTGGACCGAAACCTTTTGGGATAATCCTCGCTTTGAGGAGCTTCTGGTCGCCGGAAGGGCCGAACTCGACGAAGCCAAGCGTGCCGAAATCTACCGTGATATGCAGTCCATTTGCCGGGACGAAGGTGGCTCAGTGATCCCATGCTTTGCCAACAACGTCGATGCTGCCTCCGACAAACTGGGCCACCCGGAGAAAATGGGCGGTAACTTTGAGCTGGATGGTTCGCGGAGCATGGCTCGCTGGTGGTTCAAATAAGACAGGCTGAACCTCAGGTTCATTTTAACTGCCGATGATGTGGCCGGATTTAATCGGTAATCTGGCCACAGCATCCCCGTTACCTGCTTGTACCGGTTAAATAACCAGGAACGATCCAATGTTCACCATCATTCTTCAACGTCTGGCAATGGGTGTTTTTATCCTGTTTGGGGTATCGATCCTGATAACGATTGGTGTCGAGGCGCTGTCAGGTGACGTCTGCTCAGCAATACTCGGTCAGGCCGCAGAACCCTCGACGGTGGCTGCCTGCCAGGCACAGCTCGGTATCGATCGGCCTGTACACATTCGCTATGTCGAGTGGTTGGGCAATATTTTACAGGGTGATATGGGTACCTCACTGGCAAATGATCGAGAGGTATCGGAGCAGATCGGCAAGCGTTTAGGTAATACACTTTACCTGGCGGTGACGACATCTATTTTTGCGGTTCCGATCGGAATACTACTCGGTGTGATTGCAGCGCTGTATCGCAACAGTTTCATCGACCACACCATCTCGACCACTACCCTGTCCACCATTGCTTCCCCCGAATTTTTTGTTGCTTACGTTTTGATGGCTATTTTTGCTGTCAACCTTGGCTGGTTACCGGCGATTTCTAATGTCGATAGTTCGATGGGTTTTTGGGAGCGACTAGAGGTATCGGCATTACCGGTGATGACGCTGGCGATGGTGACGGTCGCGCATATGATGCGTATGACCCGGGCTTCGATCGTCAGCCTGCTCGCCAGCCCGTATATCGAAATGGCAAAACTTAAAGGATTAAAGCCGAGCCGGATTATCGTCAAACACGCGCTGCCCAATGCCTGGTCACCGATAATTCAGGTAATAGTGCTTAACCTCGCCTACATGATCGTCGGCGTAGTCGTCATCGAAGTAGTGTTTGTTTATCCCGGTCTAGGGGCATTGATTGTCGACGCGGTGTTAAACCGCGACTTACCGGTGATTCAGGGTACTGCGATGGTTTTTGCCGCTGCCTATGTTTTGTTATTTTTACTGGCAGATATTTTGTCAACTTTGGCTAATCCGCGCCTGCGGCACAGGAGATAGTCGATGAATCATTTAATCGCTATCTGGAATGATCTCAATACGAGTGCACGCATTGGGTTCGGAATCGTCGCCTTCTTTGCATTTTGCGCCATTTTTGCACCCTGGCTGGCACCCTACGGCGAAAGTGAGGTCGTCGGCGATGTGTGGGAACCAATCGGTGGTGCGTTTATATTAGGCACCGACCAGATTGGTCGCGATCTACTGACACGCCTGATTTTTGGCGCTCGTAACACGATGGCACTGGCAATTGTTTCGACTACGGTTTCGTTCACCATGGGCGCCGTGCTCGGCTTCGTCGCCGCTACTATGGGTGGCAGAGTCGATCAACTCCTGAGCCGCATGGTAGACGTGGTCATTTCGATTCCAACCCTGATAGCTTCACTGATTATTCTATCTGCGGTGGGCACCGCGACCCCGACGCTGGTACTGGTCATTGGCATTATTTACGCGATGCCGGTTTTCCGTATTGCGCGGGCGGTGGCGATAGATATTGAAGTCATGGACTATGTGGAGGCGGCACGACTTCGCGGTGAAGGCCTGTGGTGGCTTATGAGCAAGGAAATCCTGCCCAACGCATTGACCCCCCTGGCAGCCGAGTTTGGCCTGCGCTTTTGCTTTGTGTTCCTGCTGATTGCAAGTTTGAGTTTCCTCGGCCTCGGCCTGCAACCACCATTGGCGGACTGGGGCGCGATGGTTCGTGGTAATGCCGATGGCATCGCCTGGGGCTTTCTGCATCCGTTATTACCTGCAGCCTGTATTGCGGCGTTAACCATCGGCATCAACTTGCTGATCGATCGTTGGGTTTATAAAGCCAGCGGATTACGCGATGATCAATAGGAAAATGTAATATGAGCGAAAAATTACTTGAAGTAAAAGACCTGTTGATTGAAGCAGATATCGATGGTGTCTGGACGCCTATTGTTAACAGCCTGTCGATGACGCTGGAGCGCGGAGAAATCCTGGGATTGATTGGTGAGTCGGGTGCTGGTAAATCGACCTTCGGGTTAACCGCTCTGGGATACGCCAAACCCGGATGCCGAATCGTATCTGGCTCGATTAAACTCGATGGCGTCGAACTTGCTGGTAAACCCGACGCCGAATTGCGCGACATTCGCGGTAATAAAGTAGCTTATGTAGCGCAATCCGCCGCTGCCTCGTTTAATCCGGCCCATACACTGGAAGAGCAATTTGCTGAATCGCCAGTACAGCACGGTAAAATGAAAATGTCGGAAGCACGCAAGCGCAGTATTGAGATTTTCCGTCAGCTCGATTTGCCTGATCCCGAACACATTGGCGAACGTTACCCGCACCAGGTATCGGGTGGGCAGTTACAACGTGCGATGACCGCGATGGCGTTGGGTTCGGATCCCGATATCATTATTTTTGACGAACCCACCACCGCGCTTGACGTAACCACTCAAATCGAGGTGCTAGGTGCGATTAAGGAAGCGATTAAGCTGCGAAATGTCGCGGCCATTTACATCAGCCATGACCTCGCAGTGGTTGCACAAATGGCCGACCGCATTATGGTACTGCGTTACGGTGACCTGATCGAAGAAGGCGATGCGCGCGAAATGCTGGCTAATCCAAGGGAACCCTATACGCAGCAATTGCTCAATGTGCGGACAGTACGTGAGAGCCGATATGATCACGATAAGGAGGATATTCAACTCAAGGTAGAGAATGTTACCGCGCGCTATCCCGGCACCCTTAGTGACGTTTTGACCAATATCAATCTCGAGATTGTCAAAGGTAAAACAATTGCCGTAGTCGGCGAATCCGGTAGCGGCAAAAGCACGTTGGCACGTGTCATAACCGGCTTATTGCCACCCAGTCAGGGAAGCGTAAAATTCAATGATCGAATTCTGACTCCTACGCTAAAGGCCCGACCGAAAGAAGATCTGCAAAAAATTCAAATGATTTACCAGATGGCGGACGTGGCGATGAACCCACGACATAAAATAAAGGATATTATCGGCCGCCCGGTGGAATTTTATCTTGGCATCACAGGTCAAGAACGTGAGCAACGCGTGCTTGAACTACTGCAACAAATCGAAATGCCTGAAGACTATGCCGATCGATACCCGGCGCAATTATCTGGCGGCCAGAAACAACGCGTCTGTATCGCTCGCGCCCTGGCAGCGGAACCCGAACTCATTATTTGTGATGAGGTTACCTCTGCACTCGACCAACTGGTCGCCGAGGGCATACTCGATCTGTTGCTTAATCTTCAAAAAGAACTCAACGTTTCCTACCTGTTTATCACCCACGATCTCGCCGTGGTAAAGGCGATTTCCGACGAAATTGTGGTGATGTATCAAGGCCGTGTCGTTGAACAGGGGACCAAGGCCGAAATTCTGGAGCCTCCTTACGTACCCTATACCGAACTGTTATTGTCGTCGGTACCCGAAATGGATCCCGACTGGCTCGACGATCTGGTCGACCGGCGCAAACGCGGGGAAGCGCCAACGGCCGAAAGCATCGCTTCCTGATACAGGCTCAGTCAGACGGAATAACAACGGGGAATCCCGGTGTGCTAGCTAGCTTTCAGGTTTGGGGGGTTGCTTGGTCGGTTTGCGCGCGGCGTAGGCCGAGTATCCGAGTGTCGAGCGTTCATCGAGATTTGCGGCATATTCCTTGACATACTCGGTGACCGACTTGAGGCTGCCGGATCGTTTTCCTATTATTTCTGATGTTCCCTCGCCGATAACATATTCATACCACTCCCCTTCGGTCACACCCTCGGGTGGGTCTGTTTTCTCTATGCTGGTGACTGGAAACTTGCGCACATTTATTACACTTTCGGATGAATCAGTCATATTTTTTCCTAAACCGTATATTGATCAGGCAGCTGCACGCCGACCGGGTTTGTAGCGATGATTTCCGCCTTTTGTTGCAGTTTTTATCGATTGGCCCTTGCCTTTCTGCTGGAAGCGTCGTTTCGGTTTATTCTTGTTTTGAGGTCGCCCACGCTCGATTGGTTCTGCTTTTATCGTCGCGTCGGGTTGATAACCTTCGATCACGCGCTTGGGAATCTCACGCTTGATCAGGCGTTCTATATCCTTTAGCAATTTCAGCTCGTCGACACAGACCAGGGAAATAGCTTCACCTTCGCGTCCGGCGCGACCGGTGCGACCGATGCGATGCACATAGTCTTCGGGAACGTTGGGTAGATCATAATTGACCACGTGCGGCAACTGGTCGATATCGAGCCCGCGTGCGGCAATATCGGTCGCGACCAGGACCTGTACCTTGCCCGTTTTGAAATCGGCAAGTGCGCGGGTACGCGCACCCTGGCTCTTGTTGCCGTGGATCGCGGCCGCATTGATACCATCGGTAATCAATTGCTCGGACAGCCGGTTGGCACCATGTTTGGTGCGACTGAAAACCAGCACCTGTTGCCAGCGGTTAGAACCTATCAGGTGTGACAGCAATTCACGCTTGCGACTCTTGTCGACAGGATGAATAACCTGCTGGATAGCTTCCACGGTGGTATTGCCTCTGGCGACTTCAACCAGGGCGGGCGACTTCAGCAGGCCATTGGCAAGTTTCTTGATATCGTCTGAAAAAGTGGCCGAAAACAGCAGAGTTTGCTTCTGTTTCGGGACCAGGGCTAGCAGTTTGCGGATATCGTGAATAAAACCCATGTCGAGCATACGGTCGGCTTCGTCGAGTACCAGCAATTCTACACTAGAAAGATCAACAGATCTCTGGCCTATATGATCGAGCAGCCTGCCCGGCGTGGCGACCAGGATATCGACGCCGCGAATCAGTTTCTGTTTTTGGGGATTTATGCTGACACCACCAAATACCACGGTTGATTTCATTGGCAGCCATTTGCTGTAGTTGGTTATGCTTTCAGCAACCTGTGCGGCAAGTTCCCGGGTTGGCGTTACTACCAGTGCACGGATCACGCGACGGCCATTTTGCGGCGGCCTGGTTGACGCCAGTCGTTGCAATAAAGGTAGGGTAAATCCGGCGGTTTTACCGGTTCCGGTTTGCGCACTGCCCATCAGATCCCGTCCTTCGAGGATGAGTGGGATAGCTTGCGTTTGTATTGGGGTCGGCGTGCTATAACCTTTTTCGGATACAGCACGGACCAGCTCGGCTCTAAGGCCAAGATTATTAAATGACATGTTGTGAAATTCTCCAGCAATCAACCCGCCAGGTCACATTAAATGTGACTGGAACGGTCAGGGTAGATTTAAATGCTTATGATCGGGTAATACTGAAAGATTACCGTTTAAAGACAGGTGCAGACCGATCGGCACCAGAAAGATTGCGCGCAGCATACACGAAAACGGTATTAATAGGTGAACTATAAATTGCAAGCGCACAATCCCTTTCAGTAACCCGTCAGACCACAGCTTGCAGACGGTACTCCGGAACTGACGCAAATTGACTGGATTCCGCGGTTAAACCGCGGGATGACAATAATTATTTTACGCGGGGATGACGACTTGTTAGTCGTTGTCGGTGAGCCCGGCGCCGGCGCCGGCACGCGACTCCTCGGTAGCCGGAACATAAATCTGGAACGCGAGTTCATCGATGCATTTGAAGATTTTACTATCGATTACGTAGGCGAGAGTCGAAGGTAATTGCTGTGGAGTCGATAAATCGTCCCGGTAACAACTTACCGCGTCGACCTCGGCCAGCAGCAAATCATCCCGGTTACCTTCAATGCTAAGCCCGTTTTCGAAACAGCTTACGCGGACCCCGGCCCAGGTAGTCGTGAACACGGTCTGGTGACAACGTGCTGCTTGCCCCACGGTGGCCGCAAGCAGCAGCGGATAGGCGGTAGAACCGAGTTTGAATTCCATTCCTTTGAGCATTTGCGCCGAACGATCGGCAAGCGCCGCGCCGGTGATGATGGGGCACAACAAGCCACCACTGGCTTGCCATGGCTGGGCACCGCAGTCCGGTATAAAGCTGCGGTATTCCTTACCCTTCAGGTTCTGTAAATGCGTGAGCATGGTTTCAGCGCCGGGCAAATTAAACGCCGCAAGCCAGCGCGATGCCTTGCCGGCCTCTTCGGCGATTCCCCAATCGAGTCCGCAGGCGCGCGCGGCCTTGCGCAGATAGGACTCGGTTTCAGCGAGTGTGAGGTTATAACTCACGGCGCCGCCGCGAGTAACTCGTGCGGAAAGGGCGCATCCTGGTACATGCAGATGCGCACCCAGCGATCCGAGCGTGGGTCAAATTTGGTGGCGCCGAAGAACGACAGCTTGCAACGCAGAATATCGATCGGCAGCATGTCAGCCGCAATGAGGTTGTCCTGGATTTCAGCATAGGGGCACGCAGCCAGGTTTTGCACGCGCCGTGCCGTATGGCGATGCTCGGGATGGGCCAACAGGAATTCAGCCGTGGTCGGCCCATCGCTCCCTGCTTGCAACGCCACATGCAGTTGCTTGATATCGCAACCAACACCGAGCGGTAGTTCATATTCGGCTCCAGATTCCTGAAGCCGCTCGCCGACGCGTGGTTCAAGTTTCTCCGCCGAGGTGTACCAGAAACGTGCGCAATTTTCCGGCCGATCGTAATCGACCTTCAACGCCCATTCGCACTGCTTTTCGATAATCTCGCGCAGGCGCGCAAGCGGCATCGCGCCATCGACGAAAAAACTCAGATGTTCATCGGCATCCATGCACTGCGTCAATTCATCAACCAGCTCAGCGTAGGGCTCGAGTAAAAGTGACGCGAGCTGCTCCTGGCCTTCCAGCGACAGGTTATCTTCGGCCCAACGATAGAAGCGATCCCAGGGATGATCATCGCTAAGCGATTCACTGCCTATGTAGCCTGCCATTTGCTCCAGATCAGAGGTCAGGGCTTTCAGTTTTTCAATCTGGATCGGGTGCTGCGAATGCCATTGCGAGACGTTAAAGCGGGCGTGTTCGAAATGTTGTTTAAACTCGTCGATCGCCATCGGGTCCGCTTGCGACAGTGAGCGCACGCGCGCGATCGCCTCTTCGCGCGCCATCATCCAGTTATTGAGGAGCGCCGGGTGGTTGATCAAAAAAGGAGCCATGCCGAGCCCGGTGGAATTACCCACGCCGATACGGCGCCGTAATTCGGGGTCGATGGTAACCGCCTGCTCGCCACCACGGGCACTGGCAATATGCTCGACCAGGTCGATCGAAAACGCTCTAGTCAGCCACACCGATAACAACTCGGCCTGAAACGGGCCGCTGAGTTCCGGTCGTTGGGCTATTGTCAGCCGATCGGCAGCGCCAAATTTGCCGGAACCATAAACCGCGGTAGTGCGCATCAGATAACCCACCGCTTCAAGCTGATCGCGATCAGGCTGCTTGCCATGCGAAAGACTATCGATAACGTGTTGCCATAGCCGTACCGAACGATTCGCGCGCGACAGGCTGAGCTCGGAGTCGGAAATTCGGCCCGCCTCCTGTTTCGGCACGTTTTGCTCGAGACGGTCGAGATCGGTCCCGCTCGGAATGCCATCATAAAGCGCGAAGGTGGCATCCCATGCCGTCGCGATGACACGATCGGAGCGCATGTCGTCGGGCAAATCGTGCGAAAAGGCAACCAGCGAGTAGCTTCGCTCGGGTCCGTATACCGTGTATACCGCGCGTCCGAATCCCTGCTCATTGATCGCCCACAGGTTGCGTTTGAATTTCCAGTCTTCGCTCTTAAGACGCCTCAATAGCGTGCGCATGAATGACAACCGGGTCTGGTGAAAGCTGCCCATACGTGCCAGCCGCATCACCACTTCGGGTGGTCTGCGGTAGCCTGCCGCCGCCGGTACCGGGTTGTTGTCAGCGCAATCTTGCATACTTAATAATCTGGCCCAAAATTTTCATCGAAGAAGCGTAACCAGTTATTACCCATGATTTTCGCGGTGTCCGCTGCGTCGAAACCGACCTCAAGCAAACCCTTTTCGACATTGCCGAATTCGCGATTGTCATGGAACCATTCCGGCATTGGCGGGAAGCCGGCATTGCTGGCCGAACCCTCGCCGTAATCGAGTTTCTTGGTCCAACGGCCGACGCGCATCCACTCGACCACCGAGTCCGGGTGATCCTGACACAGGTCAGAACCGAGCCCGATATGGTCGACACCCATGATCTCTGCGCAATCGGCAATCATCTGACAAAAACTCTGCAGGCTGCAGTCGCTGCCATCCTTGAGATGATGGGGGTACATGCTAAAACCCAGCATACCGCCGGTTTCGCCTAGACCTTTTAGAATTGCGTCCGACTTGTTGCGCAGGGCAGGATGCCAGAACGCCGGGTTGGCGTGCGTCACCACGATCGGGCGGGCACTGACTTCGATCGCCTCCAGGGTCGAGCGTTCGGCTGAATGACTCATATCGACGACCAGACCAACACGGTTCATTTCCTCGATCACTTCACGACCCATGCGAGTTACACCGGTGTCTTCGGTTTCATAGCAGCCGGTGGCCAGCAGCGACTGGTTGTTATAGGTCAGCTGCATGAAGCGTGCGCCGAGCGTATGTAATATTTCGACCAGGCGGATATCGTCCTCCATCGGTGATGGATTCTGAAAACCGTAAAATATCGCGGTGCGGTTGGTGTCACGCGCGAGACGCACATCGTCACCGCTGAAACCCTGGAAAATCAGGTGTGGAAAGCGTTCGAAGTAACTGTTCCACTGTTCCATGTTAGCCACGGTTTCACGGAAGTTTTCGTGGTAGGCAATGGTGACATGGACCGCGTCGACCCCGCCGGCGCGCATCTGCTCGAAGATTTTCTCGGACCAGTTAGCGTATTGCAACGCATCGATGCGATATGAGGTTTCGGTCATGCCGGATTACCGCTCGCGATATAGGCCGTCTTGACCGTGGTGTAAAACTCCTGGGCATACTGTCCTTGCTCGCGCGGGCCGTAAGACGACTCGCCGCGCCCGCCGAACGGCACGTGGTAATCGGTGCCGGCCGTCGGCAGGTTAACCATCACGCAGCCGGTTTTAACGTTGCGGCGGAAATGTGTCGCACGCGCGAGACTGCTGGTAATAATCCCCGCCGTCAATCCAAAACGAGTGTCATTGACGGTCGCGAGTGCCTCGTCGTAGGAGTCGACCTTTATGACGCAGGCGATCGGCGCAAATAATTCCTCGCGATTGACCTGCCAGTCATTCTGCGTCCCGACG
>Ga0255049_10001200_pt1 | contig 14532 bp, 4 predicted proteins | sample JV7_2_3_MG_FD_183615 | JGI IMG/M metagenome (GOLD analysis project Ga0255049, IMG submission 183615) | Seawater microbial communities from Jervis Inlet, British Columbia, Canada - JV7_2_3 | ecosystem: Environmental > Aquatic > Marine > Inlet | place: Canada: British Columbia | collected 2016-10-06
CCGGTGCCGGATGTGAGAGCGAGGTCGGCCTGAGTGACGCCCATTTCCTTGCGCGTCCGCCTGACAATCTTGCCGAGTTGTTCCGGTGTTAATGACATCTGTCTGCCTTTCGTTCTAATGTTACCGGTCGGTAATATTAGCTGGAATTCAGCGTTCTTACAATGAAATATTACCGTACGGTAACTTTCTTTATCCTCGGCCGGCGTTTTGGCAATTTATGCCCGCTCGGGCATATCCTATGGAACCCGAAGAATACGCCAGGAATGTTATAGAGCGTTTATCCAATGACCATAACGAAGCAGTCAGGAGCCTGTCATGCCAGGAAGAAGACGCGCCGGAAAACCGAAGATCCAGGCAGCTTTGTGGGGTTTATCGATCGCCGGCCGTGCACAGCTGGTGCGATAGGTTAGAGCCCGATGCGAGTCACTGGCCAACGATGGTTATTGTCAGATTCGTACAGAAAAGTGCGACACCGTGCGGCATTGGGTTTCTTCGTCAAAAAATGGGCAACATTAATCTCAGAACGAGTTCGAATCGAGCCGGCACATAATTGAATTACGGTCAGAATTGTCAATATGCGAATCTCAACAGACTGTCCACAACCAGCAGTTGCCCGATGACGAATTGGACCATCCGCTACTAACGCTGTTTCAAGATCAATAAAGCTCGCGCCGATAGACCTGGTTCTTGTCGCCGCCATAGATACCGAATGTTATGCGCCCCGAGGGATCTTCGAGTCCGGGTACACCCGTATCCCAGTCGAACTCGAGCCAGTCCGGCACATTGGCGTCTACCGTTGCGCTGCCGTCGTTGCCGGCGGCCGGCTCACGTCCCTTGAGAGGGCGGCCATTTTACATTTACAAACACTATGATTGTGTTGACTATCACTAGAACAAATGAGAATGCTATGGCTATGAAGAACCCCGTTCATCCCGGACGTATCGTAAGAGAAGATTGCTTGCGTGACCTCGACCTGTCGGTGACGGAGGCTGCTAAGCACCTGGGTGTCGGAAGAGCGGCGCTCTCGGCGTTAATCAACGAGAGATCATCGATTTCGATTGAGATGGCGTATCGATTGTCAAAGGCATTTGGGTCAACGCCGGATCACTGGATGCGAATGCAGCTTGCCTACGATTTGGCGCAATCACGATCACTCAGGACAAAGATCGACGTTGATCGAATAGCGGCTGCGTAGCCGAACTCACTCGAAGCAATGTACAGCTCAAACTTCAGAAATTTCTTGTGTGTGGGCCGATGACGAATTGGACAATCCCCCACTGCCGCTGTTTTGAAATCAATAAAGCTCGATGTTTGCCGCGGTGGTTTCCGAGGCTCCGCTTCGCGTTAACTCAGGCAACCTGATCTACCCAGTCCTGCAGGACCGATAAAGTGCTCGTCATACGGGTCTCTGAATCGTCGTCTTATTTAGCTATTGGTCAGGGACAGAATCTTACCAGCGTCCTGGGCACGACCCCTGAAAGGGCGGCTATTACACACACAGGTGACGATTGCATTGGCTGCCGGGTGTTCTAACGTGACGCGAGCCCGGCCCTAAATGGTATATATCGGTATATACTGTTGCGGTGACTGCCCTTGAAAGAATCTGTGCTTCCCTCAGCCAGGCTGGTGTGCGCTACGCGATTGTTGGTGGCCATGCGGTGGCATTGCATGGCGCGGTACGCGGCACGGTTGATATCGACCTCGCGATTGCATGGAATCGCAAGACACTCCTGGCGACAGAGAAGGCGCTGCACGAGGTTGGCCTGGTGTCCCGTCTCCCGCTGACCGCCGACGACATCTTCGATTTTCGCAAGGAGTACATTGAAAACCGCAATCTCATCGCATGGAACTTCTACAATCCGAACGACCTGTCAGAACAGGTCGACATCGTCATTACCTATGATCTGAAGGGCAAGCGGACCAAGCGCATCCAACTACGCAATGGGTCTGTTCAGATTCTGGATCTCAAGGAGCTGATTAAGATGAAGCGGAAGAGTGCGCGGGCCCAGGATATCGAGGATGTGCTGGCGTTGGAGAGCTTGCTATGAAAGCTGTGCAGAAGTTTTCGGATGAGTATCTCGAGCGTTGCCGCAAAATGTCTCACGACGACATCGTACGCTTCCTCGATGATTTCAGACGAGTGCATGGCACCACGCGCAGCGAGTCGCGGCTCATTAGCATGAAAGTACCCGTGGATTTGCTCGCTGCGTTCAAAGCAAATGCGCGCCTGAACAATGTGCCGTATCAGACTCAGATCAAGAAGCTGATGGTTGCCTGGCTGAAAGCGTCACATTGAGTCGAATATCCCGGTCATGGGACAACATGACTATCTCGACGCATTACTCGGGAATAACGCTTGCCCCGATGACGAATTGGACAATCCGCCACTGCCGCTGTTTCAAGATCAATAAAGCTCGCGCCGATAGACCTGGTTCTTGTCGCCGCCATAGATACCGAATGTTATGCGCCCCGAGGGATCCTCGAGTCCCGGCACACCCGTATCCCAGTCGAACTCGAGCCAGTCCGGCACGTTGACGTCTACCGTTGTGCTGCCGTCGTTGCCGGCGCCCGGTGCCTCAAGGAAGAGGTTGAATTCGCCGGCGATCAGCGGGTCATCGTAACGTTGTGCGACCGGACCAGCGATTGCGCAACCCGCGCTACTCAAACCCGGACTGCCGCTGTCCTCCACGCAAGTCTCACCCGCGTCGAGATTTTCTGCGAAATTGGTGAAACTCAGAGCCGCACCGCTGCTGCAGAAATCAGTGGTGTTGGTCACAAACCCGGTGCTGGCATCCACGTAATACTCAGCCCGCATCGGTACGCCCAGGTTCACGAGTTCGGAGCCCGCCGCACTGCCGATATTAACGCGTCCATAACGCGTCGGGTTGGTACCGAGGCTCACCGGGGCCGCGGCCAGCGTTGTCACCTCATCGGTGACCGCGGTGTTCCGGGCCGTGCTGATTGCGGGCGCCTGTTGTGGCATATCCCAGCGGAACTCGAGCGCCAGGTCCGCCTCGCCGGTGGTGCCCGAATCAAAATTCTCGTTAAACGTGACCGTCTCGGCATCGTAGGCCGCGGACGTTTGATCGTTGATGAATACCAGTTCGCTCGCCGGATCGAGCGTTACAAATCCGGCCCGGTAGTTCGAAGTTCTTACGTTGCCGGCCGCCGCTCCGGCCTGTGCCTCGATCGTCATGGTCCCGGTAAACGGCTGTCGGGCATAGGTAAATGTCGCCGCACAGGCAGGAACAATGCTGGATTCAATCACTTCATAGCGGGCCGGCTTGAATCGTCCGACATAACCGGAATTGCCAAGGATATTGTCGGTTTCATTCGTACCGATACCCAGGTAGTCGCCATCGCTTAAGGCCGCGGACATTTCAATGATGCCCACCTCATCGTAGCGCAGCGTGCTGGTGGTGCCGACGCCCGATGAGAATGTACCGATGATGGTGCCGCCAGACAGCCCCGGGTTGGCCCCCCCGGCGGGCTGGTCCAGCGCGGCGGTCAGCGACACTTGCTCCGCGGAGGCCTCGCGACCGAAATTTAGTGCGACCAGGTTGTCTGACAGATCGGCGTTATTGCCCGGGTTGACGTCGCTGTGATTGTCGGCGACGCCGTCGTTGTCCGCGTCATCGGCTGCGTCCCAGAGCATCGCGCTGACGTCGGCCGAGAAATTCGTGCCGGCACTGGTAAATACCGTCCCCGCCGGATTTACCGCACCCGGGTTGCTGATTGCGCTCACTCTGAACGCGAACGGGCGAACGACGAATTCATTACTGGCGCCCAGCATCCATTCACCGGAGGGCGAGAACCGGTAACGCGCATGGAGTTGTACCTGGCCTACATCCGGGTAGGACATCGTGAAGCCTGCGGTACTGTCCGAGCTGTTGCCGAAGTCCAGGCTGACACTGCTGTAATTCAGGAAGGCGTTGGCATCACTGTCCGGGATGTCCGTGCCGCTGATGTTGACCTGACGGCCCGTGCAGGCGGACGGGTTCTCGCATCTGAAAGCGAGCTCGACCGTGGTGGCGCTAACGAGTGCAGCCTCACAGGCGCCGGTGTCGTCGTTCGTGTTCACCGCCTGGAGTTCGAGCGTTTGCGACCCGGGCGACACATTCGACGCCTTGCCTCCAATCTGTGTGCCAATCGTGTTCATCGCGCCGCCAGCGAGGAAATTGAAGCCGGCGCGCGCGAACAGGAGGTCGTCATCCTCGCCCGCATCTTCGCTCCAGATACTGTGCTGGAGGTCGACATTCGTGGTCTCGACGAAGGTATTTCTCAGGCTGAGCACCACCACGCTCGAATCCGAGGGGTGCATCGCATAGTGGCCGTTGCCGTTGCCGATGTTGACCAAATTACCCGCTCCGCTGACCAGGGACCAGTCCCCACGCGACGTCGTGGTCGAAAGATCGATCGTTCCACTGAAGGTTGTAGCCAGGGTGTGGTCCGAATCATGCGCCTCGATCGTAACTTGTTCCGCCTGACAATTGATGCCATTGCCATCATGGATAACGGCAAAGTGATCGGCTGCAGGACCGCCACTGCCACCGCCACCGCCACAACTTATCTTCGGCTTGATCGAGACGGCACCGATCGCCCAGTAGTCCGCGGAGCTGCCCAGCGTCCAGGACATCGTCACGCTGGCAGCGCCATCTTCGGTGCTCACGGCGCCGTGATGGACCTCTGGCGAAGTCCCCGAGGTGAGGTTCCAGTGCTCGGTCTGGCCGGCGCCCACCGTGAGCGCGCCGTCCTCGGAGCCGCCCACGGCGAAAACGAGCTCTCCCTGCCCTGACGGGACATCGACGGTCACGGGACCCGCGCCGATACCCTTGGCATTGGCGAATGGACCGACGGGCGTCGCCTGGTCAACGTTCGTGAACGTGAGGACGCCGGCACTGCCCGAACTCACGAGATCCTTGTCGAAGGTTACGACCACATCGTGGGTTCCGGTCTCCGGGGCCACGAGGCTCCAGATCTCGACCCGCAGGTCAGGATGATGATGCTTCTGTCCCACGAGGCTCAGGCCGGTTCCGTTCCACGTGACCGAGGCAACCTTCTCGTGGCCCCCCGTCTGGTTGATCGTCACCCCGACCAGCATCAGGCGATCCGTGCCCGACGTCGTGTGCGAGATCGTGATACTGCTACCGGTGGTGCTTCCCGTGGAAGGTGTGCCATCGGGTATTACGCAGCTGCCATCGAAATCGGTCGTGGTCACAGTCCAGCTATTCAAATCCCCCGCATTACCATCGCCATTGCCCTCGGTCGTTGACTGGGCGGCGTCGACATTGCCCGAGTCATCCACGGTGGAGAGGAAATCCACGCCAATGAGGTCCTCGGTCGTGGGAGCGTCCGCGCTAAACAGCACCGTGATTTGACTGCTGACCGTGACCTTGGTCGTCAGGTCGACACTGATCTCGTAGCCGGCGGTGTTATCGGTGTAGGCTATTGGCACGCCGTCGACTTCTACACCGGTGACCGACCCCGGCCCGAAGCTTCCCGGTACCGTGATCGCCACCCGGTTCACGCCGGTATTGCTACCGCCGATGATCAGCGCGATGTCGTAGCTGAAGGCGTTGGAGAGGGAACTCGTGCGCACATCGTTCGGGCTGATCTCGGCCACGGCGGAGGTGACGGGGTTGTTGCCACTGGCGGCGCCCGTTGTCGTCACGGTCCAGCTATTCGAATCGAGCGCATCGGCATCGCCATTGCCCTCGGTCGTGACGTGGGCAGCTTCGGCGCTAGTGGAGTCATCGACGGTGGAGAGGAAATTCACCCCCGTCAGATCCTGGGTGGTCGGGGCGTCGGCATTGAAGACCACGGTGATCTGACCGCTCACCGTCATCTTCGTGGCCAGGTCCACACTGATAACGTTGCCGGACGTATTGTCGGTGTAGGCCACGGACAAGCCGTTAACCAGCACGTTCATGATTGTGGGCGCACCAAAAGCGCCGGGTACGGTGATCGCCACCCGATCTGCGCCCGTGTTGCCGCCAACGATGGTCACCCCAATGTCATAGCTGAACGCATTCGCCGTGGAACTCGTGGTCACGTCATTCGGACTGATCTCGGCTATGGCAGAGGTAATGTCGCCGAGCGTATCCCAAGTCGTGACGGCCCAGGAGTCGGCATCGGCCATATCGCCATCGCCATTACCCTCGATCGTGGAATGGGGAGGATAAGCCGATCCCGAGTCATCCACGGTGGACAGGAAATCTACACCGGTGAGGTCCTCGGTCGCGGGAGCGTCCGCGCTGAACAGCACGGTAATCTTGCTGCTGGCCGTCACCCTGGTGGTCAGGTCGACACTGATGGCGTTGCCGGCGGTGTTGTCCGTATAGGCCACGCCAGCTCCACCGACCTGCACACCGGTGACCGCCGGCGCCCCGAAGGATCCCGGCACCGTGATCGCCACCCGGTTCACGCCGCTGTCGTCAACGCCGATGGTTGCCTGGATGTCATAGCTGAAAGCATTGGCCGTGGAACTCGTGGCCACACTATTCGGGCTGATCTCGGCCACGGCGGAGGTGATGGCGGGCCCACAAGTCGACGCGGGCTTTATTGGGACGGCGCCAATCGCCCAGTAGTCCGCGGAGCTGCCCAGCGTCCACGACATCGTCACGCTGGCGGCGCCATCTTCGGTGCTGCCGGCGCCGTGATGAATCTCGGGAGACGTTCCGGAGGTGGTGTTCCAGCGCTGGGTTTGTCCGGCGCCGACCGTGAGAGCGCCGTCCTCGGAGGCGCCCACGGCGAAGACGAGCTCTTCCGACGCCGACGGGACGTCGACCGTCACGGGACCCGTGCCGGACCCTTTTTCCTTGGCGAAGGTACCCAGCGGCGTCGTCTGATCAACGCCCGCGAACGTGACCACTCCGGCACTGCCCGAATTCTGGAGATCCTTGTCGAAGGTTACGACCACATCGTGGGTTCCGGTCTCCGGGGCCAGGAGGCTCCAGATCTCGACCCGTATGTCAGGATGACCGTGCTTCTGTCCCACGAAGCTCATGCTGGTTCCGTTCCACGTGACCGAGTTCACTTGCTCATGGTCCCCCTGGTTGATCGTCACCCCGACAAGCATCAGGCGTTCCGTGCCCGATGTCGTGTGCGAGATCGTTAAACTGCTGCCGGTTGTGCTTCCGGTGGAAGGCGTACCATCGTCTATTACACAGCTGCCACCGCTGCTGACATCGGTCGTGGTCACAGTCCAGCTATTCAAATCCCCCGCATCACCATCACCATTACCCTCGGTCGTTGACTGGGCGACATCGACATTGCCTGAGTCATCCACGGTGGAGACGAAATCCACGCCCGTGAGATCCTGGGTGGCCGGGGCATCGGCGGCAAAGAGCACGGTAATCCTGCTGCTGGCCGTTACCTTGGTGGTCAGGTCGACGCTGATAGCGTAGCCGGCGGTATTGTCCGTATAGGCCACACCAACCCCATCAACCTGCACGGTAGTGACCGTCGGCGCCCCGAAGGTTCCCGGCACTGTGATCGCCACCCGGTTTACGCCGGTGTCGCCACCGCTGATGGTTGCCTGGATGTCGTAACTGAACACATTGCCGGTGGAGGTCGTGCCCACATCATTCGGGCTGATCTCGGCCGCCGCGGAGGTGACGGCGGGCCTGTCCGTCGTTGTGACTGCCCAGGAGTTGGCATCCCCCGCATCGCCGTCGCCATTACCCTCGGTCGTGGGCTGGGCGGCATAAGTCGTTACCGAGTCCGCCACAGTGGAGACGAAATTCACGCCGGTCAGATCCTGGGCGGTCGGGGCATCGGCGCTGAAGAGCACGGTAATCTTGCTGCTGGACGTGACCTTGGTGGTCAGGTCGATGCTGATCGCGTTTCCGGCGGTATTGTCGGTATAGGCGACACCAACCCCACCGACCTGCACGCCGGTGACCGTCGGCGCCCCGAAGTTTGCCGGCACCGTGATCGTCACTTCGCCCACGCCGGTGTCGTTACCACCGATGGTTGCCTGGATGTCGTAGCTGAACGCATTGCCGGTGGAACTCGTGGTCACGTCATTCGGGCTGATCTCGGCCACCGCGGCGGTGACGGCAGTTGCGCAATCATTTGGATTGACAAGCCTGGCGCCCGTGGGGATGCCAATGGACGTACCGCCCGGGATCGCTCCCGAATCCGTCGTGATGTAGATTCCGTCAACGTTGTGGCTGGCTTCGCGTCCCCACAAATTGATCGTGTGATTGCCGGTTGTTGCAACGTTGATCGTTCTCACACCGGATTGCACGCTGTCGGACCAGAGCCACGCGTTGTATGTGCCGCCCTCGTCCAGCGCGCCTACCCACGTTCCGTCAAGGCCTATAAAGAGCGATTCACTGCCAGCCAGACCGTAGCCTCTCATCCAGACGTAATAGGTACCGGTGGTCGTAAAATTCACGGTGTAGTCGGCGCGCTCGTTCTCCGGAGGGGTAGTGGTGCTGCCGTTGTTGCTGAACAGGTACCCCGAGCCGTTGTAGCCCGCCTCGCTCGATAGCGTCAGGAATGTCCCCGGCCCGGACCCACCCACCAGCGGCGGCACGTAATGCTCCGCCTCGATGTAAGTGCCGTCGGGATCGATGTCGCACGCGGCTCCGCCCGTCGTCACGGCCCAGGAGTTGGCATCGCCCGCATCGCCATCACCGTTACCCACGGTGTTCGGCTGGGCCGCAACGCCGGTGCCGGAGTCATCCACGGTGGAGAGGAAATTCGCGCCCGTAAGATCCTGAACGGTCGGGGCATCGACGTTGAAGAGCACGGTAATTTTGCTGCTGGCCGTGAGTTTGGTAGTCAGGTCGACGCTGATGGCGTTGCCGGCCGTGTTGTCCGTATAGGCCACCCCAACCCCGTCGACTTGCACACCGGTGACCGTCGGCGCCCCAAACGTTGCCGGCACCGCGATCGCCACCCGGTCCACGCCGGTGTCGCTACCGCCGATGTTTGCCTGGACATCGTAGCTGAAGGCGTTGCCGGTGGAACTCGTGTCCACATTGTTCGGGCTGATCTCGGCCAATGTGGTGGTGGCGGCCAATGGATCCGACGTCGTGACGGCCCAGGAGTTGGCATCGCCCGCATCGCCATCGCCATTGCCCTCGGTGGTCGACTGGGCCGGTTCGCCGGGGCCGGCGTCCGTTGCTGGGCTGCCGAGCGCATAAAATGTCGCAGGGGAGTCCTGGTTGTTGAACTCGGTTTGGATCCACTGAGCGTCGCGGGCCGTGTCGGAGATGCGGACTTCGTCTATTGTTCCATTGATAGAATTCCAATATGGGTCAGGTGTTTCACCAATTCTAAAATCTCCTAAATCATTACGTCCAGTCATAGCCGATGTTGTTGGATCAGCAGCATTTACATATAACGTCACATCATCATTCGACTCCATAACCGCAATGATGTGGTACCAAATATCATTCGAAAAGGTCGCTGGGTGAGGGGTAGATGATTTCTGTGTACCAGCTAGTTTTGTAAGAAGTCTTAATTCTCCACTAGGATTTTTTATAAGCACAAATGCAAAATTTAGGCCGTCTTGGTCTTTACCAATAAGGTTTTGCAGACCTGATATATCATCCCATTTAGCCCACAAGCTAACCGAAAAGGCACCAGAAAAATCATGCGAACCGTCAGGTAAATCCACATAATCATTATCACCATCGAACAGCTGCCCGCCCGCAATTTTGCCCGCGGCCAATACGTTGCCGTTCCGGGTGCCGTCGTTGGAGCCAGCTGAGTCGTCATGGGTACCGCCAGCCTCCTCCAGGTGATAGACGCCCACATAGTCGTTATCCCAGACCCCTGTGACCCCGTTGCTCGTGACGTCGCCCTGAAAGGTCGCAATGCCGCTGTTGCCATAGAACATGTAGATCTTGGTCGTGGCGGCGAGCGACTCGACGCGCACCCAAAAGCCGATCTCACCGGTGGATGACACGTAGCTCTCGATCTCGTGGGCGAGCTGGATGGTGCCGGCCGCATCGGAGGTGAAGATGATGTCGTAGCCATTGGCGTCCTCGACCTTGCCGCCGTTCCCGACGGTCCGCAGGTCGAGCAGGGTTGAGCTGATGAGGACAGGGAAGTTCGTGTGCGGCCCGCCGCTCACCTCCGCGTCGACGAAATCCACTTCCACACGGTTGGTGTAGCCGTTGCTAAAGTCGACATTGCCTGAGTCATCCACGGTGGAGAGGAAATTCACGCCGGTCAGATCCTGGGTGGCCGGGGCATTGGCGTTGAAGAGTACGGTAATCTTGCTGCTGGCCGTGACCTTGGTGGTCAGGTCGACGCTGATGGCGTTGCCGGCAGTATTGTCGGTGTAGGCGACCCCGATACCATCGACCTGGACGGCAGTGACCGTCGGCGCACCGAAGGTTCCCGGCACCGTGATCGCCACCCGGTCGACGCCGGTATCGCCGGGGTCGATGGTTGCCTGGATGTCGTAGCTGAAGGCGTTGCCGGTGGAACTCGTGATCACATCGTTCGGACTGATCTCGGCCAACGCGGCGGTGACGGCAAGAATCGGATCCGTCGTCGTGACTGCCCAGGAGTTGGCATCCCCCGCATCGCCATCGCCATTGCCCTCGGTCGTTGACTGGGCGGCGTCGGCATTGCCAGAGTCATCCACGGTGGAGACGAAATCTACGCCGGTGAGGTCTTCGGTCGTGGGAGCGTCCGCGCTAAACAGCACCGTGATCTGACTGCTGGCCGTTACCTTGGTGGTCAGGTCGACGCTGATGTCGTTGCCGGAAGTATTGTCGGTATAGGCCACGGCTAAGCCGTCAACCAGCACACTGCTGACTGCAGGCGGTCCAAAGCTGCCCGGTGCGGTGATCGCTACCCGATCCACACCGGTATCGCCGCCACCGATGGTCACCCCGATATCGTAGCTGAAGGCGTTGGCAAGGGAACTCGTTTGGACATCATTCGGGCTGATCTCCGCCACTGTGGAGGTGACGGCGGGGACGAACGTCGTAATGGTGATGGTCTTATCGTCAGTGGCCGAGACCACGTCATCGTCGTTGATCTCCAGCTCCAGGTTGTCGGCCGCGGAGTCAGCGCTGAAGCTGGTGAACTGCGGATCCTCGATCGTGATGTGGTCGCCGGCCGCGAAGTCCGTGGTTACGTCCAGCACCAGCGTCCGGTTGCCGTCCTCGTACGCCATCAAGGTGGTGCTGACCTTGCTTGCCGCCGGACCGCCGAGGCTCACCGAGGTGGTGCTGGTGTCCCAGGTCATGTTGAAGCTCGACGGGATGCGGATACGGATATCATTTTTCTTCTTGATCGATTTCGTCACTGCATCGTCGGTGATCGTGATCGTGCTGATGAAGGTTGCCGGATCACCTACGAGGAAGGCCTGGTGGTCCTCCGAGGAGATCCCGTAGCGATCGATGATGGTGATGGTCTTGCCATCGGTGGCCGAGACCACGTCATCGTTGTTGACCTCCAACTCCAGGTTGTCGACGGCCGAAATGGCCGTGAAGTTGGCGAAGCTCAGGTCGGACACCGTGACGTAGTCGCCACCGGCAAAGTCGCTCGTCACGTCGAGCACCAGGGTCTTCCCGCCGTCCTCATAGCTCATCGTTGTGCTGACCTTGCCCGATGCGTTGCCGCCGATGGTCGCTGTGAGGTCGCCGCTGTCCCAGGTCATGTTGAACGTCGATGGAATCCGAATCCGGATGTCGTTGGACAGCGTGATCGTCGGTGTCGTGGCGTCGCTTACCGTGATCGTACTGATGGCGGTCGCAGGAGCATCCCGATTGAACATCTGGTCGGCCGCCGACAGGATCTTCGGTGTAGCAGCGGGATCGATCGTGATGGTCTTATAGTCGGTGGCCGAGACCACGTCATCGTTGTTGACCTCCAGCTCCAGGTTATCGGCCGCGGAGGGAGCGCTGAAGTTGGCGAACTTCACACCGGCGATCGTGATCTGGTCGCCGGCGACGAAGTCCACGTCCACGTCCACCACCAGCGTCCGGTCCCCATCCTCGTATTTCTTCAGTTTGGTTTTCATCTTGCTCGCCGCCGGGCCGCCGATGGACACCGTATCGATGCTGCTGTCCCAGGTCATGTTGAACGTCGCCGGGATGCGGATACGGATTTCTTTCCCGCCCTTGCCGCCCGTGATCGTCGGCGTCACCGCATCATCCGTAATCGTGATCGTGCTGATGAGGGTTGCCGGATCACCTACGAGGAAGGCCTGGTTGGCTGCCGAGAAAATGCTGAGTGCCAGATTGGGGTCGATGGTGATGGTCTTGTCATCGGTGGCCGAGACCACGTCATCATCGTTGACCTCCAGCTCCAGGCTGTCGGCTGCGGAGGCAGGACCGATGCTGGTGAACTGCGGATCCTCGACCGTGACCTGGTCACCTGCCGCGAAGTCCGAAGTCACATTCAGCACCAGCGTTCGGTCCCCATCCTCGTACGCCAGCAGTGTGGTGCTCACTTTGCCCGCCTGCGGACCGCCGAGGGTCACCGTGGTGATGCTGGTGTCCCAGGTCATGTTGAACGTCGACGGGATGCGGATGCGGAGGTCGTTCCCGTCCGTGATCGTCGGCGTCACCAAATGGTCCGTAATCGTGATCGTACTGATCAGGGTCGCCGGATCTCCCGCCGTGAAGGTCTGATTGGCCGCCGAAGAGATACTGAGTGCCGGATTGGGATCGATGGTGATGGTCTTATCGTCGGTGGCCGAGACCACGTTATCGTTGTTGACCTCCAGCTCCAGGTTGTCGGCCGCGGAGGCAGCGCTGAAGTTAGTGAACTGCGGATCCTCGATCGTGACCTGGTCGCCGGCGGCGAAGTTCTGATCCACGTCCAGCACCAGCGTCCGGCCCCCATCCTGGTAATTTTTCAGGGTGGTTTTCACCTTGCTTGCTGCCGGACCGCTGAGGCTCACCGTGGTGATGCTGGTGTCCCAGGTCATGTTGAACGTCGACGGGATGCGGATGCGGATGTCTTTCCCGTCCTTGCCGCCCGTGATCGTCGGCGTCACCGCATCATCGATGATCGTGATCGCGCTGATGAGGGTTGCCGGATCACCTGCCGTGAAAGTCTGATTGCCCTCCGAGGAGATGCTGGGTGTCTGGGCATTGGCCAGGCCGGGCAGGAGCCAGGCGAGAATCGCCAGCAACGCAACGCCGAACGCCCGAGTGCGCTGCACCCGGTGGCCGCATACGTTCCCTGTATTTCGCCAGATCGAAATCATGAATTCACGACGCCCAAGACTCGTATGGACCCCCGCGGAGCCCATAAATACTCTTTAAATATTAACGACTTTGCGGAATTATTGATGTGATCGGAATGGCGATTCCGAAGCCGGATTTGGCAGATTATGTGATGCCCGTCACAGGAACGAACTTAGTTCTGGTGAGGGTTACTCCAGGGCATCGGTGACTCGCGCCTGCATCCGCCGGGACACGTAATCGGGTGTGCCATAAACACCGTTACGTGCTTCGACGTTGATGAGATAAAGATTGTAGGCGTTGCCTGCTTCAGTATGGGCTGAACTACTACAGGTAACGTCGACGTCGAATCCGGCCAAGCCGCCTTCGGTCAGGTTCAGCGTCGTGGCGGTACAGGAGGCGGAATCGAGTGCCTGAAATGCACCCCATTCCATGCCTGCCACCGCGGCCTCAAACGCCCGCGCTCCCAGTAGTGCGACGTTGACGGTTTGCTGTTGGACACCGCTGACACGGACGATGTAAACCCCCAGCGACGCCAGCACCACCAGTAGAAAAATTGCCGCCACCAGCGCAAATCCGCGCTGCCCGCCTGGCGGCAATGCTTGCGGGATTCTAGGGCACATTATCGACATGCACCTGTTGCAGCAGGACGATGCTTTCGCCATCCTGGGTCACAGTCAGTGACAGGGTTACCAGGCCGGCGCGTTGTGCCGTTCCCGGTGTAAAGGTAAACGTACAGGCCGACATGTTGTCTGACATGAGTGCCTCTGTGCCGCCGGCCGCCAGCAGCTCGGCCGCGGTGTCGCGACCTGCGTGGTTGCTGGTGATCGTGTATCCGTCGTAACGGTTCAAATTCCCGGTCGCGGTATCGCACAGAAAACTTACCGGCGTATCGACCAGGTAGACGCGCTGTCGCGGCGACGGGTAGGCAAACTGAAACGCCGGGGTCAGGACGATGTTGTCCTCGCCGGCTTCGGCCGCGGCGTTGATATCGATTTGCGTGCCGGTTGGGGTGATCACATTCAAGAGCTCGTAGGCGTCAGCACCGGGAACACCGACATTGTAGATAGACAGGTAGTGCGACGTAGAAGAGAACGGTTTGGTGATCGCGTCGAAAAGTCCGATGCTGTTAAAAGCCCCGTCGGCCCCGCTAAGGGTTAACCATCCATCCGCATTCCCCGGGGGAGGGCCTGCGCGGTAACGAATGCCTTCGACGGTATTCAGGAATTCGATCGCTGCAATCGATCCGTTGGTTGTGACACGCACGCTGTTGGGGAGTGCGCGGCGAATATCGCGGCCCATTCGCCGCAGCGCGGATTCGGCCGAATCGACCAGTTCCGCCCTCCGTGCCTGATCGGTGAAGCCG
>Ga0255049_10001201_pt1 | contig 14524 bp, 13 predicted proteins | sample JV7_2_3_MG_FD_183615 | JGI IMG/M metagenome (GOLD analysis project Ga0255049, IMG submission 183615) | Seawater microbial communities from Jervis Inlet, British Columbia, Canada - JV7_2_3 | ecosystem: Environmental > Aquatic > Marine > Inlet | place: Canada: British Columbia | collected 2016-10-06
CCCAGGGGCGTAATCGAACCACCGACACGAGGATTTTCAGTCCTCTGCTCTACCGACTGAGCTACCTGGGCATACGGGTTGGAAGCGCGTATTAAATAGACGGGCGTTCGCTTAGTCAAGTCTGAACCGGGTGTTTGCTTTAAAATTTGCTGCATTGCCCCTGCCATCGTTGTGATTGTATTGGCAGCGCCTTGCATTACACTGGCTCGTATCTTTGAATTCGGGAAACAGTCCCTATGGTCGAGCATTATCAACTGGTCAAAACGCTGCTGCAGCAACCACTCGATAATGGCGATGTGGCCTGCAATTTGTGTCTTTGGCGCTGTCGTTTGCGGCATGGCCAGCGTGGTTTTTGCCAGGCGCATGTGAATCGTAACGGCACCTTGTATAACCTGTCGTACGGTATTATCTCGGCGATCGAGGTCGGGCCGATAAGCAACAAACCGGTGTATCATTTTCAGCCCGATAGCCAGGTCATGTCGATCGGTAGCTATGGCTGCAACTTCCGCTGCAAGGGTTGCCATAACCTCGAAATCTCCTGGGGTGTCGAGGCGCTCGACAAGCTCGCCAAGGGCCAGTCGACCGATGCCTGGGTAAGCCCTGAGCAAATTGTCGAAACCGCGCTCAAGCACGAGGTTGGCGGCATCGCATTCACCTATTCGGAACCGGCAGTCTGGCTTGAGTATGTGCTCGACGTTTCACAGCTCGCGCGAGCGGCCGGTCTATTCACGGTGTATGTAACGAACAGTTTTGTCACCGACGAGGCGCTCGAAGTGATGGCACCGCATATCGATGTACTGTGTTCGGATGTGAAAAGCCTTTCGGTCGAGTTTTACAAGGACATATGCCCGGTCAGCAGGGTCGACCAGGTTTTAGCTTCGATAAAAAAGGCACACGACCTGGGCGTCCACGTCGAGACCCGTACCAATGTCATTCCCGGTAGAAACGATAATCCTCAGGAATTAAGGCAAATAGCCGAGTGGATCCGGGATAACCTCGGCGCCGATAGCCCCTGGCATGTGACTAAATTTTTCCCCGCCTACCAGTTGTCGCACCTGCCGGCGACGCCCAATGCGACTATCGATGCCGCGGCTGTTACGGGCAGAGAGATAGGACTGAAACATGTTTACGCCCATACCGATATCAGTTGCGACTGTGCTACCGAGAACATACCGGTATCGGCATGGTTAGATATGGATGCCGAGGCTTTGAATGCGGTGAACCAATGTGCCGCCAGTTGCTGTGGCGATGAGGGCATCCTGGTGAAGAAGTTCGAGAAGGATGCCGGTTTGTTAAACGAGGTTTCTTGAATACCAGGGTTATTCTGGCCCGGTGTTGATTTTGAATTAGTAGAGTGCAATGCGCTTCGGTTATTGCGCCCTGTGGGTTGGGGACCGGAATAATTAGTAATAGTTTCCGGCTCGGAGGCCGGAATGACGAGTCTTTTATTTGTATTTGATAAGCGTTGGAGATCAGAATAGTTTATATACAGTTATGCGAATGTATTGCTCAGGATTCCTATTCCGTCGATAGAAATTTCGACAACGTTGGTAGAGCCTCGCATAACCTTAGCGCCCAGCGACGTACCACAGGAAATTAAATCGCCCGGCATCAAGGTCATATCCCGAGATAGGAGGCTGAATAGCTGACGTGGTGAAAATATCATATCACTGACTGGATAGTTCTGGTGTTCCTGGCCATTTAGGGCCCCCTTGACGACCAGCGAATCGGGATCAATATCGGTCGCGATTACCGGTCCAAAAGGACCGAAAGTGTCGAAACATTTGGCTTTCGTCCACTGAGCGAAAAACGGGTCTTCTTTAAGTAGCTGGATCGCCGTAACGTCGTTTACGCAGGTGTAGCCAAAAATAAAATCGTCTGGCTGCTCCTCCGTAATGCCGAAACATTGCTTGCCAATTACGACGCCAAGCTCTGCTTCAAATATAATATTGCCATCGTAAAAGGCTGGACGGCGGATCAAACCGCCAGTGGCAAGATAGGTATTCGGTGATTTTATAAAATACCAGGGGTTGGCCGGAGTCGGGAGTTCAAATTTTCTTGACTGGGCCCACAGGTTATTCCACAAGCCGATCATTTTGCCGGGAACCGTCGGAGTGAGCGGGGTCACAGCCGATAATGGCAGGACAATTTCGGTCGGCCGGGGTTGATCGAACATGTCACCTTCGTAGACGGTAATTTGATCCTCGTCGATCGTACCAAAACAGGCTAGGCCGCTATCTTCAAAACGAATCCAATGTGTCAATAATGGTCCCTCTGGTAGGCATCCGCAGACGTCTTTTATCAACTACCTTTTGCATAAAGCGTGGGTTTACCAGAACCACTATTTTCAGTGTTAAAAGTCTGTTTGACAATTTCACCAGTCTTAAAAACATGGTCCCTGATTCGTTTTCCGACCAGATCGACATCCCGGACTTCCATGGCTTCTAATATCCCGGCGTGCTCATTCACTGATTCTTCCCAACGCTCTACAGACAGAATCGCCAGATATCGGGCACGACGGACCTTAATCATGATATTGGCATGGATTTCCCTTAGAACAGAATTTCCTGATAGCTGCACGATTAAATTATGAGTTTCCTGATTTAAACGAAAATAATCGTGGCGTTGACCATTTTTAAAATGATTTGTCATTCGCTCATGAAGGTTCTTGAGATGTTCCAGGTTGCTTTCTGTCAATTTCAGCGTCGCGAGCTCGCCGCATAAGCGTTCAATGCCACTTACCGCTTCAAACAATTCGTCAATATCTTCCAGCGTTATTTCAGATACGCGGGTGCCTCGGTTCGGTTTGATCTCGACCAGCCCTTCAGAAGCCAAAACCTTAAGCGCTTCTCGCATCGGCGTACGGGATATCCCAAATTGATCGCATAAATCCCCTTCCGAAATACGCTGTCCTGGCGGGAGTACACCTTCAACAATCATATCGCGCAAATTATCCGCAACTTCCAGGTGCAGGGATTGGCGTTGTATACGTTTTTTTACAGAAGTAACGCTGCTGGATGAAATATTGTTAGCATCAATATCGGGCATATTTTTCAGTCTTTGGTTAATTGAAATTCATTGTGTCATTTTATTGAAACAATGCGATGATTTTTTTAAGTGCTGAAACTGCCGGGTATCATAGTGTGTCGATAGCCACCCGAAACCCGTTTCAACAAATATATAAATTAAAATCTATATCCTGTTTCCAATGATCAGACATCGTGAATGATGTCGATCCGATTTAGTACTTTATATATCAATTCTTCGTTAAAATACAACCCCAAATAGAAATTTTTTCAAATAACTATCAAATATTTCCTATTTTATTTAATAATAAACCTTTTTAAAACAATCAGATAGATAATAAATGAATTTTTAATTAAAAATTCATTGTATTTTATTAAAAATTATAGATAATAAATTTCAGAAACTACCGAGCCTAGCCAAATGATAAGCTGGGTTCGGATCAAGTTATAAAACAGGAGCAAAGTAAATGACTAAGCGGATTCACCTGGGCATGCTAACGCCCTCATCGAATACAACTCTGGAACCGATGACAAGCGCCATCCTGCATGACCTTCCAGATGTTACCGCTCATTTTGGAAGATTTTCTGTAACCGAAATATCCATGAACAATATGGCTTTGGGGCAGTTTGAAAATCAACCCATTATAGATGCCTCAATATTACTAGCCGATGCCAGGGTTCATGCGATTTCTTGGAACGGGACTTCGTCTGGCTGGCTAGGCTTTGATGCAGATAGAAAATTATGTGCAGAGATAACCGCTGAAACAGGCATTCCCACTTCAACCTCGGTGCTAGCATTGAATGAAATATTTGAGCAAACCGGTGTTAAACAATTTGGTCTGGTAACGCCTTATCTGGACGAAATTCAGGAAAAAATAATCGAAAACTATGCGTCAGAAGGATACGAGTGCATTGCCGAAAGACATCTTCGAGACCGTGGTAATTATTCATTTTCGGAGGTCAGCGAAGAAACAATTGCCAACATGTTGCGCGAGGTAGCGAAGGACAGGCCCGAAGCTATCACGATCTTTTGTACTAACTTACATGGTGCCAGAATTGTCAAAGCACTGGAGCAGGAAATTGGAATTCCAATCTACGATACTGTCTCTACCTCCGTGTGGAAGGCAATGAAACAGGCCGGGGCAGAACCCAAACGCATCAAGGGCTGGGGCCGACTGTTTGCTGAAGTTGAATAAAAAATAAATCGAAGAGATTGTTGTGAAAAATCTAGATTTGGTGATTAAAAATGGAACGGTTGCAACGGCTGCCGATGTCATATCCTGCGACATAGGGATATCGGGTGGTCGAATTGTTGCTCTGGCCGAAAATCTGAATGGTGAGCAGGCCATAGATGCGACTGGCAAGATTGTTATGCCCGGAGGCATCGATAGCCACCTTCACCTGGATCAACCAACTGGCGACGGATCGGTCATGGCGGATGATTTTCGTACTGGCACCATATCGGCCGCTTGCGGTGGGACTACCACCATAATCCCTTTTGCCTGCCAGCAAAAGGGCAACACAATAAAACACGCAGTCGATGATTATCATGCGCGCGCCGAAGGCAAAGCCGTGATCGATTACACATTTCATCTAATCATTACCGATACTACAGAGCAGGTTCTTCAACATGAACTACCGGCTTATATCGAAGACGGTTATACCTCGTTCAAGATTTATATGACCTACGATGCGCTGAAACTCAACGATCATCAGATACTGGATATTCTTTCCGTTGCCAGACGCGATGGCGCAATGGCGATGATCCATGCAGAAAATGCTGACTGCATCGCCTGGTTGACCGAAAAACTGGAACAGGCTGGCGATACAGCACCTCATTTTCATGCCGCATCTCGTCCCCCGGTAGTTGAACGCGAAGCGACCCACAGGGCGATTTCCCTGGCCGAGCTGGTTGATGTGCCAGTGCTTATTGTGCATGTGTCAGGGCCCGAGGCCATTGAGCAAATCAGGTGGGCGCAAAATCGCGGTTTTCGCGTTTATGCCGAAACTTGCCCGCAGTATTTATTTCTGACCGCCGAAGACCTTAAGCAGGAAGGATTTGAAGGGGCCAAGTGTATTTGCAGCCCGCCGCCTCGTGATAAGTCAAGCCAACAAGATGTATGGCGTGGAATTGAAAACGGAACCTTTCAGGTGTTCTCGTCCGACCATGCACCTTTTCGCTTCGAAGACGACAAAGGCAAAAAAATGCACGGCGAAGATACTCCGTTTAAATATATTCCGAACGGTGTTCCCGGTGTCGAAACGCGTCTGCCTTTGCTGTTTTCAGAAGGTGTTGGCAAAGGTCGGATCGATCTGCGCCGCTTTGTCGAACTGGCGTCAACCAACGCGGCCCGAATTTACGGCCTGTACCCGCGTAAAGGAACCATTGCGGTTGGTTCAGATGCCGATATTGCAATCTGGGATCCGGATAAAGAAGTAGAGATCACCAATAGTATTCTTCATCACAATGTCGATTACACGCCCTACGAAGGCATGCGAGTGCGTGGCTGGCCGGAAACGGTTCTGTCACGGGGTGTGATCGTCGTCCAGCATGGCGATTTTTGTGGTGAAGCGGGTCGTGGGGAATTCCTCAGGTGTGAAAGCCCGGAACCCGCACGACCGAAGAGAACAGGAGTAAGAACCTGAACAGGAGTTGATATCGTTTCTAGTGAAACGAACGACTGGGATTAGACCTTAATCCAGATATTAATCATAGATAAGACAATCAGGAGAAAATGTAATGAAAAAATATATACGCGGACTAGGCGTCGTTTTAGTTGCCACTATGGTATTGGCAGCGACAGGCAATGCACAGGCCGATAAAATCAGGATCGCCGGCAATTTTGCGGTTGATCATTCAAGCAGTAAAGCCATGGAGATTTTTAAACAGGAGTTATCGAGTCTGACCGGTGGTAAATTAACCGCAGATATTTTCCCAGCCATGCAATTGGGCGGCGCGAAGGAAAATGTTGATCAGGTCCGTTCGGGAGCGATCATGGGAACCTGGATTGGCATTTCCTATCTTTCACGTACCGTACCTGAATTAGAGGCTGTCAGTTTACCGTTCGCATTTGCCAATCGCGAACAGGCCTTCAAGGTCATCGATAGCAAGGTTGGCGATTTACTAAACCAGAAACTCGCGGAAAAAGGCTTCACAACCCTTGGTTACATGGAACTTGGCTCGCGTAACGTCACCAACAACATACGCCCGATCAAAAGTATTGATGATTTCAAAGGACTTAAAATCCGTATGCAACCGAACGAAACCCACCTGGCTTCATTCCGGGCGATCGGTGCTAATCCGGCTCCAATGGGCATCAAGGAAGTTTATTCGGCGATGCAGCAAGGCGTTCTTGATGGACAGGAAAACCCTTTCAGCATCATCGCCACAAAACGCTTCAACGAGGTTCAAAAATATCTCTCTGACTCCGGCCATTTTTTCGATTTTATCGTGGTTGCAGTCAGCAAGAAGAAATTTGATAAACTGAAACCCGAATATCAATCGGCAATGCGTGAAGCGATGAACAAGGCCGTAGCCTGGCAGCGTTCAAAAGCGGCTGAGGAAGATACACTGTCAAGAGACGCACTGATTGCTTCCGGTATGCAATTCGACGCAATCCCCGCCGATGTCCGGGCACAGCTTAAATCAGCCACGGCAGGGGTTGTCGGTGATCTGAAAAATAAAATCGGCCCGGAAATTATTGATGCAGTTTTGCATGAGATAAATTAGTGCCGAATAACAATCAGGGTCCGGTGCCTGCCACCGGCCCTATTTTTACATTTTTAATTAAATGTGTGCTCGGCATCGATCGCCTGTCATTCTGGGCGATCGTGACTTGCATGGCGTTGATGGCGGCGCTTGTTTCCGCGCAGGTGTTCTTCCGTTATATCCTGTCATCGTCGATCGACTCAGCCGACGAATTATCACGCTTGTTTTTTGTCTGGGCCATGTTTCTTGCTATTCCGCATGGCATAAAATCCCACATTCATGTTGGCATAGACGTGATTGTTCGACGCCTGAATGAAAACCTCAGAACTCAAATCTCCCGTTTGATGAACCTGGCCAGTGCGATTTTAATGGGTCTGGTATTTGTTGTAACCATTTCAGTCGTCGGCGACAAATGGCAGGAGCTTATGCCGACCATGGAAATTACCGCTGCGGTTTATTATATCGCCGTGTTGATCGCTACCGGCCACGCCTTTTTGCATCTTATGATTCTTGCATGGGGCGGTCCCAATACATGGGAAGAAGTTGAGCAATGACATTTGCGGCAATAATCATATTCCTGATTTTAGGCCTACTGGCAATGCCACTGGCCTTCGCATTGGGATTTGCCTCCATTGGCGGTCTGTATATTGCCGAAATGGATTTATCGGTAATGCCGCAACGCATGATGCATGCGATCGATAACTTTCCATTGATGGCAATCCCCCTGTTTATGCTCGCCGGCGAGTTGATGGTTTGCGCCGGAATCATGCAACGCCTGATAGATTTTGCCAACAGTATTATCGGCCGAGTACATGGTGGGCTGGCCCATGTGGCAATTGTATCGGGCATGATCCTGGCTGCCGTTAGTGGTGCTGCCGTTGCCAGTGCAAGCGCCCTCGGTAGCACCCTGGTTCCCTCGATGAGCAAACAATACGATACCGGTTACAGCAGTGCCGTGATTGCCTCGGCATCTAATCTTGGCGCCATTATTCCACCGAGTAACGCGATGATCGTGTATGCCCTGATGGCGGGATCAAGCGTATCGGTCGGTGGATTGTTTATGGCCGGTGTTGTGCCGGGTATTATCCTGACCATTGGCTTTATGACCCTGGCCAGTTTCATTTCGCGTAAGCGAAAATACCCGCTTAGCGGTAACGGCTTTGAAATTCGAAATGTTATCACCCAGACACGCCGCGCCATCGTCATCATCATGATGCCGGTAATAGTAGTCGGCGGTATTGTCGGTGGCATATTTACCGCTACGGAAGGCGCCTCCATTGCCGTTGTATATTCGCTTATCATCGGCTTCTTTATTACGCGTAAGCTAAAGCTTGCGGATTTGCCGGGCGCGTTATTCCGCGCAGCCGTAACAGCCGCCATGGTTGGGGCGTTGATCGCCTTTGCAGCAACCGTGACTTTTGTATTTACGATTGACCTGGTGCCTATGCGCCTGACCAGTTTTATTCAGGCATTTACCGACGATCCAAAGGTATTCATTCTCATGGTAATGGTGATGTTGATTGTTGTCGGCATGTTTATCGAATCGAATGCAGCCTATATCATGCTGGTTCCGCTGTTTGCTCCGATTGCTTTGGCCTACGGCATCGATCCGTTGTATTTTGGCTTCCTGTTTGTATTAAATCTGGTGGTTGGAATGATGACTCCCCCGGTCGGCGTTTTATTGTTCGTGATGTGTGGGATCTCCAAAATCCCAATGAGCGAAATGATCCATAGCGTTTGGCCGTTTGTGATACTTCAATACATCGTTTTAATATTGTGCGCCCTGTTTCCCGCAGTGGTTACTGGGTTACCTCATTATCTGGGTTATTAATCGATATGCCTGACCCTATAACAATTAGTGTAGCCGACCAACTCGTCAGGGCACGTCGCGATCATCGTCAGTGGGATACGCACCAGGCAGCGATCCCTGACAGTGTTGATGGTGCCTTTGCAATCCAGGAGATTGTCACGCAAAAATTAGGCACCAGGATATCAGCGTGGAAAACATCGGCGCCTGATCCCGAAGCCGTCCCTATTGCCGCCCCCATTTACGAGGACCTTCTCTACAGTAGCGGCTCAGAAATACCAGCCTCAGAGCTATTTGTTATTGGCATAGAAGGCGAAATTGCGTTTCGGATCAGTCGCGATCTCCCGCTACGAGAAAATCCTTATTCGCGCGAGGATCTTATTGAATCAGTCGGTGAATTACTCCCTGCGATTGAAATTGTCGACACGCGCATGCAGGATGGTTTTTCACAACATAAAAATTTGATGCTTGCCGATAATCAATCAAACGGTGGACTGGTTATTGGGGAAGGAATTTCTAACTGGAAAGGCCTTGATTTCGATAAACTGGAGGCCAGTGTTACTGTTAACGACGTGATCGAATATTCGGGTGTCGCCGGTAACCGTGCCGGTGAACTATTTCGCTTGATGGCCTGGGCCGCCAATCATTGCGCCAACCGTAGCAGGCCATTTATCGCCGGTGATATCATTACTACGGGCACTTATACAGGCATATTATTTGTCGAACCCGGTGCCGAGGTCGTAGTCGATTTTACCGACATCGGGGCTGTCGAAGTTTCGTTTGCAATATAAGCTGTAACGATTAAGAATTCTCGGCGAATTCGCCCCATTGGTTAAACCACGGACTGACTGTCTCAAATTGCGCTGCAACTTCAAACAGCATTTTATCTGCGCCGAAATCACCGATCAGCTGGAAGCCGATTGGCAGGCCACTTTTTGAGTGTGCAGCTGGCAAATTAATTGCTGGGTGACCGCAAACATTAACCCAGCCCGTGTATACCGCGTGGCCCCTGCGTCCAACTTTTTGACCATCGATAACATCCGGAAAAGGAATATTTGCCGGCCAGGGTAAGGCTGCCGCAGTCGGGGTCATGATAATGTCAATATCAGCAAATGCGGTTCCAACCTGGCCGCGGAATTTATCGATGGTTTCAATAACGCCGAGGTATTGCGCCGAGGTGGTTGAAGCACCTTGCGCTGCCAATTCTATGAAGCGTTCGGATACCAACTCGGCTGCATCAGGATACATTTCAAACAGATAGGATATTCCCACCGCTCCTACCTTTGGCCAGGCTTCGGTTACCTCTTCGAGATCAAAAGGCAAAATACCGGCTACGACCTCGTGACCCAGATTGGACAGCGTATCGGCAGCTTCCTTTACACTGGCGGCAACTTCCGGGTCGAGTGGCGCATCGCCGAAACGCTCAACATACAGAATTTTCTGTTTTTCTTTGTGATTGCACGGCGCCGAAACCAGGTTTGACCTGCGGTCCATTCGGGAAGGTCCTGCCATCGCATCGAAGACTAACCTGGCATCGGCTACCGTTCGACCAAACGGCCCGCAAACTTCCATGTCGAGTAGAATTTTCGGGAAACCATTACAACGAGCAACGCTTCCAATAGACGGTTTGAAACCGACCAGTCCAGTATGCGACGCCGGGCGCCTGATCGATCCGCCACCATCGGTACCTATCGCAAGCGGTACCAGTCCCGCAGCTACGGATGCGACAGCACCACCACTTGAGCCACCCGGCGTGAGCTCAAGATTCCAGGGGTTTCGCGTAACACCATGGACCGGGTTGTCTGTGTATTCGGCCAGGGTAAATTCCGGGACATTGGTTTTGCCGAGAATAACAGCGCCGGCTTCTCTTAGTCTCGCAACCGGCAGCTCATCGGTTTCAGGGATATAATCGACGAACAGTTTACTTCCCCAACAGGCCAGTACATCCTTGACCAGGATATGATCTTTTACCGTCAGCGGGATGCCCTCGAGAGGACTTCGTTGCTGACCAGCCTGCAATCGTCTTGCGCTCTCTCTGGCAGCTGCACTCGCACCGGCTTCGTCAAGCGCAATGATCGCGTTAATAGCCGGGTTTACCCGCGCAATACGCTTAAGCGTCTCATCAAGGAGTGCAACTGGAGATAACTCCCCTGCCACTAATAGTTCACTCAGCTGACCGGCGCTTAGACGCCATAGCTGGGTTACATCAGTCGTCACACTACTCACCTAGCATCTTACCTGGCAACCAGAGGACAATGTCAGGAAACGCGATTAGCATTCCAGTAAACACCAGCATCAATATGGCGTATGGAAGTGCGCCCCACATGACATCCTTAAAGTCACCGCCATCGGTGCGGATACCCTGAACCACATAGAGGTTCATTCCAACGGGTGGGGTAATCAGGCCGACTTCACACATCAATACGACGAACACACCAAACCAGATAGGATCAATGCCGGCAGCGAGCACGATCGGAATGGCGATAGGTATTGTTAAAACTTGCATCGACAGCACGTCCATGAACATACCCAGCAATAAATAAAACACGATCAGCGCCATGATCAGGCCGGTTGCCGATAAACCCATACCTGCAATCCAGCCGGTCATTGCCTGAGCAACACCGACCAGGGCTAGCGTAACATTGAGAATAAAAGCACCAGTAATAATCAGCAATACCATACCCGTAGTACGGGCCGTATGGATGAAACAACGTTGCAGGAAAGCAAAATTTAAGGCGCCAAAATGCCAGGCGTAACCTAATGCAACAACTACACCGATAGCGGCTGATTCGGTCGGTGTCGCAAGACCGAAATAGATGCTGCCCATAACGATAATGAAAATGATGGTTGGCGGCATCAATCCACCAAGCGCCTGGATTTTCATTGCCATCGACACGTCTGCTTCCTGTATATCAGCCTGACGATTGTAGTTAGAAAATCCGATATAGGCCATGAACAGCAGGGTTAGCAGGATGCCGGGGATAATACCGGCAATAAATAACTGGCCTATCGACGTATTGGTCAGTGATCCGTAGATTAGCAAATTAACGCTTGGTGGGATCAAAATGCCAAGCGTGCCACCTGCGGCAAGCGAACCAAGCGATTGTGACTTTGAATAATTGCGCTCATTAAGCGCAGGAAGCGCAACCGTACCGATGGTTGCAGCGGTTGCCACCGACGACCCGGAGGTGGCGGCAAACATCGCGCTACAGCCAATATTGGTGTGCAGCAAGCCGCCCGGCAGACGTCCCAGCCAGATTGATAGCGAGGAATACATACGGTCAGCAATACCACTGCGCAGCAGCAGTTCGCCGAGCAATATGAATAGCGGAATTGCGGTTAGTATGTTCTCATTGGCTACTCCCCAGACTACCGATCCAATCGAATCTATCAATGGCCAACCGAACGCCATGGCGCCTCCGACAGCACCCAGCAGTACCATGATCACGGCAATCGGCATGCCTAATAACAGCAGACCCAGCATAATGGCAAAAGCGAGCAATATATGTGCAATTTCCATTGTTACTGGTCTCCTTTAAGTTCTTTATTTATCTCAGAATCCCCAGTCCGGAGATCAAGATCCTTAATTTCTTCGGAGAGCTCTTCCATCGCACCCTTGGGGTGGAACTCTTCATTGAGTTGATCGATACGCCCGCTAAAAAACAATCGAGTTGCATACAGAGCATACAAAATCGCAACACCACAAAATATGCTCAGGGTTATGAACCAAAGACCTTGTGGATAAATTAACGGCGTTGCCCAGGGTGTGGGAGCAGTGCTTTGGTATTCCATCGTATCAACGACCACTTTGTAGGTAACCTTGACCAGCAAGAGCCCAAAACCGGCGAGCAGCACTGCCGCTATCCAATTTAATACGGCTTGAAGGTATCTGGGAAAATGCTGATGTAGTATGTCGATCCGGATATGGGATCGACCAATTAATGCGATCGTAAATGCCAACGCCGAACCAACGGCAAGGGCGTATCCACCCAGTTCATCTGCGCCCTGAAACGAGAAATTTGCAACTTTTCGCAGTATGGTTTCTGCTGTTACAAAAAAAGATAACGCGATAAACATGTAGCCAAATATGCAACTTAGGATGGTTTCAACACGTTTCATGATGAATACTCTCTGCGTTAAATTACGTGATTAAAATAAGCTTTGTTAAAAATCGATAGGTTCCCTGCAATAACGGCCTAGAACCTATCGAAAGACCAACCGGGGAAAAAATTTCCCGATTTCTAAGTCGCGGCTATTGCATACCGATAATCAAGCCGACCGATTTTTTCCATTTATCGGAACATCCCGAACTGGACTTGTCACAGATTTTTGCCCATGTTGGGAAGGAAATTTCCCGTACCGCATTCTGCACGATAGCTATATCGGCATCGCTGACCGGGACATCTTTCAGCGTATATTTTTTACCGGTTGTGCATGGATCTTCACCTACATTACAGCGAACAGCGTCCTCGAACAATTCTTCAGAATACTGCCAGATATCTTCGATCAAGCTATCGAACATTACAGAAACTGTATTCTGCTGTGCTGGGGTAAATTTATTCCAGCTGTCCAAATTTATGCCGTAACCATTAAGCGCAATCTGGAAGGCAAGAGGTAACTGGTAATTGGTCACTTCCATCCACCCTGCTGAGTTAGCTGAACTCGGCCCGGTGATCGCGCAATCGACGACACCACGCCCGAGAGCCTGGTGAACTTCAGCGAAACCAATTGGCACTGGTGTGCCACCTACTGAAGAAACGAAATTTGCAAGGTTTTGATCATACACCCGCACTTTCATACCTTTGATGTCGGTTAGTTTTTTGATCTCATCTTTACAAAAAAGAACTTGCGGACCAAATGGCCAAATACCGAGAAGTTTGGTATTAAACTTTTTCTGCAACTCTGCATCAACAACTTTGGAGAAAACCTTCATGGTTTTACGCCCAGCGCCGTAAGTAGGGTTCAGGCCAACAAGGTCTAGACCGAGAATCGTCGGTGCATCACGCGAGACCTGCGACATGCGTAGCGAAACAATATCAAATAGGCCTGACTTCAACACCCTTAACTCTTCGGTATCTTTTATGCCGGTGACATCCAGTGGTTTGTAATCCACTTCCACATCAAGACCAGATTTTTTCGCAAAGGTCTCAAAAAAGGGCTGCTCACGGTTTTTCTGGATTAGTCCCGTTGCTAATGGCTGACCCAAAACCTTTAATTTAATCGTCTCGGCGTATAACGGGTTTGATGACATTATCACAGCCATCAGTGTGCTAATCAAAATTAATATTCTCATAAATGTCTCCTATATATATCGAATTGACAGCGTAATAGCTGCGAAATATGGTCAAATTTGTTCGACCAAGTGCATTTTTAATTCATAATACATAATTAATCAAGGAAAACTTCAATTATTTGCAAATGTGAGCCCAGTTATCGTGGCGAAGAGGGCATCCTGGTGAAAAAGCTCGAGAAGCAAGCCGGGGGGGGGGTTAGTGAGCCTCTTGAATACCAGGATTATTCTGGCCTGCTGTTGGTTTTGAATTAATATGGTGGAATGCGCTTCGGTTATTGCGTCCTGTGGGTCGGGGACCGGGGTAATTAGCAATAGACTCCGGCTCGGGGGCCGGAATGACGAGTCTTTTTTAGTATTAGATAAGCGTTGAAGATCCGTTTACTGGGTCTGGAATTCTTTTTACCTCCCCCGAATCGTCATTCCTGCGCAGGCAGGAATCTTAGAAAATATCTCCTGGGACCTACCAGTTTCCTGCTTGTGCAGGAACGACGGGGTCAGCGGTAATCAAGGTCGTCGAGTAACCGCCTTACCGGGGTGGGCAGGCCGTAATCGGGTAATTGTTCCATCGCTACGAATGCCATGTTGTTTTCGTCTGCTACGCGGTCGGGTAATTTGTTTAGGTCGATTACGGCTAGCGAGATATCCAGGCTGTAGTGGGTGAACTGGTGCTTTAACACCCCGCTTTTTAT
>Ga0255049_10001204_pt1 | contig 14506 bp, 8 predicted proteins | sample JV7_2_3_MG_FD_183615 | JGI IMG/M metagenome (GOLD analysis project Ga0255049, IMG submission 183615) | Seawater microbial communities from Jervis Inlet, British Columbia, Canada - JV7_2_3 | ecosystem: Environmental > Aquatic > Marine > Inlet | place: Canada: British Columbia | collected 2016-10-06
GATCGACGTCGTATTGGGCAAACCAGGCTCCGACGAGACGCCAGCCGTTGTCCTCTTCGCCCTCGGGCTCCAGATCGTCGACCAGAAGCATGATGTCCTGATCGTTTATGACCGCGACCGCTGCGGTCCCCATCCCCTCTATCTCTTCGGAGAAGATCTCGCCAGTGAAACTTCCGTGGCCATCGGCAAAGGCCCTGGCAAGGTGATCGAGCAGGCCTTGGGGGACGTCTGGTGCGGGAAGGGTGCGATCTCCAAACCATGAGTAGAGGGATTCCACGACTCTGCCGGCCGACTCGTCACTTTCGATCGAGACATCGAGAGCCGCGTACGGGATCGTAAACGTGGTGGTGGTTGGTGGCTGACTAGTTGTGGTGGTGGTTGGAGGAGGCGTCGTGGTCGTTGTGGTGGCGACAGCCAGGGTCGTCGTCGGAGCTGCCTCGCTGCTGCACGCCGCCCCGATCAGGGCAAACGCGATGATGATCACCAGAAGCCGTTGTGTCATCTTGTCTTTCGCGATCTACTCGTTGGATTCAACCGGGTCGGGAGGAGCGATAGACCTGAGAATCAGGTAACCAACCACTCCCGCGGCGAAGGAGCCTACAAAGATTCCGATCTTCGCTCTGTCCACCAGTAGCGCGCTGTCGAAGGCGAGTCCGGTGACAAACAGTGACACGGTGAACCCGATACCTGCGATTGCCGCAAGGCCGACGATGTGGGTCCACCCCGCCAGTCGTGGCAACACAGCAAACCGGAACTTGACCGCCAACCATGCGAAAAGAGAGATCCCGACGATCTTCCCGGCGAACAGACCGAACATCACACCGAGCGACACCGGATGGGTGGCGGCTTCGACGAGGTCCAATCCGGCGAAGCGGACGCCGGCGTTGGCAAGGGCAAAGATCGGGACGATCACGAACGACGACCAGGGGTGGAGCGAGGTTTCGAGCCGGTCGAGTGGCGAAACCGATTCGCGGGCGATCTTCGATATCTCGAGCGCATCGTGGTCGACTCTTTCGGCGCCGCGGGGCGCCGCTTTGTCGAAGTCGTAGCGATCGAGGATGCGGGTCGTCCTGTCGTGGTATTGGCGATCGCTGTACATCGATCTGACCGGGGTCAGCATTCCGAGAGCTACCCCGGCGATGGTGGCGTGGACGCCGCTCTCCAGTAGGCAATACCAAGTCATCAGTGCCACCGGCAAGTAGAAGGTCATCGATCTGATGCCCACCCGCTGCGCGACCGCGACCAGTACCAGGCCGCCGACGGCGGCGCCCAGATATCCAAAGAGGAGGGCATCGGTGTAGAAGATCGCGATGACGGCGATGGCGCCTATGTCATCGACGATGGCGAGCGCGAGTAAGAAGAGCTTGGCGCCGACCGGGACCCTCCGTCCCAGGAGCGACACCACTCCGATAGAAAAGGCGATGTCGGTCGCCATCGGGATGCCCCAGCCACGGGACGCCTCCCCTGCGCCGTTGAACGAGATGAAGATGAGTGCAGGGACGATCATCCCGCCGAGAGCTGCGATGACCGGCAGCGCCGCCGCCTTCGGATCTCGCAGATCACCGGCAACCAATTCCCGCTTTATCTCCAGGCCGACCACGAAGAAGAAGATCGCCATCAACCCGTCGTTGACGAGATCGCGCAGCGTCTCTTCTAAATGGAAGGTGCCCAGGGAGAATTCGAAATGGGTTTCCCAAAAGCGTTCGTACGACTCGCCGAAAGGGGCGTTGGCCCACAACAAGGCGATGACCGCTGCAACCAGGAGTACGACACCACCGGCCGATTCGACGCGGATGAAATTGAGCAATGGCCGCACGAACCGAGCCGGGATCCAGCGTCGTGAGTCAACCCACGTCAGGTGCTCGCGGTTGTCTCCGGAGTTCGGTTCGGCCATGTCGGCGGAGGGTAGTGCCGCGAGGCGCCGGTCCCGCATGATGAGCGTTGCGTCAGCAAGGTTGGGAGCCAGCGATACCCGTCCTAACCTGTCTGCGTCTATTCCACTCTCAGGACGGTTATGAGAATCGTGATCGTGGGGGCCGGTGCTGTCGGCTCTTATCTGGCCGAGCGTCTCGCCTTTGAAGGGCATGACATAGTCGTCATCGAGGCTGATCAACAACAGGCAGACGATCTTCAAGAATCGGTGGATTGCCTGGTCATTGTCGCCAACGGCGCCTCCATCAAGGCCCTCGAGGAGGCCCGTGTCGAGGATGCCGAGCTTCTCATTGCGGTCACTTCCTCCGACGCCGTAAACGTTCTCGCCAGTCAAGCGGCCGCTCGACTGGGCGTTCCCAAGAGAGTCGCCCGGGTTCAGGACCCGACGCTGCGCGAGGATCTTGAAGCCCACGGCGTCGATGTCGTCATCGATCCGGTTGAGGCGCTTGCCAAGGAACTCCTGCTTCTAGTCAGCAGAGGAGGAGCGTCCGAGGTGATCGAGTTCGCCGACGGCAAGATCAGTCTGTTCGGCGGCTATGTGCACGAGGAATCCCCGCTCGACGGCATCACCTTGCGAGAGCTTCGCGGCCGGATGACCGGATGGGATTGGATAGTCGGTGCTGTGGTTCGCAACGGCGACACCTTTATTGCACGAGGGGATACCCAAATAGTCGCCGGCGACCACGTCTTGGTCGTCGCCAATGGCAACTCCGCTCACGATGCCTTGCAGTTGATGGGCGTCGAGGAGCACAAAGCAAAGAAGGTAATCATCCTTGGTGCGACCCGTCTGGCACAACTCACCGCGGAGAATCTCGTGCAAGCCGGTATCGCGACGGTGTTGGTTGATCGCGAAGCCGACAAGTGCTCCGGCCTGTCCGCGAAATACGATCGGTTGGTGGTCGTACAGGGTGATCCGACCGACCTCAAGGTGTTAAAGAGCGAGGGCATCGAAAACGCCGACGTCGTGATCGGGGCCACCGGGTGGGACGAGGTGAACATCCTTGGTTGTCTGATTGCCAAAGCCCTCGGGGTCGGAACCACCGTCGCCAGATTCCGGCGCATCGAGTACGCCTCCCTGCTTGCCGGGCACGGCATCGACGCCGGGGTGTCGACCCGTCTTGCGGCTGCCAACGAAATCCTGCGCCACATTCGCCGCGGCCAGATCCACAGTGTCTCCACATTCCAGGACACCGCCGCCGAAGCGATTGAGCTCCAGGTGGGCGAGGAATCAGAGGCGATCGGCAAGACGCTTCACGACATTGGTCTTCCCAAGTCGGCCATCGTGGGTGGTGTGGTGCGCGGCAAGAAAGCATTCATCCCGCACGGGACGACCGAGATCCAGGTTGGCGACCGCCTCATCGCCATTGCTCTGCCGGAGGCCATCCCCGCCGTCGAGAAGCTCTTCGCCTAGGTCATGTCTTTTCGGCGGCTCGGCTTCATCATTGCCGCGGTCGTGGAGGCCACCGGCGCGGCGTCGCTGACCGCAGCCGTGGTTGCGGGAATCTATGGCGAGTGGGCGGATGCGCGTGGTATCGCCATCTCCGGGTTGGCCGTCGTGGTGGTCGCCGACTTCGTGCGTAGATCTTTGACTCCGCGCGGGGAGATGACGACCCGCGAGGGATTCGCCGCGGTGGCCCTGTCGTGGTTTGCGATGGCTCTCGTCGGCACCCTGCCCTACCTGGTGACCGGGTCGATTGATGGGATGACCGACGCATTCTTCGAGACGGCAGCCGGGATTACGACGACGGGATCATCGGTCGTCCCCGATCCGGCGGCTCTGAGCCATGGGGTCCTGTGGTGGCGGGCACTCACCCAATGGATGGGCGGCATGGGGATCATCGTGTTGTCCATCGCGATTCTCCCGTTGCTGGGAACCGGCGGTGTACAGCTTGCTCGAGCCGAATCGCCGGGACCGAGGCCGGATCGGCTCACTCCTCGATTCCGCGAGACTGCCAAGCGTCTCTGGCTCGTGTATTTCGGGCTCACGGTCGCCGAAGCAGCTCTGCTGTCACTGACCGATATGACCGTCTTCGATGCGATCACACATTCGTTTACGACGATGTCGACGGGAGGGTTTGGCACCAAGGCGGCTTCACTGGCCGCGTTCGATCACTTTGCGCAGTGGATCGTGATCGTGTTCATGGTGCTCGCCGGGGTCTCGTTCGCTCTCCACTACAAGGCGCTGCGGTACCGAGACCCTCTTGCCTACCTGCGGCACGCCGAATTCCGGATCTATGCTGGCATCCTGGCGGCGGCGAGCGCTTTCATCGTGATCGGTACGTGGGGCGGCAGCACCGCTGACACCGTTCGTGAAGGAGTCTTCACCAGTGTGTCTCTCGTCACCACTACCGGCTATGCCACTGCGGACTTCGGCCAGTGGGCGTCATCACTCCAGGTACTCGTCGTGGGGCTGATGTTTGTCGGAGGAATGGCTGGCTCGACCGGTGGGTCGGTCAAGGCGTATCGGCTCGGGGTGCTGTATCAGGGTTCGAAGGCGGATTTGCGCCGACTCATCCATCCCCGTGGACTCTTCGTTACGAAACTCGGTCGCGATCCGGTTCCCGATCACATCGCTGAAAGCGTTCAGTCGTTCTTCATCCTGTACATGTTCTTGTTCATGTCGGGGACGCTTGCGTTTGCTTTCTTTGATTCGATCGCCGGTACGAACTTCAGCCTGACGACATCAGCGTCTGCGGTGGCATCCGCCCTCGGCAACATCGGTCCGGGGCTGGGCGAGGTGGGACCGGCGGCCAACTATGCGGGTGTCCCTGCCGCAGGCAAGTGGCTCTTGTCGGTGATCATGATCGTCGGCCGACTCGAGGTGTTCCCGGTAATCCTGCTCTTTACCCGCGAGCTGTGGCGGCGCTGAACAGTCGATAGGCTGCGATGCCTGGCGAGCAAGGTGTATCTCATGCCACGGGATGTAGTAATCGTCGGTGGCGCGGCCATGGGAAGCGCCACGGCCTATTACCTGAAGAGAATGGATCCAGCGCTCTCCGTCGTGGTGTTCGAGATCGATCCGACCTATGCCCGATCGTCCACGGTTCTGAGCGACGGCAACGTACGGATTCAGTTCAACCTCGAAGAGAACATCCGGATATCGCAGTACGCCCTCGAAGTCCTCGGCAGTTTCGCCGACGACATGCAAACCCCGGACTATCGACCCGAGGTGTCGGCGCGTCACCAGGGCAATCTTTTTCTCGCCGATGAGGCTCATAAGCCCGATGCCGTCGCCGGCATGGAACTGCAACAGACGCTTGGTTGTGAGGTCGAGTGGATGGAGGCTTCTGAGGTCTCGGCCCGCTGGCCGGTCTTCGACGGACCGGGTTACCTCGGTGGAACCTTTGGGCCTCTGGATGGCTCGATCGACCCAAACGCGGTGCTGCGCGGTTATCGACAGCAGGCTTTGGCGATGGGGGTCGAGTTCATCGAGGGCGAAGTTGTCGAACTGATCCGTGAGGATGACAGGATCGCAGGAGTGCTCCTTGCCTCGGGCGAACGCGTCGAAGCTTCGATCGTTGTCAATTGTGCCGGCGCGTGGAGTCCGGCTTTGCTGGCTGCCATCGGTGTTGAGATCCCGGTCGAGCCCGTCATGCGCAACGTTTTCATCGTCGACAGCGATCTCGAGTGGGGTGGTGACCTGCCCAGTGTCTTCCTTCCTTCGGGCCTGTACGTCCTTCCTGAAAACGATGGGACCTTCCTGATTGCCTGGTCGCAGCCGGACGATCCGATTGGGTTCGACTTTACGGTGCGCCGAAGCAAGTTCTACGACCTGATTTGGCCCGAATTGGTAGAGCGCTTCCCCGCTTTTGACCGATTGGAGGTCACCGGTGGATGGGCAGGTCTGTACGCCGTAAACACGCTTGACGGCAACGCCATTCTCGGCGAGTGGCCGATGCTGCGTGGACTGCACATTTGTACCGGTTTCTCCGGGCACGGGTTCCAGCAGTGTCATGCGGTGGGTCGATACCTTGCCGAGCTCATCCTCGAGAGAGATCACGCACTCGACCTGTCGCGCCTCGGCCCGCAGCGCGTCATCGATGGAACACCTCTTTACGAGCATGAGGGTCGGCTGATCTAGCCGGTCGATCGCTTTCGGACGTGGGCTCGGCGGCGTTTCCTATACTCTCGCCCGTTCTTCAACCCGAGGTGATTTTTCGTGGACCCCGATATTTGGTTGTACGTGGCTGTCGGCGCCGGGATATCCGGTCTGCTGCTTGCTGTTGTGTTTGCCCGTCAGGTCTTGGCGGCGGCCCCCGGCAACGATCGTATGAAGGAGTTGTCCGCTGCGATCCGCGAAGGATCGATGGCCTTTCTGAGGCGGGAGTACACCTGGGTCGCGGTCTTTGTGGTGATCATGGCCGGGCTCATCTTCGCCCTGCTCGACTACGGACGCCCTTGGGGAGCAATCGCGTACGTCTTTGGGGCGGTGCTTTCGGCTCTGGCCGGCCTCATCGGAATGCGCATCGCCACAGCTGCCAACGCCCGGACCGCCGAAGCGGCCCGCACCGGTGGGGTGCGCCAAGCCTTGCCGTTGGCCTTCCGGGGTGGTGCAGTAATGGGATTCACGGTTGCCGGACTCGGCTTGGCCGGACTGGCCCTGGCGTTTCTCGTATTCGTCAAATGGCTCGAGGTAGACGACTCGATCAACGTGTTGACTGCCGTCGGCCTGGGCGGTTCGTCAATCGCGCTGTTCGCCCGCGTCGGAGGAGGTATCTACACCAAGGCTGCCGACGTCGGCGCCGATCTGGTCGGCAAGGTCGAAGCCGGCATTCCCGAGGACGATCCCCGCAACCCGGCTGTTATCGCGGACAACGTCGGAGACAACGTCGGCGATGTCGCCGGCATGGGCGCCGACCTCTTCGAGTCATACATCGGATCGATGATCGCTCCGATTGCATTTGCTGCGATCGTGTTCGCCAGTCGGCCGTTCGTCGCCGAGGCGATTGTGTTCCCGTTGGCTATCGCGGCTCTGGGCATGTTCGCTTCGATTCTTGGGTCGTTCTTGGTCAGACCCACGGGGAACAAACTGGCTGCAGCACTAAACCGGGGGACCTACTCGGCTGCTGCCCTGACGGTGCTCGGCTCACTCGGACTCTCGCTGTGGATGTTCAGTGACCTCGATGGAGTGGACAACGCGCTCGGCCTCTTCTTTGCGGTGGCGATCGGGCTTGCCGTTGGTTTGTCGGTCGGTCGCATTTCTGAGTACTTCACCAGCGACCACTACCGGCCGGTCAAGGAGATTGCCAAGCAATCCGAGACTGGCCCCGCCACCGTTGTGTTGGCGGGTATAGCCGACGGGATGCGGTCGGCCGCGCTCTCGGTGATCGTGGTTGCGGCAGGAATTGCGGGCTCCTACTGGGCCGGTGAGCTCGCCTTCACCGACGGTGGCATCTACGGCATCGCGATCGCCGCGATCGGTGTTCTGTCGACGCTCGGCATCACGATTTCGGTCGATGCCTATGGACCGATTGCCGACAACGCCGGTGGCATCGCCGAGATGGCGCACCTCCCGGCCGAGGTCCGCGAGGCCACGGACGCACTCGACTCGCTGGGGAACACGACGGCGGCGGTCGCCAAGGGATTTGCGATCGCGTCGGCGGCGGTCACGGCTCTGGCGCTGTTCTTCACCTTCAGCCGGGCAGTAGACCTCGAGAGCATCGACATCCTTCAGGTTGAGACCACGATTGGCCTCTTCCTGGGCGGCATGTTCCCGTTCTTGTTTGCGGCGCTCACGATCAAGGCGGTCGGTCGAGCCGCGAACGAGATGATCGAGGAAGTACGCCGTCAGTTCCGCGAGATCCCGGGCCTGAGGGAAGGCGACCCTTCGGCCAAAGCGGAGTATGCAAAATGCGTCGACATCAGCACGGCTTCGGCGTTGCGCGAAATGATTGTCCCCGGATCTCTGGCGGTGGCGCTCCCGCTCATCATCGGATTCACGGATGTTCAGGCATTGGGAGGGTTCCTTGCCGGGGCTCTCGTCACCGGGTTCTTGCTCGCCATCTTCATGGCCAATGCAGGTGGAGCTTGGGACAACGCCAAGAAGTTCATCGAGGCCGGTGCGTACGGCGGCAAGGGCTCCGATTCCCACAAGGCGGCTGTGGTCGGCGACACCATCGGTGATCCGTTCAAGGACACTGCAGGTCCGGCAATGAACATCGTCATCAAGGTGATGACAATCGTCAGCCTGATCTTCGCCAGCGCGTTTATCTAATACTTGCCCGGCCGGACTTCGCCGCCTGCGGCGGCGAACAGGCGCTGGTCCGGCCTCCTCCGCAGCGTGGGGCCCCTGCCCCACGGCGGCCGTGGCTCGTCGGGAGTGTTTTCTGACTGCCGACTCATGACTTATGACTCCCCGCTCTCAACAATCCGATTCGAACTCCGTCGCTGAGGGCTTCCCAGGACGCCTCGATGATGTTCTGGTGAACTCCCACGGTTCCCCAGGTCGAGTCGCCGTCGGAGGTTTCGATAAGGACTCGGACCCGGGCGGCCGTCCCATCCGAGGAATCGAGGTCACGTACCTTGTAGTCGGTTAGTTGCACCTTCTCCAGCTCGGGGTATCCCGGCTCCAATGCAGATCGCAGTGCCTTGTCCATGGCGTGAACCGGACCGTCGCCGGCATGCTCCGATTCGATTGCTTTCCCATTGACCGTGAGCTGCAGGGTTGCCGTGGCGGAGGCGCTGCCGTCACCGTTGGTGTTGATTGTCACCACCAACGATCTGAGTTCGAAGTACTCGTCCTCCCAGCCCGCCGCTCGTCTCGCCAGCAGCTCGAACGATCCGTCGGCTGCCTCGAATTGATAGCCCTGGTGTTCCAGATCCTTTACTTGGTCGACGATCGTCTGCGCGAGCTCTTCATTCATGGTCCAGCCGCGGTCTCCTGCTATTTGGAGCAGGGTGGCGCGTCCCATGAGTTCACTGAACAGCTGTCGCGCCGTGTTGCCGACAAGCGCGGGATCGATGTGCTCGTAGGCGCCGTCCAGCCGGGCGAGTCCAGAAGTGTGCAAACCGGCCTTGTGGGCAAATGCCGATGATCCGACATACGGATGGCGCGGCTCTACTGGCGAGTTCATGATCTCGGCGATCTCGTGGGCAATCGTGTAGAGATGATCCAACTGTTCGATCGGCAGCGCACGAAGCCCCATCTTCAGCACAAGGTTCGGGATCACGGAGCACAGATCGGCATTCCCGGTGCGCTCGCCGTATCCGTTGATGCACCCCTGGACTTGGTGGGCCCCCGCTTGCACCGCTGCGATTGAGTTGGCGACGGCGCAAGCTCCGTCGTTGTGGAAATGGACGCCCAGCGGAATGTCGAACCTGCCGGCGAGCGCGGCAACCGTCTCGCTCGCACGGTGGGGGAGAGAGCCACCGTTGGTGTCGCACAGCACGAGGCGCTCGGCTCCCGCCGCTGCGGCCGCATCGAGAACTGAGAGGGCGAACTCTGGATTGCCGCAGTATCCGTCGAAGAAATGTTCGGCGTCGAAGAACACCCGCCGATCGTGTGACCGGAGGTACTCGATCGAATCGGCGACCATCGCGATCCCTTCCTCCAGCGACGTATTGAGGGCGTGGGTCACATGTTGATCCCAGGACTTTCCGACGATGCACACGACCTCGGTGTCGGCGGCAAGTATCCGGGCGAGTTGATCGTCCTTCTCAGGGGTTTGTCGCGGGCGGCGGGTGGACCCGAAGGCGACCAGTGTCGATGTGTCGAGTTCGAGTTCAGTCTTCGCCCTCGAAAAGAACTCGTCGTCCTTGGGATTGGCACCGGGCCACCCGCCTTCGATGAAATCGACTCCGAGGCGGTCCAGTAGCCGGGCAACGCGCAGTTTGTCGCCCACGGTCGGTGACAGCCCCTCGGCTTGGGTACCGTCGCGCAGTGTGGTGTCGTAGACCTCGACTCGTCTCGACATGTGGCTCCTTGGTATGCAAAAGACCCCCGCCGTGGCGGAGGTCTTAAATGGGGCCGGGCGCGTTGCGCCGGCCCCTACGGAATGATGATCTGTGCTGCGTTGATTGTGCTCATTGGGGATTGGGAGTATGGGCTTTGGGCGATCGTGCGTCAAGCGGGGAGAGGGGCTTGCCACGGCGGGTCTACCCTACGGCGCCCCGTCGCGAGAGGCCCGTTGAGCATCGAAATCACCTTCGTTCGGCATGGCGAGACCGACGCCAATGCCGCCTCGATCTGGCAGGGTCAGGGAGATGCCGGGCTCTCCGAGGTCGGCCGGGATCAGTCGGTCGCATTACGGAGTCGAATCGAAGCCAAGGATTTCGACCTTGTGTACTCGAGCGACTTGCGTCGCACCATGCAGACCGCCGACCTTGCAGGACTCGATCCGATCGCTGACGCGGAGTGGCGCGAGATGGATATCGGTGTTTGGGAGGGATTGACTCGCTCGGAGGTCCAGGAACGGTTCCCCGAGGAGATCGGACGACTGCGCGCAGGGGACCGCAGCGTCTCGATGGGCGGGGGCGAGTCTTGGCACGACTTTGGCACCCGGGTTGCGGACGCGGTGGAGCGACTCGTTGCAGAGACGCCTCCCGGCAGTCGGGTGCTGGTGATGGCCCACGGTGGCGTAATCCACGCCGCGTTGTCGGAGCGTCTCGGGTTTCGGAGCCGGCGCCCTTGGCCGATTTCGCGGATCCTGAACGCCGCCGTCACTGAAGTCGTAGCCGACGACGATCTGTTCCACCTTCAGGTGCTAAACGATGCCCGGCATGCCCCGATCGTCACCGGCAACGAAGACGAGACCGGCATGCCGATCGCACTCATTCGTCACGGTGAATCAGAAGCAAATGTGAACGGTCGGTGGCACGGTCGCACCGATGGTCCATTGACAGAGCGCGGTCTTGGTCAAGGGGCCGAGCTGGCTGAGAGTTACAACGGAATCACCAGGGTGTTTTCGTCTCCCTTGCAGCGGACCCGGTTGACGGCTGAAGCGTTTGCTGGACCTTTCGAGCTTCCTGTCGATGTCGCAGACGGTCTCATCGAGATCGACTTTGGAACCTGGGAGGGATTGACCACGACCGAGATCGGCGATCAATTCCCCACCGAGTGGCATCGTGTATTCGCTGAGGGCGCCGACATCCCCCGGGGTGGCACCGGCGAGACCTTCGCCGAGGCCGGCGCTCGCATGGAGGCACAGATCCGAAAGCTCGCCGACCAGAATCCCACCCACCGACTCGGACTCTTTACTCATGGCGGCGCCATCTGGGCCCTTGCTTCCCGGGTAATGGGGATCGAGTGGTCGGGCTATCGGAAACTCTCCATTCCCGACAACACCAGCCTCACTCACATCCGGTTCGAAGGTGGGGCGCCGGTGCTGATGGACTACAACCTCCCGGCCTGATGCGGGTTCTGCTGATCACGAACGACTTCCCGCCGCGACCGGGGGGAATCCAGCAGTATCTGGCGGGGCTGATCGATGCGCTGGATGGGCCGGTGCGAGTGCTCGCACCACGCGACGGGGATCACCACGGCGACGTGGTGCGCGACCGACGCCGGTTCATGTGGCCGACCCGGCGGATACGACGGTGGGTCGAGCACCACATCACAGACTTCCGACCTGATGTAGTGCTGTTTGGTGCGCCGCATCCTCTTGCACACATGGGCCCGCGGTTGCGGAAATCGACCGGGGTTCCCTACGGGGTTGTCTGCCACGGGGCAGAGATCACGATCCCGGCGGCGTTTCCCGTTGCGCGACAACTGGTCCGATACCCATTGAAGCGCGCCGATGTTTTGCTCGCCGTTTCCGAATTCACCAAGCGCAGGGTCGAGCGATTGACCAAGCGTCCGGTAGAGATCATCGGTGCCGGAGTGGCTGACGAGTTCACTCCAGGGAGCGCGCTTGCCGGATCGCCCGTCGTCGTCGGGTGCGTCAGCCGATTCGTGCCCCGCAAGGGTCAGGCTGAGGTCCTCGAAGCCTGTGCGGCTCTTCGCTCCGAGGGATTGGATGTGGCTGCGCTGCTGGTGGGCAAGGGTCGAGACGAGCGGCGGCTCCGATCGTTGGCCCAGCGACTCCAGGTCCCGACAAGGTTTGAAGTCGAAGCGACGTTTGCCGACCTCCCTGCCCTCTACCGCCAGATGCATGTATTCGCCATGCCGTGCCGTTCCCGCTGGTTTGGTCTGGAGGCAGAGGGGTTCGGAGTCGTATTCCTCGAGGCAGCTGCGTCCGGCCTCCCGGTCGTCGCCGGTGATTCGGGCGGAGCTCCCGAAACGGTCGAACCGGGAAACTCGGGCTTCGTCGTCGACGGTTCTGACGCCCTCGTCGAGACCCTTCGCACCCTCACAAATGATCCCGACCTCCGTCGAAGGATGGGTACGGTTGGTATCCAGCGAGCTGCCGAGATGTACTCGTGGCCGGCGGTGGCGGAGCGCTTTGAGGATGGCGTCGGGCGGGCGATTCGTAGTGACTAATTGTCAGATGTGCTTGACAAATAGCCTCAAGTAGTCGTAAATCTCCAAGGGCCGGTTCATCTGGCTACTTCCTCCGTCAGGACTGAGCGTCAATGAAACTCGTCATCGTCGAGTCTCCAGCCAAAGCACGAACCATCGCCGGATACCTCGGCGACGGGTATGTCGTGGAGTCTTCGATTGGTCATGTGCGTGATCTTCCGCGCAAGGCTGCCGATATCCCGGCGAGCTACAAGGGTGAGCCTTGGGCCCGTCTAGGGGTCGATACCGAAAACGACTTCAAACCCCTCTACATCGTGCCCGGTGAGAAGAAGGCACACATGACCAAGCTCAAGAAGCTCCTCAAGGAAGCTGACGAGCTCTATCTGGCGACCGATGAGGACCGTGAAGGCGAATCGATCGCCTGGCACCTGCACGAGGTCCTCTCGCCTCGGGTCCCGGTGAAGCGCATGGTCTTTCACGAGATCACGCCGGATGCAATAAAGCGATCCGTGGAGGAGCCGCGCGATCTCGACCGTCGTCTCGTCGATGCGCAGGAGACGCGGCGGATTCTCGATCGCCTCGTCGGCTACGAAATATCACCGGTGCTGTGGCGACTGGTACAGCCAAAGCTGTCGGCAGGCAGGGTGCAGAGTCCCGCCGTCCGCATCGTGGTCGAACGTGAGCGGGAGCGAATGCGGTTCCACTCTGCTGAGTACTGGGATCTTGAGGGGATCTTCTCCTCGTCGGGCGATTCGTTCACGGCGGCGTTGTCTGCACTCGATGGTGTGCGGGTGGCGAGTGGCAAGGATTTCGACTCCGACGGCAAGGCCTCTGGTGACGGATTCGTGGTTCTCGGCGAGGAGGCGGCCGCCGCCCTGGTTGAGGATCTATCCGATTCCGATTTTGCGGTTCGCAGCGTCGAACGCAAGCCGTATACCCGCAAGCCCTATCCGCCGTTTAGGACGAGCACGCTGCAGCAGGAAGCCGGCCGCAAACTGAGGTTTACCGCGCAACGCACGATGAGCACTGCGCAGCGACTCTACGAAAACGGGTACATCACCTACATGCGTACCGACAGCACCTCTCTATCGGAGACGGCGGTCGCAGCGGCTCGCAAGCAAATCGGAGAGAAGTACGGGGCCGAATACATGCCGGCCAAGCCGCGCGTCTACGCCAGCAAGGTCAAGAATGCTCAGGAGGCCCACGAGGCCATAAGGCCGGCGGGCGACGATTTTCGTGCTCCGGATGCGGTCGCCGGCAAGGTTGGTGCAGACGAGGCCAAGCTATATGACCTCATATGGAAGCGAACCGTTGCTTCCCAAATGCAGAATGCAAAGGGCGAGAGCGTGCAAGTTCGACTTGGAGGTGCCGCCTCGTCGGGCAAGGACGCAGAATTCGCCACCTCGGGCAAGGTCATCTCGTTTCCGGGCTTCCTGCGTGCCTATGTCGAAGGCTCCGATGATCCGGATGCCGATCTGGAGGATCAAGAGCGTCGCCTTCCGGCGATGGCCGAGGGAGATGCGCTCGCCCTCGAGAACCTCGAATCGAAGGGGCATGCGACCAAACCGCCCGCCCGCTACACAGAGGCCTCGCTGGTAAAACGACTCGAGGAACTGGGCATTGGCCGCCCTTCGACATATGCCTCGATCATTTCGACAATCCAGGATCGGGGCTACATCTGGAAGAAGGGGTCGGCACTGGTGCCGACCTTTACGGCATTTGCCACGGTTCGACTGCTCGAACAGCACTTTTCCGACCTCGTCGATTACAGCTTTACGGCGCGGATGGAACAGGACCTCGACGAGATCGCCGGCGGTGATCGTGAGATGGTCCCCTACCTCTCGGGGTTCTACTTCGGTAACGGTCACCCGGGTCTTCTCGCCACCGTTGCCGGGGCTTTCGACACCGCGGATGCCAGGGCCATAAACACGATTCCCTTCGAAGGCGGTGACGGCCTGGAGTTGCGCAGCGGTCGATTCGGCCCGTACCTCCAGCGTGGCGAGCAGACGGTGAGCGTTCCCGAGGATCTCCCCCCAGACGAACTGACGTTGGAAAAGGCAGAGGAGTTGTTTGCCGCTCCGTCGGGCGACCGCGAGTTGGGAATCGATCCCGAGTCACAGCGAATGGTGCTGGCTCGGACCGGTCGCTATGGCCCGTACGTTCAACTCGCGATGGAAG
>Ga0255049_10001205_pt1 | contig 14506 bp, 8 predicted proteins | sample JV7_2_3_MG_FD_183615 | JGI IMG/M metagenome (GOLD analysis project Ga0255049, IMG submission 183615) | Seawater microbial communities from Jervis Inlet, British Columbia, Canada - JV7_2_3 | ecosystem: Environmental > Aquatic > Marine > Inlet | place: Canada: British Columbia | collected 2016-10-06
TCGGTCAAGTATCGCTTGCCATCGTGCAGTGCAGCGAACGGCATATACCGAAGAACTCCGGTCAGTGACAGCATTACGGTTTCGATATTCGCCGCACGAAGGTCCGCTTCAATCGGCGCCACCAGGAGCGCATACATTCGTTGGGCTTGCGGCAGGGGATCGGACCGATGATCTTTCAGCAGCTCACGATAGTTGTTTGTCTGCCGAGCCAGTTCTTCATCTGTGATCGTGCTTTGGTAGTTGATCATCGTCTGCGATGTCGTCAGCAGAATTTGCACCTTGTCCGTAAGCACAAGGTAATGCACCAAGACGGCACGATGTCCACTCTCTTCGATTTCTTTCAGCAGATTCTGTTGTCGCTCAAGCTGACTGCGTTCCTTTTCTCCGAAAACGACCGCACGTCCCTGTTCAGCAAATTCCGCTTTGAGTCCGTTCACGAAAGTATTGAATCCCCGGCGACCGTCCCGAAGATCAACTTTCAAACGCTCGAATTCTTCCGATTCGGACTCGTCCATTGCGTCATTGGTACTTCTCTTTCTGAGCTCCGCCAGCCGCAAACCGGAAGTCACAAGCGTCTTTCGAAGATCGGCATAGCGCTTGCTCAACGACATCTCGGCCGATGTGTAGGCAGCTGTCGTCGACCTGACGCCCGATTCGGCGTCCCGTCGAATGAAGTCGAAGTACTCCTGCTCCTTCAGCATGTCCAGAACCTGGCCCGCCTCGGGTAGGCGTCCTCTGTCAATCAACAAACTTGCCAGGTGCTGATAATAAAAATTCTTGCTGGTGAGGAACGATTGTTGCAGGCCATCTTGCAGCGAAACCATTCGCGCGCGCGTTCTTTGCAATCTATTTACGGCGTGTTTTCCGAAAAAGATCGCCTCCGAGTAACGTCCGGCCTTGCCCAATAGGATGCTGTAGTTGCTTTCGACCGCCGCCAGCATCACGTCCGGCTCGAGCATCCCTAAAGCGCGTTCAAAATAGGCGGTCGCTCTCTCGAATTCGCCGGCTCCGGCGTGCGTAAACCCAAGATTATTCAGACTCGCCGCCGTATCCGGATGTTCAGGCCCCAGCGCTTTCTCGTAAATGGCGAGGCCGCGTTCAAAGTAACGTATTGCCTCCGCGTCATCGCCGATTTCGTGATACAGAGCGCCCATATTGTTGAGGCTGGTTGCGGTGGCGGGGTGTTCGGGTCCCACCACGTTTTCGAATATAGCCAATGATCGATCGTAGTAGGGCCTCGCCGCAGCGTAGTCACCCAGCGATTCATACGCTGCTCCAAGATTATTCACACTGGTAGCAGTTTTGGGATGCACGGGGCCCAGCGTTCGTTCCCTGATGGCCAGGGCACGTTCGTAATAGGATCTGGCTGTTTCGTAGTCGCCCAGTGATTTGTAAAGACCCCCAAGATTGCTGAGGCTGGTGGCGGTATCCGGATGCATTGGGCCCGGGTTCGTTTCTTTTATTGCCAGGGCACGCTCGAAGTAAGTCAACGCCTCCGCGTAGTTGTTCATCGCCTCATGCAGAACGCCGAGATCATTCAAGCTTCGGGCCGTATCGGGATCTTCCGGTCCCAGCACGGATTGGACGATTGCGAGGGCTCGCTCGTAATACGGCATCGCTGTCGCGTATTCGCCCAATGACCGGTGTGCTCCGCCCATTCCGCTCAGGCTCGTGGCCGTGTCGGGATGATTGGGTCCACACACTGACTGAAAGATCGCGAGTGCTTGCGCGTAGTAGGACTTTGCCGCCGCATAGTCACCCATTCGTTCGAACAGGGCGCCAAGATTGTTCAGCCCAAGGGCAGTACTCGGATTCTTGCGACCCAATACGCGTTCTTTTATCTTGAGCGCGCGAACGTAATAGCCCTTCGCCGCTGGATAATCACCCAAAACCTCGTAAAGAGCGCCGAGATTATTCAGGCTCTCGGCAGTGCTGGGATGCTCGGGCCCAACAGACTTGTTTCTCAGTTCGAGGGAGCGTTCAGCAATACCGAGAGCCGCTGCGTATTCTCCTTGTCGATAGAGTTTCTCAACCTGTTGATCCAAAAGTTCGGCATCGGCAGCTCGAGGGTCCGCCGCATCATTTTGCAGACTGGAACGACAGTCTTCGATGAACGTCTTTTCTTCAGATAAGTCGGGCGGCAAAGTCCAGTATTTGTGGTTGCCATTTTCGATATCGGCCATCAACAAGCCCGCAGGCGGGTAGCCCTGCCCGGCAATCGTCGCAAGGCGCTGATACGCCTCATACGCCCAGACGTTGTCGTCACTAGCGGCCAACACATAGGCATTGAGGTACTTGCCGACGATCTTGGGAACACCTGGCAATTCCATTGTCTCAGGCAGGTACTTCGGACTTGCAACGCGAAATCCAAAACTGGAGTGAGATTTCGCACCGACGATCTGGACCTCGTAATCTCCAGAAGCGAGATCGATCGGATCAGTCCAGAAACGCAGAGCCTCAATCCCCTCGACATTGAGTACGCCCGAATTGTCATCAAGTTTCGTTATCCTCAAGTCGTATGGCTCGGTGTCCGCATACCATTCGATAAACAGTGATCGTCGGCCGGCCACGAGGTGCAATTGTTCTTCAACAAATATTGCCCCTAAATGAACTTCGCCATCGCCGCGGGTATTCGCCGCCACGGTCGCCACACCCCGAGAGCGAAAATCCGAAACTGCCGACGAAACTGAATTCATCAAGTTGCCCAATACAGTCGTTTCGCTGCCACGTTCGGTGAAGGGCCCGAACCATCCGGGGTCCGGGCCGAACGTTTCAATAGATTGATCGGTGAACTTGACGACGACCGTTGAGCCGGCCTTCTTGATTTCTATCTGGTCGCCCTCGTGAAGTACTGTACGATTTCGAACCGCTATGGCTGTACCGGAATCTCTCTGTATTGCGAAGTCTGCAGGATCGCCGCTAATTGATTGAATGTAGGCAATGACGGGTCCTTGTTCCTGAGCAACCGCATCCAGCGAAAAACAATACAAGAACGCAAGTGACAGCGAACTCAAAATCTGCCGGGCAATCGACATACGCTGAGCCACGACCGGACAGGACGCGCGACAGTCGCTCCTGTATGCGGATTTACTTGTCAGTCGGTTTGTCATCGACAGCATCCTCTTCGGATGATTCTTCTGCAGTTTCTGTTGCCGCGGCTTCTGCAAGCGAACGTGCGTCCGCCGACATCACGGGTTTGTGTATACGCGACTCATACTCTGCCGCAAACTCGTGGATCTGAACTGCCAGCAGCGGAAGTGCGAAATCCAGCCATACGCCGGACGCGAACATAAAGAACGAAATTGGTACCAGCAGAACGAGCACGACGGCCGAAGCAGCAAGGTACGCCAATGCGGTATCAAGCCAGGCAAAGAGGCAGACCATTAGCAGGACCAGCGGCACGACGATCAACATCTTTGTCACCGCGGACGGGGGCTCGAGAAGTCCGTTCGCGCCCAGGGAGTGGACCGCATTGATCAACACTACGGCTCCTGGCATCTCGCCGATTGGAGTTGCGTGCCAGTCCCTGGTTTCGAAATAGGTTCCGCCAACCACCACAACGCTGCCGCCGAGGAATCCGCGATCGAGTTGTGAAAGATTCATTGCGCCGACACGCTGAAGCACCGGTACGACGCCACCCACTTTTGGCCGGAGCTGTCCCTGCGGAATCGTGTAGGGAATTCCGTATATGAGCCGTTGTGAAGTGAGTTCATCGCAGAGGTCGATAACGTGACTCTCGCCGCCGCGATGAATATCTATAGTCGGCCGCGCATCTCCCATTGTGTGTGGGTCGCAGGAATCAATAGAGTCGAGCTTGGCGATGAGCTCCTGATAACGAGCAGCAGGCGCTTGTTCACTTTTTTCGCTGAGTAAAATCTGGGCGACTAGTTGAACTGACGGCAACGATGACAACTGAGCACCGTCGCGTGTTCGCAGCCACAACAGCCAGCGCCGGATTCGGTAATCATCGTCGAGCGCAAAATGTGGCGAAGCCCAAAAAATATTCTGGTTGCTCGCGTCAGCAATTACCGGATCCAGAAATGATGGGCGCTCTCTGGGTATGTTGTCTTCGACTGAGTCAGTAGCCGACAGTTTCAGCGTTCTCACCAAGACCAGTGGTGGGTTGTCTGCCTTTGAATACCTTTGCAGGTAGGCTTTTAGTTCCTCCGATGCAATAGGATCGCCAGGTCTGTTCAATTCGATGTCGACGACTATTAGAGCGGGGATAGGTCTGATATCCGAAGCTAATGTCGATTCGGCCTCATATTCAAAGTTACTTGAATACTCAATCATTTGTTGCACACGGTCGCGATGAAAGTAGAGCGGCTGGTCCCACGTCTCGTACGTGGCTTGGTCGGCTTCCAATAATACGAATGCCGTGTGCTCGTTTCGCGCCACGTTGCGAAATTGCCGCATTACGAAATCCATTGCGGCGTCTTCCGTTCTTACCAAGAATGGTAGTTCGAAGGCATGACCCAATACTAATGCCACTTCGATGGAAACGCCGATGATTACACTCGTCAGCAGTCGGCGCCGTATGCTTGAATGTTGGTTTTCGTGCCCAGTTGAGGAAACGGTCGAGGCTGAAGAGCTAGCGACCTTGACCTTGCTTCGGCGCTGCCGCAAATACGCCAGTATCATTACGAATTGCCGCAATAGGATCAGTTCAGCGAGTCGTTTTCCTAGCGTTCTAGCCATTAGTTGGGCCCGATTTCGCTGGGTTCAGGAATCTGTTCTTCTGGACGCATTACTTTTTTCAGCGAACGCCGAATCACGTGTAGATCGTACCGTTGTAGTAAACCGGTTTTGCGCCGTCGGTAACAAAATTCCTCCGATCTTTCAAAAAACATAGAAGGTTTGTCATCATTATCTCATCAATGCTTTGCATTTCGCAGTATTTCAGGGATTTCTACGCAAGATGGTAGTTGAACGTGTGTTTTCGTTTGCCAAGAGAATCTGTTTGGTGCCGAGAAGAGGACTTGAACCTCCACGACCCTAAGGGCACTGGCACCTGAAGCTACGTATCCCGCGGGCAACCCCCGCCCATTCTGTGGGAAATCAAGGGGCTAATATTCGGCGGCCAGTAACCACGTGGTATCCGTGGGGATAGTGGCCATACCGAAAGTCGAACCGGACTGACCCGAAATCACACTATTTCTGTGCGCTTCTGTGGCACTTTTCGCCGAAGAACTCCCAAGGTCGATCCGTTTGAACAATTGAATGCGGTCAAGATCGCAGTATTTTTACGTATCGCGCGCCCCGACGGAGACGGATAGCGTTGGCGAGATATTCACATCACCAACGGAACCGGGGCTAACCATACCTTATGAAGACGATCATCGAACCATTCAAGATAAAGATGGTAGAACCCATCCAGCTGACGACCCCACAGCAGCGCGAGGACCTGATATCAGCTGCCCATTACAATCCGTTTCTGTTGAGTGCCGAGGACGTCATTATTGATTTGTTGACCGATTCGGGTACCAGCGCCATGTCGGCAGACGCCTGGGCGGCGATGATGCGCGGGGACGAATCGTATGCCGGCGCACGTAGCTGGTATCGCTTCCGCGACACCGTCAAAGATATATTCGGTTTTGAACAGATCATTCCAACTCATCAGGGGCGCGCTGCGGAGCACATCTTGTTTAGTATCATGGTGCAACCGGACTCAATCGTTCCAAATAACACCCATTTCGATACCACCAGAGCGAACATTGAATTCTGCGGTGGAAGGGCTCTTGATATTCCCTGTGCGGAGGCCGACGACCTTGATTCAGACTACCCGTTCAAAGGCAACATCGATCTGGTGGCGCTGGAAAAAATCGTTGCAGAAGAAGGGCCTGACCGTATTCCTCTAATCATGGTCACCGTCACCAACAACTCCGGCGGCGGGCAACCGGTCTCCATGGCCAACATCCGCGAGATCAGCCGAATTGCGAAACGCGCTGGAATTCCTTTTTATATCGACGCCTGCCGCTTCGCTGAGAACGCACATTTCATAAAACTACGCGAAGAGGGCTACAAGAACACACCAACTATCGATATCGCCCGCGAAATGTTCAACTATGCGGACGGTTGCACGATGTCGGCCAAAAAAGATGCCTTCGCAAACATCGGCGGGTTCTTGTGCACCAATGACGCCAGCCTGGCACAGCAGGAACGCAATCTCCTGATTCTGACAGAAGGATTCCCGACTTACGGTGGACTGGCCGGACGTGATCTGGATGCAATTGCCGTCGGCCTGCGTGAAATTCTGGATGAGAATTATCTCGACTACCGACTGATATCCACACGGTACGTAGTTCAGCATTTGCGTGAAGCGGGAATTCCCGTGGTTGCGCCCGCTGGAGGACACGCCGTGTATCTCGATGCCAAACGTTTTCTTCCGCATATAGAGCCGGTGCAGTATCCGGGCCAATCGTTGGCGGTTGAACTGTATCGGGAAGCCGGTATCCGAGGCGTGGAAATTGGCTCCGTAATGTTTGGTGTCGACCCGCACAGCGGGGAAGAGCGCGCTGCTCGTCTTGAGCTTGTGCGTCTCGCAATTCCACGCCGGGTTTATACGCAAAGTCATATGGACTATGTCCTCGAAGGCATCAACCTCGTTTGGGAACGACGAGATGATATTCGAGGAATGCGAATCTTACGGGCACCGAAATTCCTGCGGCACTTCACGGCCGAGTTCGACTGGATCTGAAACACCAGGGCATGCTGCCCCTAAATAGTCTTTGGAAAACCATGAATACGCTAGATATAGACAAACGCACCTGGGCAGAGCCCTATAAAATAAAGATGGTCGAACTCCTCAGGATGACCACGCGCAAGGAACGGGAAGAGGCCATTCAGGAAGCTGGCTACAACACCTTCCTGACCCGAAGCAAGGACGTCTACATCGACCTGCTAACCGACTCTGGCACCGGCGCAATGAGCGACAGGCAATGGGCCGGATTAATGCTGGGTGATGAGGCTTACGCCGGCAGCGAGAACTTTTATCATCTCGAAGCGGTGATCAGGGAGTACTACGGCTACAAACACCTGGTACCAACGCATCAGGGCCGAGGGGCTGAAAACCTTATGTCACAAATCATGATCAAAGCGGGTGATCATGTGCCTGGCAATATGTATTTCACGACAACTCGCCTGCATCAGGAACTGGCCGGCGGTGCCTTTGTCGATGTCATCGTCGACGAAGCGCATGATCCGGAAAGCACGTTCCAGTTCAAAGGCAATGTCGATATCACCAAGCTGGACCGGCTCGTTAAGGAGGTTGGTGCGAAACGCGTGCCTTATGTAAGTCTCGAAGGCAACGTCAACATGGCGGGTGGCCAGCCATTCTCCATGGCCAACCTGAAGGATCTCCATGCTTACTGCCGCAAGCATGGTATTCCGATTATGCTCGACGCAACGCGCACTATTGAGAACGCCTGGTTCATCCGTGAGCGTGAGGACGGCTATGCAAAGAAATCGGTCCGCGAAATTCTGAGAGAGATATGCGACCTGACGGATGGCTGCACCATGTCGGCCAAGAAAGATGCGCTCGTCAATATAGGAGGCTTTTTTGCGTGCAACGATGAAGCGCTGTACCGACAAGCCCAAAACCTGGTCGTCGTCTATGAAGGTCTGCACACCTACGGCGGCCTCGCGGGAAGGGACATGGAGGCCATGGCGCAGGGTATTCGCGAAGCCGTTATGGAAGAGCACCAGGCCGCTCGTATCGGCCAGGTACATTACCTGGGCGAAAAACTTGCAGATGCCGGCATCCCCATAGTCCTGCCTATCGGATCGCATGCAATTTTCATCGACGCCAAGCGTTTCCTGCCACACATTGATCAGGATGACTATCCGGCACAGGCACTGGCGGCCGAGCTATACATCGAATCGGGAATTCGAACGATGGAGCGAGGTAATGTTTCTGCTGGACGTGATCCAAAGACCGGCATGAACCGGCGCCCACCGTTGGAGCTTGTACGTCTGACGATCCCACGGCGCGTCTATACGCAGGCACATATGGATGTCGTGGCGGACTCAGTTATCGATGTTTACAAGCGACGCGACACGATTCGCGGATTGAAAATGGTGTATGAACCGGAGTACTTGCGCTTCTTCCAGGCCCGTTTTACGCCGCTTACGTGACTATAAGTGGTGGAGTCTACGTCGTTCGGAAGTGCGCCGGAAGGCACAAGAAAGGGCTCCTCAAAAAGGAGCCCTGCGTTGTTTGGTGCCAAGAAGAGGACTTGAACCTCCACGACCCTAAGGCCACTAGCACCTGAAGTTACGTATCGCGTCGGCAACCCCCTCCCCATTCTGTGGCGCATTCACGGCTTGTGCATGCGGTCCACACACAATCATCAGCCATTAATTACCCAATGATCAGGTCCCGATCAGGTTCGGTTGACGCTCCCGGTGGACAATATGCCCATGTTCGATGAAAAGCTCACATCGTAGGAGCCACAAATGCACGATAGCGCCACTCGCAGATTCGAGGCAATTGAAACGGCAAGGACTGGAAGTCCAATCGACCATGCCGTTACCGATGCAGATCGACGCTGGACAAGCCTGGATCAGGATGACGCGAAATCCGAGATATTTGATCGCAAGGCCAGAGCCAATGCATCGACCTACCAGCGCAATATCGAATCGTACATTGGCACCGTTAATATCCCGGTGGGTCTTGCAGGCCCATTGCGTATTCATGGCCGTGACGGAACGACTGATTACCGGGTACCACTGGCGACAACGGAGGCCGCGCTGGTGGCTTCTTACAATCGTGGTTCGAAACTGCTCACTGCTGCCGGCGGTTGCAATGCACGCGTTGTTGACGAAGCGGTAGGCCGCACTCCAGTGTTCGCTTTCGAGCGACTGACCGATGCTGAAACTTTTGCCAATTTCATTACGAAGCACAGCGATAAACTGAATTCCGTCGTAGCCGAAGTAACTGCTTACGGACAGCTGCTCAGTGTTCGGCCGGTCACCGAAGGAAATCACGTTTACGTCGATCTTCGTTACAAGACCGAAGATGCGTCGGGTCAGAACATGGTGACCTTCGCGTCCGAGGCGATCTGTAAGGCTATTCTTGAACGCGCGCCAGTAGAACCGCGCTACTGGTTTCTCGAGGGAAATCTGTCGGGCGACAAGAAAGCGACAACACAAACTCTTGGTGGCGTGCGTGGCAAACGTGTTATTGCGGATGCCAGTATTCCGCGCGAACTCGTCTGCCAGCAGCTGCACACCACGCCAGACCGCATGACCGATTACTGGTATGCGAGTGCCATCGGCGGAGTAATGAGCGGATCAACCGGTATCCACGGGCACTTCGCGAATGCGCTGGCGGCTTTGTACCTCGCCTGCGGCCAGGACGTAGCCTGCGTTGCAGAATCAGCAACAGGCATCACCCGGCTGGAAACGACGGAGGCAGGCGATCTTTACGCGAGCGTCACACTGCCGAATATCATGGTTGGGACAGTGGGTGGCGGTACGGGTCTCCCAAGCGCCAAAGCATGTCTGAACATTCTTGGGCTCTCCGGCGCGGGTAAAAGCACAGCCCTGGCAGAGGTGTCAGCAGCCATAGTCCTGGCGGGCGAACTATCGATTGTCGGCGCGTTTTGCTCGGCCGACTTCGCAACAGCACATTGCGCCTTGTCGCGTGGCCAGCCTGCAAACAGGCGGAAATGAATGGGTCAGGGAGGCTATACGATGGACAGCTCATTTATTCTAGTCTCGATTCCACCAGCATTGCTGTTGCTTGCGATGGGAATACTGAGTCGTATTGGCAATAGCGGCGTTGTCGCCCGGGAGCTGAAGCGTAAGGCACTGCACATTAGCGTTGGTTTGATGGCACTCTCGTTTCCGCTGTTCCTGAACACACCGCCGATGATCATTGCAGCACTCGGACTCGTAATGGCCTGGTTGATAGCAGTCAGGCGAAACGCGGGCCTTCAACGACGCTTTGGCACCGTTTTACATGATATTCGGCGAGAGTCTTTCGGCGAAATCTACTTCGCGATTTCAATAGCCGGTTTGTTATTACTTACTCAGAGCAAGCCGTTATTTTTCGTAATACCGATACTGATCCTGGCTTTGGCTGATGCATTTGCCGCAATCGTCGGCAAGGTTTTTCCAGTCGGCCCGTTGGCTGGTATTGCCCGAGGCAAGACGACGGCTGGTTGTGCTACGTTTTTTGTCGTCGCCTTCATTGTCAGTTTCTGGTCCCTTGAATACTTTGCTGACTTGCCAATAGCGCACGCTTTGATAGTTGCAACAGGCCTTGCTTTAACAACGTTCGGCGCCGAAGCGATCAGTCGCCGCGGAATCGACAACCTGATCGTGCCTGCCGTGGCTTATCTGACTCTGCATTTTTCAAACATTCCAGGTGGTGCGGGGAACACGACCGTCGCTCAGTTACAACTTGATTTAAACGCCCTGGTGGCAGGACTCTAGGTATGCATGACATTCTCGAAATGTTGCCCGCAGATCTTGACAGGGTTGAAGACAAACCAACTTCGACGACGCAACCTGCTTGCCAAGGGATTCCGGCCGAACTCATCCTGGACGCAAACAGTTCCGAATCGGCACTTCCTTTCATGGGAGGAAAAGCCGCGAACTTGTACCGGCTCACGAAGCTTGGAGTTCCAGTACCCGAATGGTTCTGTGTGAGTAGCGAGGTTTGTTCCGATGTCTTCGCCAAACAGCAGCGCATCGTGGAACGCAATTTGACGGCGATCGACTTCGAAAACCCGGCCAGCGTCCGGCAATCAAGCGATGCCATTCGTGTTCTGATAGAAAGGACAACAATACCGGACGCTGTACGACGCGATGTCGAGCGCGAGCTGGACAGGATGGGCGCCACACACTATGCCATACGGTCCTCAGGCCTTTCCGAGGACTCCGCTGCCGAGTCGTATGCGGGACAATTCGACACATTTCTTTATGTGCCGCGGGCCGACGTACTGGATCGTATCAAGAGTTGTTGGGCGTCGGCCTTCGCTGCCAGAAACCTCGTATACAAGCACTGCAAGGGAGTGAAAACGACATCCCATGAAGTGGCTGTCGTCATTCAGCCTATGGTAGACAGCGAATCCTCCGGTGTCATGTTCATGGCAAATCCCGCCGGGAGCCTGGATGAAACCGTCATCGTCTCGGGGTACGGCCTGGGAGATGGCGTCGTTTCGGACCGTGTTGAAACTGATACTTATATTTACGATCGATTACGCCGCCAGTGGCGCTGCGAGATCGGAGACAAGAGAAAGGGCATGCGCTTCGATGACGTGCAAGGGCATGGCACCATCTTGTACGAAGTCGCCGATGAAAAACGGCATGAGCATGTACTTTCGAGCAATCAGCGTGAGGCGCTTAGAAGGACGGGCGAAACGATCTCGCGCCTCTATGATGATTATCAGGACATTGAGTGGGCCTTCGATGCGGCCGGTGAGCTTTGCATCACACAGACTCGGCCAATCACCACGATCCCTCGCGGGCAACAGTCAGTTTTCGACAATAGCAACATCGTGGAAAGTTATCCGGGTATCACATCTCCGTTAACCGTTTCGCACATTCGGCATGCCTATGAAGTTTTGTTCAGGAATGCACTGCTGCGGATCGGCGTGTCAGAGAATCTCATCCGTCGAAGCGATCATGTATTCAAGAATATGCTCGGATACCTTGGCGGACGCGTTTACTACAACCTGACCAACTGGTATCAAATGTTTCGTCTGGTCCCCGCGGTAGAACCCTACCTGCCCGTCTGGGAAGAAATGCTGGGGATTAGCAATAAGGTTGATCGAGCGCAGCAATCCTGGTCGAAGAGCATTGTCCAGCTGCCCCGAATTGCATGGGTCGCAGTGCGTATATCGTGGCACTGCATATTCCTTCGTTTCTATATGAAACGTTGTGCAGGATCGTTTGAGTGCGTGTACCGGTCCTTTCGCGCGCGCGATGTGACAGAAATGGATAATCTCGAGCTGGCGGGTTTGTACGATCGTCTCAACGCCCAGGTGTTGGACGGATGGGAAGTCACGTTGCTAAACGATCTTTTTGCATTCGTATTCGCGGCGGCCGTCAAACACCAACTACGAAAGATCGGATTGGATGAAAACGTGTTCGGTGGACTTATGGCCGGAGACTCGGAGTTGGAAAGCGCAACGCCCGTTCGTTCAATGGTTGAAATGGCCGGGATAGCGAGGCGCGATCCGATGTTGAGGCAGCAGCTTGATGCAGCACTGACTATGTCACATGACGATTTCAGCCGAAGGAAGATTGAGGACGTCTTCGACAATGCGGAGTTCGCGAGTCGCTTGCAAAATCACCTGGAGCAATTCGGTGATCGTAGTCTCGCGGAACTGAAACTCGAGTCCGCCTGTTTCCGAGATGACCCGCAGTCACTGCTGCGGCTCATATCGACCTATGCAGCGTCGGACGTCGATAACGAAAAGCTGGACGTGCAGCGGCTCGAGGCCAAGGCGAAGGCGACGGCCACCCTTCGCGACGCACTGCGCGGGCGGCCCGTACAGCGCCTCTTGTTCGGCTGGACTCTCTCCCTGGCGCGCCGTTCGATTCGCTATCGCGAGAGTTCACGACTGGATCGCGCGCGTGCTTTTGGGATCGTGAGAGCGATCTTCCGCTCATTGGGAAAGAGCCTGTCAGGGGAAGGAGCCTTGAATGACCCGCGCGACGTCTTCTACCTCACTGTTGATGAGGTGCTGGGTTTTGTCACCGGCGTGTCAGTCAACGAGACTCTTCAGGGGCTGGTCGTCCAACGCAGAGCAGATCAGGAACGATATCAATCGTTGAGTCCGGCCGAGCGGATACGGTCTCACGGCACCGTTCGACTCAACGTAGTGCCTCCCAAGGTTCGGCCGCCAGCACGCCATGGGAACGAGACGCTTCAAGGGACCGGCTGCTCCGCCGGCCTGGTCACCGCAGAGGCAGTTCTGGTGCGCAATCCTGCGGATGCCGGCGACGTCCGGGGTAAGGTGCTGATAGCCGAAATGACCGACCCCGGCTGGGTTTTCCTTATGGTTTCAGCGGCCGGTTTGGTGGTGGAAAAGGGCAGTTTGTTGTCCCACACGGCCATCATCGGGCGAGAGCTTGGCGTACCGACCGTAGTAGGGGTTGCGGGAGCAACCGAGCTGGTACGGAGCGGGCAGGTCATTCAGGTGAATGGGCAAACGGGGGAGATCATCTTGCAGGACGAGTACAGCGCATGAGCACGCTGTCACAACTTCTCTTCCTGATTGCGGTCCTTGTGTGCGCGGGTGCGACCAACATGGCTTTTGTGAGAGCGCCGATTCTGAGTGGGTTGTCACGACCTATGGATGGAGGCGTCGTCCTCCGCGACGGCAAACGATTGTTCGGTGACAACAAAACATGGAAGGGCTTCTTCGGCATGATCGCCGTAACGGCAATTTGGCTTGCAATCGCCGGACGGCTGGCCGCGAACTTTCCTTACATCGAGAGTCTGTCCCTGGTTCCCTTCGAGGAACTCGAGTTTCCGTTCAACGTCTGGTTTTTCGGCGCCATGTGGGGGCTTGCCTACGTGTTGGCCGAACTCCCCAACAGTTTCCTGAAACGACGAATCGACATACCGCCAGGGGAAAATGCCAGGGGAATGAAAGGACTTTTCTTTCTCGTTCTGGACCAGGCAGATTCCGTAATCGCGTGCGCCCTCATTTTGTCCTTGTTTAGCAGCATCACGTGGCTGGACGCCATCATGCTGGTCGTCCTCGGGTCGTTTGCCCATTATTTTACTAATCTGGGCTTGTACTTCTTGCGCCTGAAGAAGCAGGCGGGATAATGATGAACGTCACATCACGTCGGCTTTTCAGGACTCGCGCACGCGATACGCTCGGACGTATTCTTCTGGGGCGCCTTGATTTTGCGACGTGGCTGACCATGGCGTGCATCACCTTGAGTGTTCTCGCGTTTGTCTTCACGGCTCGCGGATCTCTTGCGGCAGGCGTTATATGCTTCATGTATGCGGGGCTTTGCGACCTGTTCGACGGCTTCGTCGCCAGGCGAACAATACGGACAAAAGCGCACGCGGCTTTCGGATTGCAGATCGACTCCATCGCTGACATGGCAGCGTTCGGCGTCGCCCCGGCTTTTATCGCATTGCATCTCGGCCTGAATTCCCCGGTCGAAATAACAGCACTGATCTTCTATGTTTGTTGCGCCGCTATGCGCCTGGCCTGGTTCAACGTGCATGGGACCACGGGTGACGGGAACCTGCGTTACTACACTGGGCTTCCGGTTACCTATTCCGCCCTGGTATTTCCAGTGCTGCTGCTGGTCGCAACGGCACCGAGCGAGCCGCCGTTGCTGTGGCTGGTCCACGGCTATTTCTGGGTTCTCGGGGTACTGTTCGTGCTGCGCATCCGGGTGCGTAAACCGGGCGGGATCTTTTATGTGATCTTCCCGATCGTCGCTGTTGTGCTCACCATCTTGTGGGGTTTGCGATTGTGAACGGGCACATCGAAAATCGCGTCCGGCTAGTTACCTGCGACCAGCCCTA